>Ga0209077_1000046_pt1 | contig 29607 bp, 23 predicted proteins | sample PPLLak1March2015_FD_187247 | JGI IMG/M metagenome (GOLD analysis project Ga0209077, IMG submission 187247) | Freshwater sediment microbial communities from Prairie Pothole Lake near Jamestown, North Dakota, USA - PPLs Lake P7 Core (1) Depth... | ecosystem: Environmental > Aquatic > Freshwater >... | reverse complement strand
CGACCAGGATGGTGTACCTGACTTTGTCCATGGTTTTCAGACCTTAGCAGCTGCGGACTCGTGTAATCGGGCTCCTCTCGACGATGCCGAGGGGATGACAATGCGGCAGGTCGCTCCCTTGGGTTGGCGATTTTCGAGAGTTATCCGACCGCCCAGGCGCTCGAGGATTTGGCGCGAGATAGGGAGTCCGAGGCCTGTGCCTCGCGTCTTCGTCGTAACGAACGGTTGGAAAAGCTCCTCCGGGTCCTGCTTTGGCAGGCCTTGCCCCTCGTCTGACACGCTGACCAGATAATCGCCCCTCGCCTGGTCGATCTCGATCCTGATCGCCCCCCCGGACGGGGAGGCGTCCAGCGCGTTGATCATCACGTTATAGAACACCTGACGGAGTCCGTCCGGGTCCGCGACAACAGGCAGATCCGTGGAGACGTCAGGTAAACGGATTTCCAACTGCTTCTCCGCCGCCTGGACCCGCAGACCGTTAGCCACGTCCCTGACGATTGTCTTCAGGTCCAATTCCGTTGGCTTGAGCTGGCCTGGACGCGCGAAAGAAAGCAGGTCGGTGACCAGTCGTTCCAGCCGCTCGGCCTCGGAAACGACGGTCGTGATCAGGTCCTGGGCGTCGTGGTCCTCTGGCAGACGCTCCTGGGTTATCTGGCTCAGGCCTTTGATTGCGCCAAGCGGGTTTCGAATCTCATGCGCCAAGGTGGCCGACATCGTGCCGAGCGCGGCCAGGTGCCGTTGTGACTCCTCCTGCGCTTGGAGAACAAGGAAGCTTCGAAGCGTGCGGAGCAGCGAATACGCCAGGCCTGCCAGTGTCAAAACGGCCAAAACAGCGACAATCAGCTGCAAGTAGGCCTGTCGTGTGATGAAGTTGGCGCTGGATGGCTCGATTCCGATCCGCAGCAGGAGTCTTGGGGCTGCTTGCCCTGCCCCCATCTCCGGATTGCGTTCTCGCCTGAATCTGCCGCCCGAATACCCAAAGCCAGGACCATGGACAGGTGCTTCGTATTCGTAAAGCGTATCGGCCGGCGCACCGCCCGCGGCGAGTTCCAGGTCACCCTCGCCGATGATCGAGACCCGCTTCAACCACGGGAACGGGCCGGTCTCGAGAGTATCCTCGATCACCAGGCGCCATGTCTCGGGGTCCAGACGTTCCGGGCCGCGCACCCGGTCGGTCAGATAGGTTTCGACCTGTCGGGCGCGTTCCTGCAAGTAAAGAGAGCGGAGCTCAACCATAGCGGTATAGCCGTAGACCGCAGAGACGACGAGGGCGATCGAGACGACCGCAACGCCGCCCACGAAGAGCCGAACCGGGAAACCGCCGTGGGTTCTTTTTTGCGCCGACATTGGTGGTTATTGTATACGTTCCGAAAACAGTAATCCCGGGCTTCCCATCGGGATGCCCGGGATGCTGATTGTCAACTGATTAGCCGGTGAGGCGCGCTCTTACTGCCGGCCTCCCCTTCGGCCACCTCGTCCGCCGCCCGAGCCGTTACGCTTCGGACCGGTTCCATCGCAGGTGCCGTTGCCCGAGCCGTTCCCCGACCCGTAGCCGCTTCCATCACGAGGCCCTGAACCCTTGTTTCCTGAGCCGTCACCCGGGCCGTTCTTCTTGCCATTGCCCTTGCCTTGTCCGGCGGCTTGGCAGCTTCCGACCGGTTGGCCGGTCAGGTCACAGATGCCGTCGCCATCCGCGTCGTTGAAAAACCGGGGCGACTGCGACTGGGCGACGGAGTTGCTCGGGGCCCAGGCCATCGCGGCGCCCGAGATGAGCGCGACAATCGTGAACAGTGCTAGAACTTGAAGACTGCGTTTCATACTACCTCTCCTTTTATTTGAAAACGTCCAATCAACACGCGGTTAGTAGTGGCAAGCTGGGTGCCAGCTCTCAGGAGAGGGGGTTGTGAGACGATAAGTCAATTAAATACAATGGCTTATCTGTTATACCGTCTCGCTCAAGATCGCGTCGGGAGAGCAGGATTTGCAGTTGACCGGCGATCGGATCTGCAAATCCTGCACTTGGCGAGGACTCTTTGGACAGGATTCACACGATTAACAGGATTTCGCGGCCGATGATCCTGTAAATCCTGTTAATCCTGTCGATGTCTTACGGTGCTTCTTGGCTTCGGCAATCGCCTCACGCATGAATTCGGCAGCCAACTGAACATTCTTGTCGACGAAATCGATTCCCGGTAACTGGCCGTTTACGAGAGGCAATGGATGGCACAGCTCGTATCCAAGGTAACCCTTATAGCCGATCTCGAGCAGGCCGGTGACCTGGTCCACCGCAAACTCGTCTTCCTTGGGAACAATCTTGTCGTCCACGCGGTCGTATTCATCGCCGTAGTGAGTGAGGATCTGCAAAGGACCGAACTCCCGGGTGGCTTGAAGCAGATAGTCTCCCTTCTTCCCGTACTCCAGCCGGGTGTCAAAACAGGCCTTGAGGTGCGGCGAGTTCACTTCACGGATCATTCGCAGCGCATCCCGGTAATCCTTGATCACGGGTGCGTGGTTCTGTAGAGCCAACGTGACTCCGAGATCACCTGCGTATCGGGCAGCCTCCGTCAGACCCTGGCGGCACCAGTCCCACGTTTGCTCAGGACTGAATTCCTTGTGCGTGAATTCCCAGACGGCTTTGGCGAGGTCATATCGTCCGCCGCCCTCGGGGCGGGCCGTCACTCCTGGCCAGGCGAGGAACACCCGGAGGATCTTCGCGTTCAGATCGGCCGTCATTCGGATGAGCTCTCGCAGGTATAGCAGCTGCGACTCGCGGAATTCGGGCATGGGGCTGCTGAAGTCGTTGTTTGCTGCCACCGCGTAGATCTCAATGCCGGCGCCGTCCGCGTAGTTCCGGAGCTCCTGGCAACGCTTCTTCGGCATATCCACGGGGTTGCCGTGGGGTCGTTTGCCGTCGACTTCGACCCCCTGGTAACCGTATTGTTTGGCGCGCCCGATCACCTGCTCGAGTGTGAGTGCGTCACCGCGATACCAGAGCCCGAGGTAGGTAATGCTGTAGAGCCCGAGCTTCAAATCGCTAGCGCGCGCGGGCGCGGCCAGTGAGTGTCCGCCCGCAATGCCCGCCGCCGCAGCTACGGTCCACCCGAAATGACGTCGATTCATCTGGTATAGGTCGCTCATGATTGCTCCTTCACTTTTCAAGGTCTTCGAAAAATCAGGAAGTAATTGTCCTTCAGGAAATCAAGTTCTTTGATCTTCCGGAAGCCGGCCGCCTCGATCTCAGCAGAAAACGCGGTCTTGCCCGCGCGGATGTGATTTAGCCGCCACGCGGGACTCTTGCCGGGCACGCGCTCGTAATCAATGATGACCAGACGACCGCCCGGCCGTAGCGCGGCCCGAATGGATGCGAGGGAGTCCTTCGGAAACTCGAAATGGTGATAGACGTCGCAGAGAAAGGCGAGGTCGATGGATTCTGGCGGCAGATTAACCGAACGGTCGGTGCACAGGACGGCCTCGACGTTCGTGAGGCCCAGGCGGCGCGCTTTCGTCCGAACGTGCTCCACAAACTCGTCGGCGATGTCGACCGCGAATACCCGCCCTTCCTTGCCGACGGCCTTCGCAAATAGGGGAACAAAAAGGCCCGTACCCGTTCCAATGTCGGCTACTTCGTCGCCCGGACGTATCTCCAAGGCCTGCAGGATATTGTCTCGCTTCGCATACGCCTCCCGGCCTTCGCTTTCGAACTGCTGTTCGTAGTCCCGCGCGTCGACCTCGCCCTGGTACTCCTTGTTGATGCCTGGTTTGACGCTCTGTTGCTGGTGGGGGCCGAAATTCGGGGAGGGGAAGAGCAGTCCGACGCTGATTCCGACGATCGGAAGCCAAAGCATGACTCAGTATTCCCCGGAACCGCATGGGGTTGCAACATGAGACAGCGAGACAGACAAGGAGACAAGGAGACGGGGAGACAAGGAGACGAGGAGACGGGGAGACGGGGAGACGGGGAGACAAGGAGACAAGGAGACAAGGAGACACCACCAAATCACTGGAGAGCACTGCACCAAAAGACATCTCACCAGCTTTTCTCTCCTTTCTCTCCTTCTCTCCTTCTCTCCTTGTCTCCTTGTCTCCTTGTCTCTCTCAGCCGGTCTCCCCGTCTCCCCCTCTCCCCGTCTCCCTGTCTTTTTTCCCTTGCGGCAGAGTACGTCAAATGATGCAATCAGCGGCCTATGAATCCGAATCCCTTTCTGGGTGTCTTCTTTCACTGGCTGGGCGGTCTGGCCTCGGGAAGTTTCTACGTTCCGTACCGGTTTGTACGCCACTGGTCGTGGGAAACGTACTGGCTGGTGGGAGGTTTCTTCAGTTGGATCATTGTCCCCTGGACTATGGCTCTCATCTTAGTACCGGATTTGGGCGCAATTCTCTCGGAGACCCCCAACCGAACATTGTTTTGGGCGTATTTCTTCGGGTTGATGTGGGGGTTCGGAGGGCTCACCTTCGGCCTCACGATGAGATATCTGGGAATGTCGCTGGGCATGGCGGTTGCTCTGGGCTACTGCGCCGCCTTCGGCACGCTGATGCCGCCGATTTTCGACGGCACGTTCGGTTCGAAAGTGCTCGGGACTGACTCCGGGCAGATCATCCTGGCGGGTGTCGGAGTCTGCCTGCTGGGTATCTTCATTGCCGGGCTGGCCGGAGTATCCAAAGAACGGGAAATGAGCGAGGAGCAGAAAAAGGAGCACATCCAGGAGTTTGATTTCTGGAAGGGAATCCTGGTCGCTACCTTCTCTGGCGTCATGAGCTCCTCCTTTGCGTACGGGCTGGCGGCAGGCGATCCGATAAAGGCGCTGGCGCTGCAGCACGGCGCTCCGGTCCTGTGGCAGGGGCTCGCCGCCCTGGTCGTGGTTCTCGCCGGAGGATTCACCACCAACTTCGTCTGGTGCATGATCCTCCATTTCCGCAACAAATCGGGGTACGAGTACTTCATGCGTAACAAGAGCCGCGTTTCCCTGGTCGCCGAGCCCCGCTCCGTGGGCGCAGCCGCGGCCGAGGACGCGGGGAGCCTGCGAGTCCCGATGAGCTGGAACTACCTGTTTTCAGCGCTCGCCGGGACCATCTGGTACATGCAGTTCTTCTTTTACAGCATGGGCGAGACCCAGATGGGCAAGTACAAGTTCTCGAGCTGGACGCTGCACATGGCGAGCATCATCATCTTCAGCACGCTTTGGGGGATTGCCTTGAAGGAGTGGAAGGGCGCCAGCACGAAAACCAAGGCGCTGATCACGCTTGGACTAGCCGTCCTCGTCGCCTCCACGCTCGTGGTCGGCTACGGCAATTACCTGGGAACGCAGCAGTAGGAAGACAGGGAGACTGGGAGACGGGAGACAGCTACTGCGCACTGCCCACTGCGCACTCTGAATTGCATGCCCGAGGGGGCATTGGTTCAGGTGTCTACCATGGCCACCATGTCCACGACGTCCATGGTCGAATGGCAGTGCGCAGTGGGTAGTGCAAAGAAGCTGTCTCTCTGTCTCCTTGTCAGTCCTTGATTTTCCCCAGCAATCTCAGCAGCCCATCGAGGATCGTGACCGGGTGCGGCGGGCATCCGGGCACGAAAAGATCGACCGGCAGAATGCCGGCAACCCCGTCGTGAACCTCCGGGTGCCCGGAGTAAAGGCCCCCGGAAATGGCGCAACTACCGATCGCGATGACGAGCCGGGGAGGCGGAACCGCCTTCCAGGTTTTCTCGAGCGCCAACCGCATGTTCTCCGTAACCGGACCGGTGACGAGCAGGCCATCCGCGTGCCGGGGGGAAGCGACGATCTGGATGCCGAAACGCCCCAGGTCGAAGCCAACCGTGCCGAGGACGTTGATATCCGCCTCGCAGGCGTTGCAACCCCCAGCGCTTACTTGCCTCAGCTTCAGCGAACGGCCAAACAGCTTGCACGTCTTGTCTTCAAGCGCCTCCGCCAGCCAGTACTCCTGGCAGTCGGCGAGCAAGGCTTCCCTGCTGCGGGTTGCCATGCGATAGTCGCGCCCGAAATCGATCGCGCCGGAAGGACAAGCATCCACGCATTCACCGCAAAACAGGCAGCGGCCCAAGTCTAACTTTGGATTCCCGGGTTCCGGGACAATTGCAGACGTGGGGCAGACCTGCACGCAATCTCTGCATCCTTCCGGGCAGCGGCTTCTGTCAATCTCCGGCCGGCCTTGAAAGGTGGCCGGGAGTACCGGTGGCTCAGCCGGGTACCGCATCGTTCGATGGCCCTGGTGAACTCGGGCCAGTAAAGCCTTCAGCACGTTTCACCTCTCGTTGTTTCGGCGCTAGAGGTCATGGCCGCAATAGGACAGATTGAAGCTCTTGTTACAGAGCGGAAAATCGGAGATCTGCTGGTTTCTGAGCGCCATCGCCAGCCCCATCCAGTTGTGAAACGAGGGATCGATGACTTTATATTGTGCGAAGCGTCCGCTGGAGTCGGTCAAGGCGACGTGGCAAATCTCGCCCCGCCATCCCTCGACCAGGCTCACGATGCCCGCCTCCGGTGCCAGCCGGTCGTGTCCGATCTGGCAGTTTGCGGGGCTCGCGACGCCACTCAGATTGCTAAGTTCTGCAGTAATGAAATCGATGCTCCTCTGGATTTCATCCCATCGGACGAGCGCACGCGATTGGACGTTTCCGTCGGGATGTGTACAGACGCCCAGCTGGCGTCTTGCATAGGCGCCCGTGGGGCATTCGGACCGGACGTCGCGCCCAACGGCCGACGCCCGGGCCGCTACCCCCACCAAACCCAGCTCAAGGCAGGTCTCACGTGACACGCGACCAGCGTTTTCGAAGCGAGCCCGGACCGACGGCGTTTTCCACAGCAGCTCGACCGCACTGACCAAGTCTTTGTGTGCCTGACGGATTTGCGTCCCGAGCTCGTCGAGCGTCGCGCGGTCGATTCCGACTCCGATTCCACCTGGGCGGACCAGCCGGCGGCCGAAGCGATTACCGCAGAGCAGGGCAGTCATGTTGAGCAGGTCGCCTCGAATCCGGCCGCAGTAACTGGACGTCGGGAGATAGCCGACGTCGTTGGCGAGGGCGCCCAGGTCCCCCGCGTGGTTCGCCAGGCGCTCCAGCTCGAGCGCGATTGCCCTGACCCGTTCGGCTTCCTCACTGGGTTGCAGCCCGGCCAGGCCCTCGACCGCCTGACAATAAGCCATGGTATGTCCGACGGTTGTATCCCCTGCCAGGGTCTCCATGTAGTGGATGGTTCTGCCGTTCGGTCCCCCGACCAGAGCGCGTTCCACGCCTCGATGCTGGTAGCCGAGCGAGATTTCAAGGTGCAAAACGGTTTCGCCGTGGCACTGGAACCGGAAGTGACCCGGCTCGATCACGCCGGCGTGGACGGGACCGACGGCCACTTCGTGGATCTCTTCTCCCTCGACTTGAAAGAAATCCGTGACCGAAGGCAAGATCGGGGTGTCGGGCAAACGATGCCAGGCGTCCAGCTCGGGCCGGTAGGAGCGGTGAAATCGAATCGGCTTGAACCAGGGATGCCCCAGCGGACGCGTGCCCCATTGCTCGCCGATCTCCCGTTCGAACCAGTGTACCTGGGGGCATTCGGGAGTCAGTGCAGGATATTGAGGGCCCACTTCGGTGATCCACCACTGAAGCTCCGGTTTCCCGCCGCCTATCAGGACAGCATGAAGCCGATCCATCCCATCCCTCGGTTCGAGGAACAGGGCCGAAACGCGTGCCCCTCCACCCACCTCGACCAGGACACCGGCCTTCCACAGCTCGAAAGGCAGAACCCGGCAGCCCTTGAGAGAAATGGCCTGGCCGTTCCTCAGAATGAGTGGGGTAACGCCGTTCATCGCAGGCCTCCGAGAGCCTTCGCAGCTGCATCCAGCAGGCTGACCAGGCGGAGCGGGATGCCAAGTCCCAGCCAAAGGGCCACGCCGGCCAGGGCGGCCGGTGGAAGAACCGTGAGCCACCCGCGAGCGGGCGATGCCGGCTCGTCCGGTTCAGGCGCGCCCTGCGACATGCTCAGGCAAGCCTTGGCCATGCCGATGAAGATAACCGCGAGCAGGAACAAAAGGAGCACGCCCACGGTGGTGTGTCCGGTGTCGAATGTAGCCTTCAGGATGAGGAACTTGCTGAAAAACGGGCTGAACGGAGGCGTCCCGGTGATCGCCAGAAAGCCGGCGAGCCACAAAGCGCCTGTCCATGGAACGCGGCGGAGCAGGCCACGGACCGGCGCGATCGCCTTGGTCCGGTAAACGACCAGGATGTTCCCCGCCAGCAAAAAGAGCATTCCCTTGACCAGGGAATGGTTTACGGCATGGAAGAGTGCGCCGACCGTGCCCACGCCGCCCACGCCCAGTCCCACCGCCAGGAGACCCATATTTTCCACGCTCGAGTAGGCCAGCAGGCGTTTGAAATCACTTTGCCCAAGAATGAAGATCGCCCCCACGGCCACCGAGACGATGCCGAATGTGAGCAGCGCCTTCTGGCAAAGCTCCCCTTGGCCCGCCGCCCCACACAGCTGGTAGATGCGCAGGATTCCGAGAAACGCGCAGTTCAGCAACGCACCTGACAGCAAGGCAGAAACGACCGAAGGAGCTTCGCTGTGGGCGTCGGGCAGCCATGTATGCAGCGGCGCGAGGCCCATCTTGGTTCCGTAACCAATGAGCATCAGGACGAAGGCGGCTTTTAGCCACGCAGGGTTCAAAGAGCCAGCGCCCCGAAGCAGTTCGTCGAGCAAGAGCGAGGATGCTCCGCCGGACGAGGGGATTGCCGCCCCCAGGAAGAAGTTGCCCAAAAGTGCCAAGGCGATGCCGACCGAGCAGATCAGCAGGTACTTCCAGGTCGCTTCAAGCGATCTATGATGCCTGTGGAAGTAAATCAGGGGCGCGCTCGCCAGCGTCGTTGCTTCAATGCCGATCCAGAGCAGGCCGAAGTGCCGGCTGACGGTCACAAGGGTCATTGAAGCCAGAAAGATCAGCATGCAGCTGATGAAAACGGCTTCCGGCGCGTTCTTGAAGAGAAAGCCCTCTTCCAGGTCGGTCACGTTTCCGTGAGGCTCGAACGCAAGGTAGCCGAGTGCATAGAAGGCTGCGGCAAGGAATAGCGCGCTGGTCACGCTCAGAAAAAGCAGGCCCGGTGCGTCGAGGCTCAGCCACCCGGCCAGTGCGGGCTCTGGAGTCCGCCACCAGGCCAGAGCCGTCATCCCTGCGTGCGCGACTGCGGCTCCTATGAGCAGAGCGCGGCGCAGGCCGGTGCCGCCGAGCAGGAACGCAGCCGCTCCGCATAGCGTGGGGACCAGAATCAGCGCGAGAATCATATTCTTGTTTATCCGGACCGCAGATCCAATTCGCGAAGCGGAACTGCCGCGGTCAGTCCTTCAAATCAGCGAGACGATTGGTCTCGATATGGTCGAACTCCCTGTTGATGTGGAACAACGTGATACCCATGACAAACACCGCAACGAGCACGTCAAGCAAGATCCCCAACTCGACCAGCAACGAAAGTTCGCCCATCGCGCCGGCGCCGAAGAGGAAGACGCCGTTCTCCAGGATCAGAAAACCGAGAACCTGGTTTATGGCTCGTTTGCGGCTGATGATCAGGAAAAGTCCCGTAAACAGCGAGAAGAGTGCTGCCGTCACCAGAAGTGAAGTCGCCTTGCCCGGCAAAGGTGTCAGTTGGCGGCTCAGCAAGAATGCCCCTGCCAGGCCGGCCAGGCCGATCAGTACCGAGGCGAGGTATCCTACGTACGGTTGCACCTCGCGGTTAACCCGTGTTTCCCTGACGGCCCGCAATAACAGCCAGGGGAAGAGGAAGCCCTTAATCAGCATCCCAGCCACCGCGATCGCGATGGCATGCGCGTCCGGGTAACCACTGCTTCCCAGAAGCGGCACCAGGCCGAGCAGCACTCCTTGTGCGGCTACTGTTCGGATCTTTGCTCCGAGCCGTCCGGAGGCGAGAAGCCGGAGATCCGAGAGCACCAGAAGCACGAGCAGCCATTCCAGCTTCATGTCTATCTGACCCCCAGGAGAAGGGCCGTAGCGGCGAGGGCCGAGGCGACGACCAGAAGTTGCGGGACGACCACCAGCCGCAACCGTGCCATGACCGATTCGATGACGCCGACAAGCAAAGCCAGCCCAAAGACCCCGAGCACCGCAAATGCGAGATTAAGCCACGGATTGGATGACAATGCGGGCAGGACGATACCGACCAGGAGCGCTGCCAGAATCCACATCTTCAATGCCGCGCCGTAAAGGATGAAGGCGAAATCCGGGCCGCTGTGGTCCAAGACCATGACCTCGTGGATCATCGTCAGCTCGAGGTGCGTGTTGGGATCATCGACCGGAATTCGGCAGTTCTCCACCAGAAAGACAGCCAGAAGAGCAACGGTCACCAGGACGAGCGAGGGGTCGACATCCACCCAGTTGCGTCCGGCCAGAGCGGCCAGACTGGAAGAAAGCCCGTAGGAACCGGTATGGCGAACGAGAGCTGCCAGCGAGAGGTACAGCGCCGGCTCTGCCATGGCACCGAAGAACGCCTCGCGGCTGGCTCCCATTCCTTCGAAACTCGACCCGGTATCGAGAGCGGCGGCGACCGTGGCGAAACGGCCCAAAGCGAGCAGCCCGCAGAGCAGGACCAAGTCGCCGCTGAAATGAAGCAGGCCGGCCTGCCCTCCGAACGGGACTAGTTGCAGTGCCGTGAACATCGCCGCCAGACCGAGGATCGGGCCGGCGCGGAAAACCCAGGAGGTGGTGGAACTGTATACCGCGCCCTTCCGCAGCAGGCGGGCGAGATCGAAGTACGACTGGAGGAGCGGTTGTCCGGTTCGGCCCGCAAAAATCGCCTTGGTCCGGTTGATGACACCGAGGAGCAACGGAGCAAGGAGAAGCGCCAGCAATGGGGGCAGCCAGTTCATGATACTAACCCATCATCCATACAAGTGTGGCCAGCAGAGCGAGAGCGATATACAGCACATACAAGTGGATATTCCCGTGCTGCAGCCAGCGTAACTTCGACGCCAGAACCGCGATGCCCGAAAAGCCAGGCTTGTAGAACCGTTCCAAACAGGGGTCCGGCGTTTCCGATGCAAAGGAGGCGCGCTCGGGAAACGGCAGAGCCGGCATTTGCACCCTCATGTGGGTCCTGAGCACCCCTTTGAAAGCCTCGGTAATTGGTTGGGCAAAAGAGGAAGCCGAATACTGCATGCGGGTGGTCGGACTCGCGTAGCCACAATCCCATGTCACCGCAGTCTCGACCCTCCGATCACGGAGCAGCCTTCGTCGGAGGAGAATCAGTAAACCGCAAACGAGCATGAGCAGCAGGCCCGCGATCGCCACTTTCGCAAACAATTCGGCCAACCCTGCGACTGCTTGATCTACGGTCGACGGAGGAACATGCGTGGTCAGAACAACCGTTTGAGCCACGGAGCCGATGATCCAGGGAGCCGTCAGGCCGACTGCAAGACAGAGAGCGGCCAGGATGCCCATCGGGACAACCATGGTGCGCGGGCTCTCGGTCACCGAAACGGCGTGGTGGGATCTCGGCTCGCCGAGGAAAACAATACCAAAGGCCTTTGTGAAGCAGGCTATGGCCAGGCCGCTGATCAACGCCAGGCCGGCAACCGCTCCCGCCCCAGCCAGAACGGCGGTGACTTCGCCGTCAGCGACAGCCTGCAGTCCACCCATGAAGACGAGCATTTCGCTGACGAAGCCGTTGAACGGGGGAAGGCCGGAGATCGCGGCGGCGCCAACTAGAAACGTAACCGCCGTCAGCGGCATTCGCTTGAGCAGCCCGCCCAGATGTTCCATCTCGGCCGAACCCGTGGCCCGCAGAACGCCGCCTGCTCCTAGAAACAGCAGCCCCTTGAACAGCGCATGGTTGAGAACATGAAGCAGACACCCGGAAAAGCCAAGTATTGCCAATGCAGGCGAGCCGACGCTCGAACCGAGCACTCCCAGTCCGAGCCCGAGCAGGATGATTCCGATATTCTCGACGCTGTGGTAGGCGAGTAGCCGCTTCAGGTCGTGCTGGGCCAGGGCAAACAGGACGCCGAGGATTCCTGACGCGATTCCCAGAGCTATGAGAAGCCAGCCCCACCAGGGCAAAGGGTCTCCGAAGAAGGTCAGAGACCGCATCAGTCCGTAGATCCCCGTCTTGATCATGACCCCGGACATGACTGCCGAGACGTGGCTTGGTGCCGCCGGGTGGGCTTCTGGGAGCCACACGTGGAACGGGATCATCCCCGCTTTCGACCCGAAACCGATCAGTGCCAGCATGAAGAGCAGGCTGGCAGGCCGTGGATCGGCGGTCCCGGCCTGCGCCCAGACGCCGAAATCCAGGGACCCCGTCTGCCGTCCGAGCAGGATGAAAAGGGCAAGCAAGAAGGCTGTCCCGAGATGAGTGGCGATAAGATATGTCCACCCTGCGCGCCGAACTGACTCTTTTTCGTCTTTGAAAGTGACGAGAAAAAAGGAGGCGAGGGCCATGACTTCCCAGGCGGTCAGGAACAGGACTGCATTGCGGGCCATGAGTACCACGGCCATCGAAGCGACAAGCAGGTTGAAGAAGAACCACAAGGGCGCGGTCGGCCGATGATGAGTCTCCCCTGATAAGTAGCCCATTCCGTAGACAGCTGCCAGCACGGCCAGGAGCAAAGTCGGAAGGAGGAACCAGGCAGCCAGGGCATCAATCTGGAGGGCAAATTCGCCGCCCGGTACGGCCCACTGGATGCGAAGGATCCCGGGTGAATGTCCGGCCAAGGCTCGCCAGATGGCGGGCGCTGTCATTAGTGTACCCGCCGCCAGCGAAAGAGTGCTCGTCCAGGCGGACGCCTCAGGCTTGCGCCATAGCGCCAGGGCCGCTAATCCCCCGAAGATCCATAAACCCAGGGCAACTGGGATCCACTCCATAAATGCTCCGATTCGACGGGCAGGCTTGCAGCGTAAATCGAGCGCGGTGGCGACAAACGCAATGAAACAGGGAAGTTAGGTTAGACCGCCGGGCCTGAACACCTGTCTCCCGGCAACCTGCCGGTTCTTGCCCACAAACGGTCCTAAAGCTTGAAGCACGGGGACGCAGTTGTCAAGAGAATGAAGCGCGCCTGGCGCGCCTTAAGGTGTTGCTCTGGCCAAAGCCAGCCAACCGGGCCGTAAAGCGGCGGATTCTGAACAGCGAATCCGCCCTACGACCGCTCGCCGTGCAAAATCGGTGAGTCGTAGGACGGATTCGCTGTTCAGAATCCGCCGCTTTACGGCCCGGTTGGCACCATGGTTCGCCGGACCTTTCCAAGAACTCAAGACGCGCTCTCACTCGGTGGTGCCCGCCCGACCGGCGAACCAGAGGATCAGGCTGCCCAAGGCGCCGGCGCAAAGCGAAGCAAGCAGGATGCTGACCTTGGCGTTACTGAGCAGTTGGTTGCCTTCGAAGGCAAGGCTTGCAATAAAAATAGACATCGTGAACCCAATCCCGCCGAGACACCCGGCCCCGAGGATATGAGTCGTTTTGACACCGGTTCCCTGGCTCGCGATGCCGAGCCTGACGGCCGCCCAGGCAAACAGCGTGATGCCGATTGGTTTGCCGATCACCAGGCCGAGAATCACTCCCAGGCTCAAGTTCGATGCGAATGAGAGAGAACTCGAATCCAGGGCGACTCCCGCATTCGCCATGGCAAAGACGGGCATTATCAGAAAGACCGACCAAGGGTGCAAGGTTCGTTCGAGGCGCTGCATCGGCGTCTCGGCCCTCTCGCACTCGGATTCCAGCGATGCAATGATGTTCTGTTCCTCGTGGGTCGCCGGCGCAAACGCCTCGCTCTTTTCCACTTCTTTCAATCGGTTGAGCAGTTGTTCGCCCATCTCGATCAATTGCTCGCTGCTGATCCTGGTTGATGCTGGAACTGTCAGTGCGAGGACGATGCCGGCGATTGTGGCGTGGATACCTGATTCCAACAGGGCAAGCCAGAGCCCGATCCCGAGAATGGCATAAACAAGGGGATGTCGCGCTCCGAGCCAACTGAAGAGCATCAGGACGAGGGTGGTTGCTCCTGCCGCAATCAGAGCATTGGTGTTCACTTGCGCGGTGTAGAAGAGCGCGATCACGAGCACGGCGCCGATGTCGTCGACAATGGCCAGGGCGACCAGAAAAATCTTCAACGAAACCGGCACTCTCGGGCCAAGTAACGTCAGCACACCGATAACAAAGGCGATATCCGTGGCCATGGGAATACCCCAGCCAGCCTGGCTGGGGCTTCCGGAGTTGAGCGCCCAGTAAATGGATGCGGGCACGAGCATGCCTCCGAGCGCCCCGGCCACCGGAAGTGCGGCCTTTGAGAAACTCGAGAGTTCCCCGATGAGCAGTTCACGCTTGATCTCAAGACCGACGACAAAGAAGAAGATCGCCATCAAACCGTCATTGATCCAGTGATGGAGCGACTTGCTGATGGACCAATCCGCAAAACCGATGGTCAGCCGGTTCTCGAAGAAATGGTGATAGCTGCCTTCGGGTCCCCAGTTCGCCCAAGCGAGGGCGGCAAGCGTCGCCGCGATCAAAATGAAACCGCCTGACGCCTCTTGCGCCAGAAACTTCTGCAGGGGAGTCAGGAGGCGCTCGATTGGCTTGCGTGGTTGCTCTGCCATGGTTGTCTTCTGCTTGGCCGCAAAGGCGTTGCCTGCAATAACCTATGATCGATTTTCCGTCGGAATAGGCGTCGAAAGCAATTCAGCTCCTGTGATATCCTCGTCTGCTGTCTTTGGAGGACTGATTCATGTCTGATACCGAAAAGAACTTGAGCGAAGCATTCGCCGGCGAGAGCCAGGCGAATCAGAAGTACCGGGCCTTTGCGAAAAAAGCGGAATTGGAGGGGTTTGCGAACATCGCAAAACTGTTCCGTGCAACGGCAGAGGCGGAGAGCATTCACGCGTACGGGCACCTGGGCGCAATGTCCGGAATCGGCGCAACGGCTGAAAATCTGAAGAAGGCGATTGATGGGGAAACGTACGAGTTTACCCACATGTACCCGCCGATGGTGAAACAGGCAGAGGCTGAGAACCACAAGGGGCGGAGAATCCTCGGCTACGCCATAGAGGCGGAGACAGTGCACGCTCAGCTGTATCAAAAGGCACTTGAGGCTGCGCTCGCCGGGAAAGACCTCGAAACCTCAGAGTTTTATCTATGCCCGGTTTGCGGTCACATCGAGTTCGGGAAGCCCCCCGCGGAATGCCCGATCTGCGGCGCGAAAGGCGCCAAGTTCCTGAAATACTGAATCATCGCCTTGCTGCAATCCGCGTGCTTGGCCGGGTGTGCGGATTGCAGCCAGCCTTTCGAACCTCTCTCCTCACTTATCCCGAAAATTCTTGCACTTGAAACCCTTGCCTCATGCGTGGCAAGCTGTGCCTCGTTTCCATGGCTAAAAGCAGAATCTACGCGAGTGTCGACTTGGGGGGAACAAACACCGCCTGCGCGCTGGCCTCCGAAGACGGCACCATTCTGTGCGAACGCTCAGATCCCACATACGCCCACGAGGGACCCGAGGCTGTTCTCGAGAGAATTGCCTCGGTGATTACCGACATGGCTTCGGCCGTCGGCAAAAAACCGTGCGCGCTCGGCATGGGCGTGCCCGGCCTTGTGGACCGGGAGACGGGCACCTCGGTCTTCCTCCCCAACCTTGCGGGCCAGTGGCGGCAGGTCCCCGTGGCGGCTGTCCTTGGCTGTCGAATTGGCTGCCCCGTACACCTGCTCAACGACGTTCGAATGGCCACTCTCGGTGAATTGATCTTCGGCGCAGGCATGGACGTCGATTCGCTCGTTTTCGTCGCCATCGGCACCGGGATAGGGGGCGGGATTGTCCTGGATGGGAGGTTGCGCCTGGGTTCGTTCGGCGCCGCCGGCGAACTGGGTCATCAGACCATCGTGCCGGATGGCCCTCTGTGCGGTTGCGGCAACCGCGGTTGCCTGGAGGCGCTCGCGAGCGGACCCGCGATCACCGGCGAGGGGGTCCGTCTGATGCGCAGCAGCCTGGCGCCCAAGCTGTTCGAAATCGTGCGAGGGCGCTCTGACTATCTGACGCCCAAAGAAATGCGACAGGCGGCCGAGGCCGGCGATGAGGCGGTCAGAGACGCGATCGTCAGGGCGGCGACCTACATCGGGATCGGGATCTGCAATGTGATCGTTACCCTCCATCCCGACATGATCATTCTGGGCGGAGGCGTTTCTGCGATCGGCCCGCTTCTAATCGAAACCGTTCGCTCGACCGTGCGCGATCGAGTCAAGATCTTCTCGACGAACTCAGTTGCAATCGAACGATCCATGCTCGGCGACAAGGCGGGTTCGTACGGCGGGATTGCTCTGGCGATGCGTGGAGGGAAGCTGTAAAGCACTGCGCACTGCCCACTGCGCACCATGCACTACGCACTGCGCACTGACCACTGAAAAGGTGTGAAAGAATCGGGAGACGAAGCGAATGTACGTTTTTGACCCCTTTAGGGTCGAAATGCGGTCTCACGATTTTTTCACACCTTCTGACCGGCTTACCGCCCTCTCAAGTGGCTGCTGGCGGCATTCGGCAGTTGGCAGTGAGCAGTGCGCAGTTGCTTTTTCCTACTTCAGCTCAATCGTGAGCGTCGCCCCGCCCATTTCGCTCATGATTGCGGATGTCTTGACGGGCTTTCGCGAATCCTTGGCGATCCACAGCGTCATTTTGTCGGAGCCGCCATCGGCCGATGACACCTCCACACGGTGAGCGGAGAAGGTCCCGGCAGGCACCGTGACATCCTCGCTGCCCGCCACTTTGAGCTGCATGAGCTTGACCTTCTGCGTCTGAGCGTCGAAGTTCCTGAAGGTGGCCGAGTAGCCTTCTGCCAGGGGCAGCGTCCCGATCACGAATGAAGAACCGGGTCCGTCCGCAAACAACCCGCCCCCAACGTCGAGACTGATCGGTTTCGGCTGGTTGTTCATTGTCAGGGTGCCTTCAACCTTGTTGTCCTTCCAGGTCCACTCCAGGCTCACCGGTCCCTGTTTTGCGGTGCGTTTGACCGCTGTGAGAGTCGACTTGTCGAGGACCCCCGTTTCGGTGACCTCACCCATCGGCATGGTAACCGTGTCGGTGATCGTCCAGCCAGCATCGGACTCTTTGATGTCCGTCGAAACCGTCAGGTCGATCTGCTGCTGACCCATGTTGATCTTCGCGGCGTAGTTATATGTCCCGGCGGTCAGCGCGGCGGCCACCTTCGGGACACCGACGGCCTTGGCGTCCACCATGGCTGTCAGGACTACCGTCTTCGGATCGATGGTGATCTCTTTCAGCCGGGTCATCACCTCATCGGTACCGCCTTCCTGGTGGCGTCCACCCAAGTGTTTAGCCAGGAAATTCTCCGCACTGACGAACATCGCCATGTTGTTGACGGGCCGGGCAAAGCCGTGGCCTTCGTCAGGCGCGACCAGATACTCGACCGGGAATCCCCGATCACGGAGGGCGATCACGATCTGATCGGATTCTCTCTTGTTGACACGTGGATCGTTGGCGCCTTGCACCACCAGCAGCGGAGTTTTGATCTTTTGAGCAGAATTGAGCGGCGACTGGCGCTCAAGCTGGGCCTTCCCCTCAACCGTGGAGGGATCACCCATGCGTTTGTGGAAGACGGTACGCGCGGCTTCCCAATAGGGCGGGATGCTCTCGAGCAGCGTGATCAGATTCGACGGTGCGACTATAGCAACGGCCGCGGCGAACAAATCCGGTGTGAAGGCCACACCGGCCAGCGTGGCGTATCCACCGTAGGAGCCGCCCATGATCCCGACGCGCTTCGGGTCGGCGATCCCCTTCTGAATCATCGACTTCACGCCCCATGTGATGTCGTCCTGCATCTTCTCGCCCCACTGCTGGTTCCCGGCATTGAGGAACTTCTTCCCGTAACCCGTTGAGGCGCGGAAATTCGGCTGCAGGACCGCGTACCCACGATTGGCAAGGAATTGAGCAAAGCCGTCGTAGCCCCACTCGTCGCGTCCCCAGGGTCCGCCATGCGGCACGACCACCAGCGGAAGATTCTTCGGAGGGACACCTTTCGGAAGCGTCAGGTAGCCCGGAATCTCGAGTCCGTCCGAGGAGGGGTACTTAACTGCCTGCATCGGCGCCAGGTGTTCGCGCGGCAGCTTTTCGCGGATGCTGTATTGCGGGGCCAGCTTCTTAGCCTTGCGGTCAAACAGGTAGGTTATACCTGGTTCCATGTCGCTGCCCGCAGAAACCAGCCACAATTGCTCGTCCTTTGTGTGTGAACCAAACCTGATTTCCTTGTCGCCGATCTGTTTCTTGAGCAAGTTGTAGTCAGATTCAAACTTCTTGTCTTTCCAATAGATGCGGACACGGTCGTCGAGATAGGTCGTGGCGAGCAAGTCATCGGTGAGCTCCGAAAAGATCGCGCCTCCAAAATCGACTCGTTTTGCCGGGTCGGACTCGACTGGCTCGGTTTTCCCAGTAGCGGGGTCCAGAAGGACGAGACTGATCAGATCCACATCGTCCCCCTTGTTCGTCTCCATGTACACCCGCTTGTTGTCTTTATGGAAGCGGACCGGGGCGCAGGATTCAAAAACACCGCATGAGTAAATCTTCTTGAACCCGTCCGGGTCGACGCGCAGGATTTCGGTGTCCCCGTTGTCATGCGATCGCATTGCCAGGCGAAGCTCGTCCTTCAAATCGAAGACCCAGCCGACCAGCCGGTCGGTGTTCTTGCGGAGGAGGGTCCGCTCGCCTGTCGAAATCTTGACTCGATAGAGGTCATGCCAGGCCTTGTCGCGATCGTTGAGACCGACGTATACGATATCCGGATCAGACTTCGGAACCGCGTAGATAGCCGCGCGGACTCCCTTGGCGTCGGTCAGGTTCCGGGCCGGCGGTGCTTCCGATCCTGCAGCCGGCTTATCGGCGGGATTGACCGCGTAGACGTTGTAGTTTTCGTCACCGGCCTGGTCTTGAACAAACAGGATGAACTTTCCATCCCGGCTCCAGAAAAACCCTGGAATGGGCCGTTTGGTGTCCGCGGTCACGAGGGTAGCTTTGTCGAAGGGGTCCTCGGTCTTCTTGACCCAGACGTTCCGCGTCTTGTTCCACGGCTTGATGAAAGCGACGTATTTACCGTCGGGCGAGATCTGGGCGCCCGAGATTTCCGGGTCACCGAAGAAAAGTTCCCGGTCAAGCAAGGGTGGTTGTTGAGCAACCGCCACCGTAGTCATGAGCACGATACCCACGATGAGGCAGCCGATGATGTGGTTCATTGATCCTCCGCCAATCTAGATGTCTTAAGTGAGATGTGTTGCGATCGGAATGAAAGGATATCATCGCCCCGAATGCCGCAACAAGGAGCGGGGGGTGGGAAAGACCGACCAAGGCACCGGGGATGGAGTTGCTCGCCCGAATCCTCGGCGCCTTGCGCAGGTCCCACGTCCAGGTGGGACTCTTCGTCACGTGCATAGACCAGCGGCCGACCGCGGGCCGCTGTCCGACTTGGAGGTCGGACAGCGGTGAGTCATCTACGGTTCTGCGGAGCCCCGTACCGCGGCGAGCAGGTCTTCTGTGGCGAACAACCCCTGAGCGACGATCGGTTGGTCGGATTCGAGGACGACATAGCCGCGGACTTGTCCGCTCGTCTGGGGCAACATGTCGGCGAGAAGCCGCGAGAGCCGGCCGCCGGCCGGGAGGCTGAAAACGGCTTCTCCGGTTTTCTCTCCTTTGGCTGAAAATACCCGCAAACGGATTTGGACCCTTTCTTGTCCGGGATTGAACACAGCCAGTCCTGTGTAGTAGCCCATGCCGTTCGCGATCTGTCCGAAGGTCAGACGGGTGGCTGGATTGATTTCGAGCGGTAGCGCGGCAGCTCGTTGGAAATACTCGAAGTCCCCAAACAGAACATCACCGAGGATACCGGAACCATCGGGCCTGACGATGAGGCTACCGACTACCGGCAGAGGCCCGAAATTGAAAAGATCAGTGACATCGCGCTCCATCGATTCACCCGGCTTGATCGCCAGCACCGCTGGCGGGGCTAGAGGCTTGCCGTTGTCGTCAACCGCCTCGAGAGTCACTGTTCGGATCTGCCCGCTCGTGTTAACCAGCTTCAAGTTGGTCATCGCCCCAGGGACCGTTGAGACTTGTGCCGAGTACATCCTCCCTAGCGCCGCAGCAGTGTGAGCCGAAAGACCAAACGACGTCTTTGCTTCCGGGAGCGCAATCAGCTGGAACCCGGCAATCCCGTCAAGCTCCGCAACCTCAGGGAAAGGGTATCCGGGGTTCGGCGGATCCTGAACATTCACGCGAACGACCGCGTCTTGAACGACCAAATTGGCACCGAAGATCGTGCCGATGTCCCCCTGAAACGCGCCCCCGGCCTCGAGTCGGTAGGACTTGGGCTCCGCGAGCCGCTCCCCGTCGGCTCCCGAGAGAGTCGCGCTGAAGTGAATCGGGTGATTGTTCGGGTTCACGATCCCTGGGTCCCGAGATAGACGACTTCGGGGTTGTTGGGGTCAACGGCTAATGCGACGGGTACCGCCGGCGACCGTCCCTCGTTGATCGGGTGCCAGCTCGAGCCGCCGTCGGTACTTCTCAAGATGCCTGAACCTCCGGCGCCGAAGTAGAGAAAACGGCCGGAGACAGCCAGCGGGATCATCCAATTCATATCGTACCCAAAGCCGCTCAGTCCGAACGCAGTCTCCTGCCACTTCCGTCCGCCATCGGTGGTTTTCAGGAGCCAGGAGGAGCCGGCGCTCACAACCGCGTAGGCCACGGCTTCATTCTGCGGGTCGCCGACGATCTGCCGCGGGTCCGAGCCGCCAAGGACCTCTTCCCATGACGTGCCGCCGTCGGAGCTCCGGTAGATTGTGGCCGCGGAACGGGCCAGAAGAGTATCTTCGTCCAGTCGGGCGAGTTGCTCAAAAACCTTGTCGGAGATCTTCGACCACCGCCCTGACCCCGTTTCGCTCAAGTAAAGGCCGGTGGAGGACGCGGCAAGAAGACGCCCGGAAAGGGGATCGACGACCAGGTCAGACGCCTCGGTCCCCGGCTCAGTTCCAGTAAGAAATTCCTCCCATGTGGCGCCTGCGTCGACAGTCACCCAGATTGTTCCCGAGACCAGGTACATTCTGTTGGAGTACCGGGGATCGATTCGCAGCAGTGCATTCCAAGAAAGGCCCAACTCGGGACACGGGACCTCGCTCCACGTGTCTCCATAGTCCGTCGAACGGAACATGTGCCGATGTTGCTCGTTGAGCCGATAGGCAAGCACGTAGAGCCGGCCAGGTCGCGCACCGTCCACAGCGATCTGAGGCACGGTGTAATTGCTGATGCCTTCATCAATCCGGCGCCACTCGGCCGACTCGTTGTCCGTTCGCATGATGCTGTCATTGGATAAAGCAAACAGGACCCGAGAGTCGTGCCGGGATGGTATCAGTCTGCGGGTGCCTTCGGGCGGGGGCGAAAGCGTGGTCCACGAACCGCCCCGGTCGATGCTCTTGTACAAACCGCCCGCGTGAACAAGCAAGCTTCCGTCGGGACGGACATCGACAAGCGAGATCGACCCGCTCCACGGTTTGACGTCCGACAGGGCCCAGATCAAGAACCAGCCGGTTGGCCGAGTTTCTGGATGAAAAAGAGGTGAGTCGTCTCTTCCCTAGCTGAACACTTCTTTGACGATCCGCTCCATTTCCGGTTCCATCTCTTCCATTTGCTCGATCAGCCGAAACTGGGTGCGGCAGCGCCGGAGATTGTGCTCGCGGTCGTGCACTTTGTAGTACACGTCGCCGAGTAGGTAATCGGTGAGGAAGCGGATGGCCTGCTCGAAGGTGATCAGCCGGCCTGCAAAAGCCAGGTGGCGGATTTCCGTGCGGTTCAGCAGCTGCCCGACCGCACTCAGATAACCCTTCACCAGTTCCTCAAAAAGCAACAGGTGAAACTGGACTTTCTCCAGGTTTTCCTCGTCCTCCCTGGCGGAGGTGGTCATGGTCCGGACTTCGTCTCCGAAATCGTAAAGCGACAATCCGGGCATGACTGTATCGAGGTCGATGACACAGACGCCTTCGCCCGTGTTGTCGTCGAGGAGCACATTGTTGATTTTCGTGTCGTTGTGAGTCGTGCGTTCGGGAATCTCTCCCGCCCGGTATTTTGCGAGGAGCACGTCAGCCATCCACACGCGCTTGCGGGCAAAGTCGATCTCGCTTTTCGCCGATGCCGCCCTCTTCATGGGATCAACGGCCACAGCCGATTCAAACGCCTCCACGCGTCGAGGCGTGTTGTGAAAATCCGGAATGGTCTCACGGAGACGTGGGCCCGGCAGGTCCTCGAGAAGTCTCTGAAACTGCCCGAATGTCCGCGCCACCTCGTAGACCTGACGGCGTGACTGGGCCGTGTCGAAGGTACTCGCCCCTTCGACATAGACGTAAGCCCGCCAGTAGCTCCCCTCCGGATCAAGGTGATAGGTCCCTCCGTCACGGGTGGGGATCAAGGTGAGGGCATGGCGGGTCCGCGGCTCGTCCACCTTTACGCGAAGATGGGTTGTGACGCGGGCGATGTTATCCATCAACGAGACGGGATCGGTGAAGACGTTCTGGTTGATCCGCTGCAGGATGTAGCGGATTGGGCTGCCGCCCTGGTCGAAGGTTGCACAGTAGGTATCGTTGATATGACCGCTTCCACAGACTTCGGCCGACACGAAGTCCGCGTAGATATGAAACTGCTCGGCAATCCGGCCGAGATCGTGTTCATGTCGCTTGCCGTCGCTCACGGTTGCCTGCTTCCCCTTGCCATTACCTCGTCTCGCCCGTCCACAGCCGGTTGATCACCCAAATAACCGCTGAGGCGCTGGCGACGAAAACCGCCAGGAGGATCACCGCATAGGTATGACGACCGTAGAGGAAATTCCCCACACAGAAGAGCGCTGCCCAAACCATGCTGCAGCCGGCCACCCATCCGAGCAGTGAGAGCGTCACGTTTTCGCCCGAGGCATACGATTCCGCAATTCCTGCCTCAACTCTGACCTGCCGCCAGCCCGGTCCGAAGGGCCGCACTTTCTTGTAGAAGTTGATCAGCGTCGCTCGGTCGGTCTGCGGTCCCAGGTATGCGGTCGCGATCCAGCAAACCGTGGTGAACAGAACCGTCAGCAGCAGTTGCACATGCGTGCTGACGTCTACCCCGCTCCTGGTGAGTACGAGCCAGAATATCGAAATCGCGAAGGAACTGACCATCGCCACGACCTCGCACCACGCTGTTACGCGCCACCAGAACCAGCGGACCAGATACAGCAGGCCGGTGCCGGCTCCGATCTGAAGGATGATATTGAACGCGCCCTGCGCGGTTTCGAGAACAAACACCATACCTGACGAAATGACGAACAATCCGACGGTCGTAAGGCGTCCTGCCATGACGTAGTGCTTTTCGCTTTCGCTGGGCTTGATGAACCGGCGGTAGAAGTCATGGACCACGTAGGACGCGCCCCAGTTAAGGTGGGTCAGAATCGTGGATGAGTTGGCGGCGATGAGCCCGCCGACCATCAATCCCATCCACCCGACCGGCAGAAACTTGAGCATAGCCGGATAGGCCGTATCGTGACCGATAAGGGCAGGATTCAGGTGCGGGAAGCTCTTCTGGATATCGGACAATTCCGGGTAGATGATCAGCGAGGCCAGGCCGACCAGGATCCAGGGCCACGGTCGCAGTACGTAGTGGGCCACGTTAAAGAAGAGGACTCCGCCGAGGGCGTCCTTCTCCGACTTGGAGGCGAGCATCCGCTGTGCGATGTAACTCCCGCCGCCCGGCTCCGCTCCCGGGTACCAGACAGCCCACCATTGCACCGCTATGGGCATGATGAAAATGGCTACCGCCAGTTCCATGTTGCTCGAGAAGTCCGGGAGCATGCGCAGGTAATCGACCCCGTCCGGCCCTCGCATGTTGGACAACTTGTCGACAAGTCCATCCAGCCCCCCTACCTGGGGCAGCTTGAGGGCGAAGTACGCGGCGGCAATGACCGCGGACATCTTGATGAAGAACTGGACCATGTCTATGACAAGGACGCCCCAAAGGCCCGAGTGCGCAGCGAAGACCACATTCAAAAGGCCGACCGCCAAGAGGGTCTGCCAGCGGTCCAGTCCGAAAAGGACCCCGGCGATCTTCACGGCGGCGAGATTGACCGTCGCCATGATGATGCAGTTGAAGAACAGCCCGAGGTACAGGGACCGGAACCCGCGCACCATCATTGCCGCCTTCCCCGAGTACCGCAGCTCGTATAACTCCAGGTCGGTCAAGACTCCGGATCGCCGCCACAGACGGGCATAGAAAAAGACAGTAGCGATCCCCGTCAGTACGAAGGCCCACCACTGCCAGTTGCCGGCCACACCCTGCGTCCGCACGAAGTTTGTGACGAGGTTCGGCGTGTCGCTGCTGAATGTCGTGGCGACCATCGACAACCCGGCCAGCCACCAGGGCACCGAGCGCCCCGACGCAAAAAACTCGGCGGTATTTTTTCCGGACCGTTTGGCCACAAACAGAGCGGGGGCAAAGCAGATGGCGATCGAAAGGGCGACGATAACCCAGTCGAGAGTTTGGAGTTGCATGGTCCTATCCTTCGTTGAATGGGAGAAAGACTAGTCTAACTTGATCACCCAAATTCGGTTGCAGTCCCAGATTCATCGATCGTCCGCGTCACGGTGTCACGCCTCCGGCCGAGGACGATTCAAACCACTCTTTGAGCCGACGGAGCCCTTCGCTTGTCGTTACCGTCGGTTCGTACCCGAGATCCCGACGTGCAGCGTCGATATTGAACCAATGAGCCGTGGTCAGCTCCCGGGCCAAAAAACGGGTCATTGGCGGTTCACCTTTCATCTGGAACGTCTTCCAGACGGTTTCTGCAACCGCTCCACCCAGATAGGCAACCGCAGGATGCACCGAGCCACGCACCGGCGGAATGCCCGCCGCTTCCAGGATCGAATTGATGAAAGCCCAGATCTCGACCGGTTCGCCGTTGGTTATGAAGTAGGTGCGTCCGGCGATTGGGCTTCCGGGCGCCAGCCGGTCAGCGGCGAGCAGGTGAGCCTCGGCCGCGTTGTCGATGTACGTGAAATCGGCGAGCTTGGGCTGTTTGCCGATCTTCTGGATCTTCCCCTGTCGCGCGCGAGCGAGTATCCCGGGAATCAGGTGAGTATCGCCAGGCCCCCAAATGAGGTGCGGGCGCAGGGCGACGGTCGCCAGATCGGTGGTGTTAGTCGTCAGCACCAGCTTTTCGGCCTCGGCCTTGGTTGCCGGGTAAGGAGACGGGAAAGTGTCAGGGTAGGGAACCGACTCGTCCACGCCCTGCATGTCCCGGCCGTTGAAGACCACGCTTGGGGAGCTGGTGTAGACCAGCCGGGAGATCCCTCGATCGCGACAGGCGGCCAGCACGTTCCTCGTACCGACGACGTTGGCGCTGTAAAAATCGGCGGGCCGTCCCCACACTCCAGCCTTCGCGGCGACATGGAAGACGATGTCACGGTCATAGCAGGCCTGCCGTATCGCGCCGTATTCGACGAGATCGCCCTGCATCACCTCGACTCCCTGGGCTCGCAAGTCCGGATAGTCGCCCCGCGAAAAAGTGCGAATGGACGCACCTTTAGCCAGCAGCCTCTGAACGATAGCTCGTCCAAGAAAACCGCCGCCGCCGGTCACAAGTGCCTTCATCTCAGTTGACCCTCCGCCCAAGCCACCAACTTCTCCCTGAATATCTTCGCATTATGACGGACGTCAACCGGAAAAACAGGATGGAAGAGGATTTCTTTGATGGATTCGGTGACGGGATATCGCGCCCCGAGGGCGCGCAACTCCTCGCGCAGGCTTTCGGTTTCCGGGGACTTGGCTTTGGTCAGCAGCTCAACACACAGCACGGGACGTTGCATGGGCGGACATCCGACCCCTATGAGCGCAGACCTCTTGACCTTGGGATGCTGGTTGAAAACCGATTCGCAGGGAATCGTGAACAGCGTGCCTTGTTGGGTAATCACCCGCTGAGACTTTCGGCCGCAGAACCAGACGCGTCCTTTTTCATCGAAGAAGCCTAAGTCGCCCATCCGATGACGGATTTCGCCCTGGGTGGTGTGGATCTTCGCCAGGCTGTTAGCGACTGGCCGCCGCCAGTAGGAAGTGGACACATTGTCGCCCCAGACGACCAGTTCCCCGATCTCGCCGTTCGGCACACGGAGGCTCTCAGACCATGTGAGTATCCGTTCGTCCGTTATCCTTATGATCGCCAGCTGCACGCCGTCGAGCGGCTTCCCGATACAGACTCCTTTGCCGGCCGATTCGAGACCCAGGACCTCCGGTCCGGAAATCGAGCAGACGGGCAAAGCTTCGGTCGCCCCGTACGGCGTGTGAATTTGCGCGCCTCCGGATAACATGGCGCCGATTCGCATAAGGACATGCCCTGGCACGGGCGCGCCCGCCGAGAGCACACGCCTGGCACCGGGAAATTTCAGGCCCTGGGTTTCTCCATGTCGTCCCAGGTTGTCGAGCAGCGCCGGGGACCCGAATATATGCGTTACGTGGTTCGTTAATACAGTATCGGCGATCTTCTGCGGGTCGGCCTCTCCAGGCTTGGTGAAATCCATCTCGGGGAAAACCGCCGTGACTCCCATCAGCGGGTCGTAGAGCGCGAAAAGGGGGAAGGTCGCCAGGTCGACTTCACCTGGAGCGATACCGAAATGGGTTTGGAGCAGCCGAGCCTGGGCCGCAAACATCCGCCCTGTGTAGATGACTCCTTTGGGTGTCCCAGTGCTCCCCGACGTAAATACGATTGCAGCCGGTTCATCCGGATCTCGGTGAACTGCCTTGCCGATCGCCGGCCCGACCGGTTTTATGAGTTTCTCATACGGAACCCAGCCGGGCACGCGAAACCCTCCGACCGAGATGCGAACCCGGACCGTCGAACTACCCCACCTGAAGAGCATCCGGCCAAGATGTGCTTTCGGGATGCCGATGAAGGCCTCGGGTGCTGCTTCGTCCAAGCAGGTCTTCAGATTGTCCCATCCCATGCCAGGATCAACCGCGACCAGAACTGCGCCGGCTTTGATCAGGCCAAAGGTCAGAACCATGAACTCAATGCCCGGGTTCACCATCAGAACCGTTCGTGTGCCGGCTCCGATCCCCAGGGCAGCGAGCCCCGAGGCGCAACGCTCGCTCAGTTGATCGAGTTCGCCCACGGTCAGCTTCGCGGGGCCCGCGATCGCAGCCAGGCGAGTGGGGTCCAGACGGGCAGTCTCGGCCAGAAGGGTGCAGATGTCTTGAGTTTCAGTGATCATATGCGGTTGGACGGGCCAGAAACTCGGTCACAAGCGGGAGTATAGCGTCAAACGACTCTTCAAGCACGTAATGTCCCGCACGGGCGAACGTGTGAACTTCGGCTCGCGGCAGGCGGGCTCGCCATTCTCGGAGGAAATCCCGATCGAAAACAAAATCGCGTTCGCCCCAGAAAATCACTGCTGGAGTGCTGCGAAAGCAGGCCAAACCTCGATCGGCACCGTAGGCAACCGGGTAGGCAGGGTCTTTCTCCGAGAAAGGAATGTCCTGAACAAAGCGCAGGGTCGTCAGTCGGCCACCCGGGTCGTCACAGGCTTGGATATAGGCGCGTCTGACATCGTTTGGCATGGGACGCGAATGGCATCCCAGCCGAACGGCGATGCGCGTGAACACGTTGAATCGAAGAACCAGGAACGCGGCGAGCCGTGAGCTTCGACAAAACCGAATGCTCCAGTGCATCCTCTTGGATGCCGGCAGCAGAAATCCCGCTGTATTGAATATAACGAGCCGTCGGATCGATTCGGGATGCCGTGCCGCGAATGCCATTCCTATCAGGCCCCCCCAGTCGTGCAGGAAGAGGGTCAGGTTCTTCTGTAAGTGAAGGCTCGCGAGGAGGGCCTCCAGGTCAGCGACCCGGCTGGCCAGCGTGTAACGGTACTCGGCCTCCGGCGGGCGGTCGGACAAGCCGCAGCCCATGTGATCAGGCACGATGACCCGATAGCGGTCGCGCAGCGCGCCGACGAACCGGCGGTAAAGAAAAGACCAGGTAGGATTGCCGTGGAGCATCACCAGCGGTTCCCCCGCACCCTCATCGAGGTAGTGGAGGCGGTGATTTCCAACGGTCAGGTAGTGGCTCTGGAAATCGTAACCCGGGAATCGCTGGGGCATATGGATTGTCGGTACAGCCCAGCTCGTCGCCACGCCGGGCGACGCCATAATGCGTGCCCTTCGGCCCCCCGTCAGTAATTGAACGAGGCAAATGCCGTGGTGACGCCGGCGCTACCCATCACGAGCAGGACCCGCATTCCCCGCGACAGGCGTCCTTCTGCTTCGGCGACCGCCAAACCGAGTGGCAATGAAGCCGAGACCGTGTTGCCGAATCGGGCATGGGTGTCGAAAACCCGCTTTGGATCCACGCCCATCATCCCAACCGCTCGCGCGGTGGCTGATTCGCTGACGGCATGGCCGACGACCAGGTCGTGCTTTCGGGCTGCCAGATCCTTCGTCTCCTTGTAATGCGTAACCAGCTTGCGGATCGTGAACGACAGCAGTTCTCCGGGTTCCGTGAAGAAGGACATCGGTTTCAACCCGTTGCCGTTTCCGTTCGGGGTGAAATCGTCGGCGTTGGGTAGTGTAATCTTGCACAGGCCGTGCTTTTCGCCCCATGTCTTAAAGGACATGATGGAGTCGTCTTCTTCCCCCCGTTCGACCAGGGTCGCGGTAGCCGCCTCACCGATCGTGAAAGCAGAGAAGGCGTTTTCCAGATCCTGTGCGTTGGCGATGTCGAAATTCGCGTATTCCCTGAAGTTGCATTCGCAGTTCAGGATCATCACGAGCTTATAGGCGCCCTGGGTGAGAAAACTTCGGGCGATGGAGAGACTCCTGATCCAGCTGGCACAGGCGTCGAGGACATCGAAACAGGTGGCTGAGCGAAGACCAAGCTCGCTCTGGAACAGGTTCGCCGTGGCCGGTTCCACCCAGCCCCGGCCCACTCCCGCGTAGATGAGCAGATCGACCTTCTCTCGCTCGATTCCCGCCTTTTCCAGGGCAGCATTACCGGCACGCAGGGCGACGTCGATTGCCTTCTCGCCGTTCGTCCGGTGATAGCGGGTATGAGTGCCCGACATCTTAAAGAAACGATCGAGGCGTTCCCTCAGCCCTTCCTTTTCCGAATCGGGTATCCGCCCCTTGTTTCGCTCGAAGATTTCCTCGATGATTGCGTCGTTGGTGACCTTTTTGCTCGGGAGAGCGTAAGCGATACTCAGTATCTTCATTCACGATTCAGGCCAGACAACCCTCGGCCCGTCCTTACAGAATTGCTGCCACACGGGGTACCAGATCCGCCAGTGCCGACTCCCGCGCCCCAGGAACAACCCCCGCCGCCGCACAGACGTACAGCAGCCGCTCGAAAGCTTATAAACTTATCAGGAATACCAAGCATATTGCAAACGAGATCAACGTGCAGCATTGTAGTTTTAGCAAAGCGTGGAAACATGGATCCCGGTGAGCAGGGAACTCTTTTGCGCGTCCAGGTTCTAAGGCCGACGGGAATAGACACGGAGAGATAATGAATATCATTGAAGAGATCAACGGGAATCGCGGACGGTCACGTGGATCCCGAACCGCCCAATCA
>Ga0209077_1000044_pt1 | contig 30134 bp, 22 predicted proteins | sample PPLLak1March2015_FD_187247 | JGI IMG/M metagenome (GOLD analysis project Ga0209077, IMG submission 187247) | Freshwater sediment microbial communities from Prairie Pothole Lake near Jamestown, North Dakota, USA - PPLs Lake P7 Core (1) Depth... | ecosystem: Environmental > Aquatic > Freshwater >... | reverse complement strand
AGCGGACCACGAATCATTCGCTAAATCGAGACATTTAAACACGAAGCAGTGGAGCGAGTCAGGTGGTCCGCTTACTCTCGCTCGCTTCTCTCGCTCTCGTGCACGGCTCCATTCGATCTCGCCCTCCGCCGGGAACTCGCCGGTGTATCCGCTTATTAATAGAAGAGTTACCATTTTCAACACCCTCGCTGCGTGTGACGGAAAGAGCAGCCGCAGAGTTGTGAGAAATGCGGGCTAACCCCGGGCTAGCCCGGCGTGCTTTCACCGCTAAGCTTCAACCTCCCGGCGAATTCGGATACACTACGGCGATGCGGGCCGCGCCGGAAATCGCAGAATCCGATCAGAAAATTCTCGTTGTCGATGACGAGATAGCCAACCTTCAGAAACTCCATCGGACTCTGCACGGCCGGTACACCGTACTAGCGGCGAAATCAGGAGGCGAGGCCCTCGGCTTCTTGGAGAACGAATCGGGGATTGCCGTCATCATCACCGACCAGCGGATGCCGGACATGACGGGTCTGGAGCTGCTGAGCCACACGCTGGAGTCCCATCCGCATCTCGTACGAATCATCCTGACCGGCTTCACGGATGTCGAGGTGCTCATGGAAGCGATCAACACCTGTCGGGTGTTCCGCTACCTGGTCAAGCCTTGGGAGCCGGGCGACCTTCTGATGACCGTGGAACGCGGCCTCGAAACCTACCGGTTGGCGTTGGAGAACGAGCGGTTCCGCCGCGAGTTGATCAGGCGCGAACGACTGGCTCGCGAGCTGGAGATTGCTCGGGAAATTCAGAGGTACATCCTGCCGGCCTTCTGCCCTCCCGTGCCCGGCTACGAGGTCTCTGTCGAGTACCAGCCGGCCTTGGAAGTTGGGGGAGACCTTTACGATTTCGATTATCGACCGGAATCAGGCATTTTGCGCGTCGTCGTGGGCGACGTGTCGGGCAAGTCGATTCCCGCCGCTCTCTACGGCGCGGTCTTCAGCGGCCACCTGCGGGCCCTGTTTGCTCAGCCAATGCAACCGGCCGAATCGCTCGCCTTCCTGAACGCCAGCCTGGTCAGCCGCACGCCACGAGCCAATTACATTGCAGTCAGCTTCATCAGCCTGGACCTAGCGACAGGTTGTGTAACGCTTTCAAACGCCGGTTTGACTTACCCGTATCTTGTACATCACGGCCGCGTCGACCGGCTCGATCTTCCCGGACCGCCGCTCGGGCTCCTATCGGAGGCGACCCATGAGGAAACGAGAGCCGTTCTCCAGGCAGGCGACACTCTGATAATTGCCAGCGACGGCTGTACCGAGGCAACCGACCAATCCGGCGACGAATTCGGGGAAGAGAGATTCACCGATTGCATCGAACGCCATCACGAGGAGAGTACGGGGGAACTGGTCCGGAGCCTCTACCGGGAAATCTGCCTGTTCACGCAACGCGCAGAGAACGAAGACGACATAACGATCCTGGCGCTTCGCCGTCAGGCGAAGTAGTTAGCCGGACCGGCTCAGCGACCCCAACGACGTCAAGGACCTCAAGAACCACAACCACGGGAACCAGAAAACGCCGTACCCGTGGTTGTCTTTGCTGTTGTTGTCCTTGTCGTTCCCTTGGTGTTCTTGAGGTCGTTTGTCCCATTGACCGCAAGTGGTTGATAATTGGGATTGCGTCTCGGGCCGGGACACCTGATAATGCGGAAGTTCACCCTGGCTCCTGGTCTCGGACGGGAGAACTGTGATCGCACGTCGATTCTGCCTGTGCCTTGTCGCGGCTTCCCTCCTGGCTCTCTCTGTGTGCCGTTCATCCCGTGATGATCTGCCGGCATCCTCCAGGTCCGCCTCGCCGCCGAAAGTCAAAGGCACAATAACGGTCCTCGCGGTCGGAGACGTGAATCTGGGCAGGAAATGCGGCCAGTTGATCCTCAAAGAAGGGCCTGATTTCCCGTTTCGACACTTGCGTGAGTGGATCGAGAGCTACGACCTCGCAATCTGCAATCTCGAGTCGAACATTTCAGAACAGGCAGGGCAAACCGAAAAGCCTGGCAATAATCTGATTTTTACTGCGCCGCCGGACGCTGGTCGGGCTCTTTCCGAGGCTGGCTGGGACGTCGTGTCCACAGCCAATAACCACAGCGCCGACTATGGCGCCAAGGCCCTGCTTCAGACGATCCACCACCTCGATAGGGCGGGCCTTCGTTTCAACGGCACGGCCCCGGCGGCCGACCGACTCTATCAGCCAACCATCCTCCGGGTAAAAGACTACCGCTTGGCTTTCCTGTCGGTTACCGACGTAACCAATGGACCCGTGCGGGGCACCGAGATCGAACAGTACCTGAATCTTGCGGAAAAGGACTGCCTGTTGCCTGCTCTGATGAATGCGGAGGCGCAGGCCGACTTCACTATCCTGTCCTATCATGGCGGCGTCGAGTACGCGTCCGCGCCAACGCAGGCCACCAGGGACTTTGCCCACTGGGCCGTGGAGAACGGGGTCGACCTGGTTCTGGGCCATCATCCGCACGTCATCCAGGGGACCGAGCACTATAGAGACGGGCTAATCATCTATTCACTAGGCAATTTCACTTTTGTGCAGACAGGCAACCCATGGACCCAGTTGGGTGTTGCCGCGACGATAACGATCAGTGAAGGTCGGATTGCCGGCGTTGGCCTGATCCCCGTTCGGGCGCATTACCAGCCGCAGGTCGTAAAGGACACGGAGGTGCGCATCCGGGTGCTTCGACGAATAAGCGATCTGTCGCGGGAACTGACCGAGTAAAGGGGGTGTCAACCGGGCCGAAAAGCGGCGGATTCTGAAACGCGAATCCGCCCTACGACTGAGTGCTTCCGCACGCCGAGCGGTCGTAGGGCGGATTCGCGTTTCAGAATCCGCCGTTTTTCGGCCCGGTTGGCGAGTTGTCTGTTGTTGTCAGCCGGTTAGCCGGGCAGTGCGCAGTGCGCAGTCGTCAGTACTCAGTTGCCTTTCTGCTCCTCAGCCCATTTCTCGAACAGCCTGGCGATGCCCGCCTGCTCGGCGTTGCCCGCGTGGACGACAACTCGGTAGTTGAGCTCGAGACTCTTGCCGGATGCCACCTGGAACCCGTCTGCATCCAGCCAGTCCAGCGGCGTCGGAGAGAAAAAGCCGTAGTCACGTGTGAACCACTTGCTGGGGAACCAGGGATTGCGGGGACTGTCGAAGATAGCGAGCCCTTCCGCCTCACCGCACTGCGTGCCCGAATAATCCGCCCAAGGGGACGCGATGCCAAAGGTTCCCTTTTCGGTCGTGCCTCCGACTGCGTTGATCAGAGTCCCGCCCTGCTTGACCGAGAGCGCCGGAACGACCCGGGCCGCGAAGAGCGAGTGGTTGGTTTTCTCGATTTTGACGTCCGTCAGGGCGTGCAGGACCGCTTTGAAATCGATGACCCGTTGTCCGTCCGGGAGGACGTGGATCCGGATGTTCCTCGAATCGAAAACGATGGGTGCCTGGCCAGGTTGGCGCCAGTCCGCCTGGTCGGTGATCTCGACATAGTCCGGGCCGTTATGCGCAATAACCGCGCCGCGTGAGACAATCTGGCCGCGGTCGTTTCCCTCCTGCCAGTAGTTTCCGCCGTTGACTTTGTCGCAACCGAAGAAAAGCGACCGGTGGTGCGGCCAGGGAAGGGAGGACTCGATGGTCACCGAAAGACCCGACACCGGCCCGTTGACGGGATAGAAATACGGGTACTTTTGACCCGAGCCGAACCGATAAACCGTGAACGTCTGGTCGTTTATACGGACAATGATGCGGTCGTCCAGCCGTTCCGCCGAAAGCTTGGTCTGACCGGCGCCTGGCTTGGCCGCTGTCTGAGCGCCAGCCGTTTCCATGCCGCTTGCGAACAGAAAAAGGAGACCAGTGATGCCGAACAGGATTCTCATGCGTCCTCGCTTCCGATTATCGCGGCATATTTAACTGCTTTTCGCCCGACATTGCACGGACAAGAACGTAAAATCTTCTCCTGTTGCCGCAGCCTCCGTGGCATCATTGAGGATCAGACAAGGAGAAGCATGAATCGGCGTCAATTCCTGAACTCCACCGGCGCATTTGCCGCTTGCGCCGCCGCCTTCCCGCAGATCGTACCCTCTTCGGTTCTGGGAAAGGATGGATCCACGCCGCCGAGCGAGCGGATCGGCATGGGCTTTATCGGCGTTGGCAGCATGGGCGGTGGGCATCTTCGGACCTTCCTTGGCTACCCTGATGTCTGCATCCGAGCAGTCTGTGACGTGAGGGAGGAATTCCGTCTCAAGGCAAAACAATCAGTGGAATCGAGTTACGGACCCAATACTTGCGCGGTTTACGAAGACTACAGGGAGTTGCTGGCGCGAACAGACATCGACGCAGTCCTCATCGCCGTGCCCGATCATTGGCATGTGCTGATCGGGATCGAGGCGGCCAGGCAGGGCAAACACATGTACTCTGAGAAGCCCGTGGGCCGTACCGTCGAGGAGGCCAAGGCGTTGCGCGCGGCGGTTCGTCGCTATGGAGTCACATTTCAGTTCGGAACACAACAGCGCTCGACCAGCTACTACCGCCAGGCTTGCGACTTGGTGAACAACGGGAGGATCGGGACGCTTCACACAATCATGATCGGGTCAGCTACCTCCCAGTACTGTCCCATCCAACCGGAACAGCCGGTGCCGTCGGGGTTCAACTATGAGATGTGGCTGGGCCCGGCTCCCTGGGCTCCGTATACATTCGAGAGATGCACGCGAAACTGGACCCTCATCTACGACTATTCCCTTGGATGCGTCAGCGGCGCCTGGGGAGTTCACGACGTGGACATCGCGCAGTGGGCCTTGCGGGCGGATAACACGGGCCCTACGGAAGTTGAAGGTACAGGTACGTTCCCGACCGACAACCTGTACGACACCGCGACGTCCTGGGAAGTCGAACACAAGTACCCGAACGGCGTGAAGCTGATCCACATGGACATGCCCACCGCCATGAAGCGCGCTCCGGAACAATTCTCGCTCAACTGGATGGGCATGCTCTTCCAGGGGACCGATGGATGGGTCTATGTCAGCCGGGCCGGAATCCATGCTCGTCCGGAGTCGATCCTGCGGCAGCCTTTTGGGCCAAACGATGTGCGGTTTCCCCGTAGTACGGATCACCGTCGGAACTTCCTTGAAGCCGTGCGAAACGGCCAGGATCCAATTTCGCCCATCGAGGCTGCGGTTCGCGCAGACACCGTCTGCCATCAGGCGGACATCGCGATGCGGCTCGGCAAGCGACTGCAATGGGACGCGGTGAAAGAGGAATTCGTCAACGAGCCAGCCGCCAATCGCATGCTCTCCCGGGCGATGCGAAGCCCGTGGCGACTCTAGGAGAAAACAATGAGCGCGATAGTCATTTCGCTGCTGCTGGCCCTTTGGCAGTCAGCGCCACAGGCAGATCAGCTTTCGATCGAGCAACGGACAACCATCGAGAAGGCCCTGCCGGCCAAGGCTCCCGCCAAACCAGGCAAGCCCCGGAAGCTGCTTGTCGTAACCCTTAATGTGCGCGATGGAGTGCCGAGGACCGGTCACCCGTCAATTCCGCACGGGAACTATGCCCTGCAGCTGATGGGCCAGAAAACGGGCGCTTACGAAGCGGTCTTCAGCAACGACGTGGAGATGTTCCGTCCTCGGAATCTTGAGAAGTTTGACGCCGTCTGTTTCAACAACACCGTCGGCGTCCTTTTCGAGGACCGGGAGCTTAGGATGTCCCTGCTGGATTTCGTTTCCGGGGGGCATGGTTTCGTCGGGATTCACGCGGCCGGTGCGACCTTCGTCCAGTGGCCCGTTTATGACCAGTGGCCTGAGTTCGGCGACATGCTGGGTGGCTATGAGAACGGAGGCCATCCCTGGAAGCCGGACGAGACCATCACCCTTCGCGTGGAAGATCCGCAAAACCCGGTCAATGCGGTCTTCGGTGGACAGAGCTTCCAGATCAGCGACGAGGTATTCCAGTTTCAGGCGCCATACTCTCGACGCAAGCTGAGGGTCCTGCTCAGTATCGACACGGAGAAGACCGACATGAACCCGAGCCGCCGCTTCCTGCCCGACCGCTTTGCCGAGAGAGATTTCGCGATCTCGTGGATTCGCAATTACGGAAAAGGACGGGTCTTCTACTCGTCGCTCGGGCACAATTCGCACATCTTCTCCAATGCCCCGGTTCTCGCTCACTTTCTGGCCGGCATCCAGTTTGCCCTCGGCGATCTGGCCGCCGAGGCGAGCCCGAAATAGGAAGAACGACGCATTTCGGGGACATAATACTTAATTCCCATTCGGTTATCGCCAGTGTTCCCGTCAGCGAGGGAACTAAGTTTTGTGTCCCCGAAATGCAGATCGCTTTCCCGAGCCTAATTTTGACTTTCCCGCCCGCCGAATAGCTGCTAATGTCGTGCGGTTTTATGGACGAAGGGGGTTGTTAAAATGCGCTCCGTCGCTCGATTCCTTCTTGTGATAATGCCCTTGCTTGTCCTCGCGGCCGCCGGGGCTGGCTCCAACGAATCTGTCGACCTCGGTATGCTGACCAGGATCCGTGAGGAAGGCTTCTCGAATTCCAAAGTGATGGATACTGCCTCTTACCTGTGCGACGTCATCGGCGCCCGGGTCACCGGATCGCCTGCCTACGAACAGGCTCATGAGTGGACCCGCAAAGAGCTGGAGACCATGGGCCTCCAAAACGCGCATCTCGAGAGCTGGGACTTTGCCAAGGGATGGTGGATGGAGTCGGTTTCGGTTCAGATGGTTCGGCCGGATCGGGCCCCGCTGCTCGCACTGCCCCGGGCGTGGACCCCGGGTACGAACGGTCCGGTTGTGGGGAAAGTAACCCGGGTCAAGGTCGAATCGGAACAGGACCTCGAGAAGTTCAAGAATAAGCTGGCCGGTATGATCGTTATGCTGGACGATCCTGTGAGCATCACGGTTCATGAATCGGCCGACGCCGATCGCTACACTCAAGAAGAGCTTGAGCAAATCGTCCAGGACCAGATCAGGCCCAGACGCCTGCCCGGGGGACCCTCTGGCGACCGCAACGCGTTCCTCCGCCGCGAAGCCCTGTCCCGAGCTGTCGACAAGTTTCTGGCTGAGCAGAAGATCCTTGCCAGGGTCGTTCCGGCAGGAGGCGACGGCGGGACCCTCAAGCAGGTGCAGGGGTCTCACCGTAACCCAGTCACCTTTCCGGTCGTCTTGATGGCGCCTGAACACTACAACCGGATCACCCGGATAATGGACAAGAGCATCGACGTCGAGCTGGAGCTGAACATCAAAGTCAATTTCTCCGAAAAGGAGCGCAAGGGACTCAACACAATCGCTGAAATCCCGGGCGGCGACCTGAAAGATCAGGTCGTGATGCTTGGCGGGCACCTCGACTCGTGGCACGGCGGGACCGGGGCCACCGACGATGCAGCTGGCGTCGCGGTTGCCATGGAGGCGGCGCGAATCCTGAAGGCTCTTGACGTGAAACCTCGCCGGACCATTCGCGTTGCCTTGTGGGGCGGGGAAGAGGTCGGTCTCCTCGGTTCCCGCGCTTACGTAAAAGAGCATTTTGGATCCCGGCCGGAACGTCCAGAGGCGGGGCGTCCCGAGTCAGGTGAGCGTCCGGCGCAATCCGGGCCTCTCGAACTGAAGTCAGAGCACGCGAATCTCTCCGCCTACTACAATCTTGACAATGGAACCGGGAGGATTCGGGGCATCTACGTGCAGGGCAACGCGGCACTGGTCCCGATCTTCGGTGCCTGGATCGAGCCGATCAAGGATCTGGGCGTCGCGGCGGTGACGATGCGCCGGACCAGCGGAACGGATCACCTTCCGTTCGATTCGGTTGGCCTTCCCGGATTCCAGTTCGTCCAGGACTCGGTCGAGTACTTCAGCCGAACATGGCATACGAACATGGATGTCTACGACCGGCTGCAGCGTGAGGACTTGATGCAGGCCTCGGTCGTCATGGCGTGGTTCGTGTACAACACAGCCATGCGCGACGAGATGCTTCCCCGCAAGCCCCTGTCGAAAGACCAGTCCCAGTCGGGTGGCCGTCCGCCGTCGGACTAGAAGCAAAGGGGCCGAGGGGCAAAAGAACGAAGGCAAGCAGAATATCGACCATCGAATATCGAATATCGAATGTCGAAGTGAGGACCAATACTAAAGTCGCTGGCTGGCTTGGCGGGTTTTCTACCCCGAAGGGGTTGCGTAGCAAAGCCCAGGGTTGGCCGCGCCGTTTGCGGCCTACCCTGGGTAGCGGACCGTAAGTGACCAACCCTGAAGGGGTTGCGTATCGTGCCCGGTACGCAACCCCTTCAGGGTTGGTTTCTCTATCAAAGCCACCCAGGGTAGGCCGCAGAAAACGCGGCCAACCCTGGGCTTTGCCACGCAACCCCTTCGGGGTAAAGACCCGACCGTCCAGAGTACGTCTACGACCCCAAGAGAAGGTCCGCGCATTCAGGACCCGGATTTCTGCAGTTGGCTCTCGATATTCGATATTCTGCTTTGCTTTCGTTCCCTTTTCTCCTGTTTTACTGCTTTTCCGCCTCCAGGTCGATTCCCAGCTGCTGGCACTTCTTGTAGAGGTGACTGCGTTCGAGTCCGAGGGCTCGGGCCGTTTCGCTCATCCGGAACTCGTTTCGCTCGAGCTCCGTCAAGACGACTTGTCGCTCGAAGGCTCTGACGCGATCGGCCAATCCCCCTGATTCGACGCTGGCGAAGCTGGGGCGCGGCTCGGTTGTCAGCGGGAGCGCCAATTTGACCGCCGCAGCATCCACTTCCTCGTCGGCAAGGAGCAGCAGCCGCTCGACAACGTTGCGCAACTCACGGATGTTGCCCGGCCAGGAGTACCGTTCGAGCGCACGGATGGCTTCCGGGGTAAAGTTCTTCGCCTTCCAGCCATTGGTTTCGGCCACCTGTCGCGCGAAATGGTCGACCAGGACGGATATGTCATCGACCCGCTCGCGCAACGGCGGAAGCAGAATCGGGAAAACGTAGATCCGGTGATAAAGGTCCTCTCGAAACGTGCCTTTGCGAACCAGCTCCTGCAGGTTCCGGTGAGTTGCGACAAGCACCCGCACGTTTACTGCCACGCGGCGATCCCCGCCGACTCGCTCGATCTCTCCCTCCTCCAGGACCCTCAGCAGTTTGGCCTGCATGACAGCGGGCATGTCTCCAATCTCGTCAAGGAAGAGCGTGCCCCGATTTGCCTGCTCGAATTTCCCCAAGTGTCGAGACAACGCCCCCGTGAAAGATCCTTTTTCGTGGCCGAAGAGTTCGGATTCAATCAGGTCGGCAGGGACCGCCGCGCAGTTCAGCGTGACAAAGGGCCCGTTGCGCCTGGCGCTGTTCTCATGGAGCGCACGGGCGATCAACTCCTTCCCGGTGCCTGTCTCTCCTTGGATGCAGACACGGCTCTCGCTGGCTCCCACCCGCTGAACCTGAGTCATGACCCTTCCCATAGCGTCGCTTGCCCAGATGATCTGGTGCTTTCCGATCCGTCTCTTCAACTGCCGGTTCTCCCGCTCCAACTGCGACAGGCGAAGAGCGTTCTGGACCGTGAGCAGGAGCTTGTCCGTCGAAAGCGGCTTCTCGAGAAAATCAACCGCACCCAAACGGGTGGCTTTGACCGCCATTTCGAGAGTCGCCTGCCCTGAGACCATGACGACCGGCACGGTGCTGCCCAGCGCCTTCAAATCCTCGAGAAAAGAGATCCCGTCTTTGCCCGGCATGACAACGTCCGAGAGGATCAGGTCGAACTGCTGCTGGTTGACCAGTTGTAGCGCCTTGCCTGCATTGTCGGAAACGGTCGCTTCATACCCGGACATGCGAAAGGCCCGGGCAAGCGACGCGAGCGTGTTCACGTCGTCGTCAACGATCAGCAAATGGGGCTTCCACTCTTTGGATTCCACGTCATTTCCCTCGATTCCCGCCGTTCGCCGGCGGGTTCCTGAATAGCCGGATGCGGAAGGTTGTGCCCTTTCCGGGCTGGCTTTCCACTGATATGCGGCCACCGTGGTCGCTGATGATCGACTGCACGATCGCCAGACCCAGACCGGTTCCGTGCTGTTTGGTTGTGTAGTAGGGGGTGAAGATCCGTTCCCGCTCCTCCTCGGTCAGTCCCACGCCGGAATCGCTCACCTCGAGAACCACGCCGTCGCTCTCATCGCGCGTCCGGAGCCCGAGTGTTCCCCCTTCCGGCATCGCGTCGAGCGCATTGAGGACCAGGTTTTGCAGCACGCGACGAATTTGCTCGGGGTCGGCGCGAATCGTTCCCACCGAACCATCCAGATGGACTTCACAACGCACCGGGTGATCAGTTCTGCCGAGCTGGGACTGAAACAGGTTCAAGAGCTCGCGGGCGATTTCGTTCAGATCCACAGTCTGGATCTCGGGCTGTGGCATTTTTGCGAAGTCGCTGAACCTCGAGATGATGTTTTTCAGATTCGCTAGCTCTGCGAGTATCGCCCGGCTGCTTTCCTCGAAGACCTCGTCGAAGTCGTCCGGGCAGGTGGCACGCGCCCGCTGCATGTTCTCCACCGTAATCTGCAGCGGGAAGAGGGGGTTCTTGAGCTCGTGCGCCAGGCGGCGCGCCAGTTCCCGCCACGCGGCGACCCGCTCGGCCTGAACCAGTCGTTCCTTCTGGTCCACGAGTTGTGAAGTCATCTGGTTGAAAGACTTGGCCAGCTCGCCAATTTCGTCATCCGAAAACACGTAAACGCGGGTATCCCATTGTCCGCCCGCTACTTTGTGAGCTCCAGAAACCAGTTTCTGGACGGGCCTCGTGATGTTCCGAGTGGCCCACCACCCGAGGAGGATCCCCAAAAGAATGCCGCCCGCTGCCGCGAAAGCGCCCGCCGTCCGGATGAAACTCGTGATGCGGGCCAGCTCGGCAGTGCTGCTTACCACGAGGAGGGCGCCAAGCATCTTTTCACCCTGTCCCCTGAGCGGAAGGGCGTGGACCGATAGCTGTTGACCGGTTTCGTCCGACACCGTTCGGACGACCTCTTCGTTCTGTCTTCGTACATCAGTGATTACTTCCCTGAAGTAGCTTCGAGGCTTGGACAGCCCGGCGCTGTCAATCAGTCTTGCCTCTCCGCCGGGCGCGCCTGGTTCCAGGTGCAGATAGAGCCTCATGCCCGCCGAGAGAGCAAGGGAAGCCAGAAAGCGTTCATCCAGGCGGATCCCGGCGAGCACGAGCACCGCCTGGTCCCCGGCAGTGGCGTGCGCGAGGGAGAACAGTCCAAGCGCAACACCGTCGGGCAACTCCTGCCGGTCAAGGAAGGGCGTGCCCTGTTCCATTTTCCCAAACAGTGCAAACGACGGGTGCCTGTAACCGAAACGGGCAGGCCACTGCGCGGAGGAAATGATCCGCCCGTCGGAGCGCACCAGTTCCACAAAATCGAGCGATTGTGACCGCGCGAATTCAGAACCGCTGTTGAAGTACGGCGAGAAGTCCGGTTCCTCTTGGTTGAGGGCAATCGCGATTCGGATAACCGACTCGTCCCGGGCGATTGCCGTGGCTCGTCTGACAACCTCTGCGCCACGCGATTGAAACTCGCGGCGGAACTGTCCCACGATAGTCAGGCGGCGCTGCTCGTCCTGTTCTTCGAGCACGCCGCGAGTCGTCGTCAGGAGAATCCAGGTCCCGATGATTGATCCTGCCGCCACCGCACCGGCAACGGCCAGAAGGAGCCGAGTCCTGAAAGTCACGGTGTCCCTCCGGTCGCCGGGGTCGGTTGTACCCAGATGTCCTCGAAGCGCCATTGGCCAAATCGGAAAACGTCCTGCAACCGGGTGTATCCAACACGCTCGCTCAGCCCGAAGCTCACCGGAAGGTGGAGAAGCGGCACAACCCGCCACGAGGCAAGGATCCCGGCCTCTCCCTCGAATAGGTCTTGAGGGTTGTCGAGGGCCGACCCGCGATCCGGGAGCTTCGCCGGCTGGTCAAGGAGCGTGCTGATGACCTCCAGCGACCCGGCTGCATCTGCCGTGAGCCGGATGCGCGTCAGCACCCCGTCAGGCGCGGTGCTGCCTGGAGGCGCAGGAAGGGCGACTGTTCTAGCCTCCAGCCCCGCTTCTCGCAAGTCCAGCGTCAGGCGTTCGGCGACGGATTTCAGGAACCCATCCGAAGACGGATACCCAAGAGTCAGGCCGCCGGTCCGTCGAGGGACGGATGACGAGAGCCTTCGAGCGAGAGACAGGTCCCGGCTGCCAGTAAACAGAAAAGCGTAACCGGTCAACCACTGTGGGAGCAGCGCCCCGGTTGGGCTTCCTTGTCTCTGGGCAATGATCTGATGAATGGATGCTCGGTCGACCGAGTGGTTGATTGCCCGAACCAACGGCTCGTCACTCGCGCGACGATTTCGGAAGACGATTGCGATCAGATCGACGGGCTCCGAGACGGGAAGTCGAATGCCCGAACCAACTCGACGCGCATCGGTAGCTGGGATGTCAATCAAATCCGCCCTGTTCAACTGCAGATCAATCATCTGATCTCGCTCACTGCGCCCCATTCGGATTTCCAGTTCGTCCACGAATGGCCGCCCGCCCCAGTAACCCTCGAAAGCGCGAAGGACGATACGTTTCCCTGGCTCGAAGCCGGCGAGGGAAAACGGGCCAGTTCCTGCAGCAGTGGCCGGGCCGGTTGCCCTGGTGACAGCCCAACGCGGACTGGCCAGCTGCCTGAGAAGGTCGCCGGCCGAACCGTCTCCGGCGGTGAAAACCACTTCTGCGTTGCGCGCCTCCATCTGGTACCGGGCATCGAGTGTGCGAAGGCTCTCGAGGACCGACGCCTCGTTCATCATGGAGCCGTCGTGGAATCTCACGTTTGTTCGCAGGCGGAAGGACAGGCGTTGACCGCCCTGTCCGATCCTCCACTCGACAGCCAGCTTGGGTACGACCGTGCCCCCCTCGTCGGTCCCCACAAGGCCTTCGAATACGAGCGGCAGCAATGCACTCTTGGCATCTCCCGGGACCGCAGGCACCGCTGGGTTGAACTCCCCAAGGGTCGATCGCATCTGCACTCGAAGCTTGCCTCCATAGACGGGCCGGGAGCTCGCTTCGACGATCGGGAAAAGGAAAACGAGAAAGGCGCCGCAAAGAGCGATCCAAGGCGCGCTCGCCCGCCTGCGAGCAGAAGCTCGGCCTCCCGAAAGTCCGTCATCCTCGCCGGACCTCCGGGGGGCGAGCGAGCTGGTTCTATCGGGCGGCCGCATCTGGCACCTCAGCACAGGCAATCTCCACGAGGTAAAGGGCGAACCGACCCGACGCGTTGTTTCGGCAGACTACGACGGCCTTGGTGCCTGCAGAAGGCCAGATGGCTGTGACGGTTTGGAACCGAACTGGATCCCCGATTGGAACCGGTTGCTGGTCCTTCACCTCGATGACTTCGAGCAGGCTTTCGGTCTCCTCCTCGCGCACCTGCAAGAAGATGGGCCCACACTGACTTGCGATCTGGGTCAAATGCGTTCCAAAGAGCGAGCTCGCCCCCTTTTCCAGAAGAGCGGCGTCGTATATGCGGGTGGATCCCTCCGTCCCTTCAACCATCAGGATGGCCCCAGGGCCCTCTCCCACGCGGACAGCCGAAAAAAAGGACCGGATAGGCTCTGGCGGCCGGAGATCGACGGATGCCGCCTCGAAGTGGTTTCGCCCGGGGACGATACGCGCTCTTAACCGCCCATCCTGGGTCAAGGGCCACAGCTCCTCGCTCGGGAAGCACGCGAAACCCTGGGCCGTTGTCCCAGTACACCGTGAGCGGGGGAGTAGAAGGGTTATGGCTCCCGCCTGGTCTGCCAGGATCCGACCACGCGGATCGCGCGGCATCGTCCCCACCGGCTCAATGGGGATCTCTTTGGAGCCTCGCGATAGCCCGTCCCGCGTGTAGACCGACACCTTGGCAGGCCCCAGCACAAGGATCTCCTGCTCCATAATTAGCGCATCAAGGATCGGTTCGTTGCGTTCAATCAGGAGTTGGGCGCTCAACTCGACCTTCTTGGCAGGCTGCGGCCTGCCGGTAGCGCTCGATTCCTCGGACAGGAGCGCGATGATCACCGATCTGGTCCCCGGGGTCGGGATCTCAGCGATCAGCAGAAGGCCGCGCAGCCCACGAGCCAATGTCATCCGGACATCCAAGCCGGCATTGGGTTTCCGGACGACCGCCACTCCTCGTCTGGCGAGCTCGCTCTCCATGGCTTGTCGGACCGTCGCCAGAAGATGCTCGCTCGCCTCCAGGGTACCCAAGTCGAGCGAGATCGAGGTGTGTGCGGGGATCGTGCGAGTGATGCCGTCAGCCATTTCTCGGATTGTCGCTTCGAATGTTCTTCCCTGGGCGAAACAGAGCGCGGGAATGAAGAGAAGCAGGAAGAGTCCGGCCCGATATGGGTGCCTTGCGGTCACGTTGCGGACTATAAACCACAAGAGTCACCCGATACAACGACGCGCCCGATCCCGCGTGCTTGGAGTCCGGGCCCTCACCTCGTGACCCCCATGGCGATGACCAAGCCCGGGTTCAAATCCTTTGTCGGCTCCGGCGCCGGCATAGTGCCCGCCGGCTTGGGGGCCGAAGAGCCCAGCTCTCCGAAGATTCCAGCCAGGCGCTCATCCGTCTGATCGCAAATCTCGACCGAGTCTCCGACCTGTACTTTCTCGAACAGGTCTTCGGCGTCTCTGTTGTGCATTCGGATGCAGCCGTGGGAGGCCGCCTTTCCGATGGAGCTCGGGACATTCGTCCCGTGGATGCCGAACCCCTTTTTGCTCAAGCCCATCCAGCGGGTTCCGAGCGGGTTTGCCCGGCCCGGCCGGACAACTTTCCCAGGAGTGTAATACGTGGGGTTTGGAACGCGGTTCATGATCACGTGCCGGCCAGTGGGGCTGGGTGTGGATTCCGTTCCAACGGCCGTCTCGTAGATCTTGACGACCTGGCCATGAGAAATCAAAGCGAGCTGGCGATGCGGAATACTGATCAGGATGAGTCGGTCCGAGTCTTCCGGTTCGTCTGCCAGCGCGGCCATGGTCTGCGCGCCAAACGCCAACAACCCGATCACCACCTGTAGAACCCTGCTTCTCATGTTTCCTGTTCTCCTTACGGTCACGGGAAGAGCACGAAGTGATCCAGAAGATAAGCAATTACCAGACAACAACTTAACCAAAACAGGCGGGGTCGAAACCGTGTTGGTCCTGGCCGGCGTGTGTCAGAACGGACACACGGATGTGCCGGCGTATTGCTTTGGAGCGCGGATGGGACGAGGGTGTCGGAAAAGTCCGCATTGACCCCAACGGGGTCACGTAGCAAAGCCCAGGGTTGGCCGCGTCGTTTGCGGCCTACCCTGGGTTGCCCAGTAAAATGGTTACCAACCCTGAAAGGGTTGCGTATCAAGCCACATACGCAACCCCTTCAGGGTTGGTAATTTACGGTTTTCCCTTACCCAGGGTAGGCCGCAAACAACGCGGTCAACCCTGGGCTTTGCTACGTAACCCCTTCGGGGTAAGAGACAGCACACGTCAATGGGTACAGGTTATGCCATCTCGACTTTTTCGACACCCTCGGTACGTCCGCGCTCCAACTTAGGATGTCCGCGCTCCAAGACAAGATGTCCGCGCTCCAAGACAAGAAGTCCGCGCTCCAAGAGTGAAATTTCGGGACATCAGGCGCCATGACCCGTGCTAGAATCCTGCCGAGCAGTTGGGGGCCGGGCCCGGTGCCGGTTAACCCTAAACCGCTGTAATCCTCTTGTTACGGAGGTCAGGATGAGGAGAATTCTCGCGTTATTGTTTGTGTTTCTTCTGTCTATCGTGGCCGGACTAGCTGCGGGTCCTCACTCCTTCGTTGGAGTGAAATCGTGTAAGCCTTGTCACAACACTGAGAAGCAGGGCAAACAGACGCCCTTATGGCAGGCCAGTGAGCACGCGAAGGCTTTCGCCACCCTCAAGACGCCGGAGGCCGCCCAGGTTGCGACCAAGGCTGGGGTCAAGGGAGCGGCCCACGAAGCGAAGGAATGCTTAAGGTGTCATGTGGCCGCTTTCGGAGTTGCCGCTGCCCAGATTAAGCCGACCTTTGCGGCAGAGGACGGTGTCCAGTGTGAGAACTGCCACGGGGCGGGTTCGGATTACAAAACGATGGCGATCATGAAGGACCGTGCAAAAGCAATTGCCGCCGGCATGACCGACATCAAATTGTCTGACGGCTCTGCCGAAAAGCAGTGCAAGACCTGCCACAACCAGCAGAGTCCGACTTTCAAAGGTTTCGAATTCAAGTCGGCCTGGGCCAAAATCGCCCACCCGACACCAGTAGCCGCCGCGAAGTAGCCCCTGCCAAGCTTCGTGCGGCGAGTTCATTTCGCAAGGACATGCCGACCGGGCCGATACACGAAGGATTCTGAATAGGCAATCCCCAGTGTTCGGCCCGGTTGACGAAATCGTCGCGTGAAAGTCCTCCTCCTGCAGCCACCCATCCGTGACTTCTACCAGACCGATGTTCGACTGCAGCCGCTGGGTTTGGGCTATTTGAAGGCAGCGCTGCAGAAACACTCTCCGGCCGTCACCGTTGTTCTAAAGGACTACCACTCCGGTTCCGGCCGGCGGACGGTTCCAATTCCGTCCGAGCTCTCTTATCTTCGGCGTTTTTATCCGCCAGTGGATCGAAGTCCATTCCGGACTTTTTCGCGCTTCTATCAGTTTGGCGCCGCCTTCGAGCAGATCGCAAAGGAAGTGGCCCAGGAAACGCCCGACCTTGTCGGGATCTCGGCGTTGTTCTCCGCGTACTCCGGCGAGGCGCTCGAGACTGCTCGTGCGATCAAGAAGGAGTCGCGCGTTCCGATCGTGTTCGGAGGTGCGCATGTCTCTGCGGTGCCGTGGGATGTGCTGGCAAAGGACGCGGTTGACTTCGTGGTCGTTGGAGAGGGCGAGAAGGCGATCGTCGATCTCGCACGTGCTCTTCGGGCTGAATCGTCCAACCATAACCCGCCCACGTTCCACTCGATTCCGAGCCTCGGATTCAAGCAGCATGGAAGACTGGTCATCAACCCGCCTGGGCCGAACTTTGAAGTCGACGATATCCCGCCTCCGGAGCTTGGGGATCTGGGGCTTGGCCGGTACAAGCATTCAGGTGAGCCGATGGCCTTTGTGGTCACTTCCAGGGGATGCCCGTACCGCTGCTCTTTCTGTTCGGTTTCCGCCGTTTTCGGACAGGGCTACCGCGCCCGGGCGGCGGCCTCCGTTTGTGAGGAAATCGCCTTGCGTTACCGACAGGGATATCGGGTGATCGATTTTGAAGACGACAATCTCGCTTTCGACAGAGACCGCTTCTCGGACATTCTCGAGGGAATCATCCGCGCTGTGCCGCCCGGGGCTCTCCGGCTGACGGCAATGAATGGCATCTGCTATCACCACCTGGATCACGCGCTGCTTGGACGGATGCGCCGGGCGGGCTTCGAGGACCTGAATCTGTCGCTGGTGACGGCCGATCCCGAACTCGCCCGTCACAACCGTCGCCCACACGACCTGGACGGGTTCGAGCGCGCCGCCAGAACCGCCTTCGGGCTGGGATTCCGGGTCGTGGGTTATCAGATCCTGGGACTCCCGGGAGGCACCGTCGAAAGCATGATCGAGACAACGGTCTTCCTTGCCCGTCTGCCGCTTCTCATCGGCGCTTCTCCGTTTTACCTGGCGCCCGGGTCTGACTGTTGGCACGGGCTGGCTAACGGACCGGAGAAACGATCGTGGATCGGCGCCCGGACCACCGCGATGGGCTGGGATTGCACCGAGTTCAGCCGTGGGGAGATCTTCACACTTTTTGTAACCTCCCGAATAATCAACTTCTTGAAGGGCTTACAGCTGACGGGGAGGTGGCTGAGTCTGGAGCAGGCTCTACGGGAGGCCGAGAAATCGTCCGGTCCCGAGCGCCTGGGGAGTGAGCTACTCAGGGCGCTATTGGAGACGGGCGTTCTGCTCGGCGCCGACGGTGAGCGTCGATTCCCAATCGAGCAGTTCAACGCCTCTTTGTTTAAAGTGATCTGGTCGAAGCTCGGTCGAGTGGCGACTCGGGACGGAGGCGTTATCGAAATCGGTTCGTCGATAGCTTGAACAAAACGACTGCAAGGCCGCAATATATAGCCGGACCAAATGATGGAATCTGACCGCATCCCGCCGAATCCGGATCTTTCGCGCGCACCTGCCCGGCCGGCGGTCTCCCGGCTGCTTCTCTTTTTGCTGAGCGTTACCTTCCTTGTGGTCCTGCTTTTCGTGGGATTTCAGACATACCGTTACAGCATTCTTGCGCAGGAAGCCAATCGGCTGGCGGCGAACCTTCAGAAGACGTTCGAACTGAATCAGAAGCTGCGTTACGGGATACAGAAGCAGATCACCATGCTGCACCGGCAGTTCGAGGAGCCAAACCCCCGGTTCCCGTACCTGTTTGGACAGTTGAACTACGAATGGGACCAGGGACAGTCCCGATATCTGACCATGGACATCGGTGACAAAGAGCGGTTGACGGTGGAGTCGATCAAGGCCCTTCAGTCCGAATTGGCGGTCCAGGCGACGCAGATATTTGATCACCTGCGTTCGGACAGTCGCGCCGAGGCCCTGGTCCGAATCGCGCGGGTGGAAGAGCTTGGGGAAGAAATGGAGGAGGAGTTCGAATCTCTGAATCGCGTTCAGGTCGCCAAGCTTCAGATGGTACTGGACAACGTGCACCAGTCGATGAGCCGCGCCTACTGGGCGCTCGGCATGCTGGGTGGATCGCTGATCACCGTGCTCGTTGTCTTCACTTTGCTCCTGCGTCGCCGCGTGTTTGGCCCCTTGCAGTCGATCCTCCAAGCTTCGGATCAGATACGGGAAGGGAACCTGGCGGCCAGGGCTCGAGTCGAGCGAGAGGACGAAATAGGGGCGATCGCCCGTGGTTTTAACTACATGGCCGAGTCCCTGACAAGCGGGTACGCGGGGCTCGAGAAGCAGATCGATGTCCGCTCACAGAAGGTTAAGGAACTGGAACAGCAGCTTGCCGAGGCGGGCCGTGCAAGCGCCATGGCGAGGCTGATCCGCGGCGCCGCATATGAGCTGAACAACCCGTTGACGGCGATCATAGGCTTCACCGAGCTCCACAAGCTGCGAGTGACCAAAACCCGACGCGATGAGGACGAGATCCGCATCCTGGAGGACATTCTCTCGCAGGCGAAGCGGTGCCGACGCATCGTCGCCAATTTGCTGGAAGTTGCTCCCCCGAGGTCATCCGAGACCGAAGAAATACCGGTCAGCCGCCTTGTGGAGCCGGTGATTCAGTTGCGTGAGTATGACCTCAAGACCCACAACGTGCGCGTGATCCGTGCCTACGACCCGTCGGAGCCGGTCGCGCGGGTCGATCCCTACATGGTCCGGCAGGCGGTTCTGAACCTGCTCAACGGCATTGCCGAGGTGATCATGAAGACCGGCCGGGCCGGCCAAATCCGGGTGTCCACCGCCCGAGCCCAAGGTCAGGTCACCATTTCTTTCCAGCAACAAGTGACGACCGGCGAACGAGCGGGTGAGCACGCGGATGCCCGAATTGCTGATCTGGGGGTTTCGTCGGCCCTGCTCGAGGAACAGGGGGGTGAGCTGAGCGTCGAGAAACGCGAAGAAGGCGCCGTTTATCATCTGCGGCTTCCCGGTACGCCGGTACCCGAGGCTCCAGTCCCGCGGGCGCCCGAACGCAGCTATACGGCCCTCGTCATAGAGAGCGAGTCGACTGCACTGGACACGCAGCTTTCTTATTTGTCCAGTCTCGGCATCCAGGCTTCCGGAGTGGCCACCGCGGATGAGGCCATTCAGTTCCTTTCTTCGCGCAAAGTAGACCTTGTAGTGGTGGACCAGCCGAACGGTGCGGAATCTCCGCAAAATAGCCAGTTGTCCGAATGGATAGCCCGGGAACGCCCCGAGCTCGTCCCGCGCTTGTGCCTGATGGGGACAAGCGGTGGCGGAGCCGGCGGTGCCCCAGGCCGGCATCCGGCTGGTTCGCCTGGCCTTAGTTTCGAGGAGTTTTCCAAAAAGATCCTTCAGGTTCTTCAGAGATGAATCGAAAAGCACTTATCTTAGTTCTACTGTCTCTTGTGCTAGCCGTCCTTGCCGGTTGCGGAGGGCGGCCGGATCAAGTGAGTTTCGGAGTCGGTCTTGCCGTCCTCAACCACCAGGCTATCCAGCTGGCGCTGAACGAAATATCGGCGGCCGGCGGGGTGGACGGTGTGCCGGTCCGCGCGGTCGGCATGGAGTGGAAGTATCGGGATACTGTGCAGCCGAGCGACGTGATCTCCTGGGCCGAACGGTTTTCTGGAACGCCTGACCTGGTGGCCGTGATTGGGCACAGTGACAGTTCCTCCAGCCTTTCAGCCGCCGCGATATACAACCAGAATCATGTCCCGCAGATCGTAACCATCGCGACCTCGCCGGCGCTCACTCAGGTTGGAGATTGGACTTACCGTCTTTGTCTGACTGATGCGAAACAGGGCCCGGCCCTCGCTCAGTACTCACTCGAAAAGTGGGGAAAGAAGAGCTTTGCGATCTTCTATGTGAATGACGACTATGGACGAGGCCTGGCCAGAGCCTTCGAGAATGAAGTGAGGCGCTTGGGCGGTTCTGTTTCCTCCAGCGTCATGCACCGGAACCTCCTCCAGACTGATGACAAAGACCTGATCCGATCCACGCTCGAGAGACTCACGGCCGAAAATCCGCCTGACGTGTACGTCCTGTTCCAGCGAGAGGCCGCGGCCGCCTGGACCCTTGGCGAGATCCGCACGCGAAACCCGCAACCGAGCATTCTTGCGGGCGATAGCCTTGGTGCTGTCGAGTTTGTGAAGGAAAATCCTGCGTTGACCGAAGGTATCAGGGTGTCGCAGTTCTTTCTTCCGGACCCCCGCAGCCCTAAGGCAATGGACTTCGTTCGCAAGTACAAGGAGTTTACAGGCGAAGAACCGGGTTACGGACAGGCCTTTGCCTACGATGCCGTGCACCTGATCGCAGACGCGATGCGCAGCCAGGGATTTACCCGCCAGGCGGTCAAGGCTTACCTGGATCAACTGATCAGGGAGAGGACCGTGATCCACGGCGCGGGCGGCGACTACAGGATCGGCCCGGATCACGACGGCCGAAGAAGCGTCTACATTGCCGAGGCGCGAAACGGCCGGTACAGCATGCTCGACCGCCTGTCCGTCGAGTGAACCCGACAGGCCCCGCCAGCGGAATCAAGGCCGATCTTCGCTGCTGAAGCGTGAAGCAGTGGAGCGAGTCAGGTGTCCGCTTACTCTCGCTCGCTTCGCTCGCTGTCGTGCGCGGCTCCATTCGATCTCGCCCTGCGCCGGGAACTCGCCGGTCTATCCGTGCAAAAATTAGACTTACCCGATAGGTTTAATCTAGAATTGAGCTGACTCCTCCTATGGGAGTTGAGAAGAGGAGAGGAAATGCAAACCGACATCGAAGAGAAAGGGTACGTCCACGAGGAGGTGCTGACCTCGACCGATTGGGTAGCCGAGCACCTGAACGACAAGTCGGTCCGGGTCATCGAATCGAACGAGGATGCCTTGTTGTACCCTTCCGGGCATATCCCCGGCGCGGTTCATGTTGACTGGACGGTTGATCTGAATGATCAGCTGCGCCGCGACTACATTCAGCGCGAAGGGTTCGAGCGGCTGGCGTCACGGCTCGGAATCACACCAGACACGACCCTGGTGTTCTATGGTGACAAGCACAACTGGTGGGCGACCTATGCGTTCTGGGTTTTTCAGCTGTTCGGCCACACGAAGGCTCGTGTCATGGACGGCGGCCGATTGAAGTGGCAGCTCGAGGAACGGCCGCTTACCCGCGACGTTCCGAAGTTCTCGGCTACGAAATACCGTGCCCCGGAGCGGGACGACGCCAAGGTCCGTGCTTTTCGGGAGGAGGTGCTGCGGCACGTCTCTTCGCGACGGTCACTGGTCGACGTCCGGAGCCGGGAGGAGTACACCGGGCAAAGGCTTCACATGGAAGGTTACCCGAACGAAGGAGCGCTCCGCGGGGGGCACATCCCGGGCGCGGTCAATGTGCCGTGGAGCCGTGCGGTTAATCCCGAGAACGGAACCTTCAGATCCGCCGAGGAATTAAGGCAGATATACTTGAAGGAGCAGGGCTTGAAGCCCGAAGAACCGATCATCGCGTACTGTCGGATCGGCGAGCGGAGCAGCCACACCTGGTTCGTGCTCACGTACCTGCTCGGTTTTCCGCACGTCAAGAATTATGACGGCAGTTGGACCGAGTGGGGGAACCTTGTCGGCGCGCCGATCGAGCGATGAGAACTATGGGTGAAGCGACATTGGACAAGCAGCCGGAAAAGCTTGAAAGTGCCCTGTCGGTCTTGGATTCGTTGGATGAACCGGAGCGCGTCCAGATGCTGCTCGACTTCTCAGACCATTTCCGCGAAGTCCCGGAGTCTATCGCCAGGCGCCCGTTTCCCGAGGCCCATCGCGTGCCGTACTGCGAATCGGACGCCTACGTCTGGGCGACTCGAGGCCCCGGTGAAACCGTCAAGTTGTACTTCGCCGTCGAGAATCCGTCGGGAATTTCGGCCCGGGCACTCGCCTACCTGCTCGACCGCACCCTATCCGGTCTGAAGACGGAAGAAGTTGCGAGGATTTCCCCGGAGATTGTCCCGCGCATGTTTCGTCAGAATATCTCGATGGGAAAGGGGATGGGGTTGACGGCCATGGTGCAGGCGGTGCGATCCTTGGCGAGTCAACAGCATTTATCCACGAGGGACACGAAGGAACACGAATAAAGGCGAAGACCAAGCGGTTGTGTCCGCCTTTATTCGTGTCCCTTCGTGTTACAACCGTCACAATTGATCGCGCGGCGCGTGCAACTGCAGCGAACGAGGCTCTCAGTTATTGTGGAGTTGAATCTTGCGCCTCGTGGATGAAAACCGTTCAGTCCGCAGGGAACGTCGCTGCCATCCTCTCGAGATGGTCCCACTCTTCGCGGATGTGGCGGCTGGCGAGTTCCGGGTCCGCGATCACCTTCGGGAAACGCCCCTGGCGGCTGAAGTATTCGCCGGGAGGCGTGAAATCCGGTTTGACGTTGATGCGGAAGCGGCGCCCCTCGAAGACTTCGTACAGAGGGAAAAGACCCGTCGAAACAGCCAGCCGGTCCAATTCCACGCTTTCCTCCGGGTCGGATTTCCATCCGGTCGGGCAGGGGGAATGAATCAGGAGAAAACGAAATCCTCGGACGCTCGCGGCTTGCCGGACTTTTCGGACAAAATCGTCGGTGTGCGCCAGTGAAAGTGTAGCCGCATACGGGACATGATGCGCGATGATGATCTTCATCATGTCCTTCTTGATTCGTCTCTTACCGGATGGGGTGGTCGTCGTCACCGCGTTTTGGGGGGTGGCGCTACTGCGCTGTCCACCGGTATTCCCGTAAATCTCGTTGTCGTAGCAGATGTAGATGATGTCCTCGTCCCGCTCGGCTGCGGCCGAGATGCAGGCGGTACCGATGTCGTAAGTGGCCCCGTCCCCGGCGAAACAGAAGGTGAGCCCCGGGTCGTTGTTCAGGTTTTCGACAATGCGGATTCCGGCGGCTACCGCGGCGGCCGAGGCAAACGTCGTCGCCACGGCCGGGACGCCGTACGCGGTGGTTGGGTAAGCTCCCGCCGTTACTACGGCGCATCCGGCCGGGATGCACAGCGTCATGGGTTGGTCCGGCAGGGCCCGGCCGAGCCAGTGGAGTGCCAGGGACATCCCGCACCCCGGGCAGTTCGTGTTCCCCGCGCGGAGCACCCTCCGCCCGGGAGCCAGGGCGTCACAGCAGCACGTTTGGTTCACTTCCGTCTTCATTCGTGACTCTTCGTGTCCTTCGTGGATAGTTCCCGCCGTTCCCGTCAGAACATCCGCTCGTAAGCCTTGACTTTCCAGCACGGTTCGCCCGACTTGCGGCGGGCCAGGAGATCTTCAAGGATATTTTCCACCGCCTCCGGGGTCACGTCGCCGCCCCCCAAGCCGGTCAGGTAATCCTGCAGGATCAAGTCCGGCGTATTGAAAAGAGCGCCGCAGATCTCCAGCCAGAAGATGCCACCCGATCCGAGCGAAACATTCCGATCGATCACCCCAACTCGTTTCGCTCCCTTGAGTGCCTGGCGGATGAGGTGCCGCGGGAAGGGTCGAAACAGCTTGATTTTAAGCATCCCGACTCTCTCGCCGTCCCGGCGTCGCTTGTCCACGACGCCGCGCACCGTGCTGGCGATCGAGTTGGAGGCGACCAGGACCGTCTCGGCGTCCTCCAGCCGGTAACCGGAGATCGCGCCGTCCGGCTGGCGGCCAAACACCTCGCGAAATTCATCCCTCGCCTGTTCGAGAACGGCCGGGACGCGTTCCATGGCCTCGTGAAGCTCCAGACGATGCGCGGCTGTGTCTTCGGGTGTCACCATGGCCCCAAGCATCTGAGGACGATCATGGTCCAGCCGATGCGGGACATGACACGGGGGGAGGTATCGGTCCACGTCGGCCTGTTCAGGGAGATCGACCGGCGCGCTGGTGTGCGAGATGATGAACCCATCGAACGCGACGATCGCCGGGAGCAGAATTCGCGAATCTTCCGCGACCCGAAAAGCGAGGAGAATCGTGTCTGCCACCTCCTGGTGTGACTCGCAGTAGAAGTGCAGCCACGCGGTGTCGCGCAGGGCGAGCGTATCTCCCTGGTCGACCCAGATGTTCCACGGAGGGCCGATGGTCCGGTTCACCGCGGCGAGCACTACGGGGAGCCGGCAATATCCGGCCATGAACACGTTTTCGGCCATGTACATTAACCCGTTGGACGAGCTGGCCGTAAACGTCCGCGCCCCGGAGATTGAACCCCCGATGCACATCGCCATCGCGCTGTGCTCGGACTCGACTGCCTGCACCCGGCCTTTGGTGAAACGGAAACCGCGCAGGAACTCCATGATCTCCGTCTGGGGCGTGATCGGGTAGCCGCCCGCCACGCAGCCTCGGGCGTTTCGGTTGGCTTCTCCCGCAGCCGCCAAGACATACCCGGCAGCATGGTTTCCAGTGCAGAACTTGCGCATGATTCCTCGATTAGTACTAGAGCTGTTCCATCAGAATGACGCCGCGCGGGCACTCAAACGCGCACAGTCCACAGCCCTTGCAGTAGTCGTAGTCGAACGCGTAGTCGGTGCCGCGCCGTGTGAGGACGCCCTCAGGGCAGTTGGCCCGGCAGATATCGCACCCGGTGCACGCGCCGCAGGTGAAACATCGCTGGCTCTCAAGCACGGCCACCTCGTGGTCAGCTGACTCAGACAGGCCGACCCGCACCTCGTTAAAACTTCGTATCCTCCCGGCGGGTTCAAGAATCGAGCCCCTTGCCTGGGAGGCTCTCTGGAAGGCCGTCAACCGGATGGTCGCCGCCGAAACGACCGGCGCCGTCTCTTTGGGGAAGAGGTCCTCGCCGGACAACGTCCGGTGAATATGCCAGGCTGCTTTGCGTCCGCTGCCGATCGCCGCGGCAACGGTTCCTTCGTTGGACGCCAGATCTCCGCCGGCGAAGATTGGAGCTCCGGTTAAACCGATTAGTGTTTCGCCTTCTCGTACTTCCGAGCCTTCGGGGAAGAGTGATAGATCGCCCAGTTGGCCGAGCGCGAGGATGACCCGGTCACACGGTAACCCGAGGCGGCCTGCTTCACCTTCGATGGCCACCGGGCTGCGGCGGCCTGATTGGTCGGGCTCGCCGAGCCGCATACGTTGGCACTCCAGGGTCCAGCCACTTCCGTTGCCGTTACGATTCAGCGCAACGGGTCCCAGCAGTTCTTTCAGCAAGACTCCTTCTTCGAGCGCTTCGTCGACTTCCTCCTTGATTGCCGGCATCTCCGCACGCGTGCGTCGATACACGATGCAGGCTTCCGAGGCACCAAGGCGTATCGCAGTTCGCGAGGCGTCTACCGCGGTATTGCCGCCTCCGAGTACGATGATTCTCTCGCCTTTCAGCGACATGTGCCCGGTAAGGGCCTCATCGAGGAAGGCGATCCCCTGCATGATGTGGGTCGAATCCTGGATACCGAGGTTGAGGGCTCGGGCTTCCTGTAGACCGGTGGCCACGAAAACGGCGGCAAAGCGTTGTGAGAATTTGAGCAGCTCGGTTTTTCCGACTTTGCAGCGTGTTTGAGCCGTCACCCCGTGCTCCAGCACGTGCTCAATCTCACGGTCGAGTACTGGCCGGGGCAAGCGGTACTCGGGGATTCCAGTGCGCATGACGCCGCCAAGCTCTGAACCTGCCTCGAAAATCGTGACTCCGTAGCCGAGACGGCCGAGATGGTAGGCGGCTGCCAAGCCGGCGGGCCCGGATCCGATCACCGCGACCGCGTGGTTGCGATTCATGGCGGCGGCCGCCGCGGGACTGGCGTGATCAGCGACGTAACGCTCGAGCTCCCTTATGTTGACTGGTTCATCGAGCTCGTTGCGGTGGCAGGCGTCCATGCAGGGAGCCGGACAGACCCGGCCGCAAACTCCGGGCAGAGGGGTGGTTCGGTGCAGGATTTCAAGCGCGAGGTCAAACTGTTTTTCTTTAATGGCTGCTAAGAAGCCCCGCACGTCGTTCCCGGCCGGGCAGCCCTGGTTGCAGGGAGACGTAAAAGAGCGCTGCATCGGTTTCTGGCGCGCCCATGAACCCGTCTGTGTCTGCGGTGGGATCCCGGCGTCGGGATCCAATATGCTCATCGTCGTGACAACCGACCTGGACGAGCTTCGCGCGGAACAGGTTCCGGCCGGCGTCTCGGCCACAGAAACGGTTTCGTACGCCCGCCGGGCCGACTCAAGGTTCGGGCCGACGAATTTGAGTTCCTCGAGCGCCGCCCGCACTGCCTCGAATGTCTCGCCCAGCACGCGCGCAGTTGCCCCGAGGATGGTCGTGTTCACGATGGGTGTGGTGCGTGTCCCAAGCCCGCAGGCAATCGCGATGGAGTTGGCGTCAATCGTGGCGATTCGATATCCGGGGAATTCGCCGGCAAAGACCGAAGGAGGATCCGGACTGTTAAGGACGATCCAGCCCCCTGGTTTCAGCCCTGAGGCGATATGATCCGTGACCAGGGTACGATCCAGAACGACCAGGTGGTCCGGTTCCGTGATTTGATTACGGCACAGGATTTCCTGGTTATCTGCGCGCACGAACGCACGCAGGGGAGCCCCTGACCGTTCAGCCGCATAGACGCCGAAGGCCTGGGCATCCTGCCCCTGCAGGAAGTATGTCATCGCGATCAGCTTGGCCAGAGTGACTCCGCCCTGGCCTCCGCGACCGAGGATTACGATCTCAATCATGGGCACCCACCTGATCTGTCGCTCCCGCAATGCAGCGAATCAACTCCACCCTCCAGATGGTTTCACCGGATCAACTCATCAACTCGCCGTTGCCCGCCAGACATTTTAAACCAAAACATGCGCGTTTTCCCTGCCCATTATCGTCTGTCGCAGCGGCCAATTAGCGCACTGTCTGCGCGATATCGCGCAGGGCCGCCGCCCCTGTTCTCCGCAAAAGTGGCCCCGCGTCCCGTTGCGCAAAGGCCGGGGGCCGGAGTCCGATTGGGCACCCCGGATGCAGGTACACGCCGGACGGAGGGTTGTTGTATGCACAAACGAATCCTGTTGGGAGATGAGGCCGTCGCCAAGGGGGCCATAGACGCCGGGATCAGCGGCGCTTACGCCTATCCCGGGACGCCATCGACCGAGATCTTCGAGTTCATCCACCGCACGTCGCAGCAGGAGGCTCTGGGGATTCACGCGAGCTGGTCCAGCAACGAAAAAGTGGCCTACGAGGAAGCGCTCGGCATGTCCTACGCGGGGAAGAGGGCGCTCGTCTCTTTCAAGCACGTGGGCCTGAACGTTGCCGCTGACCCCTTTATGAATTCGGCAGTTTCTGGGGTCTATGGAGGTGTGGTGGTCGCCGTTGCCGACGATCCCTCGATGCACAGCTCGCAAAACGAACAGGATTCGAGGTTTTACGCCGCGTTCGCGCAGATTCCCTGCTTCGAACCATCGGACCAGCAGCAGGCCTATTCGATGGTCCGGGAGGCATTCGATCTCTCCGAAAAATACCAAACCCCCGTCATGCTGCGGCTCGTTACCAGGCTTGCACACAGCCGGTCGATCGTGACGACTTCGGAGCCGAGGCCGCAGAACCGGGCGAACTACTGCCCCGATTTCTCCTCTTGGACGCTCCTTCCGCCGAACGCTCGCAAGGGATTCGAACTTCTCCTCGACAAGCAGGCATACTTCAGGAAGATATCGGAGGAGCACGAGTCGAATCGGCTGGTGATTAACGGCGTCGGGCGGCCAGGCATTGTGGCCAGCGGAATAGCCAGAGGCTACGTGGAAGAGACGCTAAGCGAAAAGCTGGGTGATTACAACGTACTGTTCGTTGGTTTTTACCCGGCCCCTGTCCAGAAGCTCGCGCGGCTGGTCGAGTGCAGCTCGGAGATCCGGGTGTTCGAAGACGGCTTTCCCTTCCTTGAAAAGGCAATTACGTCTGACGGTCTGAACCGAAACGTCAGTGTGAAGGGTAAATTGAGCGGCTATTTGTCCCGGAGCGGCGAGCTGACTCCCGATGCGGTCAAGGCGGCTCTCGGCGTCTCCGTACAGCCCGGGCTAATGATCGAGGGTGTCAAGGAGGTTCTGCGGCCGCGCCCTCCTGTATTGTGCGACGGCTGTCCGCATGGTGATACCTACCAGGCCATCCGTAAGGCTACTCAGGACTACGGCGAGGTCAGGGTCTTGGGCGATATCGGGTGCTACACTCTCGGCTACTACACGCCCTACGACTCGGTCCATGCCTGCATTTGCATGGGTGCCAGCATCAGCATGGCTTCAGGTGTCAGCCACGCCGGTATCCGGCCGGTCCTGTGCGTCATCGGGGATTCGACTTTCACCCATTCCGGGCTGACGCCTCTCCTGGACGCCGTCCGGGAAAACACCGACATGACAGTCCTCATCATGGACAACAGTATTGTTGCGATGACCGGTGGGCAGCCAACGATGGTAACCGATGAGAATCTCGTCGATATGATCTCGGGAATCGGTTTGGATCGTGCCCACATCCGTGTGATTCGGCCGCTTGCGCGGAACTTGGACCAGAACGTCAAGACTATCCAGGAAGAGCTCGATTATCCGGGCCTCTCCGTGATCATTTCCCGGCGGGAATGCGTGACTTACTATAAGGAAATCAAAACCGCTCAACGAGCTCGAGAGGGAGAAGAGCAATGAAACACGATGTTCTTCTTTGCGGAGTCGGGGGGCAGGGAATCCTGTCGATCGCTTACGTCCTCGACAACTGCGCTTTGGATTCAGGGCTTTTCCTGAAGCAACCGGAAGTTCACGGCATGGCTCAACGGGGAGGCGCGGTGCATGCCCACGTTCGGGTCAGCGACCAGCCAATCTGCAGCGACCTGCTGCCGCTTGGCTCCGCGGATCTCCTGCTCTCACTTGAGCCGCTCGAAGCGTTGCGTTATCTCGAATACCTGTCCCCCGAGACCGGGTGGGTAGTATCCGATATCACGCCATTCACGAACATTGCCAACTACCCTGAAACTGGGTCGCTCGACGACATTTTGCTCCGGCTGCCCCGCACGATTCTCTTCAACGGCAGCCTGCTCGCTCGAAAAGCCGGTTCACCCAAAGCTCAGAACATCGTGGCGCTTGGGGTAGCATCCGCGCGTTTTCCGTACCCGGCCGAGCTCTTTGAGAAACACATCGCTACGCTGTTTTCCGCGAAGAGCGAGCGGTTGGTCAACATCAATTTGAATGCGTTCAAGTTGGGAAAAGTGGCGAGTACGTTCCACGGTCGATTGCTCGATGGCGGCGTGAGCCCCGCATTGGCGATGGCGCTTGTGTGCAGCCTGGACTTCAATCCCTGGGCGGTGCCGGATAGTGTCACGGAAGCTTGGCTGGGATTTTTGAAGAAAGCCGAGGCCGACCGTGTGGTGCGGCAGATCTTCAATTCCCGACAGGTTTTGGGGATCGACGAGTCGGTTCCCGAGAAGCTGGCTGCCGGGGAAGCGTAGGCGCGCCACCACCCATTGGAGCGCCGGCGAGTTCCCAGCGGAGGGCGAGATCGAATGGAGTCGCGCACGCAGCGAGAGAAGCGAGCGAGAGTAAGCGGACCACCTGACTCGCTCCA
>Ga0209077_1000043_pt1 | contig 30876 bp, 25 predicted proteins | sample PPLLak1March2015_FD_187247 | JGI IMG/M metagenome (GOLD analysis project Ga0209077, IMG submission 187247) | Freshwater sediment microbial communities from Prairie Pothole Lake near Jamestown, North Dakota, USA - PPLs Lake P7 Core (1) Depth... | ecosystem: Environmental > Aquatic > Freshwater >... | reverse complement strand
TAAGCGGACCACCAATCATTCGCTAAGTCGATACATTTAAACACGAAGCAGTGGAGCGAGTCAGGTGGTCCGCTTACTCTCGCTCGCTTCTCTCGCTTTCGTGCGCGGCTCCATTCGATCTCGCCCTCCGCCGGGAACTCGGCGGTCTATCCGGCTATTAATGGAAGAGTTAACATTCTCAACACCCTCGCCTCGGTGCGGCTCTGACGGCAAAATCAGTCGCAGAGTTGTGAGGCTAGAGGGCGGCCATGACCTGGTTCATGAGCCACTTGGAGCCTTCGATGTCGTCCCAGGGGCCATGTTCGTACTCGATGGAGATCGTTCCCGTGAACTTGTGAGCGTTCAGGATTCGAACCGAGCGAGCCACGTCGTTCCAGTCCTTCTTTTCTGTCTTCCAGCGGTCCCAGTACTTGGCGTGAATATGATGGCGGGTGTACGGCATCAACACTTCCAGGCCGTGGAAGAGGTGGTACTCGTGCTCCCAGTTGCAGAAGTCGGGAGTCGCCTCGCAGTACGGATGATTGACCTCATCGATCACGATCTTGATATTCATCGGGTTGGCGCATAACCCCCAATGGTTCTCGATCGAAATGGCTACATCCCTCTTTTCGCCGTATTCGGCGAGCTCTCGAAAGGACTTGATGCACTGTCCCAGGTAAACGACGATCTTGTCATTGCGCGGGTAACCCTGGTCGTTCGAGGTGGCCTCAGGCATGACTCGAGTCCCCTGAATTCCGGTGTTGACCCGCATCGTCTTGGCTCCCAGAACGGAGGCCACGTCCATCCAGATCTTCCCAACTCGAACCCCCTCTTGCCGAAGATCTTCATTCGGCTCCGCGATGTTTTGAGGTGCGTTGTTGGAAATGTGACTGCAGATGGTTCCAGTCTTCGCCTGAATGTTCGCGAGTTCGTCCACCCAGCGTTTTGATGAAGGCTTCGATGGATCCCACTCATAGAAGGTCCGGGTCCGGCCCTCCCTTTCAACGGTTCTCGCCGTGTACTGGGAGTCGTCAGTGGTGTCGCCGAAGACAGACGACCAGAGGTCCATGTGATAGACACCGGGGTAGGTGTCCTTGGTCCACTGAGGGAAATCGTGCATCGTGATCTGGCCGTACTTCTTTTTCATTTCGGCGACTTCCGGGTTGTCCGGCCGATCCCCGCGACTCTTGAAGATCTTCCTGGCGGGCCAACAGTTGGAAGCAATCCGGGCGAGTTTCTCCTTCTCGGTGAGAGCACGGTTTGCGTGAGCTGAACTGGTAACGATTGCCGCCGCAACTCCGGCTCCGGCAATCCTCAGGAAACTGCGGCGATCTTCACGATCTTCATGGGAACTCAACTCAGGGCTCATTTTTCCTCCCGGGTATTTGTCTCTCTGAGACCATACCGGCTCGGGCCGTAACAAGCGGCAACCTGCCTTGATCTTCTCGTCCGTTGAGACATTATGGGTCGGGGCGGGGCCGAGGAGAAGGGAAAAGCGAGGTGTGGACTTCTGCCCGGCTCCTCTTCCTTTTCGTTTTCGTCATCGGCTGGAAGATAAGCCAATTTTACAAGTCCCGCGCGAGGGCTCCCTGGCGGCAGTCTTGTCACTTTTTGGGATATGAAGGTATAGTCACGACGCTGCCCCACCGGTGTGGGGATTTGTCGGACAACAACGGCTGATCGGCCCGGTTGGCGAGGCCATGAGCTCGAGACCCGTTATGCGACTGAAATCATCCATAGTTCTTGCGTTACTGTTTGGGTTTTCCTGGCTGCAGGCACCGACCGTTGCCGCCGCCCAAGACGAAGACTTCCTTCCTTACGATCCGGGCTTTCAACCGACGCCGGTTCGAATAGTGCCGGCAAAGGATCTGGACACGGTCAAGGCGCCGTTTGTCGTCGCACGCTTGGCGAACGCGAAGCTTGCGCTGATGACCCGCGACGCCAAAGGTAAGATGGCCCCGTTTTTCGTGAAGGGCATCGAAACTGGCTTCTGGGATACCCGCGGGCGCGACCAGAAGACGGACTGGGATGAAGTCTTCGCAAACTGCAGGAAATTTGGGGCGAACGTATCGCTGTTCATGCTCCACTGGAAGGACATCGAGCCGGAGGAAGGGCGATTCAGCTTCGACTTCACGGACCAGATTGTGAATACCGCCCGGCGGCACGGCGTGAAGATCTGGTGGGTCTTCTTCATGCACGACAACGGCCAGCTGCGCCGGGGACGGGACTTCTGGGTGTTCAACTACGACAATCGGGGTTCGGCCAACTATGCGGTTCAGTGGGTGAAGGACGAAAAGGGAAACGTCCTGGACTCGTTCGAGAAAATCCGCGCGACTCAGGCGGAGCTTTTGCCCTGCTATGCCCACCCGAAGATCTTCGCCTTCCAGAATCGCGTGATCCGCCAATTGGCGCGCCGCTACCGGGATTCAGACGCCGTGATCGGTATGCAGATCGGGAACGAGGAAGGGTTTATTCCAAACGTCCCTCAGAACCGCGAGGTGGACGTCAACCCCTATACGCTGAAATTCTACGAGGACTGGAAGACCAAAACGGGCAAGTCCGACTGGAAGGCGTTCAAGTTCAACGCCGTGGCGTGGTGGTGGCGAAACTTTACAACCTCGTTCCATGCCGAGGACCCGTACAAGCTCACCTCTTTCAACCTCTGGGGAGCGTTTGGCGAGCAGGGACGAACCGAGGTCATTCGCAGTCAGGGAGCCGACCACACGGTCTACGCCCTGGGCAACCTGGACGTGATCGGGTCGATGTTCTACCGGGACGAGGCGCGCGCCCTCTGGCCCAACATGGACGCCTTTTACCTGGACTACCTTTATAACCTTCCACTGCTTTTGCCCTCCGAGATCGGGATAGGAGGCCAGGGTCCCCACACCGAAATCGTCGGCGGGAGCAAGGCCATCTTCCAGGAGTACACGATCAATGCGCTCGAGCGGGGTGCAAACGGGTACTCGGCCTACTGTTACGGCCAGATGATGGACGATTCCGGCAAGCCGGACCCGTTCGCCGAAGCCTATCGCAAGCTGGCGGCGATGGTCACTTCGGTTGAAGACGTCCTGCACCCGGGCGTCCCTGGGCCGGGCGCAGTCGCCTTTTCCACCACGGCCAAGCGGGCAAAAATCAGCCACGTGAGCCGGACTGACGGTGCCACTGTCGGCATTCTCAGATTCCCGGAGGCGGCTTTTGACAATCAGGCGCCCGACCCTTCGCGTGTGAGCTTTGTCGCGGACCAGAACACACTGAAACTCAATGTGACGGTCGAAATGGCGGCAAGGCGAGAAGGAACCTACGTCATCGGAGTGTTCCGCGACGGCGAGCTCGCTTCCTCGAAAACCGCGGCGCTAAAGGCTGGCGAGAAGATCGAGCTGAACCTGCCCGACATCGGAGTCACCGAGGCCGTGTTCCTTAAAGCCATGCGCCGTTGACAAGCAGAGTCTGGAAGATAAGCATGTTCGGACCTACCGCAGCTCGCGGATCTTCAGATTTCTGAACCAGGCTCCGTCGCTGTGATCCGTGAGCATGATCGGCCCTCGGATCTTGGTCCCGAAATCCGGGAACTTGTTGAACTTGCTGGCCGCGATTCCGGCCCGCACGGCCTCGCTCCCCAACTCGTACTCGAGAACCTTCTTGCCATTGAGCCAGTGCTCGACATGGTTTCCCTTGACGACGACTCGAGAGGCATTCCATTCGCCGGCCGCCTTGAGCGGCTTCTCTTCGGCAGCCGGGAGCACCTCATAGAAGGCGGCTGTCCTGTGGAATGGTGCCAGGTTCCTCTGCTTCTCAGCCTGTTCGTCGATCATCTGGTACTCGTGCCCCGGCGCTCCCGCCCGGGTTTCGCTGACCAGGTACTTGATACCGTTGTTGGCGCCCGGCTCCAGGCGCCATTCCCAGGCAAACTCGAAATCATCGAACGACTTCTCGGTGACGATGTCTCCTCCTCGTTCGCCTGCTGCTTTCCTCAGCAGGCCGTCCTCGACCTTCCAGCCGCTGCCGATCTGGGCCGTCTTGTTGTAGGCGCGCCAGCCAGCCAGGGATTGGCCGTCAAACAGCAGCTGCCAGCCCTCGGCTTTCTCCTGCGCGGTGAGCGTGTTCTGCGGCGCCTGGGCGGCTAGCCCGGCGACTGTTCCCAGACAGATAAAGCAAAAGAGGATGATCTTGTGTTTCATGCCGATTCTCCTTTACATCCAAAGTGTCCAACGTATCTTGACGGCGATAATCTCGCTTTCAGGCCCGAGGATCAGGTCGTCGCGGCTGGTGATGAGTCGGCGCCAGCCGCGATTCCAGACCAGAAAAATTTCGCGGCCCGGCTTCAGGGTCCACTGAACGCGCGTATTTGTCCCGAGATCCCCTGACTCGTCGTCCCACTGCACGAAGCTCGTGAGGGTCAGGTTCGGGGTCCAGGACAGAGCAGTGCGCAGCTGCCAGAGCCGTTGCACGAAATTGCCTTCGGGCAGCCGGCCGAAGTTCTGTTCGACTCCAAGCCCGAACTGCGCTCGGCCCGAGCTCGAGGTCCAGCTCAATGAGTGTTCCCACTGTGTCAGGTTACCGCTATAGAAGCCTCCGAAGGACACGTCCGTCTCGAACCGAAGCGCCCGGTGCTCGCTGGTTTCGCCACCGATCTGGAAACGGTTGAACCGGTAGGCGCCCGGGTTAATAGCTATCCCTTCGGAGATGTCGAATGGTTCCCGCAGGAATTCGTACTGGGGCTCCCAGTCGACTTCGACCTTGTCTCCGGTTTCGAAAATGAGGCCCAGCGGCGAAGTCTCAACGGCCCAGCTTTCCGTAGTCCCTTTCAAATCCGTGACCACGCTGGCACTGCCGGAGAAGAAAGCCTGGCGGATGGATCTGAGGCGCCCCGTGCGGGACGGGCGGGGCATGTAGTCGCATTTGCTGGTGTAGCGACGGACTCCGGGGCGGGGGAGGAACCCCAGCGCCGGGCGTAGGGCATCGCCGAACTGGTTGAAGGTCGCGGCGCAGTCCCAAAGGTCATTCGGGTAGTCGACTTTGAATCCCCATCCGCCGTTCTGCCCAGGTTCCAGATCGTCGTGGCTGAACGCGGTCCAGCCGCCGATCATGAAGTTTTTGTCACCCCTGAATCGGGACGTTTGCCAGACGGCGTCGATTCCCCCGAGCGTGTTGTTCATCCTCCCGTCCGGGTTTCCATTCGTAACGATCGTGCCGACCCGCAGGTTCTCATTCAAATCCACGGAAACGCGGCTGGCGAACAGGTTCGTGCCGGGCGCCATCGGTGTGTCACGCGTCTGGACGTCGAGCAGCCCGACGTTCCATTGTCCGACTCGTCCGTTCAACTTCAGACCGGCATTAATGGGGATCTGCTCTCCGCCGAAAAGCCCCACTCGCCGGGTAAAGAAGGGAATGAAGGTTTCCCCGAGGCCCAATCCGAACTCGAACTGGTTTGAACCCTCCAGGAAGAACGCACGTTTCTCGGGGAAGAACAGCGGAAACCGGGTGATGTTGATCTGCCGGGCGTCCACCTCGGTCTCGGCAAAATCCGTGTTGACGGTGAGGACAGTGGCGAGCTTCGGCGTGATCCGCCAGGTGGTGTCCAGGCCGGCCGTCGACTGCCAGGTCCGGTGAGGCTCTTCGAAATCCCCGCGCATCCGGCCGGTCAGGTAAGGGGTGACCTCGATGCCCCGGCCTTGTTGCAGCCCCTCGACACCCGGCAACGCGCCGGCCCGCTTCATGTCATACAGGAAGGCATCGAGGTTAGGAGACTGCCAGCGCAGCGTTACCTGTTCGCGGGCCACAAAGCGCTGGAGATTCAATCCCCAGCTCTTAAGCCCCGGAGCGAAGCTCAGCGTGCGAACCGGAAGCTCGATTTCCGCAGACCAGCCGGACGGGGTTCGGGCGGTCCGAGCATCCCAGATGCCGTCCCAGTCGTAGGAGATGTGCTCGGGATTCGAGATGAGACCATCGGCGCGCGCCCCTGCCGCGTTCACCTGGAAGAAGTAGCCTGTCCTCTTGTCCCCGTAAGTATCGAGCACCAGGGCGACAGTGTCGTCGCCTTCCATCTCCGAATCACGCTGCATCGTGTGGATCGCGATCCGGGCAGGCTCCGGGTCCCGGCATTCAAATCCAAGAACAACGGCCCGCTCGGTCACGATCACTCGCACGGTGGTCGTGAAGACCGTCGGTGCGCCTGGCCGTGGAGACTGCTGGATGAGCTCGGCAGTCAGTTCCGGCTGCCCCCATGCCGCTTCGTCGAGCAATCCGTCCAGCCGTGGCGGGTCCGCGGTGGTGCCGCTCCCGGCCAGAAGTGTGGCCGAAGCGAGGATAGCCCCGATAACCGTTCTCAGCATCAGCTTGGCCACAGCCATCGCGCTATCGTAGCGCAAGAGCTCTAAAGGGAGTTCTGTTTTTGAAGCACTACCCGGATTTGTCACCACCCGGCTGAAGCTTTTTTCGGAGCCGCGCACGCAGCGCTTTCCAGCGGAGTAGGTCCTGTTGCCCACAGCGTGATGCCGGAAAAGAAAACCCGCTTACTCCGCTGGAATGCGCTGCGAGGCTGTTGAAAAAGGTCGGAGAAGTGCGTTCGGCCCATGGCTTATTGACAGTTTTCAACGCCGAAGGCGTTACGTAGCAAAGCCCGGGGTTGCCCGCGTTGTCTGCGGGAAACCCCGGGTTTGACGGCGGGAAGGATCCAACCCTGAAAGGGTTGCGTACCGCACTACGCAACCCTTTCAGGGTTGGATGCGTACGCACACCCTACCCAGGGTTTCCCGCACACAACGCGGGCAACCCTGGGCTTTGGTACGTTGACCCCGTTGGGGTCATTTCGGCAAGCCGCCTGACGGAAATATCACGTAAGGCAACATTTTCAACACCCTCGCTGCGTGCGCGGCTCCGACAGTTCTCTGTCCGCCTCTGTGAGAAAGGCGGGGCGAGTGTCCTCGTAAAACCCTTTGCAGTAGCTTTCTGAGTCGCGACTCAAGTGGCTAGCGAGTGCGAATTGATGACTCAGCACACAAACGGGGGAGGGGTGTGTTGACCACCTAGCCGTGTCGCAAGGCCCTTGCGGGATCCACCCCGGCGGCGCGTCGGGCCGGCAGGTAAGCGCTCGCAATCCCGACGAACGACAGCAGGGCGGCGGAGGCAATGTAGATCATCGGATCGCTTGCCTTTACTCCCCAAAACAGCGTGTCAGCCAGCCGGGCTGCAAGCATTGCAAACGGCAGACCCAGGGTCAGGCCGGCAACAATCACCACCCCGCTCTGGCGTAAAACGCGCAAGGCCACGTAGGAGGGCGTTGCTCCCAAGGCCATCTGTATCCCGATCGACAGACGTTGCCGTCCAATCCGGTAGGAGAGAACGCCATAGAGCCCAATCGAGGCGAGAATCATCGCCAGCAATCCGAAGGCACTTGAGAGCCCGGAGAGCAGCCGCTCGGTCAGCAGAGTGCCGTCAAGCTGGCTCCTGATCGTGATCACATCGGAGATCAATATCCGGCGGTCGATCCTCGCGACCGCATTCCGGACCGGCTGCAATAATTTCATTTCCCCGTTCGGCGTTCTGGGAGCAACGATCAATGTGACCCGTTGCTCGACATCCCTCGGCTGTCGCAACGGAAGGAAGGCAAAGCGCTTGGAGGGCTCCCGGAGGTTCATGTGTTTCGTGTCCCGCACCACCCCGACAATTCGGTACGTGATGTTTCCGCCAGTCCGGCGGAACTCGAGCGATTCCCCAATGGGATCCCGGTCCCCGAAATACTTGCGCGCTGCGGATTCGTTGATCAGCGCGACTCGTGTGGTTCCCTCCACGTCCCGGTCCGTGAACAGGCGTCCGCGGAGCAAAGACATTCCCAGGACTTCGAAATACCCCTCTGACACCTGATTGAAATGAATCGTTGCATCTTCGGTGGTTGGCGGTTCATAGCCGCGAACCCGCACCAAGCCTCCACGATCTCGCCCCGACAACGGCGTAAAGATTGATAATGCCGCAGCGCGAACATCCGGGAGTCGCCGCACGCTCTCCAGAGCCTGATTCCATACGGCTATCGATGGACCGGCATGCGTGTATCCTTCCGGAAGCCGTAGCGACATCGTCAGGGCTTCCTCCGTCCGGAAGCCGAGATCGACATTGCGCAGGCTCGCGAGAGTCCTCACGAATGCGACGGCTCCGACTAAGAGAACGAGGGAAAGCCCCACCTGAAAGGCGACCAGACCGTGCGCCAGCATCGCGCTGCCGCGCGATTCACCCATGCGATCTTGTCCCTCTTTGATCGCCTGCTCAGGGTCCGTTCGGAACGCCCGCCAAGCCGGGATAAGGCTTGAAATCAGACCTGCCAGGAAAGTGACTGCGAGCGCGAACGCCAACACCCGCCCGTTCAGCCCTGCTTCCAGAATGATAGGGCGACGGCCTTGGCGAAACAAGCTCTCGACCAACCCAACTCCCCAGCCTGCAAGCAGCACTCCTGGAACCGCGCCCAAACAGAACAGGAGTAGCGTTTCGGTCGCCAGCTGCCGCACGACCCGCGCCCGCCCGGCGCCCGCCGCCAGCCTGATAGCGAACTCCCGTCCTCGGCTGATCCCACGGGCCAGCAGCAGGTTCGCGACGTTGGCAATAGCCAGTAACTGCACGAGCCCAACAATGCCCATCAACACATAGAGAGGCTCGGAGAAACGGCGGCGAAGCCCGTCCATCCCGTGTGCACCCGGTAGGAGTTGGAGCTGACGCCAGTGCTTGGCAATCAAATCGGTGGGAAACCGCGAAGTCGACATAAACGACCGGTAGATGCTGTCCGCCTCGGCTTGCGCCGCGTCCGCTGAAGCGCCGGGTTTCAGGCGGGCGATGATTCCATGCAACCAGAGGGTTTCGGAATTTTTCACCAGCTCCCCATTCTTGTCGATGGGAAAAGTGATGTCCACGGGAGACCCGGGCTGCAGTCCGAAAAACTCCGCTGGTGTCACTCCGACGATTGTGAATGCTTTCCTGCCAATTGAAATCGATTTCCCGATAACCCCCGGGTCCCCACCAAACCGTCGCCGCCAATAACGCTCGCTGATCACGGTAATCGGTGGAGCCAGCTTCTCGTCTTCGGCATCCATCAACCGTCCGAGTCTCGGTTTCAGCCCGAGGACCTGGAAATAGTTCCCGGAAGTCGCCTGCCCCATCACCTGCTCCAGGCTGCCGTCAATTTGGATTCGCAACTCGTCGCTGGCAAAGGCCGCCATGCCGGAGAAAGAGGTGGTTTCGTCACGCAAACGGGAAAAGCCAGGATAAGACGGGGGCCCTGAAGGTCCGGCGGTTCCAGCAGTTTCCAGGAAGACGAGCTCCTTCGGGTTCTCTACGGGGAGCGAGCGCAGAAGCACAGCCTCCATCAGGCTGAAGACTCCGGTGCTTGCGCCAACGCCGAGAGCAATCGTCAAGATCACGACCGCCGTGAAAGCCGGCGCCTTCCGAAAGGATCGCAAGCCATAGCGCAGATCCTGCCCTAGTTGGTGAAACCACAGCCAGCGTTGCCCTTCAAAGAAGTCTTCGCGTGCGATGGTAGCGTTTCCGAACGTCCGCCTGGCGGCGGCCTGCGCTTCGGCCGGCGGCATGCCTTCGGCCATGAGCCGGTCCGCTTCCAAAAGGATATGAGCTTCTATTTCTGCGTCAAAATCGCTGTCCCGGCGCTTCCGAAACCACATGAAGCCTCCTTTAGCCCGAGGGATTCTCGGCGGCCAGGACTCGCGCGACGGCAGCCACAATCCGTTCCCACTGTCGCGTCTCGGATGTGAGCTGCTTCTTCCCGGCTGGCGTAAGCGTGTAGAACCTGGCCTTGCGATTGTTCCCGCTCGTGCCCCACTCGGCTGCCACGAGCCCTTTAGCCTCCAGTCTTTGCAGCGCCGGGTACAGCGACCCGTGATCGACCAGAAGCTCGTTTCCACTCAGGGCTTGGATGGCCCGCGCTATTCCTTGCCCATGCTCCTTGCCGAAGAGCAGAGTGCGGAGAATCAACAAATCCAAGGTTCCCTGCAGGAGAGCAATCCGTTCGTTTTCGGTATCTCGTGTAGACATTCGACCCAAGTATACCAGCTTCGGGTAGAATGTCAACACGAGCACGAGTGCCGAGAGAATCGGAGGGCCTGACTCAGCCGAGACTTATCGCGGTCATGCAGTCTGTGAAAGAAGAGCGGGCTAACACGTTGCCACCCACATGCAAACCTTGGTGATCATCGAAAATCAGGATCCCGAGCGGCCTCAGGTCGATTTTCAGGTGAGCGGTTGTTTCATCAAGGAGGGTGGCAGACAGCAGAAGCATCTCCCTCCAAAGCACGCTGACGTTCGACGAGCTTTGTACGACACGCAGTTCGGGAGGGCGGTCTCCTATGATTTCATTCTCTACGATTTCAAAGAAGACGCCCGTTGGAAGATCTTGCGGCAATCGGAACGACAAACGCAAAGGAGCAGTTTCGACCCGAACCAGCGGATCACCCTTGACGCTCACCAAGGTCCGGCAGTTTGTAATCTTGTTAGTACCAATGATTACGCTGCCCACGGGAAAGCCTCCCTAAGCGGAAACCGCTTGCCCACGCCGTCCACCGGCGAAATTTGGACCGGAGGTGAACTCGGCTCGGAGGGTGTTTGATAAAGGTCAACAACTGCAAGGGTGACCGGGTAGAACAAACGAATATCTACTTCACCGCGGCTGTTCAGGAATTCATGCTCTTCGCTAGACAGCGAAAACCAGAGCGGATCCATTAGGTCCCGAATTCGGTCCGCCAGCGGCTCTCCTCGGTCATCCAGGTCGATCATGATTCGTTCCAGTTTCAGGTAAAGATCCAACTGACTACTCAGGGCCATACTTGCCTCCGTTCGGTCGGAGTATTGGCCAAGTCGATTTCGTACTGCTGGAGTACGACCACGGCTGCAGGCTCGATATAAGCGTGTGTTTTAGGATGCTGAGGATCTGGCCTGACTTTGCAGCCTATCAGCCGGAATCGAAGTATCAGCCAGGGCATACATGCGGTCGTCGGCTCTGCCAGTGGAGCCCCTTTTCATACCGCGGGGCCTCCTGTGATGCGGAACATTCCATTTAGAGTCTGGAGCAACCGACATACCGCCTGTCCCTGGCCGAACGCAGGCGTGATGATCGATAGCGATATCTTCAGGCACCCGCACCCCCAACATCCTTGCGCTTTTTCCCGGCGTTGGAAGACCCTCGGGATCAGGTGTCATGGCTCGAAAGTAGAACCGACCACTGCCGATTGTCGAATTCCGTGCAACAACCTTATCCACCCCTCTCCCTTAGCGGTAATCATAACACCGCTCAGACGCTCTGGCACTCATAGTCACTCGCAATTCCCTATAGTTGAACCAGTTGGAGTGGTAGCATTAGCGACCGGTGAAGTGATGGGACACCTCTATAGATCGGCCGCTAGCCTCTGCCTCGCCTTGCTGATTCTGAACAGTTCTTTCGGCCAGGAAGCGCCTCGGTTTCGGGTGCAATCCGAGCTGGTTCTTCTGCGTTTCCACGTCTTCAAGAAAGACCGGCACATCGAAAACCTGGATGTCTCCGAGATCGAGATACGGGAAAACGGGCAGCCGAGAAGCGTGGCTGTCTTCGAAGGCTTCCAGCAGCGCCTGCAACGGACGATTCCTGTGCATCTGGCGGTGGTGCTGGACGTCAGCGGAAGCGTCACTCCGTATCTTCCCTTGACCGCCTCACTGATGCAGGAGACCGTCATACAGGGACTGGAATCGAACGCGGTCATCTCGATCTACGCGTTCGGAGGGGAGACCCGGCATTTGGCGGGGCCCACCCGCGACGCCGCTACCCTGCAGGCCGGGGTGCAGGAAGCGAACGGGATAGACAAACGGGGAAGCATGGTTTTCGGCTCCTTGCGGCAGGTCTGCCAGGACCTCGGCGGGGGGACAGACCAGCGAAAAGTGGTCATCATCTTCTCCGACGGCCTGGATACCGGGACCGCGCACCGTGGGCTGCGGATTTCTCGCGGGCAGGCTTTGAGGGCCGCTCGCGATGGGGATATCGTCATCTACCCGGTTTGCCTGACCGAGGCTTTTCGGTCCAACTCCGATCAAATGCAGGCGTTTTCTTTCGCACAGTTGGGCGTCGAGACCGGGGGCAGGAGTTTTGCTCCTCTGGTGTTGACCAGTGAAACGCTGCGTGAAATCCTGCAAACCGTTGTCTGGGAGCAGAACATGGAGTACGTGGCCGGTTACTACGCGCAGCCGCTCTCCGAGCCAGGAAAAAGAAAGGTCAAAGTGGTTCTCAAAGACCGCTCGCGAGGACAAGTCCGGGGAGGGGAAAAGGAACTCTGACCGCAACGTGGCGCGTTTTACGCTAGTCGGCGCGGAGGCTTCGAATTGGATCCACGCAGGCTGCCCGGTTTGCCGGGATGTAGCATGAGAGGAGTCCAAATAGCGCGAGCACGAGCGGGATTGCCGTGAACGTCACCGGATCCACGGCGGTTACCCCAAACAGCTGGCTGCTCAACAACCGGGTCAGTCCCGCCGCCAATGCAAGGCCGACCACCAGGCCGGCGATGACTCGTCGAAAGCCATATCCGAGGACACTGGCGAGCACCCGAGCCTGAGTTGCCCCAAGAGCCATGCGGATGCCGATTTCTCTGGTCGACTCCGAAACCAGGTACGACATCAGCCCGTAGAGGCCCAGCAACGAGAGACCCAACGCCAGCACTGCAAATATCCCGAAAAGCAACAGCACCAGCCGCGGTGATTCGATACTGCTGTGAAGTTCGTCCTCCACGAGGCTGATCCTCGCGTATTGGCTCGGATCGAGCATTCTTACCTGATTGCGGATGGCGCTGAGAACAGCCTCCGGCCTGATTTTCGCCCTGATCAGGAGATAGTAACGATAGTTTGACCGCTGCAGATTGGACCAGTACATGTGGGGTACTGTTTCCTCCTGCAAACCGCGTTGCCTGACGTCAGCAACGACTCCCACGACGGTCAGCACGTTGTTGGCACGATCGCTCAGGTAGATTTTCTGGCCAACCGGGTCCTGGTTCTTCCAGTACTTTCTGGCCATCGTCTCGTTGATCACCATCACGGGCGGTAAACTCCGGGTGTCCGCAGGAGTCAGTAACCGGCCTCTCCTGAGAGGGATGCCGGCCGTCCGAAAGTACTCAGCGCTCACCATCTGGTAGTCAGCGTGCGGCAATTCTCCACGACTCATGATTTCCTTGAGGGAAAAACCGGACGGCTGAAGACTGAACCCCCAGGTCCCACCTCGCCGGGCATGAGTGGGGTGGCTGGTCAATGCGGCAGCCTCAATTCCCGGCAATGCAGAGACCCCTTCAAGCAATTCCTCGTAGAACATTTGCCGCTGCGCCATGGCGGCGTATCTTTCCCCGGTCAGAGGGACTTGAGCCATGATGAGCCCCTGAGATCTAAAACCGGGATGAAGTGTCCACAGATGAAGAAAACTGCGAGCCAGAAGAGTCCCGCCGATCAGCAGGACCGAGGCCAGGGCGACTTGCCCGACAACCGACAACGAAGGGATAACCTTCCGGTTGGCGCGACCCGAAACTGCCTTCGTCCCTTCCTTGAGCTGTTGACTCAAGGTAAGCCTCGAGATCTGGAAAAGCGGCGCCAGGCTGAAAGTAACGGCCGTGAACAGTGAGATCCCGAGATTGAACAGGAGAATGGGGAGGTGAAACTCGAACTCAGGAATCCCTCGAACGAATCGGTGGAGGAGGGGGTCCACAATCAGGGAAGCCCAGGCTGCGAGGCCGAGGCCTAGAGCACCTCCGGTCAGAGCAAAAACCAGCCCTTCCGTGAGCAACTGTCGGATCAGTCGAGCGCGGCTCGCCCCGAGGCTGCTCCGAACAGCGAATTCCTTTTCCCGGGCGATCGATCGGGTGATCAGCAAATTGGCGACGTTCGCACACCCAATCAGGAGAACCATCGTTGCTGCGGCCATGAGCACGATGAGGAGCGGACGATGCCTGCCACGTAAGGTCTCGTGCAGTGAGCTCACCTCCGCTCCGTATCCTTCGTTGGTTTGTGGATACTGCTTTGCCAGCCGAGTGGCAATCAAGCTCATCTCGGCATTCGCCCGTTCCAGTGTGATCCCCGGTTTGAGCCGTGCGATTGGATACAGGTTGCCGCTGCCCCGGGATCTATCGTCCTCCCCGCGGAAACGCGGTCGCCACAACTCGGGCTCGCCGTCTACCATACGACCGAACGTCAATCCAAACGTGAAAGATTCCGGCAAAACCCCGACGACTGTGTGCGGCACCTGGTCCAAAAGAATCGTTCGACCGACAACATGCCGATCAGAACCCAGCCGCGACTGCCAATAGCGATGACTTACGATGACGACCCGGTCCTTTCCGTCAGCATGTTCTTCCCGGAGAAAGGCCCGGCCCAGCATCGGCTGAACACCGAGCACCTGAAAGAACTGATCGCAAACCCTAACTGACTCGACCTGCTCGGGGTCCCCCTCCCCGGTTACGGTAATGGGGAAGAACATCGTGAAGGCGCTCATTCCTTCGACGACCTGGCTTTGCGCCTTCCAGTCGTCGAAATTCGGGTAGGAAGCCAGATTCCTGCTGTTCCCGACAACGGCAGCAATCTTAGCCGGAAGAATCGTCCAGACCGAAACCAGCCGATCCGGGTCACGAAAAGGAAGGTCCTGTACGAGAATTGTATGAAGAAAGGTGAAGATGCACGTGTTCAAGCCGATGCAGAGAGCCAGTGTCATGAGCACCGCGGCTGCAAACCCCGGCTTTTTGGCGAAGCCCCGCAAACAATATCGAACGTCGTGTAACCAGTCGGCCATCGGTTCCCCTCCACGCGGGCAGTCCGTGAAATCTCAATGGAAAGCCAAGGCGGCTCAGGAGTTAGACTCTGGCCAGGGCGAAACGTTGGGGGATGAACGGGCGGGGACAGGCGACGGCCTTCCGGGAGCGCGGACGTCCCGTCCGCACTGGGTTCGCGGGCATCCTGCCCGCCCGCCGGGCATCTTGCCCGGCGTTCTCCCCAGATGGCAGCAGATCGAACAACGTCAACGGCGGGCAAGATGCCCGCCGCGCGGACGGGACGTCCGCGAGCCCAGTGCGGACAAGATGTCCGCGCTCCAGAAGGCCGGATGTCCGTGCTCGATGAGCGACGAGCATGCGCGGTCCGGGCAAAAAAAGGGGCAAAAAAAGGACCAGTCCACTTTTTGGGTCTTTTTCGTCAGGTCCCGGTAATCCGACTCGGGGTGTCCGGGGCCGGGTCCGAAGGGCTCTCGACAAGATCTCTCGCGTAGATTTGCTCCGGTCCCGTGTTTACCCACGCGCGCCTGGTGGCCGTACTGATGATTGGCAAAGACAGAGCGACGATGATTGCCACCACGAGCTGGACACGAAAACCCTTGGAATGCCAAAACATGCGCTTTCACCCCCTGCGATTACTAAGGATGCAAATCGCAGGCTCGCTGGCCGAACTGTCGGATGAGAACGACTCTTGCACTGTTGACAATCACGAAGGACGGCATATACTTCCCCACCGCAAGGCTGCCAACCATCGAAGGGGCGATCGGAGGTAGCCGTTTGTTGAAGCTGCTTTTGCGTCCGCTGCCCGGACTCGGGTCCGCAAAAATAGCACACGAGCGGCTGAGTCCTCACGACCATGGAGTTCGACGATTGACCGGTCCATCTCGGAGAATTATGACCAGGGCAGAGTCGACGGCGACGTGCGGAGTATGTCCTGGGCGGGGCGCGAAACGGTGTATCAAGGTGCGGGTAATGCTTCTGCTGCTCGTCGCTCTTGTGGTGGAGGGCTGCACCTACGGCAGCCCGGATGTGGTCATCAGTCAGTTCTTTCCAGACTTCGTTAACCCGTACGTCGAGCTGTTCAATCGAGGCCATGAGCCGATTGACCTTTCTCAGCTGTCGTTGCAGACAGGGTTCTGGGATTACTCTGTCACTACTCTCGAGGGTGTCCTGAATCCTGGACAGTTCTGTCTGGTTTCTTTCGACCAGTCCGGCGACATTGCCTCTCGAGCCCTGACCTTATCTCCGTTCCAGGGAGGCCTTGCCCTGGTCATGGGCAGCAAGCAGCTACCCAGTCCCTGGCCTGACAGGGCAAGGCGGGTCGACCTGGTCGGATATGGCGCAAGAAATCCGAGTCTCGCCTTCTCAGGTCAACCGCTGCCTGGTGTTCCGGAGGGCATGGCGATGTCCAGGCCAAATCCTTGCGAGGTCACCGACATCAACGCGAGGGATTTCGTCCCGACAGCTCCTTCCCCTCGACACCGGGCCTCACCTTTGACTCCGTGTTCGGCACTTCCACCCAGTCTGGCGACGGATGCGGTGAGGAGCAGTGTGACCGACGAAATCGGACCGATCTCCCCGGGGGAATGGATCACTCTGCGGGGTGAGAATCTGGGGCCTCGACTCCCCGTCTATACCGATCAGACGAATTCCGAGCAATACGCCCCCAAACAGCTGGCCGGAACAAGAGTTCTTTTCGACGGAGAACCTGTCTTTCTGCGCTCGGTGGCAGCGGGACAGATAGAAGCCATCGTTCCCTTCACGGCGGAATCGAAGGCCAGGGTGGAGATTATCGTCGAAACCCTCCACGGGATTTCAAACACCGTGTCGACGCCAGTGACGAAGGTGAGGCCGCGGATATTTACGACTGCCGCGGAAGGCAGGGGTTGCGCCGCGACGGTTAGCTCGGCAGGTCAACGCATCGACCTTGAATTTGGCTCTCCTCCTGGCTCGGTTGTCAGCTTCTTCTGTACGGGTCTTGGCGCCCTTAGCCCTGCCGTGCGAGATGGACGGATCATCCAACGAGCCAGAACGCGCGGGCCGCACGATCCAGAACCGTCAAGGCGAGGCGACTGGCCGCGACCCGTTTCCCCGGTCGAAGTGTGGATTGGGGATACGAGAGCGGAGGTAATTGACGCTCGTGCGGAAGTCGATTGTGTAGTGGGAAAGGTCCGGGTCGACGTCAGAATCCCTGCGGGGCTCACTGGTCCAGCGCCCCTGCGAGTCGTCGTGGGCGGCGTCGCCAGCCAGCCGGGCGTCTATCTGCCGATACAGCGCCAGGGAGGGCTTGAAGACGACTATCGAAAGTTCGATTACCTTGCCCGCGATCTCGTGTACGACCCGCTGAGGCATCTCATCTATGCTTCGGTCACGTCTGCCGATCCTCAATACCCCGACTCTGTAATCCGGCTGGATCCGGTCTCGGGCCGCGTGATTGGCTCATTCGCGATTCACACGCCGCAACGGCTCGAGCTTTCCCGGGATTGTGGGACTCTCTGGATCTACAGCGAAGTCGACAGGGTCATCAACAGGATCGATCTGCGAAACGGCGCCGTCGATTTCTCGATTGCGCTCGACGAAATCTATCCCGGGTTGGAAGCCGGGGCCGATGTCTACGGGATGCAGAGCGTGCCCAATCGGGCGCGCGCGATCGTGTTGGTTTGCCGCGAACCCAGCGCACCGTTGCCACTTATCGTGATCGACGACCGGGAGGTTATGCCGTTTTGGGGCCCGACGGTACCCGAAACAGCCGTCACATTTGATGATCATGGTCGGATGTGGACCTCGGCCGGTTTGTGCCAGGTCACCGAGCGAGGCGTGGAGTATCTCGAGAATCTCCCACCCGGAATGGAGGGGTACGGTGAAGGATCGTTCCCTTTCCTGAATGCCGGGAAAGTGATGGTCAACCGCGATAGCGAACTAAGGGACTCGGGGAATGTCGATTTGCTCGGTCGACTGAACTCCATCCTGTTCCCTGCCGGTTCCGCCTATCGGGCAGACACAGGGTTTTTCTATTTCTTCGGTTCCTACTCGGGGTTGAGGAATTTCGGTTCGGAAGCTTACGATCTCGACCGCATGATTCCCGTCGGTTGGTTTCAGTATTACCAACATGAGGTCGGACTCGATCGACAGTTCGAGCCGAAGAATGGCGGCCGTTTGATCTCAGTCGGGCCCGAGGGTCTTGCTACGGTCTCAGCCGGGTCGAATCCGATTCGGTATGCCCATAGTCTGGACTCTTTCACCGCCGGACCTATCCTGATAGCCCCATTATCGCTTTTCTATTCCCTTCCGCCGGCTCGGATTCCCGCGCCCCAGCCCTTCAACGGACAAGTGAGGCGATTCGACATCGCCTCGCAGGCTATGACGGCAACCCCGGCCGGAGATCGTCTCGTCCTGTCCATACCAAGCCACGTGTCGGGCATCGGAAACAGCATTATCGATCTGGACCCGGTTTCCGGAGTATTTGGGTCACCCAAGTGGGCAGGGAGTGAACCCGGCGCCGGGATTGTTTCAGAGGACGGGCGAACGCTGTACCTGTTGCTGAACGGGTCGAAGAAGCTTCAGACATGGGATCTCCCGAGCTTAGTGCTCAAAGGTGCCCTGCGGCTGACCGACGACCGGGGTGTACCACGCGGCATCTTCGCAATCCTGACCGTGCCGAACAGCGCCTCCCTGGCCTGCGGCACTGTTGCCTCGTGGAACGTCCGTTGGAGCTTACTGGACGGCTGGATCGAGAGGCCGTGGACCACCAAGACCGAGAAACCGTATCTGCAGAACGGCTGGTGCCAGTTCTCGTCGACCGGAGCTCAATTGTATTGCCTTGACAGTTTCACTTCCGCCTTCGGCTTCAGCCGCTGGAAGGTCACCGAGCGCGGCTTTGAGTTTCTGGATGATACGCGCGACATGGGGAATCAGTTCGATGTGAGACTCCACTGCCAGGACGACGTTTGCGTGACCGGCTCCGGTATTCTGATTGACCCGGTCTCCCTCGAGCGCCACGCGCTGCGAGAGCGTATGACCCAATATTCTCAAGCTGCGTTGGATCTCGAAAACCACCGCGTGTTTCTCACCGACTTTAACGAGATTTTCTGTTATGACATCCGGACGTTGCAGCAGACCGGTCACTTTGTCCTTCCCGACGCGGACAGCCTCGACACCCCTCACACCATGTTGAAAGTCGCGGGCAATCAATTGGCCCTCGCCGCCTTCGGCAAGTGTTGGTTAGTCCCGATCGCTCTGGTCGTGTCCGATTGACGTAGAACGGCGCTGTCAGTTTTCGTGAAGACCTCCCAACTTCCTGAGTGTGCCGTCTGTGCTCGGGAGCTCACGCGGTTTGCGGCTGCTGAGGACTGCCATCCAAAAAAAGTAAGAACGCAAGAACCAAGAAGAGGACCATCGGCCGGTATTTATATCATCATGTTCGGTCCGACGACAGGAATCATAGAGCGCGCCCCCTAGACACGGCCCCCGGAATTAATGTCAACTACGTCGCGGAAAGCCGGATCGATTCAGTTACGAAACGTCCGGATTGCGGGCGCCGCCCGCGCCACTTCCTGGTGGGAGAATCGGTCTGATGCGCAAACCAAGATTGAATGTTCTGATGCGGACACTGGCCGTTGGTATCGTTGCAGTGGCTATGCTGATGTCGGCAGGACCAGCTGCCCTGTCTGCTCAGAATGGGCCACAGCGTTACTGCAACCCTCTGCCGGTTCCTGCGTACCCAGTTCAGACCGCGTCCGGACGCGATATGCGGAGCATGGCAGACCCGACCGTCATCCGATCCGGCGATAAATGGTATCTCTATCCCTCCAACGGAATGGCATGGTGGTCTTCTGATCTGGTCAACTGGCACTATCAGCTGATGACATTGCCGGGCGTGAATGGCGTGGTATGGGCACCGACGGTCATGGAGCACAACGGAAACTTCTACCTGACTGCAAACGGGTTAGGTCTCTTTAGGGCGGAGAATCCGCTCGGCCCGTGGCAGTTGCTTGGCGACTTCCGTGATGAAGAAGGGAAGGTCTACGAGCCTTTCGATCCAATGCTCTTTCGCGACGACGATGGCCGGGTCTATTTCTACTTCGCGGGCGGCGCAGCACTCGGCATCTTTGGCGTGGAGTTGCATCCCAAAGATCTGACACGCTTTGTGGGAAAGCGCCGGCACTTGTTTGCCTACCAGCCGGCCCACAAGTGGGAAAGTGCGGGTGACCTGAACGAGCTCACCGAAATCAGCTGGATCGAGGGCCCCTGGATGACCAGGCGAGGAGGCCGCTACTACCTTCAGTACTCGGCGCCCGGCACCGAATGGAAGACCTATGCGATCGGGTTGTACGAGGGAGAGAGCCCGCTTGGTCCCTTCCGCTACGATCCGCGAAGCCCGCTTCTGGTAGACCGGAAAGGCCTGTTGAACGGGAGTGCGCACCACAGCTTGGTCGAGGGTCCGAACGGCACGCACTGGGTTATGTACCATGTGCTTTACCGCAATCGGTATCGTTTCGAGCGCCGCCTGGCGATGGATCCAGTTGGCTTTGACGAACAGGGCAGAATGATCATGCGCGGACCGTCGGAAACGCCCCAGTGGGCACCTGGAGTCAAGACAAAACCATGGGTCGACAACGATTCCGGATCCATTGTTCTGTCTTTGAACAAGCCTGTAAATCCGAGCAGCTCGTATCCGGGCCGTGGCCCTGAATACGGCGTCGACGACAACGTGCGAACCTGGTGGCAGGCGGCCGACGGTGACAAAGAGCCGTATTTGGAGGTCGACCTGATGCAGGACTTCACCGTGGATAGCACCCGCATTCTCTGGTCGGACGAAGGACTAGATCTCAAGAAGGGCGTCCGGCCGGGTCCTTACCGGTACTCCATCTCGGTTTCTCCGGACGGCAAAACCTATTCCACCGTCCTGGACAAAACAAAGAACAACGAAGACATGAACATCCAATTTGATGAAATTCCGCCGATTCGAGCCCGACGAGTCAGGCTTACAATCAGCGGTGTACCGGCAGGGATGCCCGTCGGATTACTGGAGCTCACCGTCTTCGGAAAACGGTGAAAGCGCAGATCCGAGGCCGAGTCCGAGCCGAAAAGAAGGGTGCCTTCGCGTCGGAGAGAGCGGTCAAGGGAGGAATCTGTGCGTAGATCGCGTCAGGCCGCGTCTGTGTCTTGGCTTTTTCCGTTCATCAGGGAATACCCCCACAAGGGTTCAAGTGTTCGCGCCGTCCGGCGAGCGCTCCGAAAAAGAGCTGCGCTGTTACTCTGTATGGCTGGCGTCCTGGTCGGCGCGTCCTGCCTCCACGCCGATGTTCAGCCCTCCGATGTCGCAGGGGTCTGGGAAGGCCATTTGGGCGCTCTGGGTCAGACGACCTATCTCGTCTACCGGATTTCCGTCACGGAAGACGGGACCCTCGTTGCGTCCCACGACAGTCCGGATTACGCCCTCAACAACATCCCTGTTGCCGAGGCGAAACTGGATGGCGATCGCGTGATGATCAGGATCGGACTGTATGACGCTCGGTACGAGGGGACTGTTGGGAAGGACGTGATCAACGGTCGTTATCGTTACGGCGCCGGGCCTTGGCTCCCATTGACGCTCACGCGCAGGAGCGCGGATCCTCGCTTTCTGCTTGCTCACCTGGTCCCGCGCCTGGGGGCCGACGGCCGGCAGACGCTCGACTATCGCTACGCCTCGCCGGCGCCGGGCAACGACCGATGGGATGTCGCCGATGCAGGCGCCCACGGGTTCCAGAAAGCCAGGATAGACGCCCTCATGGGCCGCATACTCGAAGGAGGCGTCCGTAACCTCCACTGCCTGGTTGTCATTAAAGACGGGAAGCTGGTGCTTGACGAGTACTTTCACGGTAATCACCGCGACAAGCAACATCGCATTTCGTCCGTCAGCAAGGTGATCACTGCGGCGACAGTCGGTGTCGCAATCGATCAGGGGCTGATCAAGGACGCGAACACGCCGCTCTGCCAGCTATTCCCGCAGTACGGCGATCTTCTGTGCGAGGGTGAGAAGAAGCAACTGACTGTGTACCATCTTCTGACGATGACGACCGGGCTGCAATGGAACGAGCAGGACATCTCCTATTTCGATCCGGCAAACGACCTCGCTCGGATGAAGCGGAGCCCGGATCCGCTCCGCAACCTCTTCGAGCGCCGCCTGGTCCAGCGCCCCGGTGACCGATTCGTGTATAACACCGGTTGCATGATGGCGCTAGAAGCGCTTCTTCAGACCACAACTAAAGGGCACTTCCTCCAATTTACCCAAAACGGGCTGTTCACGCCGCTGGGCATCTCCAACTATCGGTGGGACTTCTCCGAAGGGTTCTTCATGACGCCTCGTGACATGGCGAAGCTCGGCTGGCTTTTCCTCAATCACGGTGAATACGGCGGGGCGAGGGTCCTTTCCGCAGCGTGGGCTGACAATGCGCTGGGACGATTCGAACAGTGCACTCCCAGGTACTTTAACCACTGGTGGCCGATGGTCTTCTTCCCGAATGGCATTCCGGTCAAGGCGTTCCAGGCGGGTGGATGGGGTGGCCAAAGTATCACGATCTTTCCCGCGTTGAACATGGTTATCGTCATAACGGGTGGTAACCAGCTGGAACCTGCCGATTACGACGTCTGCATGCGGGATTACATCCTTCCGGCGATCGTGACGCGCGAGTACGCGGCTAAGCATCCCGCCGTCGCATACAAAGGGCTGCGGGTGGCGAAGAACCTCGAGTGGATAATGCGCTGGGACACGGAGACGGGATGCATGGCCGCCTGTGCTAAGAGCCTGGGACTGTCCATCCCCGATGCCCGGCTGTACGGCGCTACAGGTGTGGGATTCCTGATCAACATCGATGGGAGGGCCGAGGCCAAGAGCGCCGCCGTGTGGAATAGAGGCCGCGTCTATGAGTTGTGCAAGAATCTTGGCTTCTCGGTGGACAGCATTTGGTCTCACAAGTCCAGCCAGGACTTTCCTTCGATTCAGAAGAGGGTCTGGGACCGGGTGCGGCAGGATATCGATGCCGGACGTCCATGTTACGGCTTTGGTTTCGACAGCCCGATTCGCTATCTGGTCGCCGCCTATGACGATTGCGGCTACTACTGTAAGGGGTGGGATTCGGAGCAGGCGAGGGGACCACTTCCCTGGTCCGAGCTCGGGAACACGGACATCGGTTTGCTCGGCATGCACTTCGTACGGTCTGTTTCGTCCGCTGTGTCATACCGGGAGATGGTGGAGAGTGCATTTCAGTTTGTGCTGGAGTTCTCGTCGAACTCCGGACAATGGGTTCCCGCGGACTGTAAAGCCGGTCCCGAAGGATATGCCCGATGGATCGCGCTTTTCGAGGCCGGGAAGGAAGACGAGTACGGGGCGTCTTACAACGCGGCGCAGCTCGCAGAATCTCGCCGGCTCGCCGTGGAGTTCCTTGAAGAGGCCAAAGGCAAACTCGGACGGGCCGCCGGCGTCCCGTTCGACGATGCGATTCGGCGCTATCGAGTCGTCGCCGAGCAGCTCGCCCGGATGTCCCAACTCTTGCCCCATGACGTGTCTGCGGAGCAGCGGGCGGCGAATCTGAGGGAGCCACGCCGCCAGGAAGTCATCCAGTGCCTGCGTTCCGCCAGGGAAGCGGAGGTCGAAGGGCTCAAGGCGCTGGCGGCCATTGTAGAGACATTGTGAGATTGGGGAACGGGGATCACCCGTGCCCGAATCTCAAATCCTCCAAGCGTCTGGATGATGATCGCGCCGGCTGAACAATCGAGGTTTATCCTCTCTCTACTATCCGAAGGGGGCGGAATGGCCCGCCCCTGGCGAAGGAAAGGACGTTGCTGTCGATGAGATACTGGCTGACGTGCCTCTTGGCGCTCCCTCTCTGCGGGTTCAATGCAGACGAACCCGATTGGACTATTCTTCCCGGCCTGCCGACCCCGCGATTTCTGGGGCCTCAGGTCGCCGCCGCCGGCGGGAGAATCTACGTCATCGGGGGGATGCTTCGAGACGGCAAGACGTACATGGAAACCGGAAAAGTTGAGGTCTTTGATCCGGAGAACGGGACATGGTCAGAACGAGCTGCGATGCCGACCGCCCGCTGCAACTTCGCGGTTGCTGTAGCCGACGAGAGGATCTTTGCGATCGGCGGCAATCTGGCCAGCACGGGCAAAGTGCTAGGGGACGTTGAGGAATACGATCCGTTGGCGAACCGATGGACCAGACGGGCGAGCATGCCGACGCCCAGATGGCACCTGGCTGTTGCCGCGATCGGCGGTCAGATCTACGCGATCGGCGGCCGAGGCGGCAAGCTGGCCTTCGAGCGCTACGACGTCCGTAGCGACACCTGGACCCGTCTCCCGGACCTTTCGCGGCCGAAGGAGAATCCGTTCTGCGCCGTCGTAAATGGCCGGCTGTTCGTACTCGGCGGCACCGGACCTGACGGTAAGGAAGACTATGGCGTTTTCGAGGAGTACGAGCCGGACTCCGGTCGCTGGCTGGTTAGAGCGCCATCCCCAACGGCGCGAACCGACGTCGCCATCGCGTCAGCAGGGAGCCGGGTGATTGTCATCGGTGGTTGGATACCTGGCGGACTAACCGTCAAAGTCGAAGCCTACGATCCCAGTCAGGATAGCTGGGGACAAGTCGCGGAACTGCCCACGCCCGTGAGTTTCGCCGGGGCGGCGTCGATCGAAAGCCGGGTATTCCTGGCGGGTGGAGCAAAATACATTGACGACAAGTCCCTTGCGCCGCTTCCGCTTATGCATGTCCTTGAGGTTCGCTGAGACTCGACCCAGAATGCAGTTGACCTAGAATAGCGCAACGCTTGCTCATCAGGCGGTCACTGCGTTCCCTTTTCCACGTTCCACGCGAGCATTTCGCTGGCTGACATGTGTTCGCCTTTTCCTGAGCCGTAGTTGTTCGTCCAGGTAATGTGGGGAGAGTCGCTACGGCCTGCTCCCTCCGCCCCAACCGGTTTAGCGCATAGGATTTGTTAAACCAAAGCCAGTTCTCTCCGCCGAGGAAAGCATCATCCTCGTCTGATCCAGGAATCATAGCAACTACACCCGCTGATTCACCTGGCTGTTCGTAGATGACCGGTCTGCGCTCAACCTCCGGCGGACAAACACGTCGGTTGTCCTTGTGGCTGACAGTGATGTTGATATAGTTGTCTGGATTTAAATAGTCTCGATCAGTTTCCCCGATCTGGTCTCGCTGGTGACACTTGAATACCTTGTACTTATGTGATACCAGGATTGTAACTTTCGGGATATGAGGCATTAAGAAGTGTCAAGGTCTGCGATTGCACTCGAACGAGTATTGTGTCGATGTCATCCTGCCATCTGGTTCAGGACAAATGGACGATGCTCTTCCACGACTGAGAGGCCGAAGAAAAAATCGTGAACAACGTTGACCGAATCATATTTGGAACGCTCGCTGCTGCGTTGATGACCAATCTTGTCCTGGTGCTGGCGTCCCGACACAGGCTTCCCCCGCGCCTGGGCCTGCCGGTGCTCTCCGCTGAAAGCTTTGGTACCCTCGTGACTGCCCTGGCGGCCGCCGCGAACGGCGTCCTGACCCAACTGCTTCCTGCTCAAAGTCGGGTACTCGGGCACCCCCGTGACTACGTCATGGTCGCAGTACTTTTCATTTTCCTGACAGCCGTCGGTCCGGTCTTTTTTGGTTTGTTCTCGAGACAGGGCACAGCAAATAAGTTCTGGTTCCACGTCGCGAACACCGTGGTTGTCTGGTCCGCGTTCGCCGAGCTCGTCCTGCTTGCCCTCATATTCCATGAACGGAGACTGGACGGTTTTTTCTCACGGAGCAGCCAGTTGCTCATGACCTCGGTTCTCGCCGCAATAGTGCTGGCTCTGGTGCTTCGCCTCAGGAACCAAATCAGCAGTGCGGGACAGATAGAAAAAGGCCCGAGCGGACCGAAAACCGAGGATCTGGAAGATAGCGCATCTTCGCCCCGTTGGAGACTCCGATGAACCGTGTACCCAACCTCACAATCCGTGTTCTTCTTCTCATGGCCTTGTCCGCGGGAATGGGTCTCCCGTTGCGCGCGGCCATTCCGTATTCCGAGCTTAAGGCCAAGAAGATCAAGCTTCCCTACAATACCAAGGTGGTAATTGCGGGATCACTCGCTGAAGTAACGATCGGCGATTCAAAGATCAGCGAACTGATGCAGGTACAGAGGGTGGGTGCGTCCTACAAGTCGGATGGCCTCGAAGCCAGCGTTCCGCCCGCCAATATCTCAGACACGACATGGAGCGTGACCATCGGGCCATTCACGGAGAATTCGTCTGTTCTCATAGTATTTCTCTTCGAGGGGAAGCTAACCGAGGCCCAGGCGATGGGGATCCTCGATTCGCTTCTGCCGTCACCCGAATTCGCAACTGCCGTTCAAGAGATGAAAACAGTCGTCGGACAGCCGAGTGCAGCCCAGCTCGCCAAGTTCGACGTCTTTGTCGATGCCTTCGTGAGACTCGCCCTGGAATCCGTGCCTTCGGAACTTACTGTCGATGCACAATCGCTGAGAGAATCCCTGCGCCGTTTTTACCCGGCTCTTAATGTCAAACTGAGCTTGGACAAATGGGTCGAGGTCGCCAATACGGTGAAGCTGCAGATAGACGTCACCAGTCCTTCGGAGATTTTTCAAAAAGCGAAAGATCTCACGGGCGAACAAATCAACGCGCTTTTTCGCAGGAACCAGCCGTCAGAAAGGCAGTGGCCGACGCGCGAAACAGGTTTGTCCAGGACTGGATCCTCGTCGTGGAGCCTCTGCGGCTATCGGTGAAGGCCAGCGTAGACGTCAGCGCGAGTGTAATCGAGTCGGCGCTGGTGCAAGATTTGCAGAAGTATGCGGGCTTCGATGCGGGCGTGTTGTACGCCCCACGCCTCGACGAGATGCGCAGCTTCCTGACATTGAACATCTATCCAATGGGCCCGGTCAGCCTGACGCCCGAAGGGACGGAAGTCGGCAAATGGCACTGGTTGTGGGAGAGGCTCTCGCTCACATTCGGTTACTCCGTCGGAGACATCAGCGGCGGAGACGACAGCAAGACGAAGATCCGGGGGGAGAACGCGTTTGTTTACGGGTTGGGTGTCCGACTAAACAAATACTTCCGGGTCACAATGGGGGGCCTCGTGTACCGAACGGACAAGATAGACGGCGTAGCCGGCAACCTTACCAACAAGTTGCGCCACGAGTTGATGGTGGGGCCGTCCGTCGACCTCACAGCACTCCCGGGATTGAAGACCATTTTCGCTTCCGCTACCGGGGAGAAGCGTTAGGAGCAGACAGGAGGAGAACGAATGATCAAGCTACTTGCCAACATCAGCACCCAGAACACCGGCGGGGTCAAGACAGCATCGGTCTTTGCTATGAATGACGAAACTGCCGGAACTCAGACAATCACGTTCACGATCATAGACCAGACGCAGGTACAGACTGAGGACTTCGGGGCTGACGAGTCAAAAGTCGTTACGGTTAACCATACAGCAAGCGGACTAGGCTTCGTCCAAGCCGTTAGTGGACCGGCGCGGGATCTCCGGTTTTGCAATGTCGATGCGCCTGACGGCAGTGGGGTTGCACCCGAGGCGTTGCTTGATTTGAGGCCATCCCAACTGCCTAAATCGCCGGTGCCTGGAGTTCGAGGCCGAATGGCCGAAGTCCGCCCTAACAAACGCAAGAGGTAATCTGTTGTCCGTCGTCTTGGAATGCCTTTCCGAGTCTTGTTGTCGGATTCCAGGTTGCTCCTGTCCAGGTTAGCTATGTTTGTCTGCGATTCAACGCGGGAATGCTCAGTTCCGAAGACCGGCAGAACTGCCACGCCGCCTGGTAACCATTACTTCAAGCGAGCCGGACTCGATAACGCGAACGCATCACTTCGAGGTGGATGCTGAACTCGTCGCCATAGAGTCCCACTTAGCGTAACCGCGCTCTTTCGCGTTTGGTTTCCGGGCCTCTTCGCAGACCGAAAATGGGCCTTGACCACCAACACCCCTTTGGGCACTGCCCCCGGTCATGGTTATTTGACCCCAACAGTGATAATCTCGCACCCGGCCATGCAGGTCTATTTCAGCCTCAGCTATCGCGACGTTCCAATAAACACTTACTTTTCGGAACTGTTCGATGTGGCAGGAATCAGTCTGCAAGCGGACCAGAAAACCGACATCTGGTGTATGGCAAAACTAGAGCGGTACATGTTCGAGATGGGCGGTTTTGTGTCGATCATCCCACGCCGCGTCACTGCGGACGGGTTACTGACGTACTCGCCGTATATTGCCCGCGAATTGATGCTAGCGCGGCGTGCCCGCACGCCGCAGATTTTGTTCGTGGACGACCAGCTGTTGACCCAGTACAGGCTGGAGTTCCCAACTTCCGCTATTCCGTTCTTTCTTCACGCGCCCGAAACGGAACTCACCCGCCATGTCGAGGAGATTAGTCAGTTTCGAAGAAAGCTGGCGAGCGGAGCGGCCAGGCCTGCTCGCCAATATGTACCGAGAGAGGCCACGATCATTGTAGGCGCTGGTTCGATGCTACGCGATGCGGCGAGCTATCTGGCTGCTATTCTTCGAAGGGAGGACTACAAGCCAACCATCGTCCCCGGGTCGACGGGGTTGGAACAAGCATTCGACGATATCAACCTCTTCGAATTGGTGCTCAGGTCGGAATTGTGCGTGTTTGTTCTTGACAACGATTTATCGTGCCCTGACCTACTCTTGGCAATGGCGCATGCACACTGTGTACCGTCGATGCGATTCCGCTATGATCCCGCTGCAACGAGTCGGGAGCCCGAACTATCGGGGGCCGTAAAATGGAGATCCAGCGAAGATCTCGGATCCTCCTTTAGCGAATTGTTACAGAACTACCAGAGTGCTTTTGTCAGAGCGTCGGGAAGAGACATCATTGAACAACTGGCCACACCAGAGCAGGTTTCAGACACGCTGAACACTTGGGATCCCGCTGACGGTCCCGCACTGGTCTTACATGTGGTCCCGGACGACAGCTATGTTAAGGACCGGGTCGATGGGGTGATCCGCACGCTGGAATGCACAGACACAGGCCGCGTCAAGAATGATGCGGTGTGCCGCGGACTATACGACCGGATCAAAAAAGACCACTTCTACTACACGTTTGAACCGGTCATCACCCAGACACATGTGCAGAGAATCCGAAAACCAAGAGAGATGGACTCTCTGAATTGTGGAACGTGTATCGATTTTGCGTGCCTGTTCGCCTCCATGCTGGAGGGGGCGCACGAGCGACCTGTTGTCATCGTTGTTGGGACTCCTCGTGGGTCGCATGCGCTTGCTGGATACATCACGGAGGATGCTGTGCTGAGCGAGTCGGAATTTACGTTGGGTGACCTACGGGGGGCGGTCAATCGGGGGGAGGTCGTGCCGTTTGAGACGACAGGCGCCGTCGAGGTACGCGGTGACCGAACTGTTGCTGCGGAGACCGAAACCGAACGGAAGGAAGGCGGCAATCTGCTGGACTACCGGACGGCAAAGAGCGCCGCCAGACGATTGTTGTTTCAGCGTGACGTTAATCTTGAATATTGCATAGACGTGGTGCGAGCACGTCGAAGCCTGCATGAAAAGTAGGAGATACCATGGCAAGTCCGGTGAGGCTTTATCAGCAGGAGATGCACAACAATCTCGGGTTTTTCGCCACCTGGCTTCCAGCCAACACCATTGAACTTGGGGATTTTGGCGTTCTAGAAGCGGGCCGGTTCCGGAGGGTGGGTTCATTGAGGGAACTTGGCATACCCCAGGCTGCGGTGAGAGAGGGAACGCCCGAGAACTTGAGTTACTCGTCATCGGCGGAAAGAAAGTTCGCGGCGGCCATCGAGGCGAATATCCCTGCACCCCCGAAGGCTGAAACTGGCCATCCGATTCACTCGGCAGAGGGATACGTATTCGAGGCTGTGGGAATTCGCAATGTGGAGATCGCAGATCGCATGGCCCTAGCAGATTGCATCCTCGGTTTTTACCAACAGGGCCGATGGCGCAGGGAGTGGCTGTTGGTGGATGCGGTCTGCAGGGCAGCCACGGCAACTATTATCGTTTCGGAAGATAGTTCGTCGGAGATTGTGCTAAACGCGAGCGGTAATATTCCTCTTGGCTCGCTGCCTCTCGCTGATCCAAAGCTCGGCTTGTCGGTTTCTTCGACAAGCGGCAAACTGGTTCACGTGGTAGCGCAGAACGATGTGAGCCCGCTTTATTCGTGTTTGAAAGTCCGCGATCCGCTCATTGGATCCGCATCAGTCGCGCCGGTGCGCGGATTGAAGGAGAAGGCGGGTCAGCTTCTGACGAGATTGGGGATCGAGGATTTGCTGCAGTCGTGACTTGGGCCGTGACTGGGATCAGAGCCTCACAACCCGGGGTAAAGCGGGGTCGAACCTGATCGGACCCGATCCGACCCCGGTGGGCCATTGCGGCTGAGGTGATATGCTTTCGAGTCTGAGTCCAAATGCCGGGGAATAGGGTGAATACCGTGGTCCCCCTATTGTTTGCCAGGGACAGGGCGTCCTCGGGAAGGACTCGCGCGTGCCGACGCGGCTGGACCTGCCCTGAAACGGAGCACTCCGCGGCATCACCGTCCCGCCTCGCCCGCAGGCTGGCTAATTGTCCCTACCGGCGCGGAGTGCCGGTGTCGATTCGGACGGCTGAGCCCCTCTCGACGGAGTCAGGGCTTCACCGTTCCCAGACTCGTACAGGGCGTCGACCTGCACCGGCGCCGTCCTTCCCTCCGAGCTCCACCACTCAAGCCAGGTTCGGACTTCCTCCGGGAGGGCGGCGGGGTCAGCGGACAAGGGGACCGGGCGCCCGCTCAACCTCGCGAGCAGTGAGGCCAGTCGTTTCACCGGTTCACGGGCAGGGATGACCCCGGTATGAACGAAGATGCCTGCCAGGTTTGGGTTCAGAAGAGCTCGCGCCATCCCCGGGAGGCAGGCTCGCACGTCCCGCTCGGCGTCAGTGTTGGACCCCGCTTCGAGCTCGAAGATGGCTCGGCTAAGTAGGTAGGCTGCCATCAGTGGGTCATCGCCCAACTCGACGGTGTTCGATTTTTTCTTGAGCCGTAGCTGTTCGTCCAGGTAAGTGGTGAGAGTCGTTACGGCCTGCTCCCTCCGCCCCAACCGGTTT
>Ga0209077_1000042_pt1 | contig 31105 bp, 19 predicted proteins | sample PPLLak1March2015_FD_187247 | JGI IMG/M metagenome (GOLD analysis project Ga0209077, IMG submission 187247) | Freshwater sediment microbial communities from Prairie Pothole Lake near Jamestown, North Dakota, USA - PPLs Lake P7 Core (1) Depth... | ecosystem: Environmental > Aquatic > Freshwater >... | reverse complement strand
CGGTGGCGCGTTGTTTCGAGAAGTGGTCATATGCAACCTTCACGGTCGCGGCCGATAACGACCGAATGCGCGACGAGCTGATCAGGATGGTCGGCCGCTACTGCACGGCGATCCTCGATTGTTACTACTGCTGCAAAAGACTCCAGCCTGAGAAGCAACCATGGGAGTAACACCGGTTTTCGTGTTCGAAGAACACCATGAGGCGTTCATCGTCTGGCACGAGGCGGTTCGCCGGGGCCTGCTCCGGCCAGGTTGCAAGAATATTCTGCTGCATGTCGATACTCACGCGGACATGAAGAGTTACTGCCTCCGGTCGCCGGTCCCTGAAATAGCAGCCTCCCCGGAAAGGGTGTCCGAATTCGTTTATCGCGAGCTGATCATCTCGTCGTTCATCATTCCAGCCGTCTATCAAAAGCTCTTCTACGAGGTTTGCTGGCTGGCGCCCCCGGCAGCGGAGCCAACGGAGGCGTCAAGCGACCCGATGCTGGTTGAGAAACGGTTCTTTTACGTCAGGAGTCAGGACGAGGACCGCAAGACGCTGATCGTCCGACCAGATCCTTCCCAGGGTTTTTCAGACAGAACCTGGGAGGATCGGTCTCCGTTTTGTCATTATCGCCAGACCACCGCCGATCCATTTACAGCCGAATCACCGGTGGTCCTGGACATCGATCTGGACTACTTCTGCTGCTCACCGACCGCCGACGCGTTCGAGCGGTTTGAAATCACTGAGGAGGAATACGGTCGCTGTCTCACCGAGAGGTATCGAAAGCTGAATTTGCACTTCAGACATTACGTAGAAGCGGTCGATGGCCGCTATTACCTGTGCTTCAATCCCCCATCGCCGGGAGCAGCCGAAGCGCGGGCACCGAAGTCAGACGACGAAATCTTTGCCTCGATCCGCGGTTTCTCAGTTTTCCTCGAGCACAACCAGGTTCGTCCAGTCCTCATCGACATCTGCCGGTCAAGATACAGCGGATACACTCCTGAACCCGCCTGGCGTCTGATTGAGAAAGAACTGCTGGGGGAGTTGGGGAGACTCTATGAGATCGAGGTTGCAATGGCGACTGAGTGACCGGGCGTCCAACGGCGCTGCTCGGGCAACCGTCGTCGGAGCCGCGCACGGAGCGTTGCCTTTTCAGAGCCGTGCACGGAGCGACGGTGGTGCATAAGGCTCTTTACCCCGAAGGGGTTACGCAAGACAGCCCAGGGTTGCCCGCGTCTTTTGCGGGCTACCCTGGGTCTTGGGGCCAGCGCCGCATCCAACCCTGAAGGGGTTGAGCATCGCCCCGTCCGCAACCCCTTCAGGGTTGGTCACTTACCCGATACCCACCCAGGGTAGCCCGCAAAAAACGCGGGCAACCCTGGGCTTTGCTCCGTAACCCCTTCGGGGTAAAGAGAAGTCCAGCACCGGCAACTGTGTAGTCGAATTGATCGACAGGTCAGCATTTTCAACACGTTCGCAGCGCCTTCCAGCGGAGTAGCGGGTTCTATTGGAGCCCTACACAAGTTAGCGCTTATGGGCAAAAACCATTGCGTGAACAGTATTAGGGCAAAGCCTTTTTTCTCGCCGCTGGTTCGCGAATGAGCCCGAGATTCATCAGGAGGCTGAGTTTTGGCTTAAGGTACATCTCGGTGATCCAGGCGTCGCCAAACGAGGCGCTGATCTCGTTCCACGTATACCGTCCTTCGGCTATCATCTCGCACATCCTGATAAACGACCCGTCGCCCGAGACCCGCCGTGTGAGGAAGTTCGTACTCCACTCGCAGCCGTCCGCCGCTCGAACAAACCGGAATCCCTGGCTGAATGCAAGGATCCAGTCAGCAGGGGGAAAGTCAGGCATGTTTCGGGTGACAAGTCGCTCCAAGGCGTCCCGATATTCGTCAGCCGTGTTGAAGCGCGCCGTGTCAAACAGAATGTAGCCGTGGGGATGTTCCTGGTCCGGCGTACAGGTGGAAATCAACCGGATTTCGCGATCAACCAGATTTACGACAAATCCCGTTACGCACGCGGTGGGTCCCGGCAGGTAGAACTTGTTCGCCATTTGGCTGGTGTTCGCAAACCGTTCCTGCAATTTGCGAGCCCGGCCGGCCGGCGAGTATTTCCACGTGGATTCTGGGTTGTTCAGCAATAGCTCGACGTGCGCCAGCTCTTCAGGACTGTACTCGGCATGGACCGCACGGAGCATCTTCAGGGACGTCACCGAAAACCTGACCATGCCCGCCTGAACGGCATCCGGACCAACTCGACTAATGTACTGCCTGGTCCGCGACACGTCATCGAGGCATTTCACTGTCGTCAGCTGCGGCCAGAAGCCGCAGATCTGTTTGAAATCGGCCGCGAAGGTCTCGTAGTCGGGATTGTCGAAAGGCTCGGTGGCAAAGTAGCAGGCGGCAGCCTGATCCATAACCGGACCGAGCGCCCGCCGCGATTCGGCCAGTATCTCGCACCACAGTTGGCGGGCTGGCCCATCCAACCGAAATACGCCGGACAGCGGAGGGGGATCGAAACAGCAGAAGGCACAGCGGCCCGAGCACCCCTTGGAAAGCTCGAACGCCATCGGCGCATGGAGTATCCAGCGGAAGACCGAAACATGGTAGAACGCTTGGATCCGCTTGATCTGGCGTTGCCGCCAGTCCTGTATGCGCGGGTCGGGGATAGGTGTGCGGAGCGTTTTTTGGATGATCTGCCCGGCGGGGTCGCTGTCCGGCACCGGGGACGTCAGGCCGGATTCTCCCGCGACAAGACCCAACACCCGGTCCATTCGTCCGGAATCAGCCGCGAGTCCGAAGGATCGAAGCAGATCACCGGGGTTTCGGCTGTACGCCTGCCGGAACTCCGCGTCCGCCTGGTAACGTTCCCTGAACCGCTTGATAAGCGGAAAATCGTTAAGCTGGTTCATCTCGCCCCGTCAATTAAGCCGGCTCGTGTCCGCTGGTGGATGCTCCCCGGCTCTTTTTCTCCACAAAAACATAATCCTTCTCGGTCCGCTCCCACGTTCGTTCGAGAATCTCTTGAGCATCAGGGCACGCCAGTTCCTCGATAGTCAGGCGTGTGATCGCGAGCGCCAACCGGGTCGAGAGTTTCGGGGGAGCAGGCTTTGGTACATGACGGGCGTGAAACTGTTCGATGTTCGACACTGCGCTCGTCACCAGCGCCTGGAGAACGCGGAAGGCGCCATCCGACAGCGGTGGTTCTCCGCGGTAGTTATAGAGACGGCCACTTGTTCCGCAGTCCGGCAGACGACTCAACCCCAGGAATTCAAGCGCCCAATCGCCGCGGTATTCCCCCGCGGCGGCGACAATGCCGCAGTAGTCGGCGATCAGTTCATCGAGGGTGTTGTTTTTCATCCGGGACAACAGCCGGCGAGTCAGATAGTGCGCACACTCATGTTCAAGGCGAATGGTCAGCGAAAGAGCCGCCCACTCTTGTTCCCCGAAGCCGAAGGTTTCGCCCGGCACGCCACTGTAAGGACTATTCGAGAGAATGATAAAGCGGTCCTGATATCGTTCCTTCTGCGGAATCAACCGGCGGAATTCGTCCCGCCATTCCAGCTCCCCGCTCGATCCGGGTTGTGTCCGCTCCCACTGCCGGCGGATCCTGCGGATCCTGTCCCAGTTGTTGTAACCGGCGACGATACAGGCGCCCATCGAATCGGGGACGGTAACCGGCTCATTTCGGGCCGTGAGCGCTTGCACCAGCTGGCGGAAATCTGCTCGATTGCGAGCAATCAGAACGGGGACTGAGCCAGCGAGGCCGTGATGAATCCGGAGCTCCAGCCGGTCAGGATCAACAAGCGGCAAGCCGGTCGCACTGCTGAGTCCGGCCACGGCGCATCCTCGCAGTGTAGCGTCTCGGTATTCGTCCGTTTGGCTGAGTCCTTCGCGAATGGGGAAATGCAGCTGTGTCAGGGCATCAGCGAGGACGGGGAAGGGTCCGCGTTGGCGAGCCTCGGCGGCGTACGTCTCCCAAACGGCAACGTGAGCTTCGGATACGAGCGGCAGTCCGACGGGATACGTCACCAGGTCGTGGCGAAAGTCGTTCGCGTTGTAGCGCAACAGCTCGGCGATTTCGTCGGGTTGCGCCGCAAAACTGGCGAGAACCTGAGCGCGCTCCCCTTCATTCATCGGCCAATCATGGCGCGGGACCCAGCTAAAGACAAGCTGATTGTCCGTCGGCAGGTGGGCGGGCGGACGAGGTGGGGAGATCGGGTTTGGACCTGAGGAATTCTCAGGCGGCAGTAATCCAAGCCCCGCGCATCCACAGAGCCGGGAGCGACCGAGCCGCGAAGCGGCTGAGCGACCGGTCATTGCGGCGCCTGCGATAAGGCGGAGAACGCCGAGTTTGTCGACGGCAGCTCATTGACCGGTCGCTCAGCCGCTTCGCGGCTTGGTCGCTCCCGGCTCTGTGGCTGCCGAACTGGCCGCGCCCGCCTCCGTGCGGGTGCGCACGGGCCCTTGCGCTGGTCGAGGAGTACGCCGAGGGCCGCGAGATGATCTATGTCGGCGTTCCAGGCAATGAGAAGCCCGAGATCCTTCCCTTACTCAAGTGGGACTTTTCGAAGTTGCCGTCCGACGAACCGAAGATCGCGGCTGCCCGAGGCGAAATGGGACAAGAAGCCCGCCCTGATCGACCGCATCATCCAGTCGGCCATGCAGCGACCGGAATAGCAGTTGAGAGGAAGGTTTTGGTGGAGATGAAGGGACTCGAACCCTCGACCTCCTGAGTGCGATTCAGGCGCTCTTCCAAACTGAGCTACATCCCCACCGAGGGAAACAATATTCTAACCGAAAAGCTCTTGGGAAAGAAATCTGGATCTGCCGATCCGGGGCGCACACAAGGAACAAAGGCCCAAAGCTCGATTACGAGTAGGAGCACGAGCACGAAAAATCATTTCGTACTCGTAATCGTAACCGTACTCGTACTCGGCTTTTCGCCTTGTCTCTGGCTTTTTCTGGCAAGCAGAGATGTAAGCCGAATTCTGTCTCCTTGCGGAGGATGATCATTCCTCTAGGGATCGGGTCACCCCGATCCTCCAGCGACCTACCCGCTCCGTTTCTGCCCGAAGGCAGGTGAGTCGGGCAAACTCGACGGAGCCTATTTGGTCTTGCACCACGTGGGGTTTACCATGCCTTCGATGTCACCACCGAAGCGGTGGGCTCTTACCCCGCCTTTTCACCCTTACCCGGCCGAGGCCGGGCGGTATCTTTTCTGTGGCACTTTCCGTAGGGTCACCCCTCCTTCCCGTTAGGAAGCACGCTGCCCTATGGTGTTCGGACTTTCCTCCCTCCGGCACTCAACAAGTTGTGCGCCGGACGGCGATCATCCTCTCTGCTTGCCAGGTGGCATTTTAGCACGCGCGGTGTGCGCGGCCTGAAGTCTTGACGGCGCCGGCTGCGAATGGTTGCAACACAGACTCACGATCGCGCCCGCCGGCGGTCAGCACGCAGGCGTCGATTACGAATGCGACGGAGCGGGCCCATTTGCGGCCTACCCTGGGCTGTGCTACGTAACCCCTTCGGGGTAGAAAGCCCTTTGCCAGCTTCTTAATCTAGCGCCTATGCTGCGCGAGGGGTGTCTGGTTGGCAGATGCTGCCAAGCCAACGGGCAGAACCGCGGTATCGCGGACGGATGGGAGCGAAGGCGGCAGCGCGCTCATACTGGAGCACGCAATTGAGACGAAACGGGCGAGGAAGTAAAGGCCCGACGGAGTTACGCTCAGCGCACTCACACACGTTCCTGGGCCTTCACCGATCAGACGTCAATGGGCTTGTATGCGGCAGGTCACGGACGGCTCTCACGCCGTCCGGGACGGAAGGAACGAGGGAGCCGCGTCGCACCATTGGTCGTCAATGATCAGGCCACTTCGAAGATCTCGTCCTCCGCCGGCAAAGCGCGGTTCTTTCGCTTTCGCGTGATCGGTTTATAGAAGTGAGGATGCTGCGCTTTGCGGGCATCATAGATTTCTCGGCGGCATCTGCCGCAGTCATCCACGTGCAGAAGGAACTCCAGCTGTTCCTCAAGGTCCAGGTCATCGGCTAAGTACCCTAACAAAAGCTCACGATTGCACAATTCCGACATGGCTCCCTCCGGTTCAAACGTGAAGAGAGTGTAAGGGTTATCAATTCTGCCGGAAATCAGCGCGACACGCTTCTTTTTATCCGGTTTTGTCTTACTTTTTGACTGATCTGTCAGAGGCCGACGACAGGAAATTTGCGATTCTCGGCAACATTCGCCAGGAATGTCCGTCTGAATGGGCTGGTGGGCGGTACAGGACTCGAACCTGTGACCTCCTCGGTGTAAACGAGGCGCTCCGCCAACTGAGCTAACCGCCCGAATTGAATTGCGCCGGTAGTATAGCAGATGCGGGAAGGAAGTTTCACTGGCGACCCCCGCTAGCAGCGGCGTGACGCCCGCATGGACCTCGTCCCAACGCCAAAGCGCCGGGCCGATACGCTATACTATGGCCATCAAGAACGGTGCCGGGCAATCCGCACCCTTATTTAGCCGGACCGAGCCGCTCGAGCCGTCCGGAGACTGGAGGAAAGAGCAGTGAGACGCAAAATAACCCTCCAAGACAAGATCAACCCGCCTCCTCTTGAATTCGACGATGCGCTGAACGAGGAACAACTCTTTCGCGAGGCGATGGCGGAAGTTGAACCGTTACCGCCTTATCCACACCGCGTACCCGGGACAGGGAAAGCGCGTGCCGCTCGATCGACATATGCTCATGACGAAGGCAAGGACTTATTCTTACGCGCCCTCGACGAAGCCGAGGCGATAGAAGTCCATCATCTGAACGAATACATCGAGGGCGGCAGCCATGCCTGGGACCACCGGCTGGTCAAGAAACTGCGTGACGGAGGTTTCTCGATTCAGGCCAATCTCGACTTGCACGGCTTTTCGCGCAACGAGGCGATTGCCGCGCTCGAGCGTTTCATTCACGACTCGTGCATGAGGAACCTGAAGTGCGTTCGGGTCGTGCACGGGAAGGGGAACAACTCGCGCGACAACATCCCGGTCCTGAAACAGACGATCGAGCGGTGGCTGTCGCGACGAACCTCCGCCCGTTTTGTTGTTGCGTTCACTTCCGCTCGCCCGGCCGACGGCGGTGGAGGAGCCACCTACGTCCTGCTCCGCCGGCCCTCGGTTCGAAGAGGCGGCGGCCCTCCCGGGCGTCGCGTCTAGAGAGTTCCAATCCTCGGAATTTCCGGGGACACAATCCTTAATCCCTTTGCCACCGGGCCCTGCTCGGTGGCGGCGAGAGAATTAAGGTTATGTCCCCGAAATTCCTCCTGAAGATTCTGCTATAGTCTCCCGTCGCCGCGAGACTGATTTGCGTGTGTCGCTGCAGACTGACGCCGCAATGACGAAAAGCCCCGACAGATCCGCCCCCCTTCGCCGGATAGCCGTTTCTCTGTTTTTTGCGTTCCTCGGAGTGCCTTTCGCCACCGCTGAAAAGCTACCTGTCAAGGTGTACACCGTCGCGGACGGCTTGGGCATGGATCAGGTGAACGTCGTACACCAGGATGCGCGGAACCTCCTGTGGTTTGGAACGAGTGACGGCGTATCGTGGTTTGACGGGTACCAGTTTGTTACCTACACGACCGACGACGGGCTCCCCAGCCGCCTCGTTTCGGATATCCTCGAGACGCGCTCCGGGGAGCTGTGGCTGGCTACCGCACAGGGGCTGTGCCTGTTCAGGCGTGACGTTACCGGCGACAATGGCAAACAGCATGCCGACCGCTTCTTGTCCGTGGTCCCGAAAGACTCCTTTCCCGCCGGTTTCCAGGTTGATCGGCTCCTCGAGGCGCCCGACGGTTCACTATGGTGTGCGACGCTTCACGGGCTGTTCCGTCTCAAACGCGAGGGTCCAGCGTACCAATTCGAGCGGGTGGAAATGGGTCTGCGAAACGCGAGATGGGCTGACACGTATGTCCATGACCTGGTTTATGACGAGTTCGGAACGCTCTGGCTCGCCGTTAATTCCGGACTGTACGGCCGGCGCCCGGATGGTCGGGTCATTCGGCCGGGTACCGCTTCCGGACTGCCGGAGGAGGCGTTTTCCGCCCTGGTTGCAACTGGGGACGGGGTGCTCTGGGCGGGCGGCGTCCATGGGCTGCTGCGCGTACGGCTCTCGGACAAAAGCGACCGGCCGGCTTCGGTTGATCGCTTCACGATCCGAGACGGTCTTCCGGCCAATCGGGTCCTGGCGTTGAAGCTGGCTCGGGATGGTCGCTTGTGGGTCGGCACCTTCGGAGGTCTGGCTCGTCTCGACGCGGATTCCTCCCCGCCGGCGCGGATTATCTCTTACACGACCGCCAACGGCCTGACCGACGTCGAAATCACTGCGTTGGACGAGGATGACGACAACAACCTCTGGGTCGGAACCGACCACGGGGGTGTCCTGAAGATTACCCGACAGGGTTTCGACACTTTCGATGCTTCGGACGGTCTGGCTGGGGTGCGGGCCAACCTGGGTCTGCAAGACCGGGCAGGCCAGATAGTCTTCCAGATGAACGTGGATCGCAAGTTTTTTGCGTGTTTCGACGGCAAGTCATTCAAATCGGTCCGGTTGCCGGGAACCGAGCAGGACGGATGGGTGGGAGTGCAGGGCGTCCTGCAGGATCGACGGGGCGGCTGGTGGGTGGCCACGGGGCGCAACGGCCTTTATTACTACGATCCTGCGGATGCCTTCGCCTCGCTGGGCGGCCGCAGACCTTCCCGCGTCTATTCGGAACGCGACGGGCTGTCTACCAACAAGGTGTTTGGCCTTTTCGAGGACAGCCGGGGCTATATCTGGATTGCGCTCCAGGACGGGCCGCACCAGTTGAGCCGCCTGGATCCGCGCACCGGCAGACTTTCCAACTTCAAAATCGGGTCCATGCCGCTCAGCCTTGCTGAGGACAGGGAGGGGAATGTCTGGATCGGTCTGCTCGCAAACGGAATAGTGCGCTACCGAAACGGTCGATTGACTCATTTTTCGACTGAGCACGGTTTCCCGAGGGGAGGCGTGTACCACCTTTACGTGGATCGTCAAGGCCTCTTGTGGGCTTCTTCATTGTCCAGCGGTGCGCTGCGTGTTTCCAACCCGAGCAGCGAGCGGCCCGTATTCACGGCTTTGACGACGAAGGACGGGCTGTCGAGCAATCACGTCCGGTTCGTCATGGAAGGCAACGACGGAGCCTTCTATATCGGGACGGCCCGAGGTCTGGACCGGTGGGATCAGAAACGGGGTCTGATCCGGCATTTTACGACCGGTGACGGGTTGGCCGGAAACCTGCAAAACGTCGGGCTGCTTGATCGGGCCGGGAACCTCTGGCTCGGGACCTTCCTCGGTATCTCCCGACTGGTCCCGCAGGCCGAAGGCCAACCCAGGCCGGCGGATATCTACGTGCGCGGTCTCAGCCTGGGTGGAATCCCGTGGCCGGTCGACGAGCTGGGTCAGATTGATGTTCTGGATGTCAGGGTTCCGATCGACCGTAACCGCGTTTCAATTAACTTCGCCGGGGTCAGTTTCGCGCCCGGGGAAGTGTTGACCTATCGGTATCGCCTGGCCGGTCGCGATTCGGAATGGAGAACCCTCGGCGGTCAGCGCCGTCTGGACCTCGTCGATATCCAGCCGGGCGACTATCGGATCGAGCTGCAGGCCTTGAACTCGGACGGGTTCGTCAGTCCTCGGCCGGCAACGGTCAGTCTGACCATCCTGGCGCCGATCTGGCGAAGGTGGTGGTTCATAGGCTCCATCGTGATCCTGTGTGGGGGTATTGCATGGACGATGGAGCGCCTGAGGGTCCGCCGCCGGCTGGAGATGGAGCGTATTCGCACTCGGATCGCAACGGATCTTCACGACGATATCGGCTCCAGCCTCTCCCAAATCTCGATTCTATGCGAAGTCGCAGTACGCCGGATGTCTGACGATCCGTCGGCAGCCGTTCAGTCGCTGAGCCAAGCGACGGAGACGTCCCGTTCATTGGTTGACTCGATGAGTGACATAGTCTGGGCGATAAACCCGGCACGGGACGGCTTGTCGGATCTGGTCCACAGGATGCGCCGCTTTGCCAACGATCTCTTCGCTGAGGGAAACGTCGTTCATCGCTTCGACTGCTTTGGAGCGGAGCGCGATCTGACCCTTGGGAATGACGTGAGGCGGCAGGTTTACCTCGTCTACAAGGAATGCCTCCACAACGTGGTCAAGCATGCTCAGGCAACCGAAGTTCTGATCGAGCTGCGACTGCGCGGAAGCTGCCTGGAGCTTCGGGTGGAGGACAATGGCGCCGGTTTCCATCCTGAAGGCGCGATGGATGCCGGCAACGGCCTGCGCAACCTGAAGCGCCGGGCGGAGGGAATGGGTGGACGTCTGACTATCGACAGCAGGCCGGGTGAGGGAACCCGCATCGCGTTCCACGTTGGTGTAAACGCCTCCCGGAGGTGTCGCCGCTCCGTCCATACCTACACGAACATGCAGTCCTAAGATCGATGCGATTGGTTATACTGCCGCCCGAACATCGGGAACAGGCGGAGTTATGCTGAGCATTGCCATCATCGAGGATCAGGCGGCGATCCGCGAGGGTCTCGCATTTCTGATCGACAACACGCCCGGGTTCAAATGCGTCGGTCGATATCGAAGCGTTGAGGCGGCTCTCGCGCAGATCGGCAATGAGCTCCCCGAGGTCGCGCTGGTCGATATCGGGTTGCCCGGGATGTCGGGCATTGAAGGGATCCGGATTCTCAAGACCCGTTACCCGCAGGTGCTCTTCCTGACCGTTACTGTCTACGACGATGACGAGCGGATCTTCCAGGCGATTTGCGCGGGAGCGAGCGGCTACATCCTCAAGAAGACGCCTCCCGGACGTCTGCTGGAGTACATCCAGGAAGCCCAATCCGGGGGTGCTCCGATGTCGCCGGAAATCGCAAGGAAGGTGGTTGACCTCTTTCGTCGCAACCCGCCTCCCCGCAAGTCTGACCACGATTTGACCGCGCACGAGCTGAGGCTTCTCAGAATGCTCGTCGACGGGCACACCTGCAAGACCGCGGCAGCCGAGCTCGGGGTCACAGTACACGCCGTTACGTGGCACCTGCGCAGTATTTACGAGAAGCTGCACGTCCACTCCAAGACGGAAGCGGTCTCAAAAGCCCTGCGTTCTGGCTTGGTCTGAGCGGAAGTTTTCACAACCCGGGGACCCGATCTCCCTTCAGAGCCGCACGCAGAGAGGGTGTTGAAAAAGGGTCGAAATGGGCTAACAGTCGTTCGGGTATTGCCGGGCGGTCGTTCCGATTGCCGCCCCGTTCCTCGTCTCACGGAAACCCGAAGCAGCTGGCGGAGTCAACGGGGCGGGTAGGTTCGTAGTCCCGGCTTTCAGCCGGTCGAACGGGTCGGCGAGGCCAAGGGGCCAGGGCTGCGCTCTTCTCCAGGTTTCTCCTCGCCGGGACTCATGTTGCTTGCCAACGGTTACACCGGCTGAAAGCCGGGACTACGAACCTACCCGCCCAGTCGAGCCCGCCGAACCCTGTTGGAGCCATAAACATCATCATGTTGCCTATCTACTCAACATTTTCAACACCTTCGAAAGCGAACGGCAGCGAGCGAGGGGATTGCCGAATGACCCCAACGGGGTCACGTAGCAAAGCCCGGGGTTGCCCGCGCTTTGGCGGGCTACCCCGGGTCGGAGGCTTGTATGGGGTTCAACCCTGAAGGGGTTGCGTACCGCGCAAGATACGCAACTCTTTCAGGGTAGACGACTTACGGCTCTGGGATCCCAGGGTAGGCTGCAAAAAACGCAGCCAACCCTGGGCTTTGCTCCGCAACGCCTTTGGCGTTGGAAACGGTCAATATCCTCTCAGCCAAATGCGCTAACTGGTCCTATTCAAACAGCCTCGCTTGGTGCGCGGCTCTGAAAAGCTTTGCTCTGGTCGGAGTGAGAAATCCCGGCTGAGCGGAAGCAAGCGGCCCATTCCGCAATCCGCATTCCGCATTCAATTGACCTACACGTCCATGCAGTGACAGGAGTGTGCCCGCTCCCGATAATTTGCCGTGCACTCAAAAGGAGGAGCCATGGTTCGTGTTCGATCTTTCGCTCTCGCTCTCGTGCTTTCATTGGTACTGCTGCCCGTTTCGATTCTTGCGCGTAACACTTTTTACCTGCCCCAGGCGGCCACTGGCGTCGCTGGTGATCTGAGGTTCGTCACCCAAATCTCGGTGTCGAACCCCACTGACAAACAGGCCGATTTGACGATCAGGTTTCTGACGAATGCTGGGAACAACTGGACGGTCACCACGAGCTGCATGGAGGACCAGGAGCTTGGGGGAACTTCATCCGGCCTGGAAATCAGACTCCCGGCCGGCAGGAAGTACGCGATCAACCTCTCTTCAAACGCGGAGATCCAAGTCGGCTGGGTCCACATCGACTCTACGCAGAACCTGCGTATTTCGGCGGTGTATGGGTTCCACCAGCGACGAGCCGGTGGCGCAGGATTCGAACCGCTCTGGGAGGCCGCGGTGCTCCCATCCCAGTCGGCAACCGAGCTGAGTTTTGCCGCACACCAGATGCTTTCGGACGCGGTGTCCGGAGTCGCGGTCAGGACCGGGTATGCAGTTTCGAACCCGAACAACATGGATGTCAGGGTGAGGGCAAAGCTCGTTAACCACATGGGACAGGAGGAGGCCACCGCGACATTTGACCTCCCCGCACACGGTCACCGGTCCGAGTTCACCGACGAGCTTTTCGGAGGAAGCGCCGGGTTTCACCGAGGGACGGTCTATTTTTCATGCAGCGCGCCGATTGCGGGGCTCGCGATGCGAGAATCGAAAAGGGATCCGAACGTGGTCTATTCCACCGTTCCGGTGGAGGCCGAGTCGAAGTTCAAGGTTTCCGTGGACTACGATCGCGAGCCCAATTCCACACAGGCGACTGCTCAGCCGATCGAGGTCCCCATCGAAATCTACGGAACCGCAAGTGAAACATCGGATGCCACTGTCAGTGACTTCTATCGTCTGCCACTGACGAGCGGCCAGCGGCTCGAGGTCGTTTTGCTGGCCGGCGTCCAGGGGTCAACATTGAATCCGGTCATGAGCATCAGGGACTCAGAAGGTGGAGTAGTGGGCACGATAACCAACCTGTTCCAAGGGTCCGAAGACCTGCACGGAACCTTTACTGCGACCGCTAACGGTACCTACTTCATCAGGGTGACGTCGACTAACGGAACAGACCTCACAACTTCGTTCTATCGCCTGTTCGTTAACGTTTACTAGCCTGGCGACTTGTCATCGGAAACGCTTCGCGCTTTCGCGGCCCTCACGCTGCCGCGGAAGCGCGAGGTCTCCGGAAGTGCCTCGAACCTGCAGTTTCTCAGCCGCTTGTGTTTCGGCTCCCCCTCCCCCAGCTGCCTTGAACCGCTTGGTCGAACATTGTAACCTCGTATAAGCCTTCTTTTTTCGTCCATCCACCTGTTTTGCCATGGCAAAGAAAGAGCGTCCCGCCGCCCAGTCGGACGGCAGAAATCGGGTTGTCATCGAACGCATGGATCCACGGATCGATTGCGGTCGTTTTCCGATCAAGCGGGTCGTCGGGGAACCGGTCACGGTCGAAGCGGACGTCTTCGCGGACGGTCACGATGCGATTTCCGGTCTGTTGCTCCATCGCCACATCAGGGACGAGGAGTGGGCCGAGAGCGCCATCGAACACATTGGAAACGATCGCTGGCGGGGAACTTTCCAGGTACTTAAGCTGGGTGAGTACGAGTATTCGATCCAGGCATGGATAGACCACTTCAAGACATGGCGGCGAGACCTGAGGAAACGCCTGGATGCTGGGCAAGTGGAGCCCGCGGACGTTCAAATGGGTGCGGAGCTCATCGACGCAGCTAGCGGCAGGGCCAGCGGTGCGGACAAGAAGGCGCTCGCAGACTGGGCCAGCTCGTTGGCTACAATCCCGAATCGACTGGAAGCGGCGAATCTGGCGCTCTCCGCGGAGCTCGCCGCAATCATGGATCGGTATCCTGACCGCTCGCTCGCAACAACGGCGGGCGAACGGCTGCGCGTGGTGGTCGAACGCGAGAGGGCGCGATTCAGCTCCTGGTATGAATTCTTCCCAAGGTCGTGCACACCTGATGCCTCGAGGCACGCGACCTTGGCTGACTGTGTCTCTATCCTTCCCTACGTTGCCGGCATGGGATTCGACGTGTTCTATCTTCCACCAGTGCACCCGGTTGGCCGCACGCACCGAAAGGGCAAAAACAATACTCTCGTGCCGGCACGGAAGGACCCCGGCAGCCCCTGGGCCATAGGGGCAGACACGGGCGGTCATACGGCGCTGAATCCAGACCTCGGGACACTGGAACAATTCGATCAGTTCGTCGCCGAAGCAGCACAGAGTGGCCTGGAGGTGGCGCTCGACATCGCCTTCCAATGCTCGCCCGATCACCCATACGTCAAGGCGCACCCTGAGTGGTTCCAGCACCGTCCTGACGGGGCGATCCAATACGCGGAAAACCCTCCGAAGAAGTACGAGGATATTTATCCGTTCAACTTCGAGACCAGTGACTGGAAGGCACTCTGGGAAGAACTACGCGACGTTTTCCTTTTCTGGGTGGACCACGGTGTCCGGATTTTCCGCGTGGATAACCCGCACACCAAACCATTCGCTTTCTGGGAATGGGTTATCAGCGAAATCAGGCAGAGAAACCCGGGCGTGATTTTCCTTTCCGAAGCGTTCACCCGGCCGAAGGTCATGTACCGCTTGGCGAAAGCCGGATTTTCGCAGTCCTATACGTACTTCCCCTGGCGTAACACCTCCTGGGAGCTCCGCCAATATCATGACGTGGTCACTCGAGGGGAGATCGCTGAGTACTTTCGCCCCAATTCCTGGCCGAATACCCCGGATATCCTGCCCGAATACCTGCAGACCGGCGGGCGGCCGGCATTCATGACCAGGCTGGTGCTTGCGGCAACCCTCACGGCGAATTACGGGATTTACGGACCCGCCTTCGAGCTGGTCGAAAACGTTCCTCGGGAGCCCGGAAGCGAAGAGTACCTTGATTCGGAAAAATACGAGATTCGCGCTCGGCTCGCCGACATTGAAAAACCGGGAAGCCTGAAGGATTTCGTAGCGTTGATTAACAGGATCCGAAGAGAGAACCCGGCGCTCCAGAGCGATCGTAATCTTGTCTTTCACAATGCGGATAACCCGGAGCTCATCTGCTATTCGAAGCGTACGCACGACTTCTCGAACGTTATCCTGGTTGTCGTGAACCTGGACCCACATCATGTCCAATCTGGGTGGCTGGATGTGAATCCGCGCGAACTGGGCACCTCGAGCCAGGCCGACTACCAGGCGCATGACTTGATCAGCGGCGGGCGTTACTTGTTCCACGGAAGAAACAACTTTGTCGTCCTGGATCCCTCGAAAGCACCCGCTCACGTGTTCCGAATCCGCAGACGCGTTCGGACTGAGCAGGATTTCGAGTACTACCTCTAGGTTCACTTCCCCCTGGGAGGATTTTTGGTCGCTCAAGCACTGATCAGGAAGTCGGGAACAAAGAGCCGTTTATTGACGGCTCGCGACTCGGCGGACGATCTGCTCTGGTATCGGGATGCAATTATTTACGAGCTACATGTCCGCGCTTTTTCGGACAGTAACGCCGACGGAATCGGCGATTTCGTGGGACTGACACAGAAGCTCGACTATTTGCACGACCTCGGCGTAACGGCCATCTGGTTGCTACCGTTTTATCCGTCACCGCTCAAGGACGACGGCTACGATATCGCCGAATATCGAGACGTTCACCCCGCGTACGGCACCCTCAAGGACTTCAAGTTCTTCCTGCGGGAAGCGCACGACCGTGGTCTGCGGGTGATAACCGAGCTCGTGGTCAATCATACGTCCGACCAGCACCCCTGGTTTGCCCGGGCAAGACGGGCCCGCCCGGGTTCGCAGGAACGCGATTTCTACGTCTGGACCAACGATCCCGAGAGGTTCAAAGAAACGAGGATCATCTTCAAGGATTTCGAGACATCGAACTGGGCCTGGGATCCCGTTGCCTCCGCTTACTACTGGCACCGCTTCTATTCCCACCAACCGGACCTGAACTTCGACAATCCGGCGGTCAGGCGGGCGGTTTTCAATGCGATGGACTTCTGGCTGGGAATGGGCGTCGATGGACTGAGGCTCGATGCCATCCCGTACCTGTACGAACGTGAGGGCACCAACTGCGAGAACCTCCCCGAAACCCACCGGTATCTCAAGCAGCTGCGTGCGCGTGTCGACGCCAAGTACAAGGGACGAATGCTGCTGGGCGAAGCCAACCAGTGGCCCGAGGATTCGGTGGCGTATTTTGGCGATGGGGACGAGTGCCACATGGCGTTCCATTTTCCCTTGATGCCACGCCTTTTCATGGCGATCCGGACGGAGGACAGATTTCCGATCGTCGATATCCTGAACCAGACGCCTTCGATCCCCGAAACCAACCAGTGGGCCCTGTTCCTGCGTAACCACGATGAACTGACGCTCGAAATGGTGACCGATGAGGAACGCGATTACATGTACCGCGTGTACGCGAGCGATCCACAGGCGCGAATCAATCTGGGTATTCGGCGCCGCCTGGCTCCGCTGCTCGGAAACAACCGCCGGAAGATTGAGCTGATGAACGGGCTCCTGCTCTCTTTGCCGGGGACGCCGGTCCTTTATTACGGCGACGAGATCGGAATGGGTGACAACATCTACCTGGGCGACCGAAACGGGGTTCGCACGCCAATGCAGTGGGCCCCTGACCGCAATGCAGGTTTTTCGAGAGCCAATCCTCAAAAGCTCTACCTCCCGGTCATCATCGACCCGGAATATCACTATGAGGCGCTCAATGTCGAAGCCCAGCAGAGCAACCCGCACTCCTTGTTTTCGTGGACAAAGCGGCTCCTTGCAATTCGCAAGCATTCCAAGGCATTTGGGCGGGGGTCGTTCCAGATCGTCTCCGGGAGCAATCCTAAGGTAATCGCTTACCTGCGCGAATATGACGATGAGCGGATCCTCGTCGTTGCGAACCTGTCGCGTTTCACCCAGGGCGCCAAACTTGACCTGTCCGATTTCCAGGGAAGCGTTCCGACGGAGGTGTTCGGACAATCGTCCTTTCCGGTCATCAGCACAGAACCGTACTTCCTCAGCCTGGGGCCTCATAATTTCTTCTGGTTCCGGCTCACTGAACCCGGACGGCAGCAAATTCGCGCTCGTGAGCAAACCGCGCTACAACTGCTTCATTACACCTCTCACTGGAAAGAGATCGTTCACGAACGCGCAATTCTGGAGGCTGTTCTGGCCTCCTACCTGCCCGAGAGACGTTGGTTCGGAGGGAAAGCGCGGACGATCACAGGAACACGGATTGAAGACGCGGTTACTGTTCCGTATTCCTCGCGAACGGCTCTCGTTTGCCTGGTCACCGTGACCTACCTGCAAGGGGACCCGGAGCGGTACCTGATTCCACTGACCGCCTCATTCTCCGATTCCGTACCGGCGCTTCTCAGGGGCCATGCCGACGCGGTCATCGCCAGGGTACAGGGACCGCATGGTGAGGGGTTGCTCCACGATGCCCTGGTTGACCCGGACTTCTGCGAGAGCCTCTTGGCATTGATCCGAACCCGCCGTCGTCTGCGTGGGTCCTCCGGCGAGATGGGTGGCTTCGGAGGCGAGGCGTTGCGATTGATTTCACAAGCCGAGGACCTTTCTCCGTCGGGCATCACTGCCGAGCAGAGCAACTCGTCCGTCACATTCGGGAAGAAATTCATACTGAAGGTCTACAGGCGAGTGGAAGAAGGAATCAATCCCGATCTGGAGATTGGCAAGTTCCTGACCGATAAAGGATTCACCGGCACCCCACCAGTTGTCGGCCACATCGAGTATCGCGCGGACGGACGCCGGTCGACTATAGGAGTCCTGCAGGAGTACGTCAGCAATCAGGGAGACGCCTGGCAATACGCGGCGGACGTTCTTGGTCGATATTTCGAACGCGTCTTCGCCCGCTCTCCTGAGGAACAGCGGAATATACCGATGCCTGGTTCAAACTTCATTGATGCCATCGACGGCGAAATCCCGGAGCAGGCCTCCGGGCTGATCGGGACCTTTCTGGAATCGGCTCGGCTGCTCGGTCTTCGGACAGCAGAAATGCACTTGTTGCTTGCCTCGGAGGCGGAACACCCGGACTTCAAGCCGGAGCCATACACCACGCTTTCCCAGCGGTCCATGTACCAGTCACTTCGGAACCTCGCCAACCAGACATTTGATCTGATCCGGCAAGGTCTGGCGGATATGCCGCCGAAAATGCGGGCAGTTGCTGAGCAGGTTCTGGCTACCGAGCCGGAAGTCTTTCAAGTATTCCGCCTGGTCCTGGAAAAGAAATTCTCGGCATTTCGAATACGGGTGCATGGAGACTATCACCTCGGACAGGTGCTTTTTACGGGCAAGGACTTCAAGATCATCGATTTCGAGGGAGAGCCCGCCCGGTCCCTCGGAGAGCGACGGCTCAAGCGCTCGCCGCTGCGGGACGTCGCGGGCATGATCCGGTCCTTTGATTACGCAGTCCACAGCAGGCTTCGGAGGATGGCTGAAAACGGCGTGGTCAATGAGGAAGAGCTTGATCGAATAGCCGGCTGGGCCAGGTATTGGCATTTCTGGGTATCGGTTGCATTCGTCCAGGATTACCTGCGTGAAGCACGCAAGGGCAGCTATCTCCCGGCCAGCCAGGCTGACCTCAAGACCCTCCTCGCCGTCTTGCTGCTGGAAAAGGCCGTCTACGAAGTCAGCTATGAGTTGAACAACCGGCCCGATTGGCTCGAGATTCCAGCGCAGGGAATTCTCGGATTGCTGCGCCGGAAATGACCGAGGTTTCAGAGCCGCGCATGCAGCGAGGGTGTTGAAATGTCAACTTGTGTGTCATATTTCCGGAGGGGATTGCCGAATGACCCCAACGGGGTCACGTAGCAGAGCCCAGGGTTGCCCGCGTTTTCTGCGGGCTACCCTGGGTCGGCGGGTGGTGTGGCGTTCAACCCTGAAGGGGTTGCGTACCACGCTCGATACGCAACCCCTTCAGGGTAGGTAACTTCCGAGGCTTGGTCCCCAGGGTTGGCCGCAAAAAACGCGGCCAACCCTGGGCTTTGCTACGCAACGCCTTCGGCGTTGGCAATCGTCAAGACCGCACAGCGCAATCAGTTTCCTGACTTTATGCAACACCGTCGCTGCCTGGACGGGGCTTCGACACGGATGGCCGAACCATGACTATGAAAGAACAAGAACAATTCACTCTCCTTACCGATCAGGATCTTTTCCTCTTCAACGAGGGCAGCCACCTGCGTCTCTACGAGCGATTAGGTGCTCACCTCCTGGAACTTGACGCTGTTTCCGGCACGAATTTCGCCGTTTGGGCGCCGGACGCCGAGGCCGTCTCGGTTATTGGCGACTTCAACGGGTGGTCGCGCGACGCGAATTTCCTGCATCCCCGCGGCAGTTCCGGAATATGGGAGGGTTTCATCCCGGGTATGAACAAAGGGGCGATCTACAAGTACGCAATTCGTTCCCGCCACTTGGGATACCGCGTTGACAAGTCGGATCCTTTTGCCTTTTTTTGCGAGCAGCCGCCCAAAACCGCTTCCGTCGTCTGGAATCCTACTTACCAGTGGAATGACGCTACCTGGATCGCCAACCGAGCGCGCGTCAACGCGTTCGATGCCCCGATGGCCACCTACGAGGTCCACCTCGGCTCTTGGATGAGAGTCCCGGAAGAGGAGAACCGTTGGCTGACCTATCGTGAGCTGGCCGTAAAGCTCAGCGAGTACGTGCACCACATGGGATTTACGCACGTCGAGTTTCTGCCTGTCATGGAGCACCCCTTCTTCGGGTCATGGGGCTACCAGACGACTGGATACTTTGCCCCGTCGAGTCGGTTTGGGACACCCGAGGACTTCATGTACCTGGTCGACACGCTTCATCAAAACGGGATCGGAGTAATCCTCGATTGGGTTCCGTCCCACTTCCCGAGCGACGAGCACGGACTCGCCTACTTTGACGGCACCCACCTGTACGAGCATTCCGATCCAAGGCAGGGGTACCACCCCGACTGGGGGAGCTATATCTTCAACTACGGACGAAATGAGGTCCGGAGTTTCCTCCTGAGCAATGCTCTTTTCTGGCTGGACTTCTACCATGCGGACGCCCTGCGCGTCGACGCCGTCGCTTCCATGCTGTACCTCGACTACTCCCGGCGGGAAGGCGAATGGATCCCGAACCTCTTCGGGGGAAGGGAAAACCTCGAGGCGATTTCCTTCCTGCGCCGCTTCAACGAGGAGGTCTACGGTTACCATCAGGGTGTTCAGACAATTGCCGAGGAGTCGACGGCATGGCCCGCAGTATCCCGTCCCACATATCTTGGAGGCCTGGGTTTCGGCCTCAAGTGGGACATGGGCTGGATGCACGATACGCTGCTGTACATGTCCAAAGAGCCGGTGCATCGGAAATACCACCAGGACAACCTCACCTTCCGCATGCTGTACGCGTTTCATGAAAACTTCGTGCTGCCTTTGTCCCATGACGAGGTGGTCCACGGGAAAGGCTCACTGCTCGCGAAGATGCCCGGCGACGACTGGCAGAAGTTCGCCAACCTGCGGACCATGTACGGCTACATGTTCGGCCACTGCGCCAAGAAACTGCTTTTCATGGGCGGCGAAATCGGCCAGTGGAGCGAATGGCAGCATGATCACAGCCTCGAGTGGCATCTACTTGAATACGAGCCTCACCGCAAACTGCAGACATGGGTTCGCGATCTCCTGCACTTGTACCGCGCCGAGCCTTCGCTCTTCGAAATTGACTTCGACCCGGCCGGTTTCCAATGGGTCGACTGCTGCGATACCGAATCAAGCGTGATCAGCTTCCTGCGCAAGGGGAAGGCGCCGCTTGACGTGGTGCTGGTCGTCTGCAACTTCACCCCGATACCCAGGCAGAATTACCAGCTTGGCGTTCCCTTCGGCGGGTACTGGCGCGAGCTCCTGAACAGCGATGCCGAACGCTACGGCGGAAGTGGACACGGAAACCTGGGCGGCGTCCACAGTGCTCCCATTCGTTCGCACGGATTCGAGCACACGCTGAATCTGACGCTCCCCCCGCTCGGCTGTCTCTACTTTAAGGCTCCGGAGGCATGAATCGGATGATTCTCCACAGGAACATAGGCTCCCGATGGAGCGACGAAGCCGGCACGGATTTCCGTGTGTGGGCTCCGTACTGTGAGAAGGTGGAACTGCAAATCGTCTCCCCGGACTCCAGGAGGATCGAGACGAAGCGGGAACCGAGAGGGTACTTCTCTGCGAGCGTTCCCGACCTGGGTCCTGGCACACGGTACTTTTACATCCTGAACGGCGATAAGGAGAGGCCCGACCCAGCCTCCCGATGTCAGCCTCTGGATGTGCATGGCCCTTCGGAAGTGATTGATCCCCGCTACAACTGGCAAGACAAGGTCTGGCCGGGAGTCTTGTTGGAAGATTACATCCTATATGAGCTGCACGTGGGGACCTTCACCCCGGAAGGCACCTTCGATGCGATCGTTCCCCGTCTCGACGCCCTGGTCGACCTCGGTGTGACGGTCATCGAGCTGATGCCGGTCGCCCAGTTTCCGGGGTCCCGCAACTGGGGCTATGACGGTGTTTACCCGTTTGCCGCCCAGACAAGTTACGGCGGATATCAGGGACTTCGCCGGCTCGTGGACGCGTGTCACGCCAAAGGGCTCGGGATCATACTCGACGTGGTATACAACCACCTGGGGCCGGAGGGCGCCTATCTTTCCGAGTTCGGGCCGTACTTCACCGATCGGTACGAGACGCCCTGGGGGCGGGGGGTGAATTTCGACGGCCCACTGAGCGATGAAGTCCGGATCTATTGGATTGAGAACGCGCTCGAATGGATATCGGGATTTCATTTTGACGGCCTCCGGCTTGACGCCATTCATGCCATCCTCGACTTCTCTGTGGAGCCGTTCCTGGGCGACCTGGCTTCCGCCGTCGCCCAGTGTGCGAAGAAGCTGAACCGAAGGGTAAATCTTATCGCCGAGTCGGATCGTAACGATCCCAAGGTCGTTTGCGGGTCCCAACAGGGAGGATTTGGCCTGGACGCGGTTTGGAACGATGGGTTTCACCACGCCCTCCATACGCAGCTGACGGGCGAACGAGACGGCTACTACGCGGACTATCAGGGGCTCCCTGACCTGGTCAAAGCGTTTCGTGAAGGATTCATCTACACCGGTCAGTTTTCTCCTTACCGGCAGCGTCGCCACGGTGCGAGTTCGGTTCCTCTCGCCGCGCGGCAATTCGTCGTCTTCACGCAGAACCACGATCAGATCGGCAACCGGGCCCTCGGCGACCGCCTGTGTCACCAGGTGAACCTGGAGGCGCGGAAGCTGTCCGCCGCCACTGTCCTGCTTTCACCGTTCATCCCGCTTCTGTTCATGGGGGAAGAGTACGGAGAGAGGGCGCCCTTCACCTTCTTCGTCAGCCACCTGGATCCCGATCTCTGCGAGGCCGTCAGGCAAGGCCGACGTAAGGAGTTCGCCGATTTCAAATGGAACGTCGAGATCCCCGACCCCGTTTCCGAAGAAACCTTCTTGAAATCCAAGCTTAACGAGGCCCTGAAAGAGACTGGTGAGCACAAGGTGCTCTACGCCTTCTACAAAGAACTGATCTGGTTGCGGAAGAGTATGCCCAGTCTCCGCCATCTCAGCAAGAAGACGCTCGAGGTCTTCAGTTACGAGAACAAGAGCAGCCTGGTGATCAAGCGGTGGACCGGGGACAGCCAGGCCCTGATCCTCCTGCATTTCGGCCAGTCATCCCAGACGCTGTCTCTGCCTTTCCCGGCCGGGGAATGGAGAAAGGTTCTCGACTCCGCAGAAGAACGCTGGCTCGGACCGGGCAGCAAGATCCCGGAATTGGTCATTTCCTATAACGAGATCTCGTTGGAGTTGACTCCTCTCAGCGTTGTCGTGCTGGGAAGAACACTCGAGGAAAGCTGGCCCTACATGGTTCTCGATTTCTAATTCATGATCCCAATGCGCATACCCCAGTCGACCTACCGCTTCCAATTCAACAGTCAGTTCCGGTTTGCGGACGCGGTCGCCCTGATTCCGTACCTCCGTCGACTCGGCGTCTCCGATCTGTATGCCTCGCCCATTTTCAAGGCTCGGCCAGGCAGCACCCACGGCTACGATGTGACGGATCCGACGGTCTTGAACCCCGAGCTCGGGACCGAGGCGGACTTCGGCGCGCTGTGCGACGGGCTCAAATCGGGTGGAATGGGACTGCTTCTGGACGTGGTGCCGAACCACATGGCGGTTAGCCTGGACAATCCGTGGTGGTTAGATCTGCTGGAAAACGGGCGCAGATCCAGGTACGCGCGGTATTTCGACGTTGACTGGAACCCGGTATCGGGGATCTCCGAGAACAAGATCGTAGTCCCGATCCTTCGCACGACTTATGCCGAGGCGCTCGAGGGGCGGAAAATGAATCTGGTCCTCGATACGCGCGGGTTTTGGCTGGACTACTACGGCATGCGCCTGCCTCTCGAGCTCGCCACCACGGCGCCGATCATCACGCACCGCCTGCATGACCTGGAGAGATCGAACCCACGGTCGCATCGATCTCTCACCGAGTTGCTCGAGGTGATGAAGGGCTACCAGGGCGCCCAGTCCTATGCAGACAATGACCCGGGTGCCGTGAACGTTCAGCGCGAGCTCATCCGGGCGAAACTGTGGGAGCTCTACAGCCAAGACGCTGGCGTCAAGCAGTTTCTCGACGCCAACATCGGGATGGCGAACGGTCAGAAGGGGGATCCACGGAGTTTTGACCTCCTCGATCACCTGCTCAACCATCAGTGGTACCGGCTCACCTTCTGGAGGACCGCGCTCGAGAACATCAACTACCGCCGTTTCTTCAATATCAGCGACCTGATCAGCGTCAGGACCGAGGACCCGGCCGTCTTCTCGGCCAATCACGAGCTGATCTTTCGACTGCTCGCGGAAGGAAGGGTCACCGGCCTTCGCATCGACCACATCGACGGGCTCTACAATCCCGCTGAGTATCTGGTTCGACTGCAGTCCGCTTGTACGGAGCCAAAGACCGGGGATGGGAAGCGGGGTGCCGGGCAAGCAGGATACGTCGTTATCGAGAAGATCCTCAGTGGAGAAGAGCCGTTGCGCGAGGGTTGGGCAACGTCTGGAACCACGGGCTACGAATTTCTCAACCTGCTGAACGGCATTTTCGTGGACCCGGATGGACTGGAGCAGCTGAACAAGATCTACGCGGATTTCACGGGGCAGCAGTCGGATTTCCGGAACGTCCACTACGAGTCGAAACGACTGGTGATGGGACGCAAGTTCTCTTCAGAATTACAGACCTTGGAGCATCAACTGAACCGACTCGCCAACCAGGATCGCTATGGCCGCGATGTCTCCCGGCGCGAGCTCGAACGCGGTTTCTTTGAAGTCATCGCCTGCCTGCCCGTGTACCGAACGTACACGGCCTCTTATGAGGTCGCCGAGGAGGATCGCGTCATTCTCGAGCGTACGTTTGCGGAAGTCCGACGCCGGAACCCAACCTTGAGCGCTCCCGCGCTGCGCTTCCTGCAGAGGCTGTTCAAGTTGGAGTTCGCGAGCGGGACGCGCGAAACCGACAAGCAAGAATGGCTCGGATTTGTTATGCGGTGGCAGCAGTTCACCGGTCCGATCGCAGCCAAAGGCGTCGAGGATACAGCTCTGTACCTTTACCACCGGCTGATTTCCCTCAACGAGGTCGGTGGGGAACCCGGTGCAGGTGCTGTCTTTCTGGCCGATTTCCACCGGTACAACGAAACCCGTCAACAACACTGGCCCGGGAGTCTGAGCGCCACCTCGACCCACGATACCAAGCGGGGAGAGGACGCACGTGCCCGGATCAACGTGCTGTCCGAACTGGCCGAAACGTGGGGAAGACGACAGTCCCAGTGGAGTCGGTGGAACAGCGAGCATCGCACCCAGATTCCAAGCGGCTGGTTGCCCGACAGGAACCAGGAGACGCTGATCTATCAAACGTTGTTGGGATCCTGGCCGCTCTCGAATCCCGCGTCGGACGCTCTCGGCGACCGCCTGACGGGCTTTATCGAGAAAGCGATGCGCGAGGCGCAAACTTACTCGAACTGGCGACGGCCGAACGAAACGAACGAGAAGGCAGTGAAGCGCTTTGTTTCGAAGATCCTTGAACCCGGACCTGACAATCATTTTCTGGCTGATTTTCAGGAATTTGCGTCGGAAATCGCCTTCTTCGGAGCGATCAACAGCCTGGCGCAGGTGGTTGTGAAGCTTGCCGCGCCCGGAGTCCCCGACATTTATCAGGGATCGGAGCTGTGGAACCTCGCGATGGTGGATCCGGATAACCGCCGGCCCGTGGATTTCGGAGCTCGTGACCGCCTCCTCACGGAGATCGAGGAAGGCTTGCGGGATGATCCGGGCGGCCTCGCCGATCAGCTGCTGAGCGATTGGAAGAGCGGTGCGGTCAAAATGTTGACTACGGTTCAGGGGTTACGCTTGCGCCTGAAGGAGCGAGACGTTTTTGCGCGTGGGCAGTACTTACCGCTCGATTCCTCGGGTGAAAGACGCGACTTCGTCTACGCATTTGCGCGGCGTCACGACGATGCCTGGGTGGTTGCGGCCGTGCCCCGATTGGTGACCCGGCTCGTCCACTCAGGGCAGTTTCCGATCGGCAAGGATGTTTGGGGAGATACGGTCCTCGTCTGTCCTGCGGAAGCACCCGACACCTGGACCGATGAGCTGACGGGGCAGGCCCTGCGGGCCCGTAAGGCGGGTGACAGCCTTGTGATTGATGCTGGTTCCGTGTTTGCGCGACTGCCTGTTGCCCTGTTGCGCTCGGGAAGGCCCGCCGAAACGGACGCGGGCGGGTAGTACGCCTGCGCTGCCGGTTCCTGCTAAAATACTATCAGTAAGGCACTTCTCGCTGGCTCGTTTCCCTTTGGACAACCTGGAGGGTGAGCTTATGTCGTCATTTGCCGCCTACATTATCGGGTTCCCGATTATCATTGCCGGACTGGCCTACGGGGCTCACCTTCCCGGGATACCCCGGCAGTGGATCATCGTTAGGTGTCGTCGTGCTTCTCGGAATCGGACTCGTTAAGGCGGTCACTCACACACGGCGCAAAGGCTCGTCAGAAATCGAGTGAGACGAGAATCGCCCCGGATCTTCGGAAACCTTTGACGGCCGCAGGTATCTGAACTGAGAGTTGAGCTGGGAAACCCGGTTCCATGGAGAGCCGGGATCACCGGGAAAAGAAGGCAGGCGGAAGGTCTGGTATGCCCTTGGAAAAGCTTATTCGATTAACAGTGCAGGTTGACGTTGAGCCTGAACGGGCCAACTTGAAGGAAACCCTCGAATACCTGAAAGGTCTGAAGGGTGCCGATCGGGTTGAGTTGGTAGACCTCGAGATCGTGCAGGACCCGAACGCCGAGGTCAAGAAGGAACGGAAGGCCTTGGAGCGGAACTTCGGCGCGGAGAAGCCGGGAGGGCCGCCGCCCATCGCTCCGCCGCTGCCCGAGACCGGTCCCGTCCTGGAGCGAGAGCTTAATCGAGAGGCGGGGAAGCAAAACGCCGAAGCCGTGAAAGACCCTGCAAAAACCCTCGACCGCATCAAAATCCGGTAAGGCAAAATGGTGAAGCGGAAGCCGTTCGCCACGAACGTTCGGGCACGCGAAAGCACGGTGTCGTAGGACGATTCGCGGTTCAGAATCCGCCGCTTTCCGGCCCGGTTGGCGAGATCGTGCCCGAGAGCTTCACAAACGGCCGGGCATTGTTGTAGACTTACTTCTCACTTCTCCACGAGAGTGCCGGAGTGGTGGAATTTGGCAGACGCGCTGCGTTCAGGGCGCAGTGGGCTTTACGCCCGTGGGGGTTCAAGTCCCCCCTCCGGCACCAACCTTTTTGAACCCTCAGGGCTCGAGGCGTTTTCGAAGCCTATCTCAGCAGATAGAAGATCCCCGCGCGCAGGTTGACCAGGTCGTCACCCAGCCGCACGCCTTGACGCGCTACGTCCAGTGGCGTGTAGAACAATTCGCCGCTCAGCCTGATGCGGTCGCTCGCCCTATAGGAGAGCCCGGCGGTCAGAGCAAATGTGGGCCCCGAAGCGGTCAGGAGGGAGCGGTCCACCGCGCCAGAATGATGCGCGTCCGTCTGGAATTCGGTGTCGAAATAGGTCCAGGCGCCGCCGACATACGGCTCCAACCGGTCAGACAGCGCGAAAGCGCTCGCCAGCTCGACTCCGACCGAGCGGATGGTCATAGCGTCGTTCGAGGGCGCCTCGCACATGTAAGGGTTCCTGACCGGGTCTTCTCCGGCTGCGACCGTGTCGCGATCGCAGGTGATGTCTCCCTTTAACGTGCCGTACTGAGCGAACACACGTCCACCTAGACGCCAGCGCGATCTCTGCCACAAAGGCCTTCCGACTGAAAGTGAGCCGACGTTTGGTCGGATTCCGCTGATTCGAATGGGGAGAATGTAGGCGACCGTCACCGAGATGTCAGCCGGTGCTCCAAGGGTTACGCGGGGTCGCGCGAACAGGGACGTCCTGTTCATGTCCTCTCGCTTGGTCCCGTTGAAGCCGATTAACATCTGCTCTTCGCTCAGGCTCGGGAGCCAGCCGGCTTCCGCCCCCAACTCAATTTGGCCGGTTCGGATCCGTTTCGGGACTCCCATCGAAGTGAGCAGCAGCTCCGAACCGACTAGTTTCATAGCCCAGGCTTCAGGCCGATCTTTCGCGAGAATCTCATTGAACTCGACCGGCTCGCCCGGCTCGTGCCCCTCGCCCGGCTCATGGGCGAAGACACCCGACGAAAAGGCAGACACAACGATCATCACCGACAAAGCAGCAAGCTTTATGTTCAGTTGCATGACTCTTGCTCCATTGGGGGGAGAGCGAACCAACGGCGCGACTTCACTCCCAGGTTGTCGCAGAAAGGGCCACGACTGGCCCTTTCTGGATCTTCCAAGCGCCGCTGAGCGCCGCTTCGGTTGGTCTACGGTTCGACGCGCAACGGCCGCATCATGTCATTGTCCTCGTGCTCGAGGACATGGCAGTGCCAGACACTCTCGCCGACGTACTCGCCGAACTTCATCAGGATCCTGGTGACGTGCGCTTCCTTGGCCTGCACGGTGTCCTTGTTCCCTTTCTCATAGGATTTAGGCGCGACCGGGCTCCCCTTCAGGTAATTGGCCAACACGGGCTCGGGGCCCATGCCGTCCCGCCACTTCATCAGGTCCCGATGCAACCTCTCGCCGTCTATAGGCTGGCGGTTGAGAATCTGGAAGTCTCCCATGTGGAGGTGGATGGGGTGAGTCTCACCGAGGAAGTTGACGATGTTCCAAGATTCCACCGTACCCGCTTTGGCGATCTCGGTGGTCGGCTCATGTCTGAACTTGCCATCCAGTAGGACGGCCTTGGTGCCGGTCGCATCATGCTCCAGGCTGACAAGCCGCGTCTTCACAGCCGAGCTCAGGGGGGTTGCGGGCAGGCTGCGGAGCGTGCTGGGCAGCGAAGAATTATCGGTGACCGTGCCGGGCCTCACGCGAAACTGCATGATCTCTCCGAGATCCGGCCCGTCGCCACGCTCCGAGTTCAGAAGCTGGATGTTGGGATTATTCGGGTCCACGCTTCTGAAGTCGACGACCACGTCGATTCTCTCTCCCGGCTGCAGGGTGATGCTGCCGGTTCTCACGGGCTTCGCCAGCAAGCCGCTGTCGGTCCCGATCACGTTGAAAGACAGTCCATTACTGAACTTCAGGTTGTACTGTCGGGTGTTCGACCCGTTGAGAATTCTGAACCGGTATTTCCGACGATCCACTTGCTTGTACGGCCAGACGACGCCGTTTACGACCGCGGTATCGCCGTGGAAATCCTTCTCCCACCTCGACGGATAGTACAACTGGCCGTTCGTGCGGAACGTCCGGTCCTGGATGGCGAGCGGGATCTCGTAGTCGCCCTTCGGCAGATTCAAGCTGTTCTCGACTGCGTCGCGGAGCAGGTAGAAACCAGCCAGGCCGGCGTAGACATTCAAGCGAGTGATGCCGGCCGCGTGGTCGTGGTACCACAACGTGGCGGCGTCCTGATCGTTTTCGTACGTGAATACGTTGGTCGCATAGCTGGCGTCGATTTCAAGCTGGTGTCCGTGCATCGCGGCAAAGGCCACTCCGTTGGTCGCCTGGAATGGTGTGAACCAGGCGTCCGGGTGCCCGTCGTCCTGCCCGTCCTGCAATCCACCGTGACGGTGAACGACCGCCCGGACATCAGGCAAGCCTGGCGCGGAGGTGTCCGGAAGGGTCTTGTCTATCGCGAAAATGTGGTTGGGAGGCAGGATGTTGTTCCACCGAACCTCGATTGTCTGCCCCTGGCTGACATCAAAGCTCCTTCCCGGGTACGTACCATTGTAGGTCCAGACGGTCGTGGGAGGCAGATCCCGGTGCAGTTTCTGCTGCACCTGGTACATGTCAACGACGTAACGGTGGACACCGCCCGAGGTCGACACCGGTGTATACACGCCCGGCTTGGGCAGCGGGTCTACGTACTTCTGTAACACCGGGCTGACCTGCCCGAGTACGGACAACGGGAGCAGCGCGCTCAAAGTGAGCGCAAGAACGAACGCCCGCCGCCCCATCAGCGACGGGCGGGCTTGACCTCCGGTTGAAGGACTATCACACGGGGAAACGGCGTTGAACTTACTTGTCGAGACCATAGACTTCTCTCCTCGTAAATCATCGAAGTGAACTTTATGCAAGTGCGAACGGGAAAGCCTTGTCTAGCCCGTCCGCTGGCGCCAATGGCAAGCAATTCAGACATGTGGCCTGCTTTTTTGCCCTTATCGCAACCAGGATGCCGGCTGCCGTGCTCGGACCCCACTTCCTTGGTCCGAGCGGTCATCATCCTGATCAGCGCCCTCAGGTCCACATCTGATTCCTCCGGTCACTTGCGCTGATGGAACTGGAACAGTCGGTCGTGCATGTGGTGATGTGGATGAAGGCAGTGAGGCAAGGGCGGCCCGGAGCCGATGAACAGAAGATGGTCCGCAGGTCGAGAATCGACAACTTTCCCTCCCCAAGGCAACACGCTGTCGCCCAATCGTTTAGAAGCTGTACATTGACGTATATGTGTATAAGCGAGGGGAACTATACTGATAATAAAAATCGAGAAGCGGACTGTCAAATCGCCGTAAACTCGCGTCCGGCTTGTTTCTCAGCTCACTGCTTCGGCGATAATCCAGGTTTGGCTTGGGTTTGGAGCCTGAAAAGAAAAAATCACATTTTTCTTTCAGCGGTCCCGACTCTGACAACAGGTAGTCGCTTCGCCGTACAAACGGCCGTTCGATGCCTAGTGAGCGACCGACGAAGAAGATCTACAGCGACTTCTCGCCGAAGTTTACAGCCTGAATGTGAGCGTAAAGGACGTAGACCGTACCTTCGCCTTTTTCCACGGCCACATACTCCAGGTGAGCAGTCCCGACCTTCCCATCGATCCTTTGCCCGCCCAGACCTGCGACAATGATCCAACATGTCTTTCCGCGATGGTCGATAAACAGCCTCTTGATCTCGTCGTGCATAAGAGCCTCCTGTGTGAAGACGATGGTGAAGACGAATGAAGTTTCGTGTTCAATGGCATTGGCTGCAGGGATTGAATCGAGGTGTGTGGCACTGGCGGCAGCGCTCGACTTTGTGCTGCCGGCCCTCGGACGAATGCTCGTCAAAGAACTCCTGAACCTTGTGGTCCACGGGGAGAAGATCGAACTCGGGAATGTGGCAGCTTCGGCACTCCGTCATCGCGTTGGCTTTGGGTTTATGACAGACCAGGCAGTCCGACATGAGCGGGTAGTGCTCGCGGCGACCCAGGTGCGCCTGCCTTAGCCCCCGATGACACGCAGTGCAGGTCTCGTCAGACTCGATTTGCTTACGAATTGCTGTCGGATCGCCCTCGGGGTAAGTGCCAGACTCAAGAGCCGTGATGATGCGAGAGGTCAGGTCCGGGATGCCCAGGTGCTGCTAGTGGCTGAAAAGCACCGGTCGAG
>Ga0209077_1000041_pt1 | contig 31284 bp, 27 predicted proteins | sample PPLLak1March2015_FD_187247 | JGI IMG/M metagenome (GOLD analysis project Ga0209077, IMG submission 187247) | Freshwater sediment microbial communities from Prairie Pothole Lake near Jamestown, North Dakota, USA - PPLs Lake P7 Core (1) Depth... | ecosystem: Environmental > Aquatic > Freshwater >... | reverse complement strand
GCGGCTGGCCGCCGGGATTTCGCGTGCTTTGAGACCGATCCGGACAAGCCGGTGCTCGGGTTTCCAGAATGCCTGGGCCACCTCCGCGTGCACCGCTATGGGGTCCCGGCCGGCAGGCGGCGCGTACTCGTATTGGAAGTAATTGAGCATTTCCTCGATGCGAACCGCGTCGACGGGCGGCCGCAAGTTCGAGTTCAGGAATCGCCTTAAATTCGAGTAGGAAGCGGTATCGACATCGATCGAGAACGTCGAGAGGGGATCCTGCGAAACTGCAACAAAGGGGTTTTCGACGATCTGAGCGTAGCTTTCGGTGTTGAACTCGGCGTCCTTGGATAGCCGGGAACGGTCGAGCTTGTCCCTCTGATCCCTGCCGGCACCGTCGACGATGCCTCCACCCACAGGCCCGACGACGACGGGTCCTGCCGCCGCATTCTTTCTCGCGGTGTCCTGCTCGCGAGGCGCTGAAGCTGGCTCCCGCGCGATCTGCCGCCTTGCTTCGTTCCTCCCGCGTACACCCGTGCTCGCAACACTTGCGCTCGACGTCGTCATGGTCGGAGCGGCGGCAGTCACCGTGACCGTCTCCGCAACATCGCCAACGCTGAGGCTCATTTCTGCACGACGATTTTCGCCTCCTGCCAGTTGAATCGGGCCGAGAATGGCAGTCTTGAACCCCGGCATTTCGGCCTGGACGAAGTATTGTCCCGTGGGAACGCCGGACAGTGTAAATGCGCCGTTGTCATTCGTAGCCGTCTGCTGTCGTACGTCACCCGTCGGGGATTTCAGCTTGACGACCGCGCCCGGGATCACCCCGCCAGTCACATCCTTCACTTCGCCCGTCACTGATGCGGGCGGGAGGCTGGTGACTGCTCGATCCTGGAGAGACATGCTCAGGCGCTCGGTCGGAGCTGCCGCAGGCAATGGCACACCGGGTGGCACGGGTGCCACAGCAGACAGCTCATGGGCCTCAGCCGGCACCCGAGCCTCGAGCTCCTGCCGTGTCTTGTTCAAGGCCTGGCCCTTTGCCTCATCCATTCGCTGGGCCGGTCGGCTGGGCTGCTCTCGCAGCTTCGCATGTTCTTCTGCTGCCTTTTCCTTCTTGGGTGCAGCGACTTCCGCCAGCGCTCCAGAATCGCGTTTGACCCCTGTCTGCTTGGACGCGCCCGCTTTGTCGGAGTAGTCCAAGGCTTCCCTTGCGGGTGGAACTACATTCGGACGGTCCTGCTCGGATGCGGTCTGCTCTACTGTCTTGACAGCTTCCTTTTCGGTGCCAATTCCCTCGTTGATCACCCAGTAAGACAAGCTTGCGAGGACGACGAGCGAAGCCGCGGCGGCAAGCACCGGCCTCCAGCTGGTCAAAAGCAAAGACCAAGGCAGAGCGGCTCTTTTCGCAGCCGGTGAGGCGATTGCGCGGTCGATTCGCGCACGCCGTCCTTCGTCCAGGCGCTCTTCGGGCTCGCTCAATAGCTCGGCCTGCATGCCTTCTTGCAGGAGCCCGGCGGTTTCGCGGATCTCGTCGAGCTGGCGGCGGGCACTTGGAGATGTTGCGAGGATCTCCTCAACTTCCCGGCGTTCGTCTTCGTCCAGCTCCCCCAGGAGGTATGCCGTGAATTTGTATTCCTCGAATTCGTTGCTCATTTAATCCTCCTCAATGCCCGCTCTTTCGGAGGCGCTATGGATTCGATTTCACGTTTGACGGTTTTGATGCCGACGTGGATAAGGAACCCGACGTTCCCGATGGAAAGACCGGTGATCGCGCTTATTTCCTTGTAGCTGAAGCCATGCTGAAACTTGAGCCGGATAACTTCCTGCTGGTGCGGTGGAAGATGGTCCACCAGCCTCATCACCTCGCGCAGTTGCTCTTTGTGTTCGAGCACCGCGGGAGGCGGATCCTCCTGGCTCGGCAGTCCCAACAGCCCGTCTTCGCCCTCATCCGGTCGTTTTGCCTTGACGAGGTCCAGCGCGCGGCTTCGGCAAACTCGAAAGAGCCAGGGGCCGACATAGTCGTCGACTTTGCCTCCCGGCTCGGCGCACAGGCGAAGGAAGGTGTCCTGAACAGCGTCTCTGGCCAGCTCAAGGTCCCCTGTAATGCGCCTCGCGTAACGGATTAGGCGGGACTCATACTGCTCCAGGACCGCCCTCAACCACTCGGAATCTGCTCCAGATGGTGTCCCCATGATCTGCCTCAGTTTAGAACCCGTGGTCTCTCTCGCTCACATAGATGTTAACGATCCGGGGAGAGTTTTATTAGGAGCACGGACAAACACGGACAAAAACCGGACAGGCACGGACTGGCTGGCGTTGTCCGTGTCATCCGTGTCCTTACGGCCTTTGTCCGTGTTTGTCCGTGCTTCAGTAGTCCACCCGGCCCAGGTCTTTGCGGATGCGGTAAATCTCCGAGTCGATCTCGCCGCCGAGGAGGAGGAATAGGCTGGAGAGGTAAAACCAGACCATCAGGACGATGAGGGCGCCCAGGCTCCCGTAGACCCGCTGGTAGTCCGCCATCGAATTCGCATACCAGGAGAATCCCTTCGAGGCGAGCACCCAACCGAGCGTGGCTATCAGACTGCCGGGAGAGAAAAATCTCCACGGCATTCTCTTAGCTGGGAGTGTGAAGTAGGTAATCTGTACGCCGATGTTCAGGAGCACAAAAATCATGCCCCAACGGCCCGCCCAGTAGACGCCTTTGATATACGACTGCCAGCGGGCCGAGGACTCCACAGCACCGGTCGACAACAGCAGGTTGGTGAAGACGTCACCGAAAAAGAGTAGAACCGCCGAGGCGATGACGAAAATGGAGAACAGTATCGTCACGCCAACGGCAAGTAGTTGCACCTTGACAAATGACCTCGTTTCCATCGCTTCATAGGCCCGGTTGAGCACACCGACCATTCCGGCGAACGCCCGCGAAGCAGACCAGAGGGTCAGGATGACGCCAAGCGACAGGACGCCGCTGTCATTGGAGTTGATCAGACCGAGCAAGATGCCGCGAACCAGCATGAAGGCGGTATCCGGTAGGACCCGGCTCAACGTTGTCATCAACTGCTGTTGCAGCCCAGGATCGACGGGGATCAAGCTGACTGCTGCAATGAGGAAAAGGATGAAAGGGACAAAGGCCAGCAGGAAATAGTAGCTGAGCTGGGCCGCCAATCCCCAGCAATCGTCCCGGTTGATCTCCCACCAGAGGTCAATCCAGAACCGGCCTTTTTTCAGGTACTTGAAGGCTGGCAGGTCGGCGATCATCTCGTGCGCGCTTACTCGCCGTCAGCGGCGCCACTAAGAAGCTGCAGCCAAGTGCGCAGTTCTAATGAAACGGTATATCTCGAAGCAGCGTTGACAAGCGAACAGGTGGTCGATGGTCTCAATGACATCCACGTCGGATAGCTGCTTTTTGGCCAGAGAACGCAGCTTGCCCATCGGGACGTGACTCCTGGTTCGCCCCGGAGGATAGGTGATCGTAAAAAAAATCTTACTGACTATCGGAACACTCATGATCAATGCCCATAATAGCAGATTCACCTGAGCCGGGAAAACCGCCCGGGGCTTGTGCTATAGTCGATTTCCGTGGACACGGATCTTGATCAGATAGCCGCGCGGATTGGCGACTTGAGACGCCAGGTGGAGTACCACAATTACCGTTACTACGTTCAGGACGATCCGAGCATCAGCGATGCCGAATACGACAAGCTGTTCCGTGAACTGTCCGAACTGGAGAGCGCCCATCCGGAGCTCGCCTCCCCTGATTCCCCTACCCGTCGGGTGGGCGGAGCAGTGCAGGAGAAGTTCGGGAAGGTCGCACACCATGCTCCAATGCTCAGCCTCGCCAACGCCTTCAATGAGGGCGAATTACGTGCCTTCCACAAGAGAATCGCCAACCTTTTGGGCACCTCCGACATCGAGTTTGTCACGGAGCTCAAAATCGATGGCCTCGCCATTGCGCTGACTTACGAACGCGGCGCATTCGTCCGGGGCGCCACCCGGGGCAACGGCCTGGTCGGCGAAGACGTCACCGCAAACCTCAGGACGATTCGTTCACTGCCGTTGCGCTTGCGGGATCACCAGCCCTCGCCTGCCGTGATGGAGATTCGTGGCGAAGTATTCCTCCCCGTCTCGGCGTTCCAGAAGATCAACGAGGAAAGAATGAGCGCGCAGGAGAGCCCCTTCGCAAACCCTCGAAACGCGGCCGCCGGCACACTGCGCCAGCTCGATACCAGCATAACGGCGTCGCGCCCGCTGGCTTTCTTCGGGTATTCGATCGGCTATTCGGAGGGCGTCCGTTTACAGACGCAGCAGCAGGTGCTAGAGCAACTGAAACAATGGGGCTTCCCGATCAACACGAACTATCGGCATCATGCTTCACTCGAGAGCGTCATCGACTTTTGCAGGGAGTGGGAAGCCAAGCGCGAGTCGCTTGACTACGAAATCGACGGCGTGGTCGTGAAGGTGAATCGCCTGGACTACCAGGACCGGCTCGGCGTCGTCAGCCGGGATCCGCGTTGGGCGATTGCCTACAAATTCCCCAGCCGGGTCGCGATCACGCGGCTGGTCCAGATCGGCATCAACGTGGGGCGAACCGGGACACTGAATCCATTTGCGGTTCTTGAACCCGTGCAGGTCGGAGGGGTCACCATCAAGCTGGCCACGCTTCACAATGCCGACGATATCCGGCGCAAGGACATCCGCCAGGGCGACTACGTCCTGGTCAAGCGAGCGGGCGATGTGATCCCCCAGGTAGTCGGACCCGTCAGAGAAAGAAGGACCGGCGAGGAGGTCGAATTCGCCTGGCCTGATTCCTGCCCGGTCTGCCAGTCCCCGGTCCTCAAAGAGGCCGGAGTCGCAATGGCGTACTGTACCAACCGAGCGTGCCCGGCGCAACGCTTTGAGAGCCTGAACCACTTCGTCTCCGGCTGGGCCATGGACATCGTCGGGCTTGGCGCCCAGACCTTGCGCAAGATGCTCGATCTCGGGCTGATCAAAGACGCGGCGGACCTTTATGCGCTGGACGCAGACAAGCTCGCGCAATTGCCCGGCTTCAAGGAAAAGTCGATCGAGAACCTTCTGGACAGCATCGAACGGAGCAAGTCGCGCCCCTTTCCGCGGGTAATCTTCGCCCTGGGAATTCGCCACGTCGGCGAGCGGGTTGCCGGGCTGCTGGCCGATCACTTCAGCGATATGGATCAGCTGCTCGCTGCCTCCCAGGAAGAGATCTCTGGCGTCCCCGGAATCGGTCCGGAAATCGCAAGCAGCGTGCATGCCTTTCTAGCCGAACCGGTCAACCGGGACTTCATCGCGCGGTTGCGCGCCGCCGGGCTCCAATTCTCGGCTCCCAAGAAAACCGTGACCGAGGGGCCTCTGGTCGGCAAGACGTTCGTGATAACCGGAACGTTGCCGTCGCTCAGCCGGGAGAAGGCCACCGAGAAGGTCGCACTCGCGGGCGGGAAAGTCACCTCGTCGGTCTCTTCAAATACCGATTTCCTTCTGGTCGGCGAGAATCCGGGGTCGAAGCTGCAGAAAGCGGAAAAACTGGGCACCCGGGTCATCTCCGAGGAGGAACTGCTCCGGATGCTCGGAGAAGCCTGAAAAACATGGCATTCGACATCGATCGGGGGAAAATGGAGCCTGGCCCGGCCAAGTACTTCGTGGCTGTCATGCTGGGTCCCCGCAGTCCGGACCGATCGTTCGAAGCGGCGTTGGAAGCCGAGCTCGGGCCGATCGAGTGTCGCTCGCCTGAATACAATTTCAGCCTCTTCAGCACTTACTATGACGAGGAAATGGGAAGCCCCGTCCGCAAGCACTTCCTTGTTTTCAGCGAGCTCCGGCCGATGGAGCGGCTGGTTCAGACGAAACTCTTCACCGAAAGACTGCAGGAACGCCACGCTGTGATCGAGAAAGGCATCCGGGCTCGTCGGGTGAATCTCGATCCCGGGTACCTGACACCTTGGAGCCTTGTGCTGTCGACCGTCAAAAACCACGCCCACCGCGTCTACATGGGCCAGGGGGTCTTCGCCGAACTGACGCTCTTATTCAGGAATGGAGCCTATCAGCCGCTTCCGTGGACGTACGCGGACTACTCTGCTGTCCCGGCGCTCCCCTTCCTCTGCGACGTCAGGTCGGCTTACATGAGACAATTAAAGCAGCTTCATGGCGGCCAAGCCATTGCGGTGAGGCCGGACCAGGCGGGTACGACTTGAAACTGGAGATTTGTCCGAACTGCAACTATGCGCTCCTGGAGCGGACGACTTACTGTCCCTTCTGTGGCGTCCAACTAACTCATCCCCTGTGGAAGAAGGTCGCCGCCTGGGTCCTTCTCATCCTGATCGGTTACGGCCTGGTGAGGTGTCACGCCTCCCTGATCGGGGGGTTCAACCCGCCATCGGCGCAACCGGCATCAGGGGAACCAGCCAGATAGGCGCGTCACGAAGCCGCCTTGACGCTCTGCGCATATATGCTTTTGAATAGTGTGAAGCTTTCTCGTGGAAAACATCGGTTGAGTGTAGTTCTCCGGCTGCGAAGGAAAGCGAACTAGAACGTCGTGGCCCACAAATTAAAGTCTTTCGAGAAGAACTCGGTCGTTTACAGTTACGCCGCCCAGAGCGACAGGGGTCTGGTGCGCGCCAACAACGAAGACTCGCTGATCCTGCTCCCGGATGAAGGACTGTTCGGCGTTTGCGACGGTCTGGGCGGCCACGCCGGGGGCGAAGTAGCCAGTTCTCTAGCTGCCGAAGTCTTTTCCCGGTGTATTCGTAAGGCTGGTGAGCTCGACCCGCTTAAGACACTTCGTTCCGCGCTGATCGAGGTCAATGGTCAGATCCTCGAACAACAGCAGTGCAACAACGACCTCCGAGGGATGGCCACCACACTCAGTGTGATCTGGATCAGCCCCGTTAATCCGGGAGAAGCCTGGATGGCTCACGTGGGTGATTCCCGGATTTACCGGTTGCGAAACGCGGTTTTCGAACAGCTCACCGAGGATGATTCGCCTGTCTTCAAGCTCTTCAAACGTGGTCTGATCAGCAAAGATCAGATGCAACGTCACCCGCAGAAAAGCCTGATCGACCAATGCCTCGGGATCTTCCCGCAGGTCCAGGCTCAAATCCGTCCATTACCGATCGAGCGGGGGGACTTGTTCCTGATAGCCAGCGATGGGCTTACCGACAACCTCGCCGATGCCCAGATCGCCGAAATACTGACCGCCCATCCGGCCGAAACCGCGGCACAGGAGTTAGTGCGAGGCGCGTGCGCGGCAGGAGGGTCCGATAACATCACGCTGGTTCTTGTCCTTATAAGGGGAGTGGAATAGCGTCGCGCCTCCCCTCGCGACGCCTTACTGCGGGTTTAGTCGACCTTAATATTGCAGGCTTTAAGAAATTCCTTGTCTTCTTCTGTCAGTTCCCACTGGACTGGCGGTTCTTCCTTGGCTGGAACCCGCGTCCTCTGCCGCTTCTGCTTTTCCTTGTTATCCATGCACAACCTCTTCACTTCTGGGCCCGTCTCACCCTCTCAGGCGAAACCGGTTACACTTCTTTAAAACGCGGCAAGCTTATATCACACTTCCGCGTCGTCATGCGTACGAGTTTTTGGCGCTTTTTTTGAAGACTTCAGGAACCCAAAGCAAGACGGTGGGATATCGGAATAACGGGGATGGAATTCTGCTCGAGGAGCCCCTGAACATCGGAACGTAGATCGCCAATTTCCAGATACAGCTCTCTCTCGCCAAATGGAACTGCGTTGAGCTCCCTGCTTCGCAGCACGTGAGCGATCAGGATACAGCTGGCCCGTTCGCCGTAACTCGAAACCATCCGACGGGCGTGATCGTCAAACTGCCCGAGCAGGTAAAGCCCCTTCAGGAAATCCGAAAGCTCCTCGAACAGGCCCCACAGCAAACTGCGAGTTTCCCGGAAGACCGAAGGAGAAGTGATCTGCTGAGCCAGTTGGGCATGGTACGTCCTGAGTCCCTCAGCCAGCGCCGAAGCGAGTACCAGATCTTGATCAGCCGATTTTTCCCCCGCTTCTACCAGCGTCTCGACCGTCTTCCCCAAGGCCTCGACGAAGACCACGGGTCGGCCGGGGAGGGCAAGCATTATCCTTTCCGCTGCTGCAGCGATCGTCTTTTCATCCTGGATTTCGGAGCTCGCCAAGGCTATCTCGTTCATGCCATCCTCACCGTTGTTTTCTGGCTAAGGCAAACGAATGACTCGTCTGATGTTTGACGCATCATAATGCCATATTTTCTAAGGTCGCAAAACTTTCATTAGACTCTTTTCGTATAAGTAAGCATCTAAACGGAAGGGTAGTCAAAGTTGTAGGGAGTCAGACCATGGAGCCACAGACCCAAGACCGTAATGAGCTGTTCTCGGAGATCGTCGAAGAGTTGGACAACATGCCTTCCGCCCTGCGGGAGATCTTCATACTTCGCCACTACCATGGCCGATCACAGGACGAAATTGCCCGCTTAACGGGAATCAACGAAAGAACCGTCCACGCCATGCTCAGGCAGGCGGAACGCCTCGTCTACCATGCTCTTCACCTTTTCGCCTTGGACACCACGCCGGGCCAGTAGCGTAATGAGCCCCATCGAGAGGGGGAAATAGCACATAATTGGAAGCCGCGCGCCGCAGACATCCGGGGCTTAAATCCGCACCCGCAGCCGTCCTTCGCTGGACAATTCCTCTGGCACAGTTATAGCTTGTAGTAGCAGCGGAACTGGATAGTGAGGTACCGAATATGAGATGTCGTCGAAGAAACGGCTGCGGGTTTCATGCTCGCAGCACGGAGAGCTGGCGTAATCGTTACTGCAGCACGCCGAACCATCGAAACTGCGCCCGTTTTCAGCGGGCATCACGCGGCAAAGGAATTCCCCTTAATCTCCTGCCAACCGGCGAGTTTGCGACTACGTCCAAGTCGCTCGAACCGCAGGATTAGGATCGCAACACGGACAAACACGGACGGGCATGGACAGGTGTTAGAAAGCTCCTGTCCGTGCCCGTCCGTGTTTTCCGTGTCTTCCGTGTTTACCGTGTTTACTTCCTGATCATCAACTCCGAGCGGATGAAGTAGCTCAGGTTGTTGTTCCCCAAGTAGAAATCACCGGGTTTCAACAGCTCCGCAAGGAAGTGACCCGACAAGTATTTGTTGAACCGGAAGTTCACCTTGGTCAACCACATGTCACCGCGGCTGCGGCCCTTGGGATCGATCACCGGCCGCGTGGGACCTGGCTTGATTGACTTCATGTAACGGTAGATGAAATCCACATCGGTGGTCGGGTTCAGCTTCACGTTGAAGCCCGTACTCACCATGCTCAGGTTGGTCCAATAGGCCACCCGGCTCTCGGATGCCAGGGTGTAGATGTAGAGCTCGCTCCACTTCGGCCATCGGCTGAAGACCGGATTCCAGCCCTCGTTATCGATTGTGGACGGGTTATCCCCGGTCAGACGTGTGTAGTTCGCCATGACACTAGCGGCCTTGTAGAAAGGCAAGTCCTTTCTGGCCTCGATGTATCCCCCGACTCCGGAGCGGTCGTTAACACCGTAGGTTCCCGACTGCACGGCCAGCTCCCCCGAATACCGGAACAGCGTCCCGGCGGTTCCCGAGAAACGGCTACCGGTCGTATGAATGGTGCTGCCCGGAAAAGCGGCTCGCTGCTGCTCCCGTTTCGTGAAGTGGTAGAACTCGCCCTTTGCTGATTTGCTGATCTGTCGCGTCAGATACAACCCGACGGCGCGTTCCTGCTGCTCCACCAAGCCCTGGTGGACGATATCGTGATCGTGAATGACGGGGAAGAATCGATCCTTGCTCGGGTTGGCGATCACAAAGCCCTCGAGTGTGCCCTTGGGAATGTCCACGGTGGCCCGGATGGCGTTGAAATAGATCGTTCGAGAGCCGTCGAGCGGGTTACCGTCCAGCATGATAAACCCTTCTCCGAGCATGATGTCCTGACGACCGATCTTAAGGGTGAGCCGTGGTGTCAGGGTTCCCTTCAGCTCCACGTAGAAGTTGTCGACTACCAGCTCGTGAAGCGTGAAATCCCTTTCCGGCTTGGACCACCTTCGAAACTCGTTCGTGAATCTCCCATTGACCGACACGCCGTGGCCGAACTTATAGGCGCCCCAGGCACGCGATCTAAACCGCATGAAATTCATCTCGTCGTCTTTTGCCGATTCGGCATCCGTCATGTTGTCGGAAAAGACCAACCGGATGCGCTCATCAGCGCCCCAGGTGAATTTCGGCTCTTCTTTTTTGGCGTCGTTTTGACCAAACGACGGTCCAAAAGTGAGAATAAGCAGGAGTGCACAAAGCGAACGCTTCATGTCAGTAAATTCCTTTCGCCTCAGACCTTTATCCGCGGAATGAACAGGCAGTAAGGCGCGCTCATTATAAGGGAATCATGCCGTGAGTCACGTGTTTTTTTGTGCTAACACGCTGAATAACCGAACAACCGGAGCGCGCCGCCTGACGTGCCTCTGACCTCGTGGGCCAACGCGCTGTCCCGGACAGAGCATAAGCAGGGCACCTGTGGGATCGCCCGAAATCACTAAACCGCAAAGGGATAGGCGAATTTGAAATGCGCACCAAAACGGGTAGAATAGGTGGGATGTAGCATATTCGAAGAACGATTGTTGCCCAGATCCAGAGAAAGGAGTCATGAGCAGCCATGCTTACCGACCGAATGCGAGATGCGATAAACGATCAGATTAATGCCGAGTTCTATTCCGCTTACCTGTACCTGTCGATGGCAGCCCATTGCGAGGCGCTCAACCTTCCAGGTTTTTCTCACTGGATGAAGCTGCAAGCCAAGGAAGAAACCGAACACGCTCAGAAGTTCATGGAATCCCTGACTGACCGAAACGCCCGGGTGTCCTTGAAGGCGATCGGCCAGCCGCCCGGCGAGTTCGCGTCGCCGCTGGCGATGTTCGAACAAGCTCTCGAGCACGAGCGGCACATTTCAGCCCGGATCAACAACCTGTACAAGATGGCTCTCGAAGATAACGACTACGCGACTCAAAACGAACTGCAGTGGTTCATCAAAGAGCAGGTCGAAGAGGAAAAGAACGCAAGTCAGATCGTCGAGCAGTTGAAGCTCGTGGGAACTCAGGGTACCGCGCTGGTCCTGATCGATCGCTACCTGGCCTCACGGAGCGACTAGAAAAACAAGGGCAGCGAAAAATGCGGAATGGGGAACGGTGACGCTTTCCCTATTCCGCATTCCGCATTCCCCATTCCGCATTCCCGTCAGTCCCTCTCGAGCTCGAGCTGGAAGAGCGCAAGCGCTTCCTTACGCTTGAATAATCGAGTAGCACGCCCTTGAAATACCCTGCCGCTTCCGCCTCCCCGGCCGTGAAGCAGCATGGCCACCTGGCGACCCAGCGACTGGACATCGCAGTTTACCTGATCGCCCGCCACGACGACGAAAAAGCCGTCAGCGTCGGTTCCGCCGGTCAGCAGCGCGGCTTTGCCGGGCGCTCGATGGGTGAACTGCCGGGCCAACTGCTGCAGGAAGCCCGGATCGGCCGTCTTGAGATGGAGGTTGACCAGATCGCCGGGACGGTGGGACAGCGCCTCGGCACTCATTTCGATCAGCTCTTCGCGAAGGCTCTTCTCGCGGTGGATCAGCTCCTGGATCTGGTCGAACCGGGATCGGACGGCGGCTGATATCTCTGAATCGGGAACTCCGAGAAGCGAACGCAGCTCGCTGCTCCTCTGGAGCTCCTCGCCCAGGCGTCTTCTTACCCTAGTTCCGGCAATGAAATAGACTCGAGTTCCGCCTCGCATCGGCTCCGTGGAGGTAATCTTCAGTGATTCGAGCTCGGCGGTGGATTGAACATGGGTTCCACCGCAGGTGTTCAAGTCAATTTCTTCGATCTCAACCAGGCGAATCGTCCCTTTGTGTCCTGCGGGCAGGCCGCGGGTCCGGACGTTCAGTTTCTCGAACCCTTGCAGCGCGACCCGTTTGGATCCTACCGGCCGGGCAGCACGGATTTCCGCGGCAACGGCCTCTTCCAAATCCGCCAACTCCTGGGCCTCCAGACTTGGAACATCCAACTCGACGTCGGACCCGGACTCTCCGAGGTGAAAGGCCGTTGTCGGCCAACCGAACCGGTCTTCGGCAATCGCGGTCAGAAGATGTTGAGCGGTATGCTGTTGCATGTGGTCAAATCGTCGCTGCCAGTCCAGGACGACTTTGCAGACACCCGGCTCAACCGGCGCCTCCAGGTAGTGCCTCAGGGCCCCTTCACTCCGTCGCACGTCCACGACTGCGATTGAACCGATCCACCCTTTGTCACCCGGCTGGCCGCCTCCTTCGGGGTACAGGACCGAATCTTCGAGATCGGCGTAGGGGAAACCGTTATCTGTCCCGACCGAAATGATCTTCGTCTCCAACTCACGGAGATAGGGTTCTTTTTCGTAAGAGGGCGTCTTTTTCATAGTCACGTCCGCAGACCGGGCTTGATTCTAGTGATTCCGAAGGAAAAATGAAACCGAGTTCTGCTGACCGGCTGACCGGCTGACCAGCTAACCTCTGAGGCCTCAGCCAATCTGCTCAATCCGGTCCACCATGTCCATGTTGTCCGTTTTGTCCACTAGTCAGCCGGTCAGCTGGTCAGGGTTACCCGGTCAGCCGGTCGGGTGGTCCCCCGACTTTGTGGAAAACGCGGAACAGGTAGTAAAGCGAGGGGAGGAGGATCACCGAGCCGGCTGCGAGAACGGCGAGCATGAGCTGTAACGTCAAACGTGGGGCCGCCACATCATAAAGGCTCAGGTCGGGTTTGATCAGGTGCGGATATTGCGAAAGCGCCCATCCCCACAGGATCAAGGTGACCTGGATCGCCGCCAGAGCCCGGCCCACGCGGTAACGGCGGCTCCACAACGCCCAGAGACAGGCGATAGCCACGACGGCAGTCACCGAGTGAAGTGCCCAGGACCAGCGGGTCCGCGTGAGATCCGTTACAACCTCCGAAGCTTCGAAAGAGGCAGCAATCAGGACTTCGGCTGCCACCGCCCCGAGCAAGAGTCCTGAAATCAAGGATCGCTTGCGGAAATCGTCTTCAAGGTCGGTTCCCTGTGCCTCCACGCAGAGGTACACGGCAGCTAGAAAGGCCACCATGACCAAGGCAAAAAGCCCCACTGACAGGGGGAACAATCCTAACCAGCTGTCGAAGAAGACAGCCAGGCTGTCGACACGCCCGGCCCTCAGCCTCCCCGAGGCGATTGCCCCGACAATGGTTCCGAGCAGGACAGGAGTGAGCAGGCTGGCGACCGCGAAAACGTTTCCCCACCAGCGCCTGAACGATGCTCTGGTCTCATGGGAACGAAATGCGAAAGCCGACCCGCGTGCCACAATGCCAAGCAGCATCAACAGCAGCGGAATGTGCAGGAAAGTCATGATGCGCGCGAAGGCAGCCGGAAACCCGGTAAACAGGACGACTATTACGACGATCAGCCAGACGTGGTTGGCCTCCCAGATCGGGCCGATTGAGTGGGCTATCAGATCCCGCTGCCGTCCCGCTCGATTCCCCGAGGCAAAAAGATCCCACACCCCTCCGCCATAATCCGCCCCGCCCAAGAGAAGGTAGACGTTCAGACCGATTGCTATGACTAGCGCGGCGCTGAGTTCGAGCACTCGTTCCTCCTCAGAAAGAAACCCGACCGCCAGTTCTTTCAGAGCCGCGCTCGCAGCGCCTTTCAGCGGAGTAAGCGGGTTCTCCACGGCAATGTCGAGAAGGTGCTCTGCCGAGAACCCGCTTACTCCGCTGAAAAGCGCTGCGTGCGCGGCTCTGAAAGAATACAACCGCCCATCCCGATGCGAATCCGCCGCTTTACGGCCGGTAGGCTGCATCCTCCCACCTGCCACCACTGTCCAGTCAGCTGGTCAGTTGTCAGTTGCTTCTTGCTTCCCCCCCGGCATCGTCGAAATCACCTGCGTCTTCAACAGCAGCACAACCACCACCCCGAGCAGGAGGTAGACCAGCGTGATTGCCGTTAGCGGAATCACGAGACCGGGCATGGGCGTGACCGCGTCCTTTGTCCTCATGACTCCCTGGATGATCCAGGGCTGCCGCCCTACCTCTGTGACCAGCCAGCCGGCCTGAATGGCGAGAATTCCCAACGGAGACGCCAGCACAAGTGCCCAGAGGAGTCGCCGGTTATCGAGCGGCCGTTTCTTCAGCAACCACAGTACCCCCGTCAGGAGACCCAGTCCGGCCATGGCTGTTCCGCAAGCCACCATGGCTTGAAAAGCCACGTGAACGACGGCGACCGGTGGTCGGTCCTCACGCGGGAACGTCTTCAGTCCTCGCACGACGGCCTCCGGGTCGTGATAGGCAAGAAGACTCAGTCCTTTGGGGATTTCCAAAGCCCATCGCGTCTCTTCACGCTTCTCGTCGGGCCAGCCGCCTATCCGGAGCGGGGCGCCCGCCTCGGTGTCGAACTGCCCCTCCATTGCTGCCAGCTTCGCCGGCTGCGTTCGAGCAACCATGCGTGCGGAAATGTCCCCGCTGAGCGGTTGGAGGATCGCGGCCGGCATCCCGACGAGCAACGCCAGGACGAGGGCAGCCCGGTGAAACGGATCGCCGGGGTGCCTCAGCAGCACGTAAGCGTGGATTCCGGCGACGGCGAAGCCAGCGGCTGCATAGGAGGCAAGAAGCATGTGCAGGACCTGCGGGAACGCAGCCGGATTGAGCATCGCGGCAATCGGGTCGATCTCGGTGGCCCTTCCGTCAACCAGTCGAAAACCGGTTGGAGTATTCATCCAGGCATTCGCGGTAACCACGAAAACAGCAGAGGCCGCCCCGCTGAGCGCGACCATGACTCCAGCGAGCAGGTGCGCAACCGGCGGCACCCGCGTCCAGCCGTACAGGTAGATCCCCAGGAAAATCGCCTCGGTGAAAAACGCAAACCCTTCGAGGGAGAACGGCATACCAATGATTGGTCCGGCGTGCTCCATGAACGTGGGCCACAGCAGGCCAAGCTCGAACGAAAGAACCGTCCCGGAGACTGCACCGACCGCAAAGAAAATTGCCGTCCCCTTCGCCCATCGCTTGGTCAAATCCAGGTAGAAAGATTTTTGGGTCTTCAGCCAGAGGGCTTCGGACATGACCATCAGTAGCGGCATGGCTATCCCGACGACCGCAAAGATAATATGGAACATCAGGGACAGAGCCATCTGCGTGCGTGCAGCCAGCAGGTTGTCCATTGATTTCAAAACTACCAGAAAAGGAACGGGCGTGCGACGAAGACAGCACCGGTGTCCCTCAGCCGAACCAAAGAGACCAGTTTCTCGTAAGAAAACAATGAGCTCCAGACAAGCAGAAGCGTTTTTCTCCGCGGCAGACTTGTGTCTATAATCCGTGGATCAGAGGGTGGGTCTAGCTGGTGAACTGCGCGAAATTCGAATCACGGCTGACGGATTACATGGACGGCACGCTCGACGGCGGTCTCCAGCAGGCCATGTCTGAGCACCTGAAAGAGTGCTCGTCCTGTTCCGACCTGCTCGCGCGCGTTCATGCCCTGCGCGAGCTGCTGAAGGCCTTCCCGCAGATCGAGCTCAGGCAGGCGCTGGTCGACCAGATTCTTGACCGGACAACCGGTAAGCCTCCCAAGTGGTCGGTGTGGTCCGGATTCATCCTCCCGACGATTCGACCGTTTCTGACCCAGCGCTATGCTTTCGGGACCGGAATCCTGGTGGTTTTTATTTCGCTGGTGTTCACCATGGTCGGCCCGACGCCATCGACGAGCGGGTACTCCGACATGAGCCCGTCATCTGTAGCAGAGAACGCCGATCGCCTGACTGACAATGTAAAGAAGAAGTGGGCGCAGATGCGCGTTTACCAAACCCAGCTCTACGAAGAGGCCCGACTCTTAAAAGAAGGACTCTACGGTCAGCTGGATTCCTACGTGATCAAACTCCTGTTCCGAAGCTACAGCCAGTCGGTCCAGGAACAGCAGACGCCTGCGGAGAATCCGGACACGAGCGCCGGCACCGACCCGAAGCAGCCCCAAACGCAGCCGCAACAGCAACCTCCGCAGCAACCGCGCAGGACCTCCCCCGAGTCGCCCGGGACAAAACCTTAACTGTAAGTGTCAGTCCGGTTCTGGTCCGTGTCAGTCCGTGTTTAGGCAGATTCGACGCTCGCCGCCATAGCCGCTCGCGCGGACTTGATCCGGTCAATCGCCGCCAGAAGATCCTCCTGGAAGATCCGGTCCTTGCCGGTTCTGGCTGCCCTGAGGGCGGCGTCGATGACCGCGTTCTTGATATCCCTGCCGCAAACATCGGGCAGTTGCCCGAGTGCCGGAAGTGAGACGTCGGGGTCAAGAGGCAGCTCCTCAGGCAAATGTTTTTGCCAGATCAGAATCCTCGCCGCTTCGTCCGGCATGGCGAAATGGATGTGACGCATCCTGCTTTCGAAGGCTCGGTCGTAGTTCTCAATCAGATTGGTGGAGAAAATAACAATGCCGTGGAAATTCTCCAGGCTGATCAGGAGCTGACTGCGCATTGAGTTGACGGCCAGCTCGGATCCCTGGGTGATATTCGTCAGCCGCTTCGAAAGCAGCGAATCAGCTTCGTCCATGAAGAGAACCGCGCCGTCCCGTTCCGCCGCGTAGAAGACGGCCTCGATGTTTTTCGGTCCGTCTCCGAGAAACTTGCTTTCGATCTGCGCGTAGCTTGCGCTCAGGATCGGCTTGCCGACATACGCGGCAAGCGCGTGGGCCGCCAACGTTTTTCCGGTTCCAGGGGGTCCGTAGAAGTTCAGTGCTGTTCTGGGAAACGGCTCGATCTTCCGAAGATTCCATTGGACGAAGACCTTTTGCTCGAGCCGCACAAGGTCCACCGCGGAAAGAAGCGCCTCGCGGACATCGGAAGGAACTACAAGGAAATCAAAGGCATACAGCGGCGTGCGGGAATTGTACTGAGCCGCTCGCTCCTGGAGACTCAGCTCGTCGTCCGCGCGGCCCTTAACCACGCTGCCTGTCTTTGGCCGTCCCGCCTTTGACTTGCCCGTAACCGGCGTCCCGACGATAACGTTGAGATCGTCGAGGCCGGTGTATCGCATCAACTCAACAACTGCTTCGCGCAATTTGGCACTGCACTCTTCGGCGGCCTTCTCGGGAACGAAGCTCGGTATACCTTCTATCCGTATTTCCTTCACCACCGCCCATTATAGGCGTTGGCGGCCATACGGGAAATGTCCATGACCGGGCTTCTGAGGCTATCATGGAGAAGGTGAACGAGAAGAAAAGACGGCTGGTGTTGGCTTCGGCGTCCCCACGACGCCGCGAACTGCTGACTGAGCTCAGCCCGGGATTCAGAATCAGGAGCAGCGACGTGCCGGAGGAATTCGACGAGGACCTGTCCCCGGAACAGGTTGCGATCGTGCTGGCCGCCCGCAAATCCGAGGCGGTTGCCCACCAGGAGCCGGACGCGGTCGTCCTGGGCGCCGATACAATCGTCGTGTTTGACGGCCATATCCTGGGCAAGCCGAACGATCGCACGGAGGCGCGGCAGATGCTGCGCCTGCTCAGAGGACAATGGCACACCGTAATCACCGCGGTGGCCGTGACGGACAGCGCGACGGGCAACGCCGACATCCGATCCGTAACGACGCGCGTCAAGATGCTGCACTTCGATGACGAGGCGCTCGACGCCTACATCGCCACCGGGGAGCCGATGGACAAGGCCGGAAGCTACGCCGTCCAGGGGCTGGGAGGCGAGTTCATCGAGACGGTGGATGGCTGCTACGCGAATGTGGTCGGGCTTCCGCTGTGCGAGACAGCCAGGCTGCTGAACGATTTCGGGGTGTTGATCACCCGCGAGCCCCCGGTTTGCCGTTTGCCGTCGGGCGCCCCCTGCCCGCGGGAGGAAGTAGCAAGCCGATAAGCACGGACACACGGACTGACAGGACAGCCACGGACGGTCACGGACGAACACGGAGGTCGTAAGCGCCGCCGGTCCGTGTTCGTCCGTGACTGTCCGTGTCAGTCCGTGTGTCCGTGTTCCTGCGGCGGGCGGTAGCGCGCCTTAATCAACAACGGCTGTCTTAGAAAGTCGGGAAGGTATTCCACCAGGCCAACGATCAGGCGGTAACGCCAGTTCGGGATAACCCGCCATTGTCCTTTTTCCAAACCCTTCAGCGAATCGGCGACCACCCGCTCCGGAGCCATCCAGAAACTCGGCCGTCCGTACAGGTCCTCGCGGTTGATTCCGATGTGTTGGTGAAATTCCGTTTGCGTGAAACCGGGACACAGCGCCTGAACCCGGACCGGAATCCCGAGTGCACGAAGCTCGAGGTGAATCGCCTCGGTGAAATTGTTCATCCAGGCCTTCGTCGAGTTGTATGAGACGTTCCGGGGACTGGGAAACGACGCAGCCACCGAGGAGACGTTGATGATCGCCCCGCTGCGCCGGGCAACCATCCCCTTCAGCGCAGCATGGGTCAGGGTCATGGTCGCGATCACATGAACGTCATGCATCCGCCTCTGGGAGTCGATATCGGTTTGGTGGAAATAACCGGTTGACCCGAATCCGGCATTGTTGACGAGCAGGTCGAGGACTTCCAGCGAACCGACCCGTTGCACCAGCCGGCCGAGGTCATCCGCCCGGCTGAGATCCGCCTGCACAATCTCGGTTCTGATGCCGAAACCGTCGTGCAGGCTGGCGGCGAGTTTCTGGAGCCGCTCCAACCGCCGGGCAACGAGAATTAGATCAAACTGACGTTGAGCCAACGCTTTAGCAAATGCCGCGCCGATTCCACTCGAGGCGCCCGTGATCAGGGCTACCCGCTTCGTCCCCACTCTCCCCCCGTGCCTTTCCCTGCCTTGTCCGTGCCTCCCTGCCTTGTTCGTGTCTTTCCGTGTTAGCTTTCCTTCGCCGAGTCAACGAAGGCGTGGAAGCTTTTCTCCCACTTGTCCACCGTCTTTTTCGGACCGGTCAAGCGAATGAACCACGGGCCGGTCGATGTTTCGGCAATCGCGGCAAGCATCCGAAAGCGAGGCTTCGGTCCGGACGCGTCGGCGGTCGCTCCTGCGCCGCCCATCGGCCCCATCGACTGGCTGTTGTAGGTGCCGCTCACGTCAACCAGTGTCACCGGGAGACCATTTACCTGCTTCTTGGACACTTTGGACTGTCCGGCGGCGGGACTGCCGTCTTCCTTGGTGAACATCCCTACCCAGCGGTCGACGTTGGCCTCGACCGAGCCTCCCGATCCGCCAAAATAGAAGACCACGACTTGGGCATCTTCACTGTCGCCTTCGACCTTGGGAAGGCGGTACTGAGCCCGTCGCATCCTCGAGACCGGCTGTTCCTGCGTCCAGCCTTCGGGGGCGGCAAAAGTCAGCCCGGTCTGTTTGGCCGGAGAGAACTCACGGACCTGTTCCGCTTGTTGCTTGTCTTCATTCGAGCACCCCTGGCTGACAAGCAAGGCAAAAAGCATGAAGCAAAGAGACTTGAATGAACGCATAGATTTTCCGGCTCTCTCTTTGGATTGAGGTCAAACGAGCGGACACAGCCCGCGAATCCGCGGTCAACTTACGATTATAGCGAGCCCCGCATGGGGGCGGCAAATCGGCTATACTCTTAGCTTCGACCGCGAGCCGGTCGAACCAGGGAACGGGAACCGCTATGAAGTGCGTTGTATGCGATAAGGTCAAAGGAAAACGCTTTTGCCCGGCCAAGAACGGTGACATTTGCCCCACCTGCTGCGGAGAGAAGCGTGTGGTGGAAATCGCCTGTCCGCCCGACTGCCAGTATCTGAAGACCGGGCACGGTTACCAGGCCGCCAAGAAGTTTATGGCGGAGTGGCAGGCGACAGATGACCCTCGCAAGAGCGCGCGACTTTACGCTACCGCGCAGAAGCACTGGCAGATCATCGGTGAGATCGAGCAAGTGATCATTCGTTACACGCAAGGTCTGCGTTCGTTCTCCGACGAGCGGATCCGGGACGCCGTCTCCCTGGTCAAAGAGACCTATGCCACCGAACAGAAGGGAATCATCTACGAGCATACCTCGGCCGATCCGTTGGTCCAGCCCCTGGTCCGTGATCTGCGGGCGGCCATGGAACAGCATCGACAGGTGGGGGGCGACCGTCCCATGCTGAAAACCGCAGACCTGTTGGACTGCCTCGAAGTCATCCTTACCGACGTCGCCTATCACCTCGAGAAGCCTTCAGAGGTCGGGGCGTACCTTGTCTTTATCCGGAAGAGTCACCCGGAGGTCGCGGCCGCGCCCCGATCGCAGAGCATCATCTACCCGTAGATCCACCCAGACAGCTCGGCCTCCCCGCCGATCCCTACTTCGCGACGCGCTCGGGTTGGTACTGCTCGTCGGCCTTCGCGGCCAGTATGAAATCGTTCTCGGTCAGACCGTTGACCTTGTGCGTCCAGATCGTCAGCGCCACCTTTCCCCAGCTGAGCAGAATGTCGGGATGATGGTCCTCCTGCTCTGCAACAGCCCCCACCCGGTTCGTGAAATCCAACGCGGACTGAAAATCGGGGAAGGTATAGCTGCGTTGAAGATGATGATTCTCGATGATCTGCCAGTCCGGCAGCTCGCGCGCCAACGGTTTAATCTCCTCGGCGGAAAGCGGGGGCACTCCGCCCCGGCACGGCTGGCAATGTTTCTTCGCTAGTCTTGTCATTCTCAAGAGATAGCGCATTGGACGGAGCAAGACAACAGGGGCAAAGGATCAAAGGATCAAAGGGTCAGAGGGTCAGAGGGTCAAAAGGGGCATAGGGGTGAGAGGGAAAAAGGGTGGAAAGGGGCAACCGAGCCAAGGGATAAGCAGGTAGTCGGTCCTCTCCCTCTGCCCCTCTGCCCCTTTGCCCCTTTGCCCCTTTGCCCCTCGCCTTACACGTCCAGCGTAACCAGCCGCTTCTTGGCGCCGACGGTTTCGTCGTACTTCTCGCGAACCTCGGCCGCTTCCTGGGCGGCACGCTTCTTCATCAGCTTTTCTTCACGCGCCGTCTGCGGCAACTCGCTCTTCCGGCGCACGCGGGCGGCATCACCGGAGCGGATCACCAGGGAGTGGCGGTAAGTTTCCAGCTGAACCGGCTTCTCGCCCGCATGGATTTCATGACGGCCGTACAGCCGGTACCAGTCGGACACGGTCGCATTGCGATGCATGTGCTCGACAATGTTCCGCCAGCCGGGCCCGGTGTTGTAGGCGCAGAAGGAGATTTCGCCTTCCTGCGTCCCGTACGGGATGGCGCACAGCTGTGTGCGTGAAAAATCGTAGTTGAACAGGTCCTGGAACCACATGCCCGCGACGAAGAGGAAATTCCACGGATCAGCCCGGCGCACCTTTCCGACGCCGTAGAATTTGCCGGTGAGCCCGAAACTCTTGTCGAATTTCTTCAGGATGTCGATCAGCGTGAGTCTCTTGGGCGATTTGAACGGGCTGTAGTGCTTCATCAATACGAGCCCCATCATCGCGTTGGAAAACCACTTGCCCCGCCCCGCATCCGTGATGGCGGTGATGTCTTTGATCATGCCCGGGATGTTGAGGAACCGCGGGACCGGAACCGCTTCCTTGGTTTCCTTGTCGATCATGATCGCTGTCCCGACGCCGCAATTCGGGTGGCAGCTGCAGGTCACCTGGCCCCAATCGCTGTCAGGGCCGTGCGCGAGGTCGGCAAAATCCGAAAACGTGCTGAACAGCGAAAGCGGGAACCAGTCGCGATGCGGTTCCGTGATCCCCACCTGCTTTTTCACGTCGTTGGCCAGATGGGACAGCGTGTATCGCTGGCGGAGCCTTCGTTCGGGACTCGCTTCTTCGTCACGGCCCGTGAACGAGACCGGCTGGAAGGAACAAAAAGCGATTTTTTTCGGGTTGTCCATCGCGAAGCGGATGATCGGGCCTATCTGGTCGTTGTTGACCCCATTGACGAGCGTGATCACCAGGACGATCTCGATCCCCGCCTCGTGCATGTTCTCGATGGCGCGGAGCTTCACGTCGAACAGGTTACCGATGTGGCGGTGGCTGTTCGCATCGTTCCCTATCCCGTCGAATTGCAGGTAAGCATAGCGGAGACCGGCATCGGCAGCTCTGCGGGCGAACTCGATGTCCTGGGCGAAGCGGATGCCGTTGGTCGCGCACTGCACGCTGTTGTAGCCAAGCTTTCGAGCGTACTTGACCGCCCGTATGAAGTTCGGTGAAAGGGTCGGCTCGCCGCCTGAGAACTGCACCGACATCTGGCGGCGGGGCTTGATCCGCATGGCGTCTTCGAGAATCTGCTTGATTTCCTGCCAATCCGGCTCGTGAACGAAGCCCACCTGGTTGGCATCCGGGAAGCACGGGTCGCACATCATGTTGCAGCGGTTGGTGAGGTCGACGGTTAAAACACCGCCGCGACCGTGGGTGATGCTGGCGGTTCCGTGACGGTGCTGCTTCGCGTCGTTGTGGGCCCGCATGTCACAGCCGGGAAAATTCGACTCGATCCAGCGCGTGAAACCCGCGTCGATGGACATGATGTCTTCGTATTTCCCGTGCTTCGGACACTCTTTCACCATCCAGATCTGCCCGTCCCTCTCCACGATCTGGGCCTTGATCTCGCCTGCCTTCTGCTCTGTGAAGAGCCGGTAATCGGCCTCATCCTTGAGGATTTTGGATCGCGCCTCGATCGTGCACACCGGGCAGAGCGATGTGGTTTCACGGGGGAAGCCCAGGTTGATCTGGGTCTTTTCCCACGATTTCAACAGGGGCTTCTCGGCCCACTTGGGCGTGAAAGCAGGTTTCGGATTGAACTTGTTGAAGAATTGGATCACGTTGAACAGCGCGCCGGCGAAAAAGCATGCGACGGCGTCAATCGATTTCCAGATTGTTTTCGTACCTGAATTACTCGACATAAATTTCCTTTCCTACACTACGCCACCACTCTCATATGTTCTGGCGGCAGCGCTACAGATGACGTAAGCGCCCTTTATGAACCGGCCCAGTATGAAAAGCTCAACACGGGGCGTCAACGGCCCTTGCACTTCTCCGCTGGTCAGCTTCGCGCTTTCCCCCGCAACTGATCCGGTGAGCACGGAATTGTCCGTGCTACAATTTTCAGCATCAGACGGAAATCCTGGAGGACAAATGGTAAATTTTACGGAAGAGGCTAAGAACCAGATCCTGGCCGCGCTCGACGAGCAGAAAGATCAGAAACTGCTCTTGAGGCTGGAGGCGCGCAACACCGGCATGAGCGACTTCGCTTATTCCATGCGACTGGTGGGCGAGGAAGACAAGCAGGTCGAAGACGTGGTCTTCGATGCCGGGGGGTTCGACGTCTTAGTGGACCCGGAAAGCGCTCAGAATCTGAACGGCGCCTCGGTCGACTTCGAGAATGGCGCGCTTCAGAGCGGCTTTCGCTTCGATAACCCGAACAAGCCCGAGCAGCCGGGATTCGGCGAGGGCGAGCGCAAAGACCTGGACGGTCCGGTTGTCGAGAAAGTGCGCCGCCTGCTGGATACCGAGATCAACCCGGCTGTCGCGGCCCACGGCGGCATGATTCGCCTGATCGATGTGCGTGACAATAAGGTCTTCGTCGCCTTCGGAGGCGGGTGTCATGGCTGTGGCATGGTTGACGTGACCCTCAAGCACGGCGTCGAGGCCCGCATCCGCGAAGCGATCCCGGAAATCCAGGAAGTGGTCGACGTGACCGATCACGGCCGCGGAGAGAATCCTTACTATCGATAATCTCATCCCAAATGGAACCTCGCCACGGTATGCAGTTCGTTGTGTTGTACAAACGCTTCGGCTATACTTTCTGCCTTTCGAGGTGTCGAACATGACGAGAAAATTCCTCCTGCTTGTCTTGCCTTTGTGCGCGTTGTTTTTGACTCATTCTTCTTGCGGCCGGACCTCTGCGACCATCAACAAGACCAGAACGGAGCGGATGGCGAAAGTTGGAATCTCACCGTTCATGCCGCCCCTGGCCTACCAGAAAGGCCAGGAGTACGTCGGGCCTGACGAAGTCCTCGCACAGCGTGTCGTCGAGAAGATGAACGCCGAATGGCTGGAAGGGGACGCCGCCGCCCGCAAGATCCGCCTGGTTCACGTTGCGCGAAAGACCAGCGAGCTGGTACCGGCGCTGAAGAATTCGGAAGCGGACCTGATCATCAGCGGTTTCGAAGTGACCGACGCCCGAAAAGAAGAACTTGAGCTTTCCGACTCGTATTACACCTCGGAGCTGATGTTGGCCCTCAATCCCATGGTCAACAAGTCGATCACGCATACGAACATGAAGGGCCAGAGGATCGGCGTCCGGGCTGGTTCGGCTTCAGAAGATGTGGTCAAGAAGAACGGTGCGGAACCGGTCCCGATGGGAACGCTCGATGACTGCGTCCTCGCGCTCAAGAGCGGCGAGGTCTCAGGTGTAGTCGACGACAAGTACATGCTCGCATATGCGCTCGACACCCTCCCTGCCAGCTCGCACCTCGAAATATTTCCGACTGCCGTAACCAGCCTTAACTGTGCGGTCGCTGCCCGAAAAGGCGAGGAAGAACTTATCCTGTTCGTCAATGAAGTAATCAAGACATCGAAGTCCGATTACGCTACCGCCCTCGAAGAGCACGACGCGGGCCACTTCGCAAAAGTGATCCCCCGGTATGAGGAGCGGAAGAAGAAAGAGGCGAATGCCGCCAAGCCGCGGAACATCACGATCTGCGTGCAGAGAGGGCCGGGCAGCACGTTCGACATCTACAGGATGGCTAACCAGAGCTTCACCCTGGGCCCGTACACCACCAGCCGGATCCAGTTCTCGGGTAAGGTCGGCTGCGCCTCGGTGAGCGCACCGCCCGGTGAATACGTGCTCTCACAAGCGAAATTCGGTTTCAGGACCGGTGTGGTCATCACCCCGAGCGATTCCAACTCGGTCCGTTTGACGATCACGATCAAAGCCGACGGCAGCACCAGCGTCAGCAGGGGTTAGGGTCTTCGACAACTGATCTGTTTGCGACACCCCAAGCGCCGCAGCTCAACCCTGCGGCGCTTTTTTTTGGGGGCCTTGTCCACGCTCCCAACAGTCCACATGGTCCACCCTGTCCACTGTGTCCAACTCGCTCTTCGCTTTCCCCGGAACTTTTTGCGGCGCCCCGGAGTCTAATACAATCGTATAATGGAGCCGTCAGGGGGAATCCATGGGAGAGCTCACGGGTTCGTTTGGCTCGAGGATTGGTTTTCAGGAATCTGAAGACCTCGTCGTTCGCCTAAGAGAGCACGACGAGCAGGCCTTTGCGGAAGTGTTTCACCTGTATAAGGATCTGGTGTACACGCTTTCGGTAAAGCTCCTCTCCGACAAGTCGGAGGCCATGGATGTGACCCAGGAAGTCTTCCTCACACTGTACCGGAAGATCAACAGCTTCCGGGGAGAATGCAGCCTCAAGACTTGGCTGTACAGGGTCACGCTCAACCAGGCGGCCAACCGGAATCGCTGGTGGCGGAGACGCTTTCTGGATCGGACCGAGTCGCTCAGCCTCGGGCTGAAGGACAACGGCCAGCCGGTCCCGGATCCGGTCAGCAATCAGCCCAGGCCAGACCGCGTGGCTTTTGCGGTCGAAATCCAAAAAGCCCTGCAAGAAGCGCTCGATTCCTTGCCTTTCGAGCAACGTGCAGCCGTCCTTCTTCGCGATGTTCAAGGTCTTTCCTACGAAGAGGTGGCTGAGGTGGTGGGCGCCGAGGTCGGTACCGTCAAGTCGCGGATCGCCCGAGGTCGCGAACGCCTCAAAGAGCGTTTGAAGGCTTACAGGGAGGGAGCAGATTTATGAGCTGCCAAGATGTCTTGAAAAATATACACGACTATCTGGATGGCGAACTTTCTGCAAGCCAGGCGGCGGAGTTCGAGTCGCATCTCAGACAGTGCGACGCTTGCCGATGCGAAGTCGACGACCTCTCCTGGGTCAGACAGACCCTCGCGGTCAAGGAGCATCTCCCCGCCGCAGCCGAAGAACAAATCTGGAAACATGTGCATCAGCGGCTGGGTGTCGTATGGTGGGACTGGGCCTATGGGCTGTTCGATGATATCCGGACCTACTGGAGAGACCTGGACCGGATAACCGTCTGGACCCGAGTGTCTGCCGTTCCGGTCACGCTCGCGTTCTTTGTTTCCATCCTGCTCCAGTTCCCGCTCGTGGCCATTGAGGAATGGACCTACCCGGCCTTCACCATGAAGCGGATGCCGTCGAGCGTCTTCAGTGAAGCACTCGTGACTCAGATTCAAGCCCGGCACACGCCTGCCGAGATCGACGACATCATGAGCGCGGCGTGGAAGCTTCCTTACGAAGACTCATTCACGGTTCTGGCGCAGGTGACGGCCGAAGGACACGCGGAAATTGAAGATGTGATCGAGTACCCGAAGAGCCACGATCTCCTGCAGGCGGTCGATGATACGCTTCGGGCAACGCAGTTCCAGACCGCCCAGAACAATACGGTCAAACCGCTCGTGATCTACTCGTTCCAGAAGATCGACGTCTACAGCGACCAGCCCGGCCTCTGATTGAATGCGGAATGCGGAATGCGGATTAAAACGCAGGCTGGGCAGTCGGGTTGAGAATCCCAAATCCGAAATCCGCAATCCGAAATCCGAAATTACTGGACCGTAACTGAGGCTTTGCCGGTCCCCACGTTTCCCACCGAGTCAACCAGTCTCACCCGCACAGTGTGCGTCCCGGCAGGCAAGTTCTCGAGCCGGATGGTCACCTTCTCGGACTCGCTGTCGGCGATCCCGTCGCTCGGGAAAACCATGAACCAGTCGCCGCCGTCAATCGAGTATTCGACCTGGTGGACCGTGCTGGCCGCTGTCCGCGCCGTCAGTTCGAGCACTGCGTTCCTTCCTTGAATTTGCGGAGCCGCCACATCGACGACCGGAGAGGTGTTCGCGATGACGAACGGCCGGCTGATCAGCTGGTCTTCCAGGGCCTTGCCTTGAGGGTTGCTCAACCTGTCCGACGCGGTGACCTTGGCAACATAAGTTCCGTCGGGGAAACTGGCGCCGTCGAGCGTGTAATGCGTTTCCTGAAGGTCATCTTTCAACACGACCCAGTTTGCTTCCTCTTGTCTCTTAATGTGGACCGAGTAGACGAGGTCGTCCGAATTCGGATCCGTGCATGACCACGAGATACTCCGTGCACCCGGATAGTAAATCTTCCGAGGAGGCACGGCAGTGGACTGTTTTTCGAGCTCCCGCACCGATCGGGGAAGCGAACGAATGTGTGCGCCGTCCGGCCCGCCCGGGGAGACACCGCCACCCTGGGTGACACCCGGATACTCGGCGAAAGCCAGTCCGGCCGGGTGAACCGTGATCGAGCTGAGCTCAGGCCCGGTATTCTGCTGCAGATAGGCGACGCTCAGTGTGTCGACTCCGTCCGCCTGAGCTGGAGACTGGGCGCCGGCCGCCGCTCCTGCGAATTCGACCTTAACCTGGAGGAAACGCGCCGGGAGGCTCTTGACCGGGCTCCCTTTCGCATCTTCATACGGCCCGTCCCAGTCGGTCCAGGTCTGGTCGGCCGTCTCCGTATTGCCCGATCGGGTATAGACCTTAACGGATGCCGCATTGCCGGCCCGCCCGCGCCAGCGGATGACTCCCCACGAAGAGACCATCCCGGCATCCAGGACCTTCGACTCGTAGGCAACCGGGGTAGTCGATTTGCCTCCCACCCGGAAAACCTTGCCCAGGTTGCTGGTCACGGCATACAAAGCACCATTGCGTTCCGCCAGTTGGGTGACTTGCTCTTCGGACGTTTGCGCCAGATAAGTTGCGAAGCCGCGCTGGTCGACGGAGATGAGGCGGCCCTTGTTGCTCGTCGCGATCAGGAGGTTGCCGTCGGCCCGCATCAGGAGGTCGTATGCCAACCCGTCACCGGACGTGTAGATAGTCTGGAGCGTCCCGTCCTTACCTATCTTGTAGATTTCCAGTCTCTTGCCTTTATCGGTGCCGGCGACTTTCACGGTGGCGTCTTCCGTCTCGGCGTCATTCGCCCCCGCCGTAACTACAGCCGCCTTCGGCTTCGCACTGGCATCACTCACGGCCGGTTCCGCTTCGACTGCAGGTGTACCCTTCAGCGCAGCAGCGTAGACGTTACCGTACCGGTCAAACGCAAAGCACTTGATCTCGTCGAGCTTCGAATCGTAAAGGACGAACGGCTTGCCTTCGGGCGAGACGCGAAAGACCAGTGCACCGGGGGCCGTGCCAGCGTAAATCTGCCCGTCCGGCCCAATCTCGAGCGTCACGATGTGCGTCTCTTTGCTGTCGTAAAAGGTTTCTGACTTCCCGTCGGGACTAACCTTGTAGATGATTCCCTTCGGACCGGTCCCCACGTAGAGGTTGTTCCTGGAGTCGAAAACCATGGACCAGATGTACTTCTCGTTGGGCTTGAAGAAGGGCTCGGCTTTGCCCGTGTCGTCGATCCGGTAGACTTTGCCGTCCGGTGATGTCCCCGCATAGAGCCGGCCTGTGGAATCGATCGCGAGGGCATGAATACCAGCCTCCTCGAGCTTGACCAGTTCCTTGCCCTGCCCCGCGGCATTGACTCGGAACACGCGTCCCTCGTTTCCGGTCCCCAGGTAGAGGTTTCCGGTGGCATCCAGGATCGCGGCGTGCACGAAGGCTTGATTGGTCTCGAAGATAGACTCCAGCCCGGGTGCCGGGACCAGAGCCCCGTCCCCGGTTATCGAAACCCCTTTGAGCTCCCCTTCAAGGAAGTCGTCGATCGACGAAATCGTCCACTGACTGGGCTGTACTGCGGGCAATAAGACAACGGTGAGGCTCAGCGCGAGTAACACGCAGGCCAACTGGCGAAGTTTCATGATCATTAGCTCTTGACCCTGACCCGAATAACTTTCTGGCCGCTCAGCACGAATTCCGTGGGAGGCAGCTCATGTTCGATATAGATAACTTTGTTTATTGATTTCACGTCTCCCGACGTCTTCTCCGAGCGATACAGGGCAAGGAGAGAGGGAGGAAGGTCCGGCAGCGCCTCACCCTCGATGACCGCTCCGGACTGGTCGCGGTACAGCCGGATGTAAAGCCGGTCGTTCTTCTTGAGATTGTTGATTGCCCGGACCAACTGGCCCAGACTCGCAGGAACGAATTCTTCGAGCTCGGATTCGACATCCGATTTCTCGATCGTCAGCCCGTCGCCGACCAGAATTTTGAGGATGCCCGGGCCGACGTCGGGAATGCGAATCGGGTACTTCTCGACCAACATGTCCCCGTTCGGCTTCCGGAGGAAAACGCTCAGTTTTACTTCCTCGCCCGGCCGGGCCTCCAGTTTGTCCTGCCAGATCTTCTCGATCTTGGCTTCCCGGGTCTGCTCGACCGCGTTGACCTCGATGTTGATCCTCTCAACCACGAGGTTTTCGAAACCGCTCGTCAAGAGAAACTGGACCGGTGCACTGGCGGCTAACGCGGCGATTACCGAGGAGCTGGCGGGGTCCGACACGCTGTTTTCGAAGATCACTTCCGGCTGTCCCTTGATTGCGATACTGCACTTGACGCGCAAGGTCTGGCCGCCGATCGCTCGTTCCGAAGAGACAATTCCGTTCTGAACCGTGAAGGTCATCAGGAAGGGAGTGAGGAAGGTGTCGTTGACAACCTCGTACGAGAATTCCTTCTCCTCGTTGCGGCTGGTGCGCAGCTTTAACTTAACGGGGATCATCTTGGCGTACTCGCCCGTCACTCCCATGATTCCGGTTGCTCGATCCTGCCTGATCGTCCCGATCGCCGCAGCACTCGTGGCGATCTTCATGCTGTTCATGAGACTGGGAATGATCGTCAGCACCGAAGCCTTGCTCAGTGGGAGGTCGGTATATCCGATGCTCAGGAAGGGATGGCCGAAGGCGTAAACGCGGTTCCCGCTGACGTGGGTAACGGTCCCGGTTGCGCTCACGTCCATGTCACCACGCACCAGCTGAACGGCAACACTGGATCCAGGCTCCAGCGCGCTGTCGGCGGCGTGATTGCCGACGGCTTGACCGCCGAGTCCACGTACAGGCTCAAGGCCCATAGCACGCAGTTGGGGAGCAAACTGATAGATCGCCTCCGGGGTGAATCCAGACAATGTCAGTGGCGTGGCGATCTGCATCAGCTGGCCCCTGGTCTCCAGACCCGGAATCTCCCCGGATCGGTTTCCCGCCACCAGATTCGCCTGCGCGGGGAGGCTAATCCCGGCAGGGGCACGCGGATCAAGCAGGCTGCGCGGACTCAGCCGCACGGCCACATCCGACCGCTTCGGGCGCTCCTTGAAAATATCCACGATCTGTTGGATGGGCGTGATCCCGGCGATCGCTTCCTTGGAGAACGGGAAGGCGTATGCCACCGCGCCAACCAGTCGGTCTTCAATGTAGACCGGGCTGCCGCTCATGCCCGCAAAAACACCGGTTTGGACAAGTCGTTCACTGTAAAGCCGGGCCAGAATCATGTCCTGCTTTGGCCCGATATTTCTCAGAACACCGAGGATTTCCAGGTCGAATCGCTCGACCGCGTCATTCTGGAAGACGGTCTTTCCGTAACCCTTCTGACCCGGCTGCACCATTTCCAAGGGGTAAAACGAAGCGGATTGTCCGTAAAGCTGAACCGACAGGAGCAGGAACGCAGCGATAGCGGCGCCCCGGTATAGATACATCATTCTGGTAAGGACCTCGTTCTCACGGTTGCACGCGACGATACCCCGGTTAAGCGTCTGTTCGGGCTGTGCGCGGCGTTCCTTGCGTGTTCCGATGAATTTTGCGGAGCAAGTATAGCGACGGGAAGTCACGACCGTCAAGGAACGGCGGCCTACACTCCACCCGGATCCCCGGCCCCCCTTTTCGGAAGTTGATGCAGAATCCGCTTTTCGCCTTTGGGCAACAGGAATAAGATGTCACCGAAGCGGCAACGCGTTTCTTGGTGGTGGTGTGATAAAGAGACGTTTTAGAACCTATCTGAAAGTCTTTCTGCCTTCTGTCCTGGTCGTCGTTCTGGCCTTCCTCTTTCTCGTCGGCTACTCCGCTTATTCCATTCTATACCCAGAACTGCCGACGACCGAGGGAAGCCCCGAATCGTATTTGCTGACGTATGAGGAGATACGCGTTCCTCGGGTCGTCGGATCCACCTGGTATCTGCCGGGCGCCGCCCTCAACCCGTCGGTTTACCTGTGCCACGACTACTCCTTCAATCGCCTGTCAGCCCTGAACCTTGCCTCGGCACTGCACGACGTCGGGTATCATGTCTACGTCGTGGGCTTTCGCGGGCATCTGGCCAAGGGCGGGTCTCCTTCGAGCCTCGGTCTCGTCGAGGGTGAAGACCTCGCTCGAATCGTTGAATTCACCGCAGGTGCGAGGG
>Ga0209077_1000040_pt1 | contig 31672 bp, 29 predicted proteins | sample PPLLak1March2015_FD_187247 | JGI IMG/M metagenome (GOLD analysis project Ga0209077, IMG submission 187247) | Freshwater sediment microbial communities from Prairie Pothole Lake near Jamestown, North Dakota, USA - PPLs Lake P7 Core (1) Depth... | ecosystem: Environmental > Aquatic > Freshwater >... | reverse complement strand
TAGTGTATCGCACCACCGAGGGCAGCAAGGAGCGGCCGTTTTCGTCGTTCAATACCACGGCAAGACCACTGCGCACCGTTGCCACCAGGGAATTGGTGGTGCCAAGGTCGATGCCCACCGCCAGGCGATGCTGGTGAGGTGCGGCGCTCATGCCGGGTTCGGCGATTTGCAGTAATGCCATTAAGAATCCTTATTAACCACAAGCTAACCCCCCTCAAATCCCCCCTTGTCAGGGGGGAAGCCGGACACTCCTCCCCTGACAAGGGGAGGCCGGGAGGGGTTAGGCTTCCATCAACTCCAGGGCGTTATCGATTTCCTCGCCCAGCTTTTCCATGAATTTCAGCTTGCGCACCAGTCCGGAAGCGGCCTGGTAGTCAGCCTGCTCGTCCAGCAAGCGCCCCAGCTCATCATGCTGCGCGCGCACTTCGCCACGCAGGCGGTGATACAGCGCCTCCATGTCGTCGACATCCTGTGCTTCCTTCGCTTCCATGATGGCCTCGCGCCATTCCATCTGCTCCATGAGGAAATCCGCTGGCATGGCGGTATTTCTTTCCTCCTGGGTATCCACGCCGTGCAGGTGAAGCAAGTAGCGCGCACGCGAAAGCGGGTTTTTCAGTACCTGGTAAGCCTCGTTGGCATACGTCGCCCATTGCATAGACATGCGCCGTTCCTGATCTCCCAAGTGAGCAAATTTGTCGGGATGAACCTGCGTCTGTATCTCTCGATACGTTTGGTCCAACCGCTCCGCATCAATCTGGAAAGATGGCTTCAGGCCAAACAGTTCGAAATGGGTTTTGCTGAAATCAATTGATAGCATTCAGTTGCCAACCTTCAGCAATCAGCTTAAAACAACCGCGCTGCCTTTGCTGACGGCTGATAGCTGATCTCTATACATTAAAACTCTCGCCACAGCCGCACGCGTTCTTGACATTGGGATTGTTGAACTTGAAACCCTCGTTCAGCCCCTCGCGGGTGTAATCCAGTTCGGTGCCATCGAGATAGGCCAGACTTTTAGCATCGATTAACACCTTTACGCCATAACTTTCGAACTGCAGATCATCAGCGCCGATTTCATCCGCGAACTCCATAGTGTAGGCCATGCCAGAGCAGCCAGAAGTGCGCACACCAAGGCGCAGGCCAACGCCTTTGCCGCGCTTGATGATGAAATTGCTGACGTGCTTGGCAGCTTGCTCGGTCATCGTAATCGCCATGATCAGCACGCCCCCTTGCACGCATCGGTTACCACGTTTGCGCCATGCTTGGCCTTGTAGTCGGCCACGGCAGCCTTGATCGCATCTTCCGCCAGGATCGAGCAGTGGATTTTAACCGGCGGCAGCGCCAGTTCCTCGGCGATCTGGGTGTTCTTGATATCCAGCGCCTGGTCGAGTGTCTTGCCCTTGACCCATTCGGTCACCAGCGAGCTTGAGGCGATGGCCGAGCCGCAACCATAGGTCTTGAATTTGGCATCCTCAATCACCCCATCCTTGTTGACCCGGATCTGTAGTTTCATCACGTCGCCGCAAGCCGGTGCACCCACCATGCCAGTCGCCACGCCATCTTCTTCCTTGCCAAAGGAACCGACGTTGCGCGGATTTTCATAGTGATCCAGTACTTTTTCGCTGTATGCCATAACAATTCTCCTGTGATGAGTGATGAGTAATGGGCGATGAGGGAAAAATCATTACTCATTACCCATTACCCATCACCAAAAAATTAGTGTGCCGCCCACTGCACCGTGTTCAGGTCGATGCCGTCCTGATGCATTTCCCACAGCGGCGACAGTTCGCGCAGCTTGCCGATCTTGTTCTTGAGTAGTTGAATCGCGTAGTCGATTTCTTCCTCAGTGGTAAAACGACCCATGGTGAAACGGATCGAACTGTGCGCCAGTTCGTCGCTATGCCCCAGCGACTTCAGTACATAGGAAGGTTCCAGGCTGGCGGAGGTGCAGGCCGAACCGCTCGACACCGCGAGATCCTTGATCGCCATGATGAGCGATTCACCCTCGACGAAGCTGAAACTGATATTGAGATTATGCGGCACGCGATTATCCATGTCGCCATTGACATAGACCTCTTCGATTTCCTTGAGGCCTTTGTAGAGGCGGTCGCGCAGCATGCGGGCACGCTCGTTTTCTGCTGCCATTTCTTCCTTGGCGAGCCGGAACGCCTCGCCCATGCCAACTATCTGGTGCGTCGCCAGCGTACCGGAACGCATGCCGCGCTCGTGCCCGCCACCGTGCATCTGCGCTTCGAGGCGGATGCGCGGCTTGCGGCGCACGTACAAGGCACCGATGCCCTTGGGTCCGTAGGTCTTGTGCGCGGAAAAGGACATCAGGTCCACTTTCAGTTTTTGCAGGTCGATCACCACCTTGCCGGTGGCCTGGGCGGCATCGACGTGGAAAATCACGCCCTTGCCGCGGCAGATTTCGCCCAGCGCGGGGATGTCCTGGATCACGCCAATTTCGTTGTTGACGTACATCACCGAGGCCAGAATGGTGTCGGGACGGATCGCCGCAGTGAACTTGTCCAAATCGACCAATCCGTTGGATTCGGGAATGAGGTAAGTGACTTCGAAGCCCTGGCGCTCCAACTCGCGACAGGTGTCCAGCACCGCCTTGTGCTCGGTCGCCACGGTGATGAGGTGTTTCCCCTTGCCCGAGTAGAAATGCGCCGCGCCCTTGATGGCCAGATTATTGGATTCCGTGGCGCCGGAGGTCCAGACGATTTCCTTGGCATCGGCATTGACCAGCGAGGCCACTTGCTGGCGGGCGTATTCCACCGCCTCGTCGGCCTCCCAGCCAAATGCATGGGAACGGCTGGCCGGATTACCGAATTTCTCGGTCAGGTAAGGAATCATCTTCGCCGCCACCCGTGGGTCCACCGGCGTCGTCGCAGAATAATCCAGGTAAATCGGTAACTTCATCGCTTTCTCCAAAATCACACCATTTCTACGGATAACATGGATCGCAGGCGTCTCAATTCAACCTGCAATACCGCAATAAATTCTTGTACTTGCTCGCCTGTGTTGGCGCGCCCCAGGCTCACGCGAATGGCGCCCTTGGCCAACTCTGGCGCAACGCCCATCGCCAGCAGCACCGCGCTCGGCTCCGTGCTGCCGCTGGAGCAGGCGGAGCCACTGGCAACCGCGAATCCTGCCCGGTCCAGGGCCATGAGCAGGGTTTCCCCTTCAATGCCGGGAAAGGCAAAGTAGCTGGTATTCACCAAACGCGGGACTTCGCTGCCGAAAATTATCCCGCCCAGCGCCGCCACACCGCGCTCCGTTTCGCTGCGCAACGCACCGATCCGCTCCGCATCCTGCAACCTGCGACTATCTGCCAGTTCGCAAGCCAGGCCAAATCCGACAATGGCCGGCACGTTCTCGGTTCCAGCGCGCAGGCCTTTTTCATGTCCGCCGCCACTGATCTGCGGCATCAACTCCACCCGCTTGTCGACCACCAAGGCGCCAACACCCTTAGGACCATAAATCTTGTGTCCCGACAAGGACATGGCGTGGACACCGAGGCTGGCGAAATCGACCTCGATCTTGCCCAAAGCCTGCACCGCATCGGTATGCACCCATGCGCCGGCGGCACGCGCGCTTTGCGCCACGGCTGCCACATCCTGCACCACCCCGGTTTCGTTATTGGCCAACATCACGCTCACCAGTCCAGTGGGCTCACGCAATGACTGTGCCAGATCGTCCATGTCAAACCGGCCATCCCGATCAACCGCCACGCGGCGCGGCTTCCAGCCCTGCCTTTGCAAATCCCGGCAGGGCCTGGCCACGCTGGGATGTTCGCTACTGCTCCATACTATTTGCGATGCCGGCAGCGCCGCAGCCATGCCGCGGATCGCCAGGTTGTTGGCTTCGGTACCGCCGCTCACAAAGATCACTTGCGAGGGGTGCGCACCCACTACCACCGCCACTTTCTCTCGCGCCTCCTCTACCGCCTGGCGTGCGCTACGCCCGAAACCGTGACGGCTGGAAGGATTGCCGAAGCGTTCTTGCAGATACGGCATCATTGCCGCCAGCACCGCCGCATCCAGCGGCGTGGTGGCATTGTGATCGAAATACACCTGACTCATGAATAACCAGAATAAAGAAACGGATCAGGTCGAAGCCACAGCCTCGCCAACCTTGCCATGCTTGAAGCGTCGCTCCAACTGCTGTGGCCTAGGCATCACGCCCTGCGCGGCGACCAGCTGGGCCAGATTCACCGACTGCAGATAATCGAAAATCTTCACGTTGAGGTTGGTCCACAGATCGTGCGTCATGCAGGGAAGTTCGTCGTGGCAATTGCCCATGCCGCCGCACTTGGTGGCATCGATCGGCTCATCCACCGCCTGGATGATGTCCGCCACCGAAATTGACTCCAGCTCGCGCGCCAGGCAATAGCCGCCGCCCGGCCCGCGCACGCTGTCCACCAAGGCATGGCGACGCAACTTGCCGAACAACTGCTCAAGATAGGACAGGGAAATCCGTTGCCGGTCGCTGATACCAGCCAGCGTAACCGGCCCTTCGCCATGACGCATGGCCAGATCAATCATCGCCGTTACCGCAAAACGTCCTTTGGTGGTCAAACGCATATTAGCCTCGTATAAAAGGAACAACTTGCGATCACTATATGAAACCCTACCATTTTAGTCAACTATTTTGTTTAAATAATTGACGTCGAACTTCTCGCCCGCCGCCTCGCTATCCGGAATCTCTGCACCCAGGCGCCTGAGGTGAAGCAGGATGTGCTCGATGCGGTGATCGGTCACCACGGTATGATCGAGCAGGCTGTGCACTGCCTTGACCATGGGGTCGTTCATGTCTTCGCTGATGGCATAGGCGGAGAAACCCATTTTCTTGGCCTGGTTTTCGCGCTTCTCGGCAACGCCATCCAGAATGCGCGCCGGGATGCCCACGGCAGTCGCGCCGGCCGGAACATCCTTCACCACCACCGCGTTGGAACCTACTTTGGCCCCCTCTCCGATGGTTATCGGACCCAGAATCTTGGCGCCCGCACCGACTACCACGCCCTTCCCCAAGGTGGGGTGGCGCTTGCCTTTTTGCCAAGAAGTGCCGCCCAGGGTAACGCCGTGGTAAAGCGTCACATCGTCACCGAGCTCCGCCGTTTCGCCGATCACCACGCCCATGCCATGATCGATGAACACGCGCCGGCCAATCCGCGCGGCAGGGTGAATTTCGATGCCGGTTATCCAGCGCGCGAAGTGGGCAGTAAATCGCGCCAGCCAGAAAAACTTCCATCCCCACAGTTTATTGGTCAGGCGATGAAACAGGATTGCGTGTACGCCGGGATAGGTGGTCAACACCTCCCAACGGGAACGAGCAGCGGGATCGCGCTCGAACACCACTGCAATATCTTCACGCAAATGTTTAAACATGATGTCTAACAGGATACAATGATCGCATTATTCTATAGCCAAGTGTTTTAGTCAACTATTTACTTGGGAATCCGCCCTCGACCGGCCTTCTTCAAAATCCCCCGCAGTATATTCACCTCTTCCTTTTCCATCGCGGCACGGGAGAACAGGCGCCGCAACCTCGTCATCAAGCGCCGGGGATCCAGCGGGTCCAGAAAATCAATCTCGACCAGGGTGCGCTCCAGATGTTCATAGAACCGTTCAACATCCTCGAAGGCGGCCAGAGGGACGTCTTTTGATATGGGCGCAGTCACGACACCGCAGGTGCGCAGTTCATAACTCACCACTTGCACCGCCGCCGCCAAGTTGAGAGAACTGTAGTCGGGATTGACCGGGATGGTAATCAGCAACTGGCATTTTTCCAGTTCGGCATTGGACAGGCCGGACATCTCCGTGCCGAACAGCAGCACCACCGGCGCCTCTTCCGCCCGTGCCAGGATTTGCGGCGCCGCCTCGCGCAAGGTCAGCATGGTGTGCGACAGGTCGCGGTGCCGCGCTGTCAGCCCCACCACAAGCACAGCCCCTTGCAAGGCCCGCTCCAGGCTGGAACAGACCACTGCATTCGCCAGCAGGTCGTTCGCGCCGGAAGCCATGGCATCAGCCATCGCATCGGGAAACTGTTTGGGGTTGACGAGAAAAAGATTGCTCAGCCCCATGGTCTTCATGGCCCGCGCAGCCGCGCCGATATTGCCGGGGTGACTGGTGTGACTCAGCACGACACGAATGTTGTCCAACACGGAGTTACTCAAAACTAGTCTTTCCCATGTAAAATAGCGCTTAATTCCTGTTCATTAAAGCCATCGAAACCACTATGCATCCAATGCTCACCATCGCGGTCAAGGCCGCGCGCCGCGCCGGCAACATCATCAACCGTGCATCTCTCGACATCGACATGCTCACGATCAAGCAAAAAAGCCAGAATGATTACGTCAGCGAGGTGGATGGCGCCGCTGAAAACGCGATTATTGAAATTCTGCTGGAAGCCTACCCGGATCACGAAATTTTAGCAGAAGAGAGCGGCGCTCGCGGCACATCGGAATTCCAGTGGATCATCGACCCGCTCGATGGCACCACCAATTTTCTCCACGGCTTCCAGCAATATGCCGTGTCCATCGCCTTGCTACACAAGGGCGTGATCACCCAGGCCGTCATTTACGACCCGGTCCGCAACGACCTTTTTACCGCCACCAAGGGCCGTGGAGCCTATCTCAACGACCGCCGCCTGCGCGTCAGCAAACAGAAGCAACTCAGTGACGCCCTCATCGGCACCGGCTTCCCATTCCGCGATTTTACTCATATCGACGCCTATCTCGGCATGTTCCGCGACCTGATCCAGAAAACCGCCGGCCTGCGCCGCCCCGGTTCGGCCGCGCTGGATCTGGCTTACACCGCTGCAGGCCGCTTTGACGGCTTCTTCGAGATCGGCCTCAACTCCTGGGACATCGCAGCCGGTTGCCTGATGGTGCAGGAAGCGGGCGGCCTGGTGGGCGACTTCGAGGGCAATGAAACTTACCTCACAAGCGGCAACATCATCGCTGGCAACCCCAAGGTTTTCGGCCAGCTGTTACAAGCGATTGCGCCTCATCTGACCCCCGAACTAAAAACCCTTCAAGCTGTGTTACCATAATTTGCATATCCGCTCTGAAAGAAGCGGATTCATGTTATTCAAGGGGCATTATGGACAGGCTGTTTCTCGCGGCAACATGCTTAACACTCATCGCCTGCAGTAGTGGCGCCATTGCCGAAGGCGGTTATCGCCCAAGCGGCGCTGCCGCAACAGAAACCAGCTACATTTTCGCCCCACACCCCTACCTCAACCCCCAGGATCTTTATAGCGCATACGAACCCGTTATGCGCTATCTGGAAAGCAAAATTCCCGGCGTCCGTTTCAGCGTGGAAACTTCCAAGGACTACGCTGCCTATGAAGCCAAGATCGCTGCCCGCAGTTTTCATTTCGGCCTGCCCAACCCTTACCAGACTGTTTTAAGCCTGGAGCATGGCTACCGCGTCATCGCCAAGATGACGCCGGATGAAAACTTTCGCGGCATGATGGTGGTGCGCAAGGACCGCAAGCTGCGCAACCCGCAGGATCTGGCCGGCAAGCCGCTGTGTTTTTCCTCCCCTACCGCCGTGGCCCAGACCATGCTGCCCCTGCTGTACCTGCACGACCTCGGCCTGAACGTGAAGGCCAACCCGATCAATTATGTCGGTTCGCCTATTTCGGCCATCATGCACGCCTATAGCGGCGATGCCGTGGCCTGCGGCACCACCGTGCGCTTCTGGGGAAACTGGTCGCGCGACAACCCGGACAAGGCGCAGGAAATGGAAACCCTGTGGCCCACCAGCACCCTGCCGCATAACGGCGTGATCGCGCGCAACGATGTGCCCCCCGCGCTGGCCCAGCAGGTCGGTGCAGTGCTGGCAGGGATGGACAAGGACCCAACGCTTGACCAGAGCCAGTTCAAGGTTGGTCAGGCGCACTTCGAGGCCGGCACCAACGCCACCTATGCGCCGATGTCCGTCTTCCTCAAGCGTTATGACGAGGCCATCGGCCTGCCGGCGCAAATGAAGCCACGCCCACGCTGAACCGATAGCCTTGAAGCGTTTTTTCGATTTCATTTTCTATAGTATCCGCGGCCGTATCATCGCCGGGGTAGTGCTGCTGCACGCGGTGCTGATGGGCCTGATCGTGGCTGACATGCTGACGCGCCAGCAGTCATTCATGGAATACCAGATTGCCCGCGAGGGGCAGAGCATGGCCACGACCCTGGCCGCCAACGCGCCATCCTGGCTGATCAGCAATGACGTCGCCGCCCTGGCTGAACTGGTAAACAGCCTGAAAACCGTGCCCCATCTGCAAACGGCCATGATCATCGACCGCCATGGAAAAGTCCGCGCTGCAACCGACCCCGGTTTGTTTAATCTGCAACTCAACGACCCGCCGAGCATGGTTTTGCTCGCCACCGGCAAGCAGGCATGGCACGACGGGGTAGTGGACAGCGTCAGCGAGATCAAAGTCGGCAATCGACACATTGGCCACGCCAGGGTGATTCTCAGCGCATCGGCAGTGCAATCCGAACTCGACGTCATCACCCATAAAGGCATGGCTTACACCATCATCGCCATCCTGCTCGGCGGCTTGCTGTCCTGGCTGCTGGTACGCGGCATGACGCAACGCCTCAAGTTGCTCTCCGGTGCGGCAGATGCCATTGCGGAAGGAAATCTTGGCATTGCGCTGCCGGATTCTGCCGGCCGCGACGAAGTGGCGCGGCTCACCCGCGATTTCAACCAGATGGCGCGCGCACTGGAACAGGATCGGGAGGAGCGCAGCCGTTACGAACAGGCCCTGTTCGCCGAGAAGGAACGTGCCCTTGTCACGCTTCACTCCATCGGTGATGCCGTCATCACCACCGACACCGGGGGCCTGGTGCAATTCCTCAACCCGGTTGCCGAGGAACTGACTGGCTGGAACACGAAGGAAGCCTATGGCAAACCCCTGACTGAAGTGTTCCACATCATTAACGAAAAAACGCGCGTAAAACTCGAGAATCCGGTCGAAAAAGCCCTGCGCTTCAATGGCATCGTCGGCCTCGCCAATCACACCGTGCTGATCCGCCGCGACGGCCACGAATTTTCCATCGAGGACTCGGCCGCCCCGATCCGCGACCGCGATGGCACCATCATCGGCGTGGTGCTGGTATTCCACGACAATACCCAGTCCCACGCCATGGCACGTGAAATTTCCTACCAGGCAAGCCACGATGCGCTGACCGGGCTGATCAACCGGCGCGAGTTCGAGCACCGCCTCAGTAACCTGATCAGCAACGCCAAAACAGAACACCAGCAGCATGCACTGCTCTATCTCGACCTTGACCAGTTCAAGATCGTCAACGATACCTGCGGCCATGCCGCAGGAGATGAATTGCTGCGCCAGATCACGCTGGTGCTGAAAACCAGGATTCGCGAAAAAGACATGCTGGCCCGCCTGGGCGGCGACGAGTTCGGTGTGCTACTGGAAAAATGCCCCCTTCCCCGTGCACAGGGTATGGCGGAGGAACTGATCGAAATAGTGAGGCATTTCCATTTCAGCTGGGGAGACAAGGTTTTTTCCATCGGCGTCAGCATCGGCCTCGTCGCCATCACGGAGCACAGCCAGGATTGGGCCAGCCTGCTGAGCAATGCCGACACCGCCTGTTACCACGCCAAGGAACTCGGCCGCAACCGGGTACAGACCTACCTCGCCGATGATCTCGAACTGGCGCAGCGCCACAATGAAATGCATTGGGTCGGGCGCATTGCCAAGGCCTATGAGGAAGAACGTTTCCGCCTCTTCTACCAGCCGATAGTACCGACCGCGCCTGGAAGCACGGAGCCGCCCCACCTGGAAATTCTGGTGCGCATGCTGGACGAAAAAGGGAATCTGGTCGCCCCCGGCGCATTCATCCCCGCCGCAGAGCGCTATAACCTGATGACCACTCTGGATCGCTGGGTGGTAAGCAACGCGCTTAACTGGCTGGCCGCCCACAAGGGCATGCCCATGGTATGCGCCATCAACCTCTCCGGCCATTCCATGGGCGACGAGCACTTTCTCGACTTCATCGTGGGACAGATCAAGGGGACTGGGGTAACGCCCAACAACATCTGTTTCGAGATCACCGAAACCGCCGCCATCGCCAACCTCACCAAAGCTGTGCGCTTCATCAGCGAGCTCAAGGCATTGGGCTGCCGCTTCTCACTGGACGATTTCGGCTCGGGGCTATCTTCCTTCGCCTACCTCAAGAACCTGCCGGTGGATTATCTCAAAATCGACGGCGGCTTCGTCAAGGACATGGACCGGAACCAAACCAGCTACGCCATGGTTGAAGCGATCAACAACATCGGCCACACCATGAACGTCCAGACCATCGCCGAGTTCGTGGAAAACCAGGCCATTTTTGACCAGCTACGGAATCTCGGCGTGGACTTCGCACAAGGCTATGTCATCGCCAGACCCGCGCCACTAGGCGAATACCATCCGCAATAAGGCAAAAAAAAAGTTAACCACGGAGAGCACGGAGGACACGGAGCAATATCAGTACTCTACACAAATATTTCGCATCACCTGTTGGGCAAAGTCGATAGCTTGGCAATGCTCTGGTTTTCTTTGTGCTCTCCGTGCTCTCCGTGGTTCAAACGCAGTTTCACGAGTAAAAAACCTATCTTCCTGAACGCGCAGCCACGTCACGCAGGAAGGGGAGATACTGCGACCACCCGTGTACCGGACCAGTGTGGGAAAACACCACCACACCCTGTTTGTCCAGCACATAAGTGGTGGGGAAAACCATCGCCAGTTCACGATCGCGGATCTGTTTGCCGTTCGCCAGATTGAGCAAATCAGAACCGGCATCAGCAATACCCGAGTCATACAGCGGCAGGCTAAAGCGCTGATTCTCCGCCCATATGCGTGCAGTATCGACATCCTCGCGCATTTGCAGCAGCACTAGCTGAATATCGCGCGACTGGCCCAGTTCCTGTTTCAGCTTCTGTAGTTCGGGCATTTCCTGACGGCATGGCGGACACCATGTACCCCAAAAATGCAGCAATACCACCTTGCCGCGCAGCGCCGAGAGCTTGAGCGGTTTGCCGGCCGGACTCTTGATCGCCAGATCGTAAAAAAGCTGGCCGCGATGCTTGCCCACCTTTGCTCTTGCCGCATCGGCTTTGGATTTGTAAGGGCCCCACAATTTCGGCCAAGCCTTGGCATCGAACACCACCTGATTATCCAGTGCATACAGCACACATTGCTGCTCGGTATTTTCCCCGCACGCCTGCAGCGCTTCTTCTTCCGCCAACGTGGCAGAAGGTGCATCCGCTTTCCACGACCAGGCGCCACCCGGCGCAATGGCAAATGCGCGATGCAAGGGTTGCTGCAGAAAAACCCGATATCCTTCACGCCCCGCGCTCCCAATCTGCGGCAGTGCCATGATGTCGCCAAGTTCGGCTGCAACGCCCGGCATGGACAGGCAAGCTGCCGACAACACGGCGCAACCCAATACTGCACGAAAAAATTGCATCATTACGCTCCGGTCGAATGCTCGACGAGCAGGCATGGTTCCTCAAACAGCGACTTGATCACCACCTTGCGAATCTCTGCCCGATCGGGAACCTGATACAACACCGGCGTAAGCATTTCCTCGAAAATTCCCCGCAGGCTGCGGGCGCCGACCTTGTATTCGAATGCCAGTTCAGCTATCTGGCGGAAAACCACCGGCTCAATCTCCAGTTCAACGCCCTCGTCCCCGAGCATTTCGCGGAACTGGTTGACAATCGAATTGCGCGGCTCGGTCATGATTTTCACCAGCAGCTCGCGTGACAAGCTCTGCAAATTGGCAATGATGGGCAAACGTCCGGCGAATTCCGGAATCAGTCCGAACACGAAAAGGTCGGTGGGCTTGACACGCGAATTCAGCCGGTTGAGGATTTTCTGGTTATCGCCGTCGGCGATGGCAATGAAACCGAAGGCATGAGTCGTGGCGGTAATGTTCTCCAGGCCGACAAAGGCGCCCGCGCAAATGAAAAGAATATTGGAGGTATCAAGGGATTGTGCGTTGCCCAGCCTGACCAGTGCACCTTCCATGATTTTCAGCAGGGCATGCTGCACGCGTTCGCCCGACGTGCTGTGCAACTCGCCCTCGGGTGATTTCAGTTTATCGATCTCGTCGATAAAAACAATGCCGCGCTGGGCCTTGGCAACATCCCCCTCTGCCTTGTCCAGCAGACGCAGCAGCACCGCCTCGATTTCCTCGTTGACATATTTCGACTGCGCCAGCGAGGTGGCATTGGCGGTGACGAAAGGCACGCGCAGGATACGCGACAGGGTTTCGCACAGCAGCGTCTTGCCCGTGCCGGTCGGGCCGATCAGCAGGATATTGCTCTTGGCGATCTCCACGGCTCCCGCTCGCTGCTTGCCGAGCTTGCGGTAATGGGAATACACCGCCACGGAAAGTATCTTCTTGGCCTCATCCTGACCGACGACATACTGGTCAAGATAGCTTGCGATGGTGCTGGGAGTCAGTTTCTTTTCCCGCGCGGGCGGAATGTCGGAGGTATTCATGAGGGCGTGCCGCCAATATTCACAGGAAGAATATTGTGGCACATTCCGGACGGCGCGGTGAACCCAGCGAAAATCTGGGTGCGAAAACACACCAAGCTTCCGGCACTTCGCCGTTGACGATGCGCTGCGCCCGGCCCTCCACGATGGCGGTCTTGCCCACGCCCGGTTGCGCCATCTGCTTAAGGTAGCGCCAACGAGCAGGTCGCAAGCGTGAATTTGGCGTAGCGCATGATTACTCGTTTGAGCTGCTATTATAAAGAAAACAGGCGGATGCCGAAGCAGCCGTCTGTTTAGTGGCACGTGGCCCAGAGACGAATTATGAACATTAACTATTCAGATCGCCGATCAAGGGCGGAAGCGTTTAAGTGCATCCTCTACGATCTGATGATTGTTCGTATTCCAGAAATGTCTGTTTGCAAAAGGCGAATTCGGCATGACTTTCCTTTTGAGGACTTCCTCACGAAAATCGCCGACGTTACTCTTCCAGTAATCGAGGCTCAGCACTTCCTCTTCGGACAAGGTATGGCAGCCCTGACAATCTGTCACGACGACCTTCCAGAGTTCTGGTTCGCCGGCCCAGTCGCTTGGCATGTAAGCCGAGTTCTGCGTGGCCAAGGGCAGGTATTTGCCACCGTAGAGCCCACTTATCAGGCTTTTCACGGCGCTGGGCGGTTTTGTCATTAGCACCCCCTTATTAAGCTTCTTCACGTTGGCTTCATTTGCTGCTCGGGATGTCAGTGCGCCGTACTCGAAAACATTGAAGTCAAACGCAAGAAATCCGCCGCCGGTCTTGCCACCACGGGTTGCAAAGTCCTTGCTCCCACCACCATGGCAGGCAGCACAACCGTTTGGCAAGTACAGTTCTTCTCTCGTGGCCACGTCAGGATCAAAGAAAGTACTGTTCTCGCGACCACCACTGGCATTGTAGATGTAGAACTTGGTAATACGGTCACCATTCGGGCCAGGGGAGTATTCCATATTCACGATGGACTTTGCGTTTATGTTCATGAACGCATCCTGCTCGTTCTCGAAGTTAAAGGTAGTCATCGCAACATTCCCCACGTATCCGGCACGCTTGTCGATGACCATCTCAATTCTTCGCCAGAAACCAAGATCCGAGACGTTTTTGTGCCCCCCGACCACAACGACTTCATTACTGGGATCATTAAAGCCATTAACGTCTCTCCAGGCAGCCTGGGTCAACCTCTGGTTGGCTGGGTCGATGGTTTGGTAATACAAGATGGCATCAGCTTCCGTGCTAACGCCGTTGGCTTTGAGCAAATTGCCTGAATATGCCGCGCATGGCACTATTGATCCACCCAGTAACGCGACCGAAATCAATGCTGCTCTAAAATTCAATTTCATTTTCATTTCATTTCTCCATGCAATAAATTATGCAAAGTGCGGGGTGATAACAGCTGCTAGTGCGAAACCGCGGCGAGACCGGATGCCGCGATGACGAATAGATCATGTTGCTACCCATCGAGTTCTGGAAGAGATTATTGTCGGGTACCGCCAGTGCATCCTCAGGGCGGAGAGGCTCGCCTGCCCGACATTGATCGCCGATCCGAAATTCACGATACGCGCATAGCGTCGGGAGAACACTTCGCTTGATGATGTATTTTGCTGGTCGGGAAAGTACGATACCCAGCTTTTTTGATGCGGACTAGGCTGTATATGCTACGGTCAGAAAGTACTCAGCCGTACGTTCATGAAATTACGGGGAGATAACTCAGGAACGTTAAAAAACCGGGGACGTTTCCGTGCCCGGTTTTTTCACCCCGGATAAGCCATCAGCTCGGAGTACCGCTTAATGGATTGTCCTGATTAGCACGTTTTCACGCCTTCTCGAAGCTGAATGCGCCTTCGCGGAAGCCCACCCTGATGGTGTCCTTGGCAGCAAAATGCCCGCCCAGGATTTCCTTCGCCAAGGAATTTTCCAGGCTGGACTGGATGGCGCGCTTCAGCGGACGCGCGCCGAACACCGGGTCGAAGCCCGCGCTCGCCAGTTCGGACAGCGCCGCCTCGCTCACTTCCAGCGTCATTTCCATCTTCGCCAGGCGCTTCTCCAGGTATTGCAACTGGATGCGCGCAATGGACTTGATGTTAGCTTCGTCCAGAGCGTGGAACACCACCACTTCATCGATGCGGTTGATGAACTCGGGACGGAAATAGGTTTTTACTTCGCCCATCACCGCCAGTTTGATGATCTGGTAATCGTCGCCCGACATCTGCTGGATCATCTGGCTGCCGAGGTTGGAGGTCATCACGATCACGGTGTTCTTGAAGTCCACGGTGCGCCCCTGCCCGTCGGTCATGCGACCGTCGTCGAGCACCTGCAGCAGCACGTTGAACACGTCCGGGTGAGCTTTCTCCACTTCGTCGAGCAGGATCACCGAATAGGGCTTGCGGCGCACCGCCTCGGTGAGATGGCCGCCCTCTTCATAGCCGACATAGCCGGGCGGCGCGCCGATGAGGCGGGAAACGCTGTGCTTCTCCATGAATTCCGACATGTCGACGCGGATCAGATGTTCCTCGGAATCGAACAGGAATCCGGCCAGCGCCTTGCACAGTTCGGTCTTGCCCACCCCTGTCGGACCGAGAAAGAGGAAGGAACCATAGGGCCGGTTGGGGTCGCCCAGGCCGGCGCGCGAACGGCGAATTGCATCCGAGACCAGGCGCACGGCTTCGTCCTGCCCGACCACGCGCTGGTGCAGCGCGTCTTCCATCTTGAGCAGCTTGTCGCGTTCGCCTTCCATCATCTTGGAAACCGGGATTCCCGTGGCGCGCGACACTACTTCGGCGATTTCCTCCGCGCCCACCTGAGTGCGCAGCAGCTTGTGCTTTTCCTGCGACTCGCTGGCCGTTTCAGCATGCTTGAGCTGGACCTCCAGTTGGGGCAGTTTGCCGTACTGGATCTCCGCCACCTTGTCGAGCTTGCCCTCGCGCTGCAGCTTGACGATGTCCACCTTCAGCCGCTCGATTTCTTCCCTGATGTGCTGGCTGCCCTGCACCTGGGCTTTCTCGGCTTTCCAGACTTCTTCCAGATCGTTGTATTCACGCTGCAGCTTGACGATTTCCTCGTCGAGCAGTGCGAGGCGTTTCTTCGAGGCCTCGTCCTTCTCCTTCTTCACCGACTCGCGCTCGATCTTGAGTTGGATCAGGCGGCGGTCGAGCTTGTCCATGACTTCCGGCTTGGAGTCGATCTCCATGCGGATGCGCGAGGCCGCCTCGTCGATCAGGTCGATGGCCTTGTCGGGCAGGAAGCGGTCGGTGATGTAGCGGTGCGACAACTCGGCGGCGGCGATGATGGCTGGATCGGTGATTTGCACGTTGTGGTGCAACTCATATTTCTCCTGCAAGCCGCGCAGGATGGCGATGGTATCCTCCACGCTCGGCTCGTTCACCATTACCTTCTGGAAGCGACGCTCCAGCGCGGCATCCTTCTCGACATATTTGCGGTATTCGTCGAGCGTGGTGGCGCCAATGCAATGCAGCTCGCCGCGCGCCAGGGCGGGCTTGAGCATATTGCCAGCATCCATCGCGCCTTCCGCCTTGCCGGCGCCGACCATGGTGTGCAGTTCGTCGATAAACAGGATGATGCGGCCTTCGTCCTGCCCCACTTCCTTGAGCACGGCTTTCAGGCGCTCCTCGAATTCGCCGCGGTACTTTGCGCCCGCCAGCAGGCCGGCCATGTCCAGCACCAGCACGCGCTTGCCCTTGAGGGTTTCCGGCACTTCGCCGTTGACGATGCGCTGCGCCAGCCCTTCCACGATGGCGGTCTTACCCACGCCCGGCTCGCCGATCAGCACCGGGTTGTTCTTGGTGCGGCGCTGCAGCACCTGGATGGCGCGGCGGATCTCGTCGTCGCGGCCGATCACCGGATCGAGCTTGCCCATCCGGGCACGTTCGGTGAGATCCAGGGTATATTTCTTCAGCGCCTCGCGCTGGCCTTCGGCTTCCTGACTTTGCACGTTTTCCCCTCCGCGTACCGCATTGATGGCCTGTTCCAGGTGCGCCTTGTCGACCCCGTGTTCCTTCAGCAGGCGCCCCGCTTCTCCCTTGTCCTGGGCCGCTGCCAGCAGGAACAGCTCGCTGGCAATGAACTGGTCGCCGCGCTTCTGGGCGTCCTTGTCTGTCAGGTTGAGCAGGTTGTTGAGGTCGCGCGAAATACTCACCTCGCCACCATGGCCTTCCACCTTGGGCAAGCGCTCCAGCGCTTTTTGCAGGGCGGGCAGCAGGCCGCCGACATTGGCCCCGGCGCGCTGCAACAGCGACGCGGTACCTCCCTCCTCCTGCTGCAACAGCGCCAGTAGCAAATGCTGCGGCTCGATATACTGGTTGTCCTGCCCGATGGCAAGACTTTGCGCGTCGTTAATCGCCTGCTGGAATTTGGTAGTGAGTTTGTCAAAACGCATGGCTTTGTTCCTCGTGATTAGACTAATCCCTAATTGGGGGAGGGATATGAAATTTCAAGCTAGAGCACAGGAGCATATAGTCCATCCGTGCCATAACACCCCTCTGCGGTTTGCGGTAAACTCATGTGGCGAAAAGGCGAACGGGAAGAACGTGACAAAAAGAGGACTATCCCTGGTTGGTATGTGGCTGGCGCTGCTGATGTGGCTGGGCGCGGCCTGTGCAGCGCCACCTGCTTCCCTCTTGCTCGCCACCGGCACCGAGGTTCCGCTGCGCGCCTACCCGGCCCAGGGCGATACCCTGCTGCTGTGGTTCGTGTGCGACGAGGGGCACAGCGCCAACGAAGCGCGCACGGCAAAGGAATTGGCCTTCCACGGTTACGAAACCTGGTTCCCGGAAATGCTTGACGCACATTTCCTGCCCATCCTGCCGAGCAGCCTGGAACAGCTACCGCCTGAGGAAATAAGGGAAATCATTTCCCATGCGGTGCGACTCAGTGGCAAGAAAATCGTACTCATCACTTCCGGCCACGGCGCAATCCCGATTCTGCGCGCAGCCAAGGCTTGGCAGGATGAATCCTCACTGCAAGACAAAAACTTGCTCGCCGGCGCAGTCCTGTTCTACCCTGACCTGTATTCCGTCGTGCCTGCACCCGGCGTGGAGGCGCAATATCACTCCATCGTCGTCCAGACCCGCTTACCGCTGTTCATCTACCAGGGGCAACTGTCGCCAGGCCGCTGGTGGCTGGAACACCTCAAGGTTCAGTTCGCCCGTGGCGGCACCAAGGTACAAAGCAAGGTGCTGCCGAAAGTGCGCAGCCATTTCTACGTGCGCCCTGATGCCACTGCAGAAGAAAACGCCATGGCGGAAAGATTGCCCGAACTGCTTCAGGATGCACTGAAAACACTGGAACCATGATCATGAAAAAACTACTGCTGGGCCTGTGCTGCCTGTTCTTTCTTTCCTCCTCTCATGCCCAGGAACTCAAGCCCTGGAAGGCGGGCACGCCCCCACCCCTGGCGCTGAAGGATATCAACGGCAAAACCCACAAGCTGGAAGATTATCGAGGCAAAGCGGTGATGGTGCAGTTCTGGGCCACCTGGTGCCCCCCCTGCCTCAAGGAAATGCCCGCCATGCAGCGCCTAGAGAAGAAAATGGCGGGCAAGCCCTTTATCATCCTGGCGGTAAACATGGGCGAGACGGAAAAGGATGTGCGCGAATTCGTCAACAAAATGAAAATCAACTTCACCGTGCTGATGGACGAGGATGGCAAGGGGGTGGGCGACTGGAAAGTGTTCGTCGCCCCCTCCACCTTCCTGCTCGACGCGCAGGGCAACGTGCGCTACACGCTGCAGGGCGGTGCGGAATGGGATGAGCCGGAATACGTCACGGCAATCACCGGGCTGATGCCGGCAAAATAACGGGCAGGCTCCATTGTTATTGCCTGAGCGGCTTGCCGTGAGCTGAGTCGAACGGAACCGAAGACAGTTCGCTACATAAGTTTCACGCTAACAGCCACAGCTCAGCTCCCTCAGTAGATCAGGTTGAGCATCACCATCATCACGACGAGGAACAGCAGCGTCATGATGCCGCCGGCGCGCATGAAATCCGCCACCTTGTAGCCCGCCGGGCCCATGATCAGGGCATTGACCTGGTGGGTGGGGAGAAAAAAGGAATTGGAGGTCGCGAGCGCCACGGTCAGCGCGAACACTGCCGGGTTGGCGCCGGCGCCGATGGCGATATTGACCGCCAGAGGCACCAGCAGCACGGTGGCGCCGACGTTGGACATCACCAAGGTAAAGAAGGTGGCGAGCACCGCTATGGCCAGCTGCAACACCCAGATCGGCAGACCTCCAAGCAGGTTCAACGTCTGCTGGGCGATCCAGGCGGCCGTGCCGCTGGTCTCTACCGCCAGGCCAAGCGGTATCAGGCTGGCGAGCAGGAATACCGATTTCCAGCTCACCGCGTGATAAGCCTCCTCGACGCGCAGCACGCCCGAAAGGATCATGCCGATTGCCCCGGTCATCAATGCAATGGACAGACGCACGTCGGTGAACAGCACCATGAACAGGGCGATACCGAAGAAAGCCAGTGCCGGTTTGACCTTGTGCGGGCGCAACTCCTCGTGCGGATATTCGGTGGTAAGAACCACAAAATTCCTGTCGCGCTCCAGGTGAGCCAGCGCTTCCCAGGTCGTGTGCACGATGAGGGCATCGCCGGCCTGGAGCGGCAGGCTGCGAATGCCATCACCCTTGCGCAGGGTTTCCCCGCCCCGGTGCAGGGCCACCATGGCGAGGCCATAGGTCTTGCGCAACCATACATCGCGAGCGCTCTTGCCGATCAGTTCGGAACCCGGCGGGATGACCACCTCCGCAATCCCCGCCCTGGTCGCTGCCAAAGGCTCGGCAAAGGTTTCCAGGTCATTGCGTAATTCCAGCCCGTTGGCCGCGACAAAGGCCTGCAGACGATCCGGGGAGGCCAGGATGCCCAGCACGGTGTTGGTTTCAATGCCCACATCGCGATTCAGGCTGCCGGGGCCGACACGCGGGCCATCGCTGCCATGGGCAAGCGCGATCACACGGACGCGGGCAGCATCCTCGATTTGCTCCACTTTCTTGCCGGCCAGGGGGCTGCCGGCCGGTACCACGACTTCGAACAGGCCATAATCAAGGCCGTAGAGGTCCTGGAAGTACTGCATGGCATTGGTACCGCTGGTGATGTCATCGTGCTTGCCGCCGGGCAGCACGAAACGACCAGCGAGCACGAAATAGGCAATACCGCTGGCGAGCAGGGCGAGGCCAATGGGGGTAACCGAGAACAGCGACCAGGTGGCCATCTGCTGCTCGGGTGCCAGAGCCTTGTTGGAGGTGAGGATCAGGTCGTTAAGCAGGATCAATGGGCTGGAGCCGACCATGGTGATAGTGCCGCCCAGGATGGCGCAGAAACCCATGGGCATCAGCAACCGTGACAAGGGTAGTCCGGTGCGCGCTGAAATCCGGCCGACCACCGGCAGAAATAGTGCAGCGGCACCCACGTTCTGCATAAAACTGGAGATGAAGCCGACCGTACCTGAAATGGCGGGGATGACCCTGGCCTCGGTCCGTCCAGCCAGTTTCAGGATGGTGCCCGCCACCTGGCCCATCAACCCGGTCTTGTCCAGGCCGGCGCCGATGATCATCACGGCGATGATGGACATCACCGCGTTACTGGAAAATCCCCGGAACAGTTCGGATGTCGGCACCAGGGGCTGGGCCAAGCCCAGTTTGACGCTGAAGGAGCTGATCAGGCCCAGCAAGACCATGATGCTCACCGCCGCCACGTCCACGCCCACCACTTCGAAAGCGAACAAAAACACCGTCAGCAGCAGAATGTCCATCACCACCGCGATTTCGACACTGGGAACCAGATAGGCGGCTGCCACACCAGCGAGCAGAAAGATGAATGCGGCGACAAGGGTCTTGGCGGGAATATTGGGCATGAGGAATCCTGAAGCTGGCGCGAGCGCAAAAAAATGAAAAACCTGTGTCAGGCAGGCGGGCTGACCCGACCGAAACAAACAAGGGATGCTGCCATTTTACAGGCTAAGGGCTCGTAAATGAATAAATTGGCAATGCCTTGCTATCAGCTACCGGATAGAGCCGGATTCCTGGCTTACATCCTTCGACCAAAGTTTTTTCATGAAGGTCACAGCCAATATATCCATCACTGCCGCCACGAAAAATGCAGTCGCCAGGATAGGTGTGATCTCATGCGGAAAGAAATTCTGCTCACCAAACAATAGCCATGCCCCGGCTAGCGCAAAAGTGGCAGCTGTCCCATACACAGCCAGCACGATGATCCGGCGTGACCGGGCAAGAGAACCTCCCGGCTTTTCCTCCGCATTCTTCAACTTTCCAACTTGAGTAAAATCGCGCATCTTTAGATATTCTCCTGTTCCAAAATCATCCTGTAAACCGCATTTCACCGCAAAGATCGCAAGGGTCTTCTCCACTTGAAAGACGAAAGAACCGCCCTGTGCGTCAATATAATATATAGACAAGTCCCAAAAACCACCTGTTCCGGCTGGCACCCGGCCCGCCAACAGGCCCGCGCGGGTTATCATCGCAACTTTCCTGCAAGGATAGGCAAAAATTGTGAAATTGGAAGACTCGATACATCTCAGTGTCGCCGCAGCCCTGGCCGAGGATATCGGCTCCGGCGACCTGACAGCCGGGCTCATTCCCGCCAATGCGGTTGCCCGCGCCACGGTGATCAGCCGCGAAGCTGCGGTGCTGTGCGGCGCTCCCTGGTTCGATGCCTGTTTTCACCAGCTTGACCCGCAAGCCGGAATTAAATGGCTGGAGCGCGAGGGCGAAACGCTTTCGCCCGGCCAGACACTGTGCGAAATTGAAGGCCACGCCCGCGCCCTACTTTCCGCCGAGCGCCCGGCGCTGAACTTCCTGCAGACACTGTCCGCTACCGCCAGCGCCACGCGCCGCTACGTTGAAGCCATCAAAGGCAGCGGCGCGGTGATCATGGACACGCGCAAGACCCTGCCGGGACTGCGACTGGCGCAAAAATATGCAGTCAAGGTGGGCGGCGGGGCGAACCAGCGCGTTGGCTTGTTCGACGGCATCCTGATCAAGGAAAATCATATCCTCGCCGCTGGCGGCATCGCCGCTGTCCTGGCGCAGGCCCAGCGTGCCGCGCCGCCCGGTGTATCGATTCAGATCGAAGTGGAAAGTCTGGACGAACTCGAACAGGCGCTGGCGGCGGGCGCCAAACTCATTCTGCTCGACAATTTCAGTCTCGTCGACATGAAGCAGGCAGTCATCGCCACAGCCAGACGCGCCCAGCTCGAAGCCTCCGGCGGTATCACGCTGGAGAACGTGCGCGCCATTGCTGAAACCGGCGTGAATCGCATTTCCATCGGCAGCCTGACCAAGGACATCAAGGCCGTCGACCTGTCCATGCGCATCGTTTTATAAAGCCGCACATGACCTCTTCCTGGATGATCGTCGCCGGCGTCCTGTTCAGCATGATGGGGGTATTCGTCAAGCTCGGCGCGCAATACTTTTCCAGCGCCGAACTGGTGTTTTACCGCTCCCTGTTCGGGCTGCTGGTGATTTACCTCATCATCAAGACCCAGGGTTTGCCTCTCGCCACGCCCAACTGGAAAATGCATGTGTGGCGCGGACTGTCCGGTTTCTTCGCCCTGATGCTGTTCTTCTACGCCATCACGGCCCTGCCCCTGGCCACCGCCATCACGCTCAACTACACCTCGCCGCTGTTCCTCGCCCTTTTCACCGTGGCGATCCTCAAGGAAAAGCCCGGCCTGCTGCTGATGCTCGCCACCGGGGTGGGCTTCGCCGGCGTGGTATTGCTGCTGCGCCCAACGCTGCATGCCGAGCAGATCGCGGCAGGGCTGATGGGACTGGCGTCGGGCTTCCTCGCCGGCATCGCCTACCTCAACGTCAAGCAACTGGGCGCGCTGGGTGAGCCGGAGTGGCGCGTGGTGTTCTATTTTACCCTGGTTTCGACGCTCGGCGGCGGCATCTGGATGGCGTTCCACACCTTCCACGCCGTCACGCTGCACAGCTTTTTCATTCTCGCCGGCCTGGGCATCACGGCCACCCTGGCGCAGCTTGCCATGACCCGCGCCTACCGCACCGGCAATACCCTGGTGGTCGGCAGCCTGGCCTATAGCACGGTCATTTTTGCCAGCCTGTGGGGCATTCTGCTATGGCAGGAAATCCTGCCGCTCGGCAGTTGGCTGGGAATTGCCCTGATTATCCTGAGCGGTGTGATCAGCCTGAGGGCTGCGCCCCGCCTTGCGGCCGTCGAACTCAAAACCGTGATCATGAAATAGCCAGCTAACACCAGAAAAAACCAGTTGGGCTATACTTCCCGCAGCACATGACAACCCGAATCCGCTAGCCATGCCACGGCCACCAGGAATTGGAGATTTTCTGTTAATCAGGAGAACAGCAAGGTGAAATATGGAATTTACTCATGGGCAAGGTTGCTGACAGCGACACTGGCCTTCGCATTGGCTCCCGCAGCACAGGCGCAGCAGGCACTCGGCCAGAATGACCAGATCATCCACGACGTTGCCAGGCTGGGCAGCGGCGAGGAAATCAGCCAGATCATCCAGAAAAATCCCGAGATGCGGGATGCGCGCACCGGTCTCGGCAGCACCCCATTACACCTGGCGGCGACCAACCCGGATATCGGGGCATTGCAAACGCTGCTGGCTGCAGGTGCTGACGTCAATTCCAAGGACATGGACGGCAACACACCGTTGCACATGGCCGCCTACTCGAACAAGTTTGAGCACTCGAAACGGCTGCTGGAAGCAGGCGCTGACGTCAACGCCGTATCGACGGGCGGCCGCACACCGATTGCCATGGCGCGAAAATCCCGCGCCGATGATGTCATCGGACTCATATCCCTGTGGATGTTGAAAGGCTGCAAGGCGGGTACAAAATGCATCCAGGCGGACATCAGCAACATCAAAAAGATGCTGGATTAACAAGCTCCAATGTCTTTCAGGCGCCGTGATTTTCTTGCTGCTTCAGCAGCCCTGTGCATGTCTCTTTCGACGCATGCCGCGCCGCTGATCGGCGCAACATCACAACAACTCCTGCCCCGCGCCAAGGGCAGGCGGGTAGTCATTGTCGGCGGCGGTTGGGGAGGCTTGAGTGCTGCCCGTCACCTGCGCGAACTGGCACCCGAACTGGACGTGGTGCTGCTGGAAAAAAACCCGTCGTTCTGGTCGCTGCCGATGAGCAACAAGTGGCTGACCGGCCTCGCGGACGACAAATACCTCGCCCATGACTACCAGAATGCCGCCAGCGCCTATGGCTACACCTTCATACAGGCCGGAGTGTCCGACATCGACCGGGACAAGCGCCGCATCATCACTCATCACGGAACGCTGGATTACGACTGGCTGATCCTCGCCGTGGGCATCCGCTACGACTATGAGGCCTGGTACGGCGATGACCGCCGCGCTGCTGAGTACACCCTGAAGCATTATCCCTGCGCCTATATCCCCGGCAGCGAACAGCGGGCACTCAAGGAAAAACTCGACAATTTCAAGGGCGGCGACCTGCTCATGACCCTGCCGCCCATGCCATACCGCTGCCCGCCATCGCCCTACGAGCGGGCGTGCATGATCGGGGCAACGCTCAAGTCGCGCAAGATCAAGGGCAAGCTCATCATCCTCGACCCCAATTCACAGGTGCTGGGTTTCAGCCGGGTTTTCAGCGAACAGTACCGGGACCAGATCGTCTACCTGCCGCAAACCAGGGTGAAATCGCTCGATCCATTCAACCAGACCATCTTGACCGAGGTCGACGATTTCCGCTTCGACGACGCCATTCTCATGGCGCCGCAGCAAGCCGGCGATCTGGCGTGGAAAGCCGGTTTTATCGCCAGGGACAGCGCCGGAAAGCCCACCGGTTGGGCCGACCATCACCCGGTTCACCTGCACGCCAAGGCTGACGACAAGGTGTTCCTGATCGGCGATATGATAGACAAGGCGTCCCCGCTCTTCGGTTTTTATCCCAAGACCGGCCAGATGGCCAGCAGCCAGGGGCGCATCGCCGCCCGCGAGATCGCCGCCCGCGCCAGGGGCATTGCGCCGGAAAAGCTGCTCCCCGACAGCGCCTGCTATGTCTTTACCAGTATTGAACCGATGGAAATGACCCGCGTCGAATCCCGCTACAGATTCCGTGGCGACGGACTCATCGTGCAAAACGTCAAGCAAATCCATGACCCGAACCCGAGGGGAGAGGATATACAGTGGGCAAAATCCATGTTCGAGGAATTTCTGGCGTTCAAGGGTTAGCTATCAGCCTTCAGCGAACCGGTTTGGCTGATGGCTGAAAGTTGACAGCTGACCGCTAATACTTAGTGCCTTGCATAGACGCTGGTTTTGCCGTTGGGCGCCACCAGCAGCGTGTCGTATAACTCGCGCTGGGACTCGCGCTCCGAACTGGCCGAATCCACGATCGTGCAACCCGCCTCGCAGGTCGGATCGCCACCCTCGAAGCCAGGCGCGCCGAGCGGCAAACCTGGCACGGCAAGGCCGCGGGCCTTGGGCTTTTCCCTCAACATTTGCTTGATGTCATCAGCCGGGACATGCCCCTCGACAAAGTAGCGCCCCACCTTGGCAGTCAGCACGGATGCGGCTTTTTGCGGCACGCCAAGACGACGCTTGAGCGCGGCCATATCCCGCGTGGCCTTGAAGGTCACGGAAAAACCATTCTCCATCAGGTGATAGGCCCACTCCATGCAGGCCAGGCAAGGATCCGGCCCGTAGATCACTATCGGGGGCAAGCCCCTGGTTTCCGCTGCCTGCGCGCCAGACAGCGACAACGTCAGGATAGCCGCCATAAAAATCCGTTTCAGCATTCTTGTACCCTTGTCTATTTGTTGCGTATATAACGCGCGTCGTCGAAGGTCGCCACCCATTGCGGTTTATATACCACCAGCAAGGTGGCCAGCATACCGGTGAGCAGGGCTTCCGACCACCCCATCAACAGGTAGTAGGGCAAATAGTTGCTGGTGAGGTAATCCGCCGAATATGCACCCGACCAGGCAAACAAGCCGGTCGTCGCCAGACCAGTGGCAGCCATGGCCACGGCCGCGCCGATAAAGGCATTGACGAAGATATAGACAAAAAAGTGATTGGGTAGCTTGCTGTCCGCCAGACGGTAAATGGCATAGCTCGCCGTCACCGGCAGTGCACCCATCAGCAGAGCGTTGACGGAAAAGCTTTGCCAGCCGCTGTAGCCGAAAAAGCTCACTCCCAACAGCGCCACGCTCAATCCGACAACAGCCAGATAAGGTCCGAACATCAGGGTCGCCAGGGTCGCGCCGAGTATGTGGAAATTCAGTCCAGGCCTGATGCCGGTCTTGAGAAAGCTCCACAGCAGCATCAGCATCACGCAACTGCCGAGCCAGAGATGCAGTTGCTCGCTGTCCCTGAGTCGCCGCCAGGGTGCGGCATAGATCGCAGCCCCCAGCACCACGGCATAGAGGACGTGAGCAAGCCAGTACCAGGCATCTGGCAGAAGATGATCGGGCAAATTCATGGCAATATTTTACGTTATACTTCGGCGCTGAATTTTCATTTTTTCTGGAGTAAAGAATCTTGCGTTTGGCTCTTTTCGACCTGGACAACACACTGCTCGCCGGCGACAGCGATTTTGAATGGGCCCAGTTCCTGATCGAACAAGGCGTGCTCGACCAAGAGGTCTACGAAGCGCGCAACCAGGAATTCTACGACCAGTACAAGGCCGGCACCCTGGACATCCACGAGTTCCTCGACTTCCAGCTCAAGCCCCTGGCGCGCCACTCGCGCAGCCAGCTCGACGCCTGGCACCGGGAGTTCATGCAACGCAAGATTCTGCCCATCGTCACCGTCAAGGGACGTGAGCTTGTAAATCAGTATTTGCAGGAAGCCGACCTAGTCGCCATCGTGACCGCCACCAACAGCTTCGTCACCCGGCCCATCGCGCAGGAATTCCGCGTTGAACACTTGATCGCCACCGAGCCTGAACAGGTGAACGGCGAATTTACCGGCAAGGTATCCGGCACGCCATCCTTCCGCGAGGGCAAAATCACCCGCCTCGATGACTGGCTGGCCAGCCGTGGCATCCAGTGGCGCGATGTGACAGAAAGCCGCTTCTACAGCGACTCGCTCAACGACCTGCCACTGCTGCAGCGCGTCGGCCATCCGGTCGCAGTCGACCCGGACCCCACCCTCAAGGCGCATGCGGAACGGCACGGCTGGCCGATCATCAGCCTGCGCTGAGCATGTAAGATAAGAAACGATAAAAAGATGTTAAGCCGCAAAGGACGCAAAGGTTCGCAAAGGAAAGTCATCTGGTAAACACTCAAGTCTCACAAATTTCCGAATTCCTTCGCGTACCATTGCGTCCTTTGCGGTGAAATTCCATTTGATGCAACGCCACTCCCTGCTATTTTTCCTCCTCCTGCTTGCCCCCGCCAGCCTTGTAGCCGCCTTGCTGAGCGGCAGCGCGGACCTTTCGCTGGCGCAACTGTTTCACGGCAATGGCGCGGCGGGGGAAATCCTCTGGCAATTGCGCGCGCCACGCGCCGCCAGCGCCTTTGCCTGCGGCGCCCTGCTCGCGCTGTCGGGCGTTTTGCTGCAGGTCCTGCTGCGCAACCCCCTGGCCGACCCTTACCTGCTCGGCATCTCCGGCGGCGCGGCGGTAGGCGCGCTGGGCGCGATGCTGCTGGGGCTGGCAGCGGCGGTGCAGTTTGCCGCGCTGGGTGGCGCCCTGGGCGCGATGATGCTGGTGCTGGCATTGAGTTTCAACCGCCACGCCTGGAGCATGCACCATCTGCTGCTCACCGGCGTGGCCCTGTCCGCCGGCTTCGGCGCGCTGATCAGCCTGATGCTCAGCCTCGCGCCCGGCAGCGGCCTGCACGGCATGCTGTACTGGCTCATGGGTGACTTGTCCTATGCCCGGCAGCCGGGGCTGGCCTGGACCGCACTGCTCGCCACCGGCTGCGCAGGCTGGCTGTTGGCGCGCCATCTCGACGTGCTGGCCATCGGTGAACTGAAGGCCCGATCCCTCGGCGTCACAGTGATGCCCTTGCAGATCGGCATTTACTTCGCCGCTGCCGTGGCCACCACCGCCGCCGTGCTGGAGGGCGGCAGCATCGGCTTTGTCGGCCTGATCGTGCCGCATCTGCTGCGCCTGATGGGCGTGCACAGCCACCGCTGGCTGATCCCCTGTGCCATCCTGCTGGGGGGCAGTTTCCTCACCCTAGCCGACACCCTGGCACGCAGCGTCATCGCGCCGCAACAGTTGCCGGCCGGCGTGCTGACAGCGCTGCTTGGTGTACCACTGCTGCTGTTCCTGCTTTCCCGGCAAGATGTTAAGCGCTGAAAACCTGCACCTCACGGTGCCCGGCAAAATACTCTGCCAGGACCTCACGCTGACCCTGGAAACCGGCCAGTGCTGGGCCATCCTGGGCAAGAACGGCAGCGGCAAGACCACCCTGCTGCATGCTTTGGGTGGCCTCGGGAAACCCGCTGCTGGCCGCGTGCGCCTGGACTGCCAACCTATGAACAAAGCTCCGCGCCGCCAACTGGCGCGACGCATCGGCACCCTGCTGCAGGAAGAAACCACGCTATTTTCCGGTACGACGCTGGATTACGTGCTGCTGGGCCGTTTCCCGCATAGCGCCACCCTGACGCCGGACATCAGCGACATCGCTGCCGCGCGCCACGCCTTGCATCTCGTCGGCATGGCCCAGGCAGAACAACAAGCGCTGGCCACGCTTTCAGGCGGCGAACGGCAGCGCGTGCGCATTGCCCTGTTGCTGGCGCAGGCGCCTGACATCTATTTTCTTGACGAACCGCTGCAACACCTCGACCTGCCGCACCAGCTCGCCGTGATGCAGCTCTTCCGCCAACTCGCCCACGACACGGAGAAAACCGTGGTCATGGTGCTGCACGATATTTTCTGGGCCGGCCGTTTCTGCGACCACACTCTGCTGATTCATGACGACGGCAAAATAATTTACGGCGACACGGCTGGCATGATTACGAAAAAATCCATGGAAAGCCTTTACCAGTGCCACTTTCAGATGGTTTCAACAAGTGATGGCAATTATTTCCTGCCCACTTTAGAATGAGGCAATAAGGTCACTAGCATAATAATTCCAGGCTTTCCGATGAAATTCTTCCAGCCACGCACCCTGCACAGGCGCATCATGCTCGCCATCGCCCTGCTGCAATTGCTGGTGGTGGGGCTGTTCAGCCTCTACATACTGATTCAGCAGGTCGGCAACGAAATCACCAGCCAGCAAGTGCTGGGTCACAAAATGATCGCCATTACGGCGCCCGCGGTAAGCCACATCATCGAGTTCAACCCGCACGGTATCAACGACTATCTCGGCACCATGCTCGGCGACCGCGCCATTGGCGCCATCACCGTCAAAGACAGCGAAGGCAAGCTGTTGTTCCAGCAAGCCAAGGAAGTCAGTCCGCTGCACGCGGTAGCGGGCTGGTTCAAGGCGGCGGAACACAAACCCACGGTAACGACGGAATTAAAATCTGCGCGCGGCTCCCTGGGCCATATCTCCATTCAGCTTTCCAACGACATTTTGAATGAAAAGACCCACGCCCTGCTCAATGATTTGTCATATCTTTTCATGCTACTGCTCGGGATTGACCTGATCGCCATCCGGTTGCTGGTGAGATCGGTAATGGCACCGCTCACCCCGCTTGCCGCCATGGCCAGAGCAGTTTCGCAGGGCAACTGGGACAAGACCATGCTGGCAACCGAAGCCAATGCCAGCGACGAAGTGAAGAACCTCTCGGACGCCTTCGTCGAGAGTACCAAAACCATGAAACGCCAGATTCGTGAACTAAAAAACGCCCGCAGCCAGCTGGCAGAAAACGAACTCAAACTGCGCAATCTGGTGAACAACATGCAAGAAGTGCTGCTGGAAGTGGACCAGTCCGGTCATGTCAACTTCCTCAACCCGGCCTGGGAACAGCTCACCGGCTATGCCACCGAAACCACGCTGCGCCGCCCCTTCGCCGAATTTCTGGTACAGCCCAAGCACCAGAGTTATTTCGAAGCCGGCCGGCTGGAGCATATTCCCCTCACCGACCTGCAGCTGGAAGTTCGCGCCAACGACGGCAAGTCGGTATGGATGCAGATGAGCACCTCGCTGCAGCGTGACGACGCGGGTGCTGTGACCGGGCTGATCAGCACGCTGGAAGACATCACCGAGACCCTGTATTTGCAGGAGTTGCAGCGCCAGCACGAGCAGGACCTTTACCGGCTCACTATCACCGACCCGCTCACTGGCGTCTACAACAGGCGCCATTTCGACGACCTGCTCGAAAACCTGCTGCACATGAGCCTGCACAAGAACCTGCCGCTGGCACTTGTGATCGTCGACATTGATGGCTTCAAATTCATCAACGACACCTACGGCCACCCGGTTGGCGACGAAGTGTTGCGTACCGTGGCTAAAACACTGCGCGCCAACGAGCATAAGGGCGGCGCGGTAGCACGCATCGCCGGAGACGAATTCGCGGTGCTGCTGCAAAACGTCAACGCGGAAGAAGCCAACCGCATCGGCCACATGATCCACGCAGATCTCAACCGTGTCATCGTTCCCCTACCCGTCGGCCAGCTCACCATACAAACCTCGATCGGTATCGCGGTGGCGCCACTGCATGGCAAAACCCCTCTCGATCTGGTGCGCGCCGCCGACGTGGCGCTCTACTATGCAAAACAGAGCGGCCGCAACCGCGTGGACACGCTATCCAAGGAACGCGGCGAAGCCATCATGGATATTTTTTCGCAAGGTTTCGAACTGCGCAATGCCATCTCCGCCGGCATGATTCTGCCCTTCATGCAACCCATCGTCGACCTCAAAACACGCAAGGTGTTCGCCTACGAAGTGCTGACCCGCATGCGGCGTGGCGACGACTTTGTGCCGGCGGACGATTTCATCCCCATTGCCGAGGATCTCGGCCTGATACGCGACATGGACCTGTTCGTGATCAACGAGTCGCTGAGGCTGATCCCCAAGAATGTGCACCTGTTCGTCAACATCAGCCTGAACTCCTTCTTCGCCCCGGAGTTCACCCAGCAACTGCGTGACCTGCTACATTCGCCTATTGCCAAGGGACGTTCCATCACGCTGGAATTCACCGAACGCCAGACTACGGAAATGTCAGCGGAATTCATTCAGATGTTCAATGAAATTCGCGCCGGGGGCTGCAACGTCGCGCTGGATGATTTCGGCGTCGGATATTCCACCTACAGCTATCTGCGCCAGTTGCGCCCGGAATTCGTCAAGATCGACGGCAGCTTCGTGCAACAACTCAAGGAAAACCTGGAGGACGTGAAAATCGTCGAACAGATCCGCGAACTGGCCCACGTGATCGGCGCACACACCATCGCCGAACACATCGAGGACGAAGAAACCATCGCCATGCTGATCAGGATGGGCGTGGACTTTGGCCAGGGCTATTATTTCAGCAAGCCGATCAACGTGGATGACAAACACTGGCTGACGGCAGATCTTGTATAATCACATCGCCTCCACATGCGGAGCAGAGACACTCACTAATCCATGATACGTAAATTCATTCGCAAAGTTTTCAGCAAGGCAGCGCCCAAAACCGGCCTGCGCGACAAACCCCAGATCATTCCCGAGAGCAAGCACGGCATCCGCCGCAACCAGCTCAGCCCTTGCGCCATCAAGGTCACGGGCGAGCTGCAGCACGCCGGTTACGCCGCCTTCGTGGTCGGCGGTGCGGTGCGCGACCTGCTGCTGGGCAAGACGCCCAAGGATTACGACGTCGCCACCGATGCCACGCCGGAAGAGGTGCGCCACCTGTTCAGGCGCTCGCGCATTATCGGTCGCCGCTTCCGCCTGGTCCACGTGATGTGCGGTGCGGAAACCATCGAGGTCTCGACTTTCCGCGGCAGCGGCGCCCCCGCCCCGGACGAGGATGAAGACCAGGATAACAGCGGCCTGCACGTCACCAACGCCAGCGGCCGCATCCTGCGCGACAACGTATTCGGTAGCCAAGCGGAAGACGCGCTGCGCCGCGACTTCACCATCAACGCCATGTTCTACCACCCAGGCAACGGCGAAATCTGGGACTACCACAACGGTTACAAGGACGCCAAGGCAGGCGTGCTGCGCATCATCGGCGACCCGCGCACGCGCTACCAGGAAG
>Ga0209077_1000039_pt1 | contig 31693 bp, 33 predicted proteins | sample PPLLak1March2015_FD_187247 | JGI IMG/M metagenome (GOLD analysis project Ga0209077, IMG submission 187247) | Freshwater sediment microbial communities from Prairie Pothole Lake near Jamestown, North Dakota, USA - PPLs Lake P7 Core (1) Depth... | ecosystem: Environmental > Aquatic > Freshwater >... | reverse complement strand
CCGCGTGCTGCTGCTGGCGGTGCTGGAGAAATTCGGCGGTGGCCCGGTGGGAGTGGACAACCTGGCAGCAGCCATCGGCGAGGAGCGCGACACCATCGAGGACGTACTGGAACCGTATCTGATCCAGCAGGGCTACCTGATGCGCACGCCGCGCGGCCGGGTGGCGACGCCGAGCGCTTATCAGCATTTCGGCCTGAAGCGTCCGGAAGGCGGCCGTAACGGCGAGTTATGGAATGAGTGAATTTAGTTGGCCGGTGCGCGTCTATTATGAGGATACCGACTCTGGCGGGGTGGTGTATTACGCCAACTATCTCAAATTCATGGAGCGTGCCCGCACCGAATGGTTGCGCGCTCATGGCTTCGAACAAAGTGTGCTGGTGCGTGAACATGGCGTCATTTTCGTGGTGCGCGACGTGCATATCAGTTATCTCCGCCCCGCCGTGTTCGACGACTTGTTGCAGGTGACAGTAAAAATCCACGCCACGGGTCGTAGCTGGATTGAATTTGTCCAGACTGTGGAACGGGATGAAATTCTGTCACAGGCGCGGGTTAAAATAGTATGTGTGAACCAATTGTCATTCAAACCAGTCGAGATTCCTGACATCATTCGGGAAAAAATGGAAAACAGAACGTGAACGTTACACAGGATCTATCTTTTCTGAGCCTCATCACCAACGCCAGCGTGGTGGTGCAACTGGTGATGCTGGGCCTGCTGCTGGCTTCCATGATGTCTTGGTGGTACATCTTCCGCAAGATGTTCACCATCAACGTCGCGAAGCAGATGACGGACAAATTCGAGCGCGACTTCTGGAGCGGACTGGACCTCAACACCCTGTTCCAGAAAACATCCAGCCGCGAGGCAAGCGGCATGGAAACGATTTTCGAGGGCGGCTTCAAGGAATTCCTCAAGCTGCGCAAGCAGACCGGCATGGATGTCAGCGTGGTGATGGAAAGCACGCGCCGCGCCATGCGGGCGGCCTACCACCGTGAACTTGATCTGCTTGAGTCGCATCTGCCGTTTCTCGCCACGGTCGGTTCGGTCAGCCCCTATGTTGGTCTGTTCGGTACCGTATGGGGCATCATGAACGCGTTCCGCAGCCTCTCCAGTGTAGGACAGGCGACCCTGGCCCATGTCGCGCCGGGCATCGCGGAGGCGCTGATCGCCACGGCCATGGGCCTGTTCGCGGCGATTCCGGCCGTGATCGCCTACAACCGTTACAGCTCCGAAATCGACCGTCTGGCAACACGCTTCGACAGTTTCATGGAAGAGTTTTCCAATATTTTGCAGCGGCAAGCCAAGTAATGAGTCTCCGTCGCCAACGCAAGTTGATGAACCAGATTAACGTCGTGCCTTATATCGACGTGATGCTGGTGCTGCTGATCATTTTCATGATTACTGCGCCGCTGGTTAACCCCGGCCAGATCGAGTTGCCGTCGGTGGGGCAGTCTCTCAAACCGCCGATGGCGCCGCTGGAAATATCCATCAAGGAAAAGGGCGATCTGATGTTGCGCGACTTAAGCGGTAACAAGAAGGCCGAGGAAGTGGACCGCGAGGAGCTGGTTCGGGCAGTGAAGGAAAAACAGGCCAACAATCCCGAGCAGTCGGTGGTGATCAGCGCGCACAAAAATGTTCGTTACGATGAAGTGTTGAAGGTCATGGATATTTTGCAGCAGAACAACGTCAAGAAAATCGGCCTGCTGGCGAAACCGAAGGGCCAGTAAATGGTTTTTGAACGGCAAGAGCCGAGCCAATGGAAGGCTGGCGTGTTGGCGCTGCTGGTGCATGCCCTGTTTCTGGGCTTGATGATATTCGGCGTAAGCTGGCACAACAACGAACCGGCCGCCGTCGAGGTGGAATTGTGGAGTGCGTTACCAAGTCCGGTTTCCAAGCCTGTGCCGCCACGCCCGGAACCGGAGCCCAAGATCGAGCCAAAACCGGAGCCCAAGCCCAAGGTGACAAAGCACGAACCGCAACCAGAGGCCAAGCCTGACAACAGGGCGGAAATTGAACTCAAGGCCAAAGAGGCCAAACGCAAGGAAAAGGAAGAAGAACAGAAAAAGTTCAAGGAGGCAGAACTTAAACAAAAAGAAAAACTCAAGCAGGAACTTGAAAAACGCGAGCAGGATAAGAAGCTTCAGCAGGATAAGGCCGAAAAACTGCGCGAGCAGCAGGCCCAGGCTGATGCGGCAAATGCGCTCAAGGCTCAGGCAGCAGCGCGGAATACGGCGACTCAGAAAATGGTCGGCGACTTCAAGAGCCGTATCCAGGCCAAGATCAAGAGCAAAATTATTTTGCCGCCAGACCTGGCTGGTAATCCTGCGGCGGAATTTGATGTAACCCTGATGCCGACAGGAGAAGTACTGAATTTGAAGTTGACGCGCAGCAGTGGGTCCAGCGCTTACGATAGCGCAGTGGAACGGGCTATTTACAAGGCGCAGCCCTTGCCGTTACCGCCCGACCCAACGTTGTTCAGCGAGTTTCGCGAGTTGCACCTGAAATTCAGATTGAATGAAGATTGATTGCATTGCGGTTATAATCCGCGCTGCGCAGGAGTTGAAATGAAAAAGCTTTATCAGAAATGGTGGTTGATTCTGTTGCTGGCATTCGCTACGCCGCTGCACGCGGCATTGACCATCGAAATCACCGGCGGGGCCGGGAACCAGATTCCGCTGGCGATCGTGCCATTTGGCGCGGAAAACGCTCTTCCGCAGAGCATTACCGCCATTGTTGGCTCCGACCTGGCGCGCAGCGGCCTGTTCAGGTTGGTGGACCCGGCCGGCGCGCAAGCGCCGCATGAGCCGGCCGATGTCCGCTATGCGGACTGGATGGCCAAGGGCGCCGAGGACCTGGTGATCGGCAGCGTTTCCGCGCGCCCGGATGGCAAGCTCGATGTGCGTTTTCGCTTGATGGACGTGGTCAAGCAGAGCCAATTGGCGGGTTTCAGCTACACCATCACTCCGGCCCAGTTACGCTCCACCGCCCACAAGATCGCTGACGTGATTTATGAAAAACTGACCGGCGACGTTGGCGTGTTCAGCACCCAGATCGCCTATGTGGTCAAGAACGGCAAGCGTTTTGAATTGCAGGTGGCGGACGCCGATGGCTATGGTGCGCAGACCATCCTGGCTTCGCAGGAGCCGATTCTGTCACCGGTCTGGTCGCCGGACGGATCGCGCCTAGCCTATGTGTCGTTCGAACAGAAAAAGCCGATAGTCTACGTGCAGAATCTCATTAGCGGCGGACGCAAGGCTCTGGTCAGCGTCAAGGGCAGCGCCAGCGCGCCGGCCTGGTCGCCGGATGGGCGCAAGCTGGCAATCGCCCTGACGCGGGATGGGAACTCGCAGTTATACATGGTCAATGCGGATGGCAGCAATTTGCAGCGCTGGAGTGCCAATTCCATTATCGATACCGAGCCGGACTTTTCTCCTGACGGAAAATGGATCTTATTTACGTCAGACCGTGGCGGCAGTGCGCAGATTTATCGCATGCCGGCGGTGGGCGGTGCGGCGCAGCGGTTGACCTTCGATGGCAGCTATAATGTTTCGCCGCATTTTAGCCCGGATGGCAAAAGCTTTGCCTTCATCCAGCGCCAGGGCGGAAAATTCCATGTTGCCGTGCAGGATCTGGCTACCAGCCAGGTGCAGGTGCTGACCGATACGCCGCTCGACGAGTCGCCCAGCTTTGCGCCTAACGGCAAGATGATTATTTATGCCACGGAGATCAACCGCCGTGGCGTATTGGCTGCAGTGTCCAGCGATGGGCGCGTGAAACAGCGGCTTTCAGTCCAGGCAGGCGATGTGCGAGAGCCTGCTTGGGGACCTTTGTTAAAAAACCAGTAATTCTCGGGAGTGAAAAATGAATAAATTGTTGTTGAGCGCGATTCTGTTGGGTTTGTTGTCCGCATGTGCCAGTACCGGTGATAAAGACCAGTCCGGCGCAGCGGTGGAAGACAAGAGCATGGGCCAGAAATCCGGTGCCGATGCTTCGGGTGCGCAGAAATCCGGGGTTGCAGCCAATCCTCTTACCGATCCCAACAATATTCTCTCCAAGCGCAGCGTTTACTTTGATCTTGACAGCTTCAGCGTGAAAGACGAATACAAGCCCATGATCGAAGCTCACGCCCAGTATCTCAAGCAGAACAGCAAGGCCAAGGCATTCCTGCAAGGCAATTGCGACGAGCGCGGCAGCCGTGAATACAACATCGCACTGGGCCAGAAACGTGCCGAGAGCCTGCGGAAGATGATGAGCGTGATGGGTGTGTCCGATAGCCAGATGGAAACGGTCAGTTTCGGCGAGGAAAAACCCAAATCCGAAGGCCACGACGAAGCCGCCTGGGCGCAGAACCGCCGCGCTGATGTCGTCTATCAGGGCGAGTGATCGTGCGTAGGCTTGCTCTTATTCCGGCCCTGCTGCTGGCGGGTGTGTGTCATGCGGGCTTGTTCACCGACGATGAGGCGCAGGCCAAAATAGTCGAACTGCAAAAGAACAATGTCGCCATGCAGGACAAGCTGCAAGGCTTGGACGCCCGTGTCGCCAGTCAGGAGCAAACCCAGCGCAGTTTGGGGTTGGACACGCTTTCCCAGATCGAAGCGGTGAAGGGCGAGCTGGCCAAATTGCGTGGCCAGCTCGAAGAGCAGGCGCACGCGATCGAAACCACCCAGAAGCGTCAGCGTGATCTGTATGTGGATCTGGACAGCCGTTTGCGTCTGCTCGAGCAGCGTGCGGTTCCGGCGCCGGCTGCAGAGGAAGAGATTAAACCTGGCAAGGGCAAAAAACAGGCGGGTAAAACAGCGCCGGTAGCTATATCGCCAGTAGCCACGGCAGCGGATGATCCGGTGGCGGAGGGCAAGGCCTACGATGCAGCCTTTAACCTCTTCAAGGTGGGTAATTATCAGGGTGCGCTGGCGGCGTTTCAGCAGTTCATCCAGGCTTATCCGCAAAGCCCGCTGGCAGCCAGTTCGCAGTACTGGATCGGCAATTCTCACTTCAATCTCAAGGATTTCAAGTCCGCCATTGCCAGCCAGCAGACGCTGATCAGCCAGTATCCGAAAAGCCCCAAGGTGCCGGATGCGATGCTGAATATCGCGACCTGCGAGCAAAACATGGGTGACAGCGAAGCAGCAAAGAAGTCTCTTGAGGAGCTGGTGACCAAATACCCGCTCAGTGATGCGGGGGAGAAAGCCAAGAAGCGCCTCGCTACTTTGAAATAGCATGCTGAATGAAATAGCGTGCTGAAGGTCAATGAAATTTTCTATTCCCTGCAGGGGGAAACTAGCCGCATAGGATTACCGACGGTGTTCGTGCGTCTCACCGGCTGCCCCCTGCGTTGCGGCTATTGCGATACCGCCTACGCCTTCAACGAAGGTGCTGCGCTGGAGATTCCCGCCATAATGGAACAGGTGGCGGTCTTCCATCCCAAGTATGTGACGGTTACCGGTGGCGAGCCGCTGGCGCAGAAGGAATGCCCGGCGCTGCTTTCCCGCCTCTGTGATGCGGGCTATTCCGTTTCGCTTGAAACCAGCGGCGCCCTGGATATCGGCAAAGTGGATTCGCGCGTGTCGCGCATCGTGGACGTTAAAACGCCGGCATCCGGAGAGGTCGATAAAAATCGCTGGGCCAATCTGGATCTGCTGACCGCTCACGATGAGCTTAAATTCGTGATCTGCGATGCAGCGGATTACGCATGGGCAAAGCAGCAGTTGCTGGAACGGCGTTTGAACGATAAATGCCCGGTACTGTTTTCCCCGGTGGCCGGCGCCTTGCAACCAGCCGACCTGGCGGACTGGATTCTGCGCGACCGGCTCGATGTGAGATTCCAGCTGCAGTTGCACAAAATCCTCTGGCGCGAGGATCGCGGGCGATGAAAAAAGCGGTGGTTTTGCTCTCTGGCGGACTGGATTCCGCCACTACCCTGGCAATGGCCCGCAGCCAGGGATTCGACTGCTATTGCCTGAGCCTGGATTACGGCCAGCGCCATCGCTCCGAATTGCAGGCGGCAGTGCGTGTAGCAGATGCCCTGGGCGCAGCCGCTCAGCGCACGATTAAACTGGACCTGACCCTGTTCGGCGGTTCCGCCCTGACCGATGCCAGCATCGAGGTGCCCAGCGTACCCGCAGCAGGTATCCCCGTCACCTATGTGCCGGCGCGCAATACCATCATGCTTTCCCTGGCCTTGGCCTGGGCAGAGGTATTGCAAAGCCGCGACATCTTCATTGGCGCCAACGCGGTGGATTACTCGGGCTATCCCGATTGTCGCCCGGAATACATTGCAGCCTTCCAGAACATGGCCAACCTGGCCACCAAGGCGGCACTGGAGGGAAGCCCCACGACCATCCATGCGCCGCTGATCCACCTTTCCAAAGCCGAAATCATCCGCCAGGGCATTGCGCTTGGGGTGGACTACGGTATTACCGTGTCCTGCTACCAGGCCGACGCGCAAGGGCGCGCCTGCGGTCGTTGCGATTCTTGTCGTCTGCGCAAGGCCGGTTTCGAGCAAGCCGGTATTTCTGATCCAACTCACTATAGTTGACTTTTGTTGCCTAGTACTAATGTACTAACTATCGAATTAAATTAGACTTTTTCGTAAAACTTGATTGTGCTTTGCGGTAATTCGATTAAAATCCGCCCTGACGAGACACTTCAGTAACCAAAGGGGATTTACGAGATGATTTTCGAAAGTTTTGCGCCGGCACAGTCCTTTTTTCTCTGGACTACATTCGCTATTGCCGTAGTAATGGGCGCATTGGTCAACAAGACCAACTTCTGCACCATGGGTGCCATATCCGACTGGGTCAATATGGGCGATACCGGTCGCATGCGCGCCTGGTTACTGGCGATAGCGGTCGCGATGCTGGGGGTGGTGGTGCTGGAAGCCAACGGTCTGGTTAATCCTGATGCTGCGTTCCCACCCTACCGGGCGAATCAGTTGGTGTGGGCTGAAAATCTGCTCGGTGGCCTGCTGTTCGGCATCGGCATGACGCTGGCCTCGGGGTGCGGCAACAAGGCGCTGATCCGTATTGGCGGCGGTAACCTTAAATCCATCATGGTGTTTGCCATCATCGCGGTGATTGCCTATTACATGACCAATCCTTTTCCTGATTCCGATAAAACCCTGTTCACGGTATTGTTCTATGATTGGCTGCGCCCCCTGGCGCTTACCCTGCAGACCAGGCAAGATCTGGGTTCAGTGCTGGCAGGCCCGGAAAAGGCAGCTTCCACGCGACTGATAATCGGTGGCATCCTGGCGCTGGCCTTGATCGCCTTCGCTTTCAAGTCCAGGGATTTCCGCACCAGCCTCGACAATATTATGGGTGGCCTGGTGGTCGGCCTTGCGGTGCTTGCTGCCTGGTATGTCACCAGCAATGTCATGGTCAGTGCGGACGGGCAGAATTACTCGCTACAGAATTTCGTGGCTGAACAATGGGACATGTTTGCCGCCCCGGAAGATGCCAAACCGGCGGATAGCCGCCCCCTGTCGCCCCAATCATTTACTTTCATTAACCCCATGGGACAGACTTTTGGCTACGCGCTCAGCGGGTTCAAGGCGGTCTCAATGACCTTCGGCCTGATGGCCGTGGCGGGGGTGATTCTCGGCTCCATGCTGTGGGCCGTGATAAGCCGCAGTTTCCGCATTGAGTGGTTTGCCTCATTCAAGGATTTTCTCAACCACTTCATCGGTGCCATGCTGATGGGCTTTGGTGGCGTACTGGCCATGGGTTGTACCATTGGCCAGGCGGTGACGGGTGTTTCCACCTTGGCGATCGGTTCGTTTATCACCTTCGCGGCCATTGTCGCCGGTTGTGCCGCGACCATGAAGTACCAGTACTGGAAGATGATGCGCGAGGAGTGAAAAACGTATTTTACTATGGAAGGCACTGGGCTCCGCGCCCTCCATGCGTGTGATGCATTTGCCTGACCTGGCCTAATCGCCCTGCAATGCCTTGGGCAGCGGAAACGAAATGTTTTCCGCTTTCCCTGCCAGTTCCACGATTTTCGCTCCACCCAGTTCTTCCAGACGCGCGATCACCTCGCGCACCAGGATTTCTGGGGCGGAAGCGCCAGCCGTTACACCAATCCTCGTTTTCCCCTGCAGCCATTCCGCTTGCAACTGACCGGCGTTATCCACCATATAGGCCGAGGCGCCATGATTCTGCGCTACTTCGCGCAGGCGATTGGAGTTGGAACTGTTGGGCGAACCCACCACAATTACCACATCGCATTGCTCGGCCAGGTTTTTCACTGCATCCTGGCGATTCTGCGTGGCATAGCAGATATCGTCCTTTTTGGGGCCGGTGATGGCGGGGAAGCGTTGTTTCAGGGCATTGATGATGGCGCTGGCGTCGTCCACCGAGAGTGTGGTCTGGGTGACATAGGAGAGGTTGTTTTCTTCCCGAACCACCAGCGAGGCCACATCTTCGGGAGTCTCCACCAGATACATGCCACCCTCCGCCTGGCCCATGGTGCCCTCCACTTCGGGGTGACCCTTGTGGCCGATCATGACGATTTCCTTGTCATGCTTCCGCATCTTTCCTACTTCCACATGCACCTTGGTGACCAGGGGGCAGGTGGCATCAAAGACACGCAGGCCGCGCGCCTCGGCTTCCCTGCGCACCGCCTGGGAGACGCCGTGAGCGCTGAAAATCAGGGTGCTGCCCGGCGGCACCTCGTCCAGATTTTCGATGAAAATGGCGCCCTTGGCACGCAGGCTATCCACTACATACTTGTTGTGCACGACTTCGTGGCGCACGTAAATCGGCGCGCCGAAACGTTCCAGGGCGCGCTCGACGATGGCAATGGCGCGGTCCACGCCGGCGCAAAATCCTCTGGGGTTGGCGAGCAGGATTTCCATTTATGGCTCCAGAATCCCGATGATCTTGACCTCGAAATTTACCGCGCAGCCACTCAGGGGGTGATTGAAGTCCACGGTGGCGTGGGTCGCGGTCTTGCCGACAATCTGACCAGGCAGTGTGTCGCCCTCGGGCAGGGTGAACTCGATCAGGCTGCCGACTTCAAATTCCTCGTCGGGAAAGGCGTCCAGCGGCAGTTCCATCACCTGTTCCGCATGATGGGGGCCAAACGCCTGTTCCGCTTCCAGCTTGAACACATAACGCCTGCCCACTTCAAGGTCGATCAGGCAGGATTCAAGATTGGCTTCGATTTCACCGTTTCCCAGCGTCAGCGTGACCGGTTCCTCGTCGTCGAAAGTGCTGATGGCTTCGGCGCCTTCGCTGGAGAAAAGGCGGTAGTGCAGGGCGATTTTGTCGCCCCAGAGTGCGGTACGCGTCATGTTTTTTTGTCCACGGGCTTGCGCAGGCTGTCCATTACCAGCAGGATCACCCCGCCGGTAATGGCCATGTCGGCCACGTTGAAGGCCGGCCAGTGGTAGTTGCCATAATAAAAATCGAGAAAGTCCACCACGTAGCCCCAGCGGATACGGTCGACCAGATTGCCCAGTGCGCCGCCCAGCACCAGGCTGAGCGCCAGGCTGAACAGAACTTCACGGCCATGCTTGCGCAGCAGATACAGCATCACGGCAGAAGCCACCGATGCCACGACGATAAAGAAAACGCGCTGCCATCCTCCCGCCCCGGCGAGGAAACTGAACGCCGCCCCGGTGTTGTGGGCCAGCACCAGGTTGAAAAACGCGGTGACCGGACTGGCTTCGCCGAAACTGAATACCTGCACGACCCAGTTCTTGGTGAACTGGTCGAGCACGATTACCAGTGCGCTGGGTATTAGCCACAGACGCCAATCACGCATGGGAACGCGCCTCGCCCGAGCCGAACAGGTTGGAATGGCAGCGTCCGCATAAGGTGGGATGGTCGGCATGAGTCCCCACATCGGCGCGATAGTGCCAGCAGCGCTCACATTTCTGGTGCGGGCTGGCGGTGACCAGCACTTTTTCCTCGGCGGCTTCGACCAGTTTCGCTTGGGAGGTGATCAGCACGAAGCGCAGATCGTCATCCAGGCTTTGCAGCAAATCGAACAACTCGCCACTCACCTGGATTTCGACCTCGGCCTGCAGCGAGGAACCGATTGCGCCAGATACCCGTACGGCCTCCAGTTCCTTGGTGACGCGGCCGCGGAAATCGCGGATCTGCTGCCATTTCGCCAGCAGTTCGGCAGTCTGCGGCTGGGCCGGGAAATCATGCCAGGTGTGGAAGAACACGCTGTCGTCCGCATTTCCGCTAAACGCGCTCCAGGCCTCTTCCGTGGTGAAGCTGAGAATCGGCGCCATCAGGCGCAGCAGGCTGTGGGTGATGTGGTAAAGGGCATTTTGCGCCGCGCGGCGCGTCTTCGAATCCTTGCCCGCGGTGTAGAGGCGGTCTTTCAGAATATCGAGGTAAAAGCCGCCCAGATCTTCCGAACAGAAGGAGGTGAGCTTCTGTGCCACCAGGTGGAATTCGTAGCGGCCATAATCCGCCGTCACATCTTCCTGGAACGACTGGGCCATGGCCAGGGCGTAGCGGTCGATCTCCAGCCAAGCATTGACGGGCAGGGCGTGCTGTGCAGGATCGAAGTCCGCCAGGTTGGCGAGCAGGAAGCGCAGGGTGTTGCGGATGCGGCGGTAGCCTTCGCTCACGCGCTTAAGAATCTCGTCCGAAATGGTCAACTCGCCGGAATAGTCGGTGGAGGCTACCCACAGGCGCAGGATGTCCGCGCCCAGGCTGTCCATCACCTTCTGCGGGGCGACTACGTTGCCCTTGGACTTGCTCATCTTGTGGCCGTGGCCATCGACCACGAAGCCGTGGGTGAGCAGCGCCTTGTAGGGGGCATGGCCATCGGTGGCGCAGCCGGTGAGGAGCGAGGACTGGAACCAGCCGCGATGCTGGTCGGAGCCTTCCAGATACAGGTCGGCGGGGTGGGCCAGATAATCGCGCTTTTTCAGCACGCAGGCGTGACTGGAGCCGGAATCGAACCACACGTCGAGAGTGTCGCTCACCTTCTTGTAAATGGCGGCCTCGTCACCCAATAGCTCGGCAGCGTCGAGGCTGAACCAGGCTTCGATGCCATGCTGTTCCACGCGTTGGGCCACCTGCTCCAGCAGTTCCTGGGTGCGCGGGTGTAGTTCGCCGCTTTCCTTGTGCACGAACAGCGGCATCGGAACGCCCCAGTTGCGCTGGCGCGAGACGCACCAGTCGGGGCGGTTCTTGATCATGGCCTCCAACCGGGCGCGTCCCCAGGCAGGGAAGAACTCGGTGTTCTCGACAGCTTTCAGTGCGGCGGTACGCAGGCTGCTGTGCTGCCCGGTGGCTTCCATGCCGATGAACCACTGATGCGTGGCACGGAAAATGATCGGCGTCTTGTGGCGCCAGCAGTGGGGGTAGCTGTGCAGCAGCTTCTCGTCCTTGAGCAGCAGGCCGTTGGTGTTGAGGATTTCCAGCACAGTCTTGTTGGCCGCCCAGATCGACTGTCCACCGACCAGCGGAGTGCGCTCGAAAAACTTGCCGTCGTCTCCCACCGGACAGTCCACCGCCAACTGGTACTTGCTGCCGATGACATAGTCGTCCTGGCCGTGCGCGGGGGCCGTATGCACCAGCCCGGTGCCGGCATCGAGCGTGACATGCTCGCCGCAGATGATGGGTACGATGCGCTCGTAAAACGGGTGCTGAAGTTGCACATGCTCCAGCGCCGACCCCTTGACCATCGCTACCACTTCCACCGCCTCGAAGCCGTAGCGCTGGATGCAGGCCTCGGCCAGGTCGTGTGCCAGGATGAGGATGCCTTTCGGCGTCTGGACCAAGTCGTAGGTGAATTCGGGATGGACGGAAACCGCCTGGTTGGCAGGCAGGGTCCACGGCGTGGTGGTCCAGATTACCGCGTAAATCGGCTGGGCAGGGGTTTTTATACCCAGAACCTTGGCCAGGGCGGCAACATCCTTGACCGCAAAGGCCACGTCGATGGCGGGCGAGGTCTTGTCCTCATACTCCACCTCGGCTTCAGCCAGTGCCGAGCCACAATCGACGCACCAGTGCACCGGCTTTTGCCCTTGGTAGAGGTAGCCGTTGGCGTGGATGCGCCCTAGTGTGCGCATGATGTCGGCTTCGAACTTGAAGTCCATGGTGCGGTAGGGATTATCCCACTCGCCCAGCACGCCAAGACGGATGAAGTCGGCCTTCTGGCGCTCGATCTGGCCTTTCGCGTAGTCGCGGCACAGCTCGCGGAATTTGGCCGCGGGGATCTCCTTGCCATGCTGCTTCTCCACCTGCAACTCGATCGGCAGGCCGTGGCAGTCCCAGCCCGGCACGTAAGGTGCGTCGAAGCCGGCCAGGGTCTTGGAGCGGACGATGATGTCCTTGAGGATCTTGTTCACCGCGTGGCCAATGTGGATGTCACCGTTGGCATAGGGCGGGCCGTCGTGCAGGATGAACTTGGGACGACCCGCGCTGGCTGCGCGGATGCGCTGATAGAGCTTCTTCTCCTGCCACTCTTTGACCCAGGCCGGTTCGCGCTTGGCGAGATCGCCACGCATCGGGAAGGGGGTGTCGGGCAAATTCAGGGTGTCTTTGTAGTCAGCCATTTAAAAACCTCTCACCGTAAGGGTCGCGAAGGTACGCAAAGGAGAACCAAACCATTATTCAAAACCTTTGCGTACCTTTGCGTCCTTAGCGGTTAATAAAGAATTGCTTCGCGTTTTTTACGTCTGCTGCAATTTGTGCAGTCAGCGTTTCCAGGTTGGGGAATTTCATTTCGTCGCGCAGTTTGTGCAGGAAATCTACGCGCACGTGGCGGTTGTAGATCTGCCGGTCGAAATTGAACAGGTGCACTTCCAGTGTTGGCAGGCCGTTGCTCGTTACCGTTGGGCGCACGCCCAAGCTGGCAGCTCCCTGCAGCGGATGGTCGTCCAGGCCGGCAACTTCGACCGCGAAAATGCCCCACAGCGGTGGACGATTGTGTTTGAGTTGAATATTTGCAGTGGGGAAGCCGATCTTGTGGCCCAGACTCTCGCCGTGCTCCACCCGTCCGCTGATGCTGTAGGGGCGTCCGAGCAATCTGCTGGCCAAGGACAGGTCGCCGCCAGCCAGGGCTTGGCGCACGGCGGTGCTGGAAACGCGCAGATCGTCGAGGGTGACGCTGTGCATGGCTTCAACTTCTACGCCCAGTTTGGCACCTGCCTCATTCAGCAGGTTGAAATCACCGGCGCGCTTGGCGCCGAAACGGAAGTCATCGCCAATCAGCAGCCATTTCGTTTGCAGTTTGCGCTGCAGGATGTCGGCGGCGAAATCATCGGCGGCAATATTGGCGAACTGGCGGTTGAAGCGGCAGATATAGACCTGCTCGACCCCGTAGGCGGCGAACAACTCCAGTTTCTCGCGCAGACTCGTGAGTCGGGTGGGTGCCTGGTCGGGCGTGAAAAACTCGCGCGGGTGGGGCTCGAAGGTCATCACGCAAGCAGGCAGGCTGCGCTTGTTCGCCGCTGCTTCCATGCGCTGCAGCATGGCCTGGTGGCCGAGATGGACGCCATCGAAGTTGCCGATCGTCAGAGCGATGGGTGTTTCGGCGAGAGAGGGAATTCCTCGAAAAATCAGCATGGTCGGGCAAACAAAAGGGAGAATTATACTCATTCCTGGAGGAAATAAGTAAACACGGGACTTTTTGGGGCAGATCCGCTCATGAGAAGGGGGAGGAACAGGAAAGTTTTCTTGATTTGACGATTATCATTACCTGCTGACGTGCAAAGTACTATTATTTTTTATATGGGTTTTTCCATGAATGTCAAGGAGATTGTCATGCGTAATTCTTGTTTGATTTCAGCTTTGATTGCTGCTGCTCTGGCGGCAGGTAATGTGGCTTACGCCGCTGGTGGTGGCGGTGGCGGTGGTGGTGGTAACGGCGGAGGGACGGGCGGAAGCATGGGAGGCTTGGGTCAGGGAGCCACGACTCAAATCCAGGATAAGGCACAGGATCAAATACAGAGTCGCGATCAAACGCGAGATCAGGATCGTGATCAAACCAGAGACCGTGACCGCGATCGGTTGAAAGATGGCACAGGCGTCGGCGCCAAGGCGCAGGAGCAGACCCGTGAGCGAGCCAAGGTTCAGACCCAGCAGAATATCCAGACGCAGAACAAGGCCAAGAGCACGAATAAAAGCCAGGTAAAACAGCAAACCGAGCAGCAAACACAGCAGCAGACTGAAGTACAGACCAAGCAATAGGCTGTGGATCAGGCAGGAAAGAAACAGGTGCGCCATCATGGTGTGCCTGTTTTGTTCTGTGATTCCTGCCCCTGTGGGCGTGCTAGCTATTGGCAACCTGATGTAGCAGGGTTATATCGCATAGGCAGGCGTGCTGATTGGATGACTCCAGAATGATGCCGCGCCGTTTGAAGTCGGCCATGACTCGGCTCGCTGTTTCCGTAGTGATGCCCAGAATGGACCCCATGTCTTCACGACCCATTACCTGGCAATGACCATCTTCGCCCGGGAGAGCGAGGTGGTGCAGGAGTCGCGCGATACGCACGTCGGCCGGACCGGTAGAGAATTCGGTGATGGTGCGGTCAGCCTCGTCGATGTTTCTTTGCCAGCGGACCATGAACTGGTGGCACAGGTGCGGGTGATCCACGCCCATATGTTCGATTGCCGTCTTCGGAATGCGGCAAACATGTGTTTCATTCAGCGCGATGGCGGCATGCTTGTAGGTGCGACCCACGGCAAGCTCCAAACCTGCCACATCACCGGTCTTCAACAGGCGGACGATGCGCTGTGAACCATTGGGAAGATATTGCACCAGTTTGACCAGGCCGCGCCTTATGGTGAACATGGAGTCGCCTTTCTCTCCTGCCTGGTAAAGCACGGAATGTGGCGCGTAAGCAATGTCGTCGATAGTGAGCAGCACATGTTCCAGTTCTTCATTCGAAACGTCGGCGAAGAGGACACGACTGCGGATTGCACACTGAGCGCAATCGGCACGGCCCGCCCAAGTGACGTCGGTGCATTGGGATTTGTTGCGTTGGACTTTTTTTTGCATGATTCTCCCGGCCCATAATTATTAACTACGGCACTTGTTTTGCCTCTGTCAAGTATGGTTTTACGGCCATGGAAATCCATATGGTTGGTTACATACGGATATAGGTATTTACACCTATTCGTCGGTAGCTAACAATATGATATATGCGTAAAAAGGCGGATTTAAGAAGAAAATCCTGGTTCGATAACCACGGAGGGTACGGAGTCTACGGAGAAAGGCAGTTTGTTGTATCCTCACCCAACGGGTGAATGCCAGGTTATTCAGGCTGCGCGCCGCATGTAGTCCCGGGGGCGAAAGCCAAGGAGGCCAAGGGTGGCGAAATAGGCGGCAGCACCGGCGACTACCACCCAGCCCAGATGAAACGCCCGTTCCAGGATGCCGCCGCTCAGCCATGCCGTCTGCGGCCCCATGGCGAACCACAGGGTTGCCCCCATGACTGCCAGGGCGGCGGCCAGCTTGAGCAGAAACTTCAGCCAGCCAGGCTGGGGCTGGAAGATGTTGTGGCGGCGCAGCTGGTAGTACAGCAGGCCGGCGTTGAGGCAGGCGCCGAGGCCGATCGCCAGCGCGAGGCCGGCGTGCTGAAGTTTCCACACGAAGGCGAGGTTCATGGCCTGGGTGGCGAGCAGGGTGAAAATGGCAATCTTCACTGGCGTGCGGATGTTCTGTCGCGCATAGAAGCCGGGCGCCAGCACCTTGACCATGATCAGGCCGAGCAGGCCGGCGCTGTAGGCCATCAGGGCCTCGCGCGTCATCCACAGGTCGTGGGCGGTGAACTTGCCATAAAAGAACAAGGTGGCGATCAGCGGCACGGCGAGTATCGCCAGCGCCAGTGCGGCGGGCAGGGCCAGCATCAGCGTCAGGCGCAGGCCCCAGTCGAGCAGACTGGAAAATTTCTCGGGTGAGTCGTCTGAGTAGTGCTTGGCGAGGGAGGGCAGGAGAATGGTGCCCAGCGCCACGCCCAGCATTCCGGTGGGGAACTCCATCAGGCGGTCGGCATAGTATAGCCACGATACGCTGCCGGTTTCGAGGAAGGAGGCGAAGATGGTGTTGATCAGCAGGCTGATCTGGGCGATGGACACGCCGAACACCGCCGGCCCCATGAGTTTCAGGACGCGCCACACGCCTTCGTCGTGGAGATTAAGGCGAAATCTGGGGAGGAAGCCGATTTTAGCCAGGTAGGGCAGCTGAATGCCGAGTTGCAGCACGCCGCCCAGCAAAACCGCCACCGCCAGCGCCATGACCGGCGGGTTCATGTGGGGCGCCAGCCACAGCGCGCAAGCGATGAAGGACAGGTTGAGCAGCACCGGGGTGAAGGCGGGCACCGAGAACTTGCTGTAGGTGTTGAGCACGCCGCCTGCCAGAGATACCAGTGATATGAAGAAAATGTAGGGGAAGATGTAGCGCAGCAGTTGCACCGTGAGGTCGAATTTTTCAGTATCGGCGGAGAAGCCCGGCGCGCTGAGATAGATCACCAGCGGCGCGGCGAGAATGCCGATCAAACTGACTCCCACCAGCACCAGCGCGAGCAGGGTTGCAACATGGTCGATCAGGTCGCGCGTGGCGTCGTGGCCGCGGCGTGTCTTGTACTCGGCGAGGATGGGCACAAAAGCCTGGGAGAAGGCCCCCTCGGCGAACAGGCGACGCAGCAGGTTGGGCAGCTTGAAGGCGACAAAGAATGCGTCGGTATACAAGCCCGCACCAAAAGTCCTGGCAATGATGGTGTCGCGCAGGAACCCCAGGATGCGCGAGAGTAGCGTCATGCTGCCGATAGTGGCGAGAGCTTTTAACAGGTTCACGCAGGGAAAACACCGGTGGAGAGATAGCGGTCACCCCGGTCGCATACGATGGAGACAATAACGGCATGCTCCACTTGAGCTGAAACTTCGAGCGCTGCCACCAGTGCGCCGCCCGAGGAAATGCCGGCGAAGATGCCTTCTTCCCGTGCCAGGCGGCGGGTCATTTCTTCAGCCGCGCCCTGTGATACTTCGATAATCTGGTCGACGCGGCTGAAGTCGCAAATCCTGGGCAGATATTCCTGCGGCCATTTTCGGATGCCGGGGATCTGCGCGCCATCACAGGGCTGGGCGCCGATGACCTGGATATCGGGGTTCTGTTCCTTGAGGTAGCGGGAACAGCCCATGATGGTGCCGGTGGTACCCATGCTGCTGACGAAATGGGTGACGCTGCCTTGCGTGTCGCGCCAGATCTCCGGCCCTGTTCCTTCATAATGAGCGAGCGGGTTATCGGGGCTGGAGAACTGGTCGAGGATGATGCCACGGCCTTCGTCCCTCATCCGGTTGGCCGTGTCGATAGCCGCTTCCATGCTGCCTGCGCGGGGCGTGAGGACGATTTCCGCACCGAAGGCGCGCATCACTTGGCGGCGCTCCATGCTCATGTGTTCCGGCATCACCAGCACCATCTTGTAACCGCGCATCGCCGCCGCCATGGCCAGCGCGATGCCGGTGTTGCCGCTGGTGGCTTCGATCAGGGTATCGCCGGGCTTGATTTCGCCGCGCGCCTCGGCATGTATGATCATAGACAGGGCCGGTCGGTCTTTCACCGAGCCGGCGGGATTGTTGCCTTCCAGCTTGACCAGTACGCTGTTGGAGGTATTGCCGGGAATACGCTTGAGTTTGACCAGCGGGGTATTGCCGACAAAGTCTTCGATGCTTTTATACATGGGCTTCCTGAACGAAACTCTGGTAGAGATGGTCGCACTCGGCAATCACACCCGCCATGGCGATGCAGTTCTTGCCATGGGACTTTGCATATTTCACCGCACGCCCCGCACGGGCGTAATAGGCATCGCGTAATTCATCCGGCTGTAGCAAGGCGACGCCGAAACTGGCGGTGAGCGGGCGTAGCAGGGGTAATATCAGTTGTCCCTCCAAATCCATGCGCAGACGCTCGGCCACGATCATGGCGCCCATTTCGTTGGTTTCTGGCAGCAGTACCGCGAATTCCTGACCGCCGTAGCGCGCCACCAGATCGAGCGTACGCGTTGCGCCGTTAAGAATGGTGGCGACATGCTGCAGCAACTCGTCCCCCACTTCGCGGCCGAATTCGTCGTTGATCTTGCCGAAGTCATCCAGATCCAGCAGCACCAGGGCGAGGGGGCGACGGTAACGCTCCCAGCGCTGAATTTCCTCGCTGACGCGGGCGTCTAGCAGTTTCAGGTTGGCCAGGCCGGTGAGCCCGTCGTTGCGCTTGAGTGCCTCGATCTCCTCCTGCAATTTTTGCAGGGTGTGGTTGCGTTTTGAAAGTTGTTTCCGGGTTTCGTCCAGTTCCTGATTGAGGCGCTCGTTGTCGCTGCTGAGCGATTCGAAGGCGGAGATGTCCAGTTCGGCCGCAAGCAGGAACAACTGGTTGCGGCGGTATATCGTGCCGGCAAAAGCGCGCGTGATGCCGTGGCCGACATTGAGGCTGATCAGTCCGTTGTAAAGCAGGCCCATTTCGTCCGGCTGCATATTCACCAGCGCCGCAAAAGACGGTTCGGCTATGCGTTGCGCCGCGTTGTCGTTAGCCTCCGGATTCAGGGTAAAGCGGAACCCTTCGTTGGCTTCGATCAAATCGCCATTGCTGTCGAACATGGCAACAGCCACGGCGCGCAGCGGGTCAAGCCAGGGTGGAATCAATGCAAAACGGGCCGTGTTCAAGCGGGAGCATTCCTCAAGATGAAAGTGGCAGACCGGATATTATGCACGTTTTTCCGTGTCGAAAATAGAAAAGCCCCGCCAATGGCGGGGCTTGGCAAGCGCCCGTTGGCCTATTTCTGTTGCAGCAGGTAATCGACATAGCGTTCCACACCCTGTTCGACGGTGTAGAGCGGCGTATCGTAGCCGGCGCTGCGTAGCGCCGAGACATCAGCCTGGGTGAAACTCTGGTATTTGCCTTTCAATGCCTCCGGGAAGGCGACATATTCGATAATGCCCTGCTGCTGCAGTTGCTCCAGAGTTAGCGCTGCTTCTCCCTTGGCCTTGCGGCAAGCGTTGACGGCAGCCACGGCGACATCGTTGAAAGCCTGGCTGCGGCCGGTGCCGAGGTTGAAAATGCCGGACTGGTCGGGATGGTCGAGGAACCACATGTTGATCTTGACCACGTCTTCCACCGACACGAAATCGCGTCGCTGTTCGCCGTTGCCATAGCCTTCGCAGCCTTCGAACAGCTTGACCTTGCCTTCAGCCTGATACTGGTTAAAAAAGTGGAATGCCACCGAGGCCATGCGCCCCTTGTGTTGCTCGCGCGGACCGTACACGTTGAAGTAGCGGAAGCCGACGATCTGACCGGTTTTTTCTGCCCACATGCGGCGCACGTACTGGTCGAAAAGGAATTTTGAATAGCCGTAAACGTTGAGAGGGCCTTCGTACTCGCGCGATTCCTTGAAAATGCTGCCGGCGCCGTAAACACTGGCGGATGAGGCATAGAGGAAGGGCACTTCCTCGTTCTGACAGTGTTCGAGCAGGGAGACGGTATAGCGATAGTTGTTCTCCATCATGTAACGCCCGTCGGTTTCCATGGTATCGGAACACGCGCCTTCATGGAAAACGGCCTGCATGGAATCATCGAATGCCCCGTCCAGCACCGCGTCGAGGAAGTCTTCCTTGTCCATGAAGTCGGCGATTTCGCAGTCCACCAGGTTCTTGAACTTGTCCGCCTTTTTCAGGTTGTCTACCGCGATGATGTTGGTCTCGCCCCGCTCGTTGAGAGCCTTGACGATGTTTGCGCCGATGAAACCCATGGCGCCGGTAACGATGTAGTACATATTCTTTCCTTTTTTAATTCAATGGACAGGATTTTTGGATATTCCTGGCCATTCGTGTTTTGAATTCAGTTAGCATGATGTCTGTCCTTGTTAGACATCTATCGCCCAATAAAAGCGGTGCTTGCCCTGAAGCAGCGCACTGGGTCAGACTTTAAACTTCTTGACTGCGTCTTGCAGACTCATCGTCAACTCTTTCAAGTGCAGAGCCGACGTTGCATTATGCTCAATTGCCAGATGATTTTCATCCGACATTTGCGCCACCTGTTCCACATGGCGTGCGATTTCACCGCTGGCGATGCTTTGTTCCCTGAGCGCTGAAGAAATATCAGTGACAGCTGCCCCGACTCGTTGTGCGCCCGACTGAATTTGTCGAATGGCATCTCCGGCCTGGCCAGCCATGGATACGCCCTGGTTAACCCGTTCCACCCCCACGCCCATACTGTTTACCGCCTGTTTGGTGCCATCCTGAATTTTCTCGATCATGGTGGCGATTTCCTCGGTGGAACGCGTGGTCCGTTCCGCCAGCTTTCTCACCTCATCCGCCACTACGGCGAAACCGCGCCCCTGTTCGCCAGCACGTGCCGCTTCGATGGCGGCATTCAGTGCCAGCAGGTTGGTTTGATCGGCAATTTCCTTGATCGCCTGAATAATCGAATATATCTGGTCAGACTGCTGCCCCAGCCCTTCGATAATTCCTGAGGATTTGTGAACGGTCTCGGCGATGCCGCGCATGTCCTTCACCACGCCCAGGATCACATCGCTGCCACGGGCAGATAGTTCACAGCTCGACTGGGAAATGTTTTGCGCCTCCCGTGCGTGTTCAGCGACCTGGTCGATACTCATGGTCATTTCTTCAACCGCAGCCGCCATGGAGGAAGCAGACTCGCTCTGATGCTCTGAACTGCTCGCCACCTGGGACGAGGTGGCGGCGAGTTGCTCGGAAAGATGCAGCACTTCACCCGCATTCGTGTTCACTTGAATAATTATGCTCTGCAGGCTGCCGACGAGTTGATTAAATGCTTCCGCTACTTGTCCGATTTCATCCTTGCCACTTATTTCAATCCTGCGGGTAAGGTCATTGTCGTTCTGAATCTCGATAATGCCAGCCTTCAGTGATTTGATCGGGCGGGTGATGCCAAGCGCTACCGAGTAACCCAGTCCTAGTATCGCCAGGAGCAATGCAATATCAATTCCGGTATGTAGAGTCAATGCGGTGCGGGCTTTGTGGGCATGTCCGGCAGCCATGGCCTTGATCTGTTCGGCAAAATATTCTTCCACCGCATGCATGGCATCGATTTTGGCACTCATGACGCCAAACCATTTTGTCGGCTCGATCGCGAATTGCCCCTCTGCCACTTTATCCATTACCACCTTTTGCATGGCGTCGACTTCTTTAACAAAGTCACCTGCCATCTGTTGTTTAAACAACTCGCGCACTTCCTTGGACGCGGCGTTGTCGAAACTGACAAGATAAGCCTGTTGAGCGGCAATATGGCTCAACAAGGCGCGATACTGTGCGGGCTCAATTTGGTCGAGCGTGAATACCCCAGCTAACAGGGCACGCTCCTGACCGTTACGTTCCTTGGCATGAAGCAGCGCCAGATAAGCCGACATACGCTTGGCAACATTGATATCGTTGTTTTGTTCGGCAATGGCGGGTATTGCGCCAAGAATGGTGCTAATGGTCTGGGTGTAGTAGCCGGCAACTTCTGCGGCCGGGACACGAAACTGGGATGCCGTAACGCGTGAATCTTCTAGTTTGTTGAGTGCAGCCAAGGCTGTATCGACGGCATTCTTGATGGTGGGGAGCAGGTCGGCATTATTGAGCTGGGCGTATTGGGCTCTTAGTTCAGCCAGTCTCTTGTCGGTTTCAACCCGGTATCCGGGCAAATCATTGGCAAATCGCGCGCCCTTTGATTGCATGAAACCCACGGTTGCCCCGCGTTCGATTTGCAGACGATGAGTCAGGTTTCCGAGATCAACAGCCAGTTCCATCAGCGATTCTGTGGTGGATGAACTGTGCCATTCCTGATAGTTATCCCTTGTATTCATCGCCATGTAGAAGATCACGCTGAGAAGGGGAATCAAGAGTAACAAAGTTACTTTTGAGGAAATGCTTAAATTCTTCATCGTGTTGGTAGCCATGAATTTGCAAATGTAAAAAAACGAAATCGGTTAACCATGATAGCAAGAAGGATTAACCTTGTGATCACCCGATTTTTAATAGATGAGCCGGCCGGAGAAGGGCTTGGCTTTAAATCCCATCCCGCCAATTTTATTTGGCGGTGAACAGTTCTTCCGCACTCACCACCGCTGTACCCAACTTGCCGACCACGATGCCCGCCGCGCGGTTGGCCATGCGCATGGCTTTGGGCAGGTCGGCGCCGGCGGCGAGCATGACGCCCAAGGTGGCGATTACGGTATCGCCCGCGCCGCTGACGTCGAATACCTCCCGCGCCAGTGCCGGTTCAGTGAGGGTTTCCCCTTCCCTATAAAGAGTCATGCCTTCTTCGCTGCGTGTCACTAGCAGTGCCTGCAGATCAAGTTGGGTACGCAATTGTTGTGCCTTGCGCGTCAATTCATCATCGCTTTTCCAGCTTCCAGCGACCTGTTTGAATTCACCCCGGTTGGGGGTGAGCAGGGTGGCGTGGCGGTAGCGCTCATAATCCTCGCCCTTGGGGTCCACCAATACGGGTTTTCCTGCTGCGCGCGCCAGTTCGATCATGCGCTGGATGTGCGTCAGGCCGCCCTTGCCGTAATCGGAAAGAATCACCACATCTGTTTCGGCCAGCATGCGTTCAAAGTCTGCCAGCTTGTTTTGCAGCACTTCATGGCCAGGCCAGGTTTCGAAATCGATACGCAGGAGTTGCTGCTGGCGCCCGATGACGCGCAGCTTGATGGTGGTGTCGAGCTGTGCATCGCGGTGTAGCACCACCTGGATGTTTTCGTGTTCCAGCAGGCGTGCTAGGTTGTCGCCTGCCTCGTCGGCTCCGGCTACCGAGAGCAGAGCCACCCGCGCACCCAGCGCCGCAGCATTGCGAGCCACGTTGGCCGCGCCGCCTGGGCGTTCCTCGGTTTTGCTCACATGGACTACTGGTACCGGAGCTTCCGGGGAAATGCGGCTGACCTCGCCGAACCAGTAGCGGTCAAGCATGACATCGCCGACCACCAGGACACGGGCTTTGGAAATATCTGGGATTTTCATGGATGGATTATAGGTAATGGGTAATGAGTGATGGGGAGTGCGCGATGGTTGTCATTCCCCATCACTCATTCCCCATTACGCTGTTACAAACGGCCAATCGGGAAATATTCCAGTCCTGCTTCGCGCACCATTTTCGGCTCGTACAGGTTGCGCCCGTCGAAGATCACCGGGTTATTTAGCTTGGACTTGATGACTGCGAAATCAGGGGCCCGGAATTCCTTCCACTCGGTGACGATAGCCAGTGCATCCGCACCGGCCAGCGCGGCGGCTGGGGAGTCCACCATTTTCAGGCGCGGGTCGTCGCCGTAGATGCGGTGCGTTTCTTCCATGGCGGCGGGGTCGTAGGCCGTCACCGTTGCGCCCATTTTCCACAGGCCTTCGATCAGCACGCGGCTGGGCGCTTCGCGCATGTCGTCGGTGTTGGGTTTGAACGCCAGGCCCCACAAAGCGATGCGCTTGCCGGACAGGTCGTGGCCAAATTTCTGAGTGATCTTTTTCAGCAGGATATGCTTCTGTTCGTCGTTGGCGTCTTCCACCGCCTTCAATACCTGCAGCTCGACGCCGTTGGCGCGTGCGGTGCGTTGCAGCGCCTGCACGTCCTTGGGGAAACAGGAACCACCGTAGCCACAGCCCGGGTAGAGGAAGTGGTAGCCGATGCGCGGGTCGGAACCGATGCCGTGACGTACGTGTTCAATGTCGGCGCCGAGGATTTCAGCCAGGTTGGCGAGTTCATTCATGAACGAGATGCGCGTGGCCAGCATGGCGTTGGCTGCGTATTTGGTGAGTTCGGCGGATTTGATGTCCATCACGATAATACGTTCGTGGTTGCGCTGGAACGGCGCGTAGAGTGCGCGCATCAGTTCGGTTGCCTTGGCGTCGTCGGCACCCACTACAATACGGTCGGGGCGCATGAAGTCTTCCACGGCGGCACCTTCCTTGAGGAATTCCGGGTTGGACACCACGCTGAAATTGAGCTGGGAGCCGCGTTTTTGCAGTTCTTCCTGCACTGCGGCACGCACCCTGTCTGCCGTGCCGACCGGTACCGTGGATTTGTCCACAATGACCTTGTATTCATTCATGTGCTGGCCAATGGCGCGTGCCGCGGCGACCACGTATTGCAGGTCAGCCGAGCCGTCTTCGTCCGGTGGCGTACCCACCGCAACAAACTGGATCACGCCGTGGGCGGCGCTTTCCGCGACATCGGTGGTGAAGCGCAGGCGGCCGGCGGCCTGGTTGCGTTGCACCATGTCTTCCAGACCAGGTTCGTAAATGGGAATCTGGCCTTGCTTGAGCATGCTGATCTTGCGTTCGTCCAGGTCCAGGCAAACCACGTCATTGCCGACTTCCGCCAGGCAGGTGCCAGTCACCAGGCCAACATAGCCGGTGCCGATTATGCTGATTTTCAATTTGATTCTCCGATAGTTTCAATTTCTTGTCGGATCGCCTGCAGCGCCTGCAGAGGATCGGCGGCCTGGGTGATGGGTCGGCCAATCACCAGATAATTTGCGCCCGCCCCTAGCGCTTCGAGCGGGGTCATGACGCGGTTTTGGTCGTCCTTGGCGGCGCTGGCTGGACGAATGCCTGGGGTTACCAGGCAGAAGTCCGCTCCTTGCTCCTCCCTCAACATGGCTGCTTCCTGGGCTGAGCAGACCACGCCGTCAAGCTTGCAGTTGCGCGCCAGTCGGGCCAGGCGTCGCACAAGTTGGTGTGGCGCTTCGGTGATGCCGAGGTCGGCCAGATCATTCGGCCCCATGCTGGTAAGCACGGTGACAGCAATCAATTTTGGCCGTTGCGGGAGGTCTTCCAATGCCTCGCGGGCAGCATTCATCATGGCGCGCCCCCCCAAGGCATGAACATTGACCATCCACACGCCGAGCCCTGCTGCTGCCTTGCATGCCTGGGCCACGGTGTGTGGGATGTCGTGAAATTTGAGGTCAAGGAACACACCGTAGCCCTGTGCGACCATTTGCTTGACCCAGGCCGGGCCGGCAGCGGTGAACAGTTCCTTGCCGACTTTTAGTTTGCACAACTGTGGGTCGAGCCGGGCAACCAGTGCGGACGCTGCTTCCGCAGTGGCGTAATCCAGTGCCACTATGATTTTAGGGTCGCTTGTCATGAGAGATCCTGATCTTCGGTACGTTTGGGGGGGAAGCTTTCCCAGCCGCCACAAGCGGGGCAGTGCCAGTGAAATTGCCGTGCCTTGAAGCCGCAGTTCTCGCAGCGGTAGAGTGCGAGACGCTGGCTGTGCTGGTGGATGAGGTTTTTCACCAGGCCGATATCTTGCCGACGTTCAGCCGGCGCATCCAGCAGCGCTGCTTCGAGTAACTTGTCCAGTCCCAGCAGGCTGGGGTTGCGCCGCAGTTCGTCGCGCACCAGTTCATAGGCAGCGCGCGGGCCTTCCTGTTCCAGTGCGGCCTGAAATGCGGTGCTTAGCAGATCGATGGAAGGGGCCTGCACAAGGTAGGTGCGCAACAGGGCGAGGCCTTCGGCATTTTGTTCCAGCGCGCGGTAGCTGCTCAGCAGGCGTCCCGCCGTCAGGGGAAGATAGGCCGGATTCTGGGTTTCAATGAGTTTCCAGAACTGGATGGCTGCGGCGTGTCGGTTGGCTTGTGCCTCCATGTCTCCCAGCATCAGGTTGGCGCGCGCGCAGGCACGTGAGGTTTGTAAGGCCTGTTCAATATGGCTGCGTGCTGCATCCAGGGCGGAACGTGCGATTTCACTTGCCGCCAGTTCACAGTAGAACTGGGCGATTTCGCGCTGGAACGAGGTGGGCGAAGTGGCACTCAGCTGTTGTGCAATGGCGATAGCGTTTTCCCATTCGCGTTCCTGCTCATAAATATCGAGCAGAAATTTAAGTGATTGCTCGCCGTAAGCGGTCTTGCACAAGCCGCTAAAAACCTCTTCCGCACGATCCAGCAACCCGGCCTTGAGATAGTCCTGCCCCAGTTCGAACGTGGCCTTGAGCTTCTTTTCTGCATCCAGGTCGGTGCGTTCAACCAGTGTCTGGTGCATGCGGATGGCGCGTTCCACCTCACCGCGGCGGCGGAATAGGCTGCCCAGGGCGAAATGTAGTTCTACCGTTTCAGGATCGGCGCGTACTACTTCGATAAACGACTCGATTGCCTTATCTTGTTGTTCGTTTAGCAGAAAATTCAGCCCTCTGAAATAGGAATCCGGCAGGCTGCGGGATTCGGACTGGATGTGCTTGATATCGATGCGTGCAGCGAGCCAGCCAAGGCTGAAGAACAGCGGTAAGGCCAGCAACCACCAGTATTCAAATTCCATCGTCAGTCCGCAGTGTGGTGATTGCCGAGATATTTGCGCCCGGCTCGGCGACGGGTGTTCTCAATGGCTGAAGCGGATTATGCAATTCGCGGCGTAGTTTGGCTATTTCACGTCGTTGCTTGAATATGAATCCCAGCGATGCGGCAATGCCAGCACCTGCACCTATGCAAAAGACGCTCAGGACAATCACCACCAAAGGCGCCTGCCACTGATAACCTAGGTAATAGTGGAGGGTTACAATTTCGCTGTTCTTGATGGCAAAGCCCAAAGCCAGCAGAAAAAGCGTAATGCCGAAAACCCAGGATAGGTAGCGCATATTCTTATTTAGACAGGATTAGCATGGTTGGTTTGGGTATGGACTGCTTCTGTAATTCCTGAAAACATGTCCACATCCTGGATTCTTTCAAATAAAAAAGCGGCACAATCTTTCGATAATGCCGCCATATTAACTTACCGGCAAGCCGCGCCAGGTTAATTTATATCCGGATAATCCACGCGCTCCCGCAATTCCTTGCCCGCCTTGAAGTGCGGGACATATTTTTCCGGTACGCTCACTTGGCCGCCGGTTTTAGGATTACGACCGACACGTGGCGGACGATAGTTCAAGCTGAAACTGCCGAAGCCGCGAATCTCGATACGCTCGCCTTGGGCCAGGCTGTCCGCCATGGCTTCCAGTACAGTCTTGACCGCGAGCTCCGCATCCTTCGCTACCAGCTGGGGATAGCGTGCCGCCAACTTGTTAATCAGTTCTGACTTGGTCATGAGTTTTCCCTGCTTGAGTCAGCTAGCCGGGGTGCGTTCCGGCTAGCCTGTCTCGAACGTTACTGGCCGCTGTTCTTGTTGTCCAGCTTGGCTTTTAGCAGGGCGCCCAGGTTGGTTGTGCCGGCGCTGGCAGCGCTTTGCTCGCTGGCCATCTTGTGCATCGCGTCGGTCTCATCCGCCATATCCTTGGCCTTGATGGACAGGCTGATATTGCGGTTCTTGCGGTCGACGCTGATGATCTTGACTTCGACTTCGTCGCCTTCCTTGACGTGGCTGCGAATATCTTCGACGCGATCGCGGGAAACTTCGGATGCGCGCAGGTAGCCTTCTACTTCGCCGTCCAGAGTGATGGTTGCACCCTTGGCATCAATGGCCTTGACGATGCCTTTGACGATGTCATTCTTGTCGTGGGTGGAGATGTAGTTGGAGAAAGGGTCCCCATCCATCTGCTTGATACCCAGGGAGATGCGCTCTTTCTCGGCATCAATGGCCAATACCACGGCTTCCACTTCGTCGCCCTTCTTGTAGTTGCGCACGGCTTCTTCGCCTGGCATGTTCCAAGACAGGTCGGAGAGATGCACCAGGCCGTCGATGGCACCAGGCAAGCCGATGAAGATTCCGAAGTCGGTGATCGACTTGATCTGGCCGTGAACCTTGTCGCCCTTCTTGTGACCGGCGGCAAATTCGTCCCATGGATTGGGCTTGCACTGCTTCATGCCCAGGGAGATGCGGCGGCGCTCTTCATCGATTTCCAGGATCATGACTTCGACTTCGTCGCCCAGGCTGACAACCTTGGCAGGGTGAACGTTCTTGTTGGTCCAGTCCATTTCGGATACGTGCACCAAGCCTTCGATACCCTGCTCGATTTCCACGAATGCGCCGTAGTCGGTGAGGTTGGTGACCTTGCCGAACATGCGGGTGCCTTGCGGGTAACGGCGGGACAGGTTGACCCAGGGATCGTCGCCCAGCTGTTTGATGCCCAGGGAAACACGGTTCTTTTCCTGGTCGAATTTGAGGATCTTGGCTTCCACTTCATCGCCCACGGTCAGCACTTCAGATGGGTGCTTGACACGGCGCCAAGCCAGATCGGTAATGTGCAGCAGACCGTCGATGCCACCCAGATCCACGAATGCGCCGTAGTCGGTGATGTTCTTGACGATACCCTTGACCACTGCGCCTTCTCTCAGGGTTTCCATCAGGGCCTGACGCTCTGCGCCCTGGCTCTGCTCCAGCACGGCGCGACGCGAAACCACCACGTTGTTGCGCTTGCGGTCGAGCTTGATGACCTTGAATTCCATCTGCTTGCCCTGGTAAGGCGTGGTGTCCTTGACTGGGCGGATGTCCACGAGGGATCCGGGCAGGAAGGCACGAATGCCGTTCACTGTCACGGTGAGGCCACCCTTGACCGAGCCGCTGATCACGCCGGAAACCAAGGTGCCTTCTTCCATGGCCTTGTCGAGATCGTTCCAGGCCGCCATGCGCTTGGCTTTTTCGCGTGACAACTTGGTCGAGCCGTAGCCGTCTTCCATGGCTTCGATGCAAACGCTGACGAAATCGCCAACTTTGACTTCGATTTCGCCCATGTCGTTCTTGAATTCGTTGGCATCGATCACGCTTTCGGACTTGAGTCCAGCGTTGACGATCACTACGTCGTTGTCCACAGACACGACTTCGGCAGTGATCAGTTCACCCGAGCGCATTTCCTGGCGTTGCAGGCTTTCTTCAAACAGGGCGGCAAAGCTTTCGGCAAAACCTTCGGAGGGGGCGGTAGCAGCAGTAGTCATAAAAAATAAAATCCACTAACCCGTTAATGAGCCACGGGGCAAGTTGTTAAATGTCAGAATCTTCGATTTGCGGAAAAAGATAAACGGCGCATTTGTGCCGGCCAGTATGCCGGTAAACGCGCCGCTTCAGGGTTTCGCAAAACCTTAATTCAAGACGCCTGGCGGATGCTTGCCTGATAACGCGTCAGCACCTCGTTCACCGCTGCGGCGATGGTGAGTGCGTCGGTATCGAGCAGACTTGCGTCCGCGCATTTCTGCAGAGGGGCAACGCTGCGCGCGCTGTCGCGCGCATCGCGTTGCTGGAGATCCTGCAAAATCCGCGAAAGATTAGCATGCATTCCTTTTTCCATCAACTGTTTATAGCGTCGCTCGGCACGTACCTCGGCGCTGGCGGTGAGGAAAATTTTAAGCGTGGCGTCGGGAAATACCACCGAACCCATGTCGCGGCCGTCCGCAACCAATCCCGGCGCCTTGCGAAAGCTGCGCTGGAACGCCAGCAGCGCTTCGCGCAAGCGCGGCAGAGAGGCGATTTTGGAGGCGGCGTTGCCTGACTCCTCGGTACGCACCGCTTCACTGACTTTTTTTCCGTCCAGCCATATCTCTCCATTGTCGAAACTGACGTCCAGTTTGCCGGCAAGCTCGGCTAGTGCAGTCTCGTTATCCAGGGCAACGCCAGCGTACTGCGCCGCGAGGGCAGTGACGCGATAAATCGCACCGCTGTCGAGGTAATGGAATCCGAGTTCATTGGCCACCAAAGCGGCAACAGTGCCCTTGCCGGAAGCGGAAGGGCCATCGATTGCGATGACGGGGGGTGTGTTCATGAATGTGCGTGGTGGTTTAACAAAGCGGGCATGGTATCTTCTTCGGGGTGGTCGATCAACGAAGCTGGAACTTGGTATTTATCAAGGAGAACAGCAAAGATTGGTTCAGGCTGACTTGGTCAGTTCTGCCAGGATCGACAGCACCAGCTCTTGCCCCTGTGCCCCCATGCCCTGTGTCAACTGTTCTGCATCGCGCTCGCCGTTGACCAGGCGGCGCATGATAGCTGCCAGCTTTGCCATATCGCCGCCCGCGCCGCTCATCTGCTCGGCCATGTTGGCCAATAGCTGCAAGGCCTGCGCATCACCGCTGGCGGACGCCCGGATCATGGCTGCCAGCCCCGGTGCGGCAGCGCCGGAATCGGCCTTGGCCTGCGGGTCGGGTAGCGAGGCCGGATTGCGGATGCCGTTCAGGATGGCCTCGACAATGATCTTGTCTTCCTCGTCCAGGCCGTTCATCAGGCTGGTGTCGCGCTTGCCCTTGAGAATCTGGCGCACGGCGCCCATCAGTGCAACCCAGCCGTTCTGCTCGGAAACCTTGATGAGCGGTTCCAGCGATGCGATCAAATCGCGCTGGTGGCATGCGGCCACTACGCGATGGATCAGGGCGGCATGGACTTGGCGTATCTGCTGGGATTTTTCCGGTAAGTTGGACATGTCAAAAACCTTCGTTAAAGCGGGTAATATGGCGCCGGTCCCGCTTGGTGGGGCGCCCCTTGGCCTCGTAAGCGGGTTCAATCCGCAGCTGTTCCTTGAGGACTTCGCGCGCCGCCACGCTGGCGGCTGTTTCTTCATAGAGCAGCGCGGCTTCGCTGGCTGGCCCGCGCCGTCCCGACAGGGCGCGCACCAGCACGATCAGCTCATAAGGCCCCTGACGAATACGCAACTCGTCACCCGGATGCACCGCTTTGGCCGCTTTGGCCTGGTCGCCATTACACTGGATCTTGCCCCCATCCACGGCCTGCGCAGCCAGGGAGCGCGTCTTGAAAAAGCGCGCCGCCCACAGCCATTTATCAATACGGACTTTCCCTTCTCCTGCCGCGTCCATATTCAATGCAGGCTTTTTGGCGCCGGCGTGGTCACTTCCGAGGCGAATGCCTGCTCGGCATCAACCTTGTCGAACACATAACGCTTGTTGCAGAACTCGCAGTCCACTTCGATGGCATCGTGCTCGCGCAACAGCGACTGCACCTCGTCATGTCCCAGCAGGCGTAACATCCCGGCCACGCGCTCGCGCGAACAGGGGCAATAAAAATTCACTGTTTGCGGCTCAAACAGGCGAATGTCCTCTTCATGATAAAGGCGATGGATGATCTGTGGCGCTGGCAAACCCAGCAATTCCTTGCGCGTCAGGGTGGAAGCAAAATGCACCGCGCGTTGCCATGCGTCAGGATCGATATCGGCATCACGCCGGTAGGGCATTTTCTGCAACAGCATGCCGGCCGCCTGGTTTCCGTCCGCGCCCAGCCACAGCCGGGTCTCCAGTTGTTCGGAGCGGCTCATGTAATCTTCCAGCGCATCCGCGACTGATTGGCCGCTGATGGCCACGATGCCCTGATAAGTCTTGCCACCATCGCGCGGGTCGATGGTAATGACAAAACGCCCCGCGCCAACCAGTTCCGCCAGCGACTCACCTGCGATTTCCCCCTCCCAATGTGCCATTGCCCGCATGGTCAAATCGCTCATGCACTCCACCACCAGCAGCTTGACTGCCCCATCCCCCTGCATCTGCAAAATAATCGAGCCGGAAAACTTGAGCGAGGCCGCCAGCAAAGCGGCCGCAGCCATCAATTCACCCAACAGGTTGCGCAGCAGTGGCGGGTACTCGCGGCGCTCCAGCACCGCCTGCCAGGTCTTGTCCAGATGGACGATGCTGCCGCGCACGGCGGCATGCTCAAACATGAATCGTTGCAAGCTATCCCGGTTTTCCAAGGCAAATTCCGCTGATGAAATGAGCGCAATATTCTACATGCTCGTTGACAAGGGGGCCAAATAAAGTAAAATGCGCGCTTCGCTTGGGACGTTAGCTCAGTCGGTAGAGCAGCGGACTTTTAATCCGTTGGTCGGCGGTTCGAATCTGCCACGTCCTACCAGTGATATCAAGGGGTT
>Ga0209077_1000038_pt1 | contig 31959 bp, 27 predicted proteins | sample PPLLak1March2015_FD_187247 | JGI IMG/M metagenome (GOLD analysis project Ga0209077, IMG submission 187247) | Freshwater sediment microbial communities from Prairie Pothole Lake near Jamestown, North Dakota, USA - PPLs Lake P7 Core (1) Depth... | ecosystem: Environmental > Aquatic > Freshwater >... | reverse complement strand
GGCTTTCGCGCTTCCTCAGGCAGGATTCTTCGGCAACCTCGGGCGGAACACGATCACTGGTCCCGGCTATCATGATGTCGACCTGGTTGTCTCGCGCGAATTCCTGACCGGCGGGCGGGGCGCGTCTGAAGGCCTGCGTCTCCAGTTCAGGGCCGAGTTTTTCAACGTTCTGAATCATCCCAATTTTGATCTTCCCGGCGGTTCGGTCAGTGCCGAGGCCTCGAGCTACGTGTTCACTGACTCAAGCGGGGCGCCAAACCCGGCGGCGGCGCAATTGACTCGGACCAGCGGGAATCCTCGGCAGGTGCAGTTCGGTTTGAAAGTGCTCTGGTGAAAGCTTTGATACCGTTCAGGGAGGTCCATCGTCACGTTGGCAGCGCGTTTCAGCAGGCCGGGATGTACGCCCGGTTTGCCGGCGGGCTGGCTGCATTCCTACGGGAACAAACGACGGTGGAGGAAGCACAATCGACCATCAAGAAACGCCTGTTAACCCGGGAAGACAACTTCCTGAACATCCTCGAGCGCGGGATCTTCGGCTATCCTCGCAGCCCTTACCTGGCATTGCTAAAGGAGGCGGGTTGCGAGCACGGCGACGTTGCTCACCTTGTCCGCTCGGTCGGCTTGGAGGAGGCCCTTAAGAAGCTTTTCCGGGCTGGAGTCTACGTCGATTTCGATGAGTTCAAAGGAAGAAAACCGATCCGACGCGGCCGCCTGACGCTTCGGGTACGCGCGGAAGATTTCGACAATCCTCACCTGAGGTACCGCTACGAAACCGCCACCTCGGGTTCAAGCGGACCAAGGAGCCGGAGCTGGCTGGACCTCGATCACCTGGCCGCGACTACCTGCTACACGATCATGGGGCTTCAAGTCCACGGCCTCCAGGGAGTTCCAACAGCGCTGTGGCGGCCGATTCTTCCCGCCTGCACCGGGGTCAGCAACCTGTTAAGATCCGCTCGGATCGGTAACGTAGCCCGCAGGTGGTTTTCTCCCCTGGACCCAGGCGATCTTCGGCCCTCTCCGACCTATGCGGCATCAACCTGGTACATCCTGACGACCGGTCGCCTTGTCGGAGTTCCGCTTCCGCGCCCGGAACCGGTGAGGATTCACGACGCCGTTCGAATTGCCCACTGGGCCAGCCAAACCGTTCAGGAATCGGGCGCGTGCTTGATCCGTACTTATGTCAGCCTGGCGTTGAGGGTTGCGCTGGCCGCTTCGGAAAGCGGAATCGACCTCCGAGGTGTCGTTCTGATGGGAGGCGGCGAACCTCCAACCACTGCGAAGGTCCGGCAGATCCAGTGCAGCGGGGCTCGGTGGGTCCCCACTTACGCGTTCTCGGAGTTCGGACAGGTCGCGGGAGGATGTGCAAATCCCCGCTCGGGAAACGACTTGCACTTGTTTCACGATGCGATTTGCCTGATCCCGGTTCCACGGGAGCTTCCCGGTTGGGGCACCAGCGTGGATGTCTTCCACTTCACGACTCTCCTACTGACCAGTCCGAAAATCCTGTTGAATGTCGGGCTCGATGATTACGGCGTTGTCGGTAGTCGGTCGTGTGGATGCGGTTACGAAGGTCTCGGTCTCAGTACTCATGTTGAGGACATCCGCAGTTTCAGCAAGCTGACGGGAGAGGGGATGTCCGTGGCAGGCAGCGAGATGCAGGAAATTCTCGAGTCCCTGCTCCCGCAACGTTTCGGCGGCACGCCTTTTGATTACCAGCTGGAGGAGAGGGAGGATGCCCAGGGCTTTACCCGCCTCGAGCTTCTGATCAGTCCCGAGATATGCCTGCCGGAAGACGGGGGGACCCGAGTGCTCGAGACCATTCTCTCGGGTTTGAGCACCGGCAGCCCCGCAGCCGAACTGGCACGCGCGATCTGGAAAGAGGCGGGCAGCCTGACGATCAGAAGAGAAAGACCGGTCTCTTCAGGGGAGGGAAAATACTTTTGCATTCGGAAATCGTTCGGGAGGCGGTAGTACCGGCCGAAAACAGATCACGGCCGAGCGGAGCCTTTTCAGAGCCGCGCAGCGAGGGTGTTGAAAAAGGGTCTTAAGGCCTGAAGGGCCGGCACATATTAGCCCAGGGCAAAGCGCTTTGTGCGGAGCCCTGGGTCAAAATCCAGAGAGGGGGCGCCAGCCCTGAAAGGGCGTAACAAGTTGCACGATAGAGAGTTGTGCCGCCCTTTCAGGGCTGGATATCAGCTTCGAACCGGGACCCAGGGCTACGCACAAAGCGCTCCGCCCTGGGCTAATATGTGTCGGCCTTTCAGGCCTTTTTACACGAAGGTCAACATTTTCAACACCCTCGCTGTCGTATGCGGCTCTGAAAAGGCAATGACAGCCGGCAAGTGAATTGAGTATCGTGTGCCCGGAATGCAACACCAAGGTCAACGGATGAGGTCGAAAATCGGGCGTATCTTCACAGTGGTTTTCACGGTCCTCCTTGCCTCGGGGGCGTGCTCGCGATCTGTCCCGCAGGACGTCACCACCGTCAAACTGGTCCGCGTTCCGTACCTGTCTATGGCTCCGCTGGTGATAGCCGAGCAGGAGGGGTATTTCAGGGAACAGAAGCTCGAAATCGAGCTGGTGACTTTCCGAAGGGCTGGGGATGCTGTGGCAGCCCTGGCTCGCGGCCAGGTCGACGTCGTCGCCGGTTCGGTCAACCTTGTGCTCCTGAATGCGATTGAAAAGGGCGCGAACATTCGGATCGTGGCCGACAAGGGTCACTACACGCCCTCCAGTTGCGCGGTCAGCGCGCTGCTGGTCCACCGGGACGCGCTCCAGGATGGCACGCTCGCATCCCTCTCGTCGCTGCGAGGAAAAAAAGTCGACTTCAGGGAGAACTCCATCCTCAGCTATGCCTACGATTCGCTGCTTCAGCGGGACCGGTTGACCCTCGACGACGTCGAGATGGTGAACCTGCCCCGGGGCGGACAACTGGCCGCACTGCAGAATCGGGCGGTTGCCGCCGTTTCCGCTGCGGACCCGTGGCTGACGCAGTTTCAAGACTCCGGCCCGGTGGTGGTTTGGCATTCGATCAACGAAGCTGTCGAGCGGCTTCAGTACTCGATGATCGCGTATGGCCCCAGTTTCCTCGAAAAATCGAGCGACACTGGAAGGCGTTTCATGATTGCGTATCTCAAGGGAGTCCGGCAGTACAACGAGGGCAAGACCGAGCGGAACCTCGCGATCATCGCCAAAGAGACCGGCGTGGGCGCCTCGGTTCTCTCGAGGTGCTGCTGGCCTGACATCGACCGAGACGGCGCAATCATTTCAGATGGGCTGCGCGGGTACCAGGAATGGGCGGTCAAGAGACGCGAGCTTGGCCGCGTGCTGCCGCTCGAAGCCGTCTGGGAACCTCGTTTCGTCCAATCGGCGAGCCTGGTGCTACAGGGGGCGGGTGCGGTATCTGGAGGCAATGATTAGCATCGAGTGCAGGAACATCTCGAAAATTTTCCGCTCCCCGAGAGGGGATACCGAGGCGTTGAGGTCTGTCAACTTCACTGCGGCCGATAACGAGTTTCTGTGCATCGTTGGGTCCAGTGGGAGCGGGAAGACAACGCTGTTGAAGATCCTGGCTCGGGTGCTGGAACCGACCTCCGGTGAGGTGGTCGTCCATTCGTTGAACGGACAGCAGCCCCGAAATGCGCTTGTCTTTCAGGAACATGGTCTTTTTCCCTGGATGACGGTCTTGGACAACGTCTCCTTTGGTTTGGAAATGCAGGGAGTGCGACGCAAAGAACGGGCGGAGGCAGCGCACTGCTTTATCCGGAAGGTTGGGTTGGAGGGTTTCTCGAGGAGCTATCCCTTCGAGTTGTCGGTTGGCATGCGGCAACGGGTCGCGCTTGCACGCGCCTTCGTTTCGAACGCCCAGATCCTGCTGATGGACGAACCCTTTGGCTCGCTCGATGCGCAAACACGGCTGCTTCTGCAGGAGGAACTCCTGGCTCTTTGGACCCAGGAGAGGAAGCTGGTCATCTTCGTGACCCACGACATGGATGAGGCTATTCTGCTGGCTGACCGGATCCTGGTGATGTCCGGATCGCCGGGGACGATCCTCGAGCAGATACCGGTGGACCTCCAGCGCCCCCGGGACCCAACCAGTGAATGGGCGGAATCGGTGGGTCTGAAGAAGGAGATCTGGACGCTGCTCGAGCAGGATGTCCGCAGACGACTCTATAGGTCGCGGCCATGAAGACGTCTCGCATTTCGGCGGTGACAGCCGTTCAGCTATTGATTGTGGCTGGGTTCCTGGGCACATGGGAAGGCCTCGGACGCGCCGGGCTGGTCTCCTCGCTTTTCTTCCCCGCTCCCTCGGTCATTCTCGGGACACTGCTGGATCTCTTTCGAAGTGGAGAGCTGGTCGTACACCTTGGAGCCACGATGTCACGCATGGCAGGCGGTTTCCTCGCGGGCAGCGCCCTGGGAATCATGATCGGGCTCCCGATGGGGTGGTCCCCGCGCCTCCAGGGTCTTCTCGATCCCTTCGTCGCCGCCCTGCATCCTGTCCCCAAAATTTCACTTCTCCCGTTGGTCATGATTGTTCTCGGAATCGGCGAGGCACCGAACCTGGTTATCATTGCGCTTGCCAGTTTCTTCCCCATGCTGATCAGTTCGCTCGCGGGCGTGCACCAAATCAGCCCACTCTACTGCGAGGTGGCGAAAAACTACGGCGCCACGCCTCTTCGGATGTTCCACCGGGTGATTCTCCCTGGGAGCCTGCCTCTCATTTTCGCTGGCATTCGACTGGCTCTGAACTCGGCTCTGGTCGTCACCATATCGGTTGAACTGGTTGCGGCGGAAACAGGCCTGGGCTCAATGATCTGGACCGCCTGGGAAACTCTGCGGATCGAGGCACTGTATGCCACCGTCTTTCTAACCGCCCTGCTTGGGTTGAGCTTCAGCTTGATTCTCAACAGTCTTTCCCGCTGGGCTATTCCCTGGCAGGTCAGGAGTTGATCGGGCCCGGGCGTTCAGCTGCATTTCGGTTGCCATAGGCCGGACTCCTCGGTGCAACCTGGCGCGACACTTTATACGGATTTTGGAACCATAGAGCGCCAGGTGGGCGACCGGCCATTCTTGGGGGCAACCAACAGAGTCCCGAAGGGACGAAAGACCTCGAGATCCGCATAAAGTGCAGAACCTGCAAGCGCTCTCCAATCTTTTAGTTGCGGAAGGGCGCGCCCGGTGGTTTAATGCCAACCGAACGAGCAGACCCGATCGCCGGGCGTATCGATTGATCGGGTCCAAGTGGACAGGCAGGCGCGAACGCCGACCGTGCTGATAGACCAGGCCTCCCAACCTAAGAGGCGGATTGCGCGGCTGCTTACCAGGTTCAGGGAGGCGAACCATGCGCAGTATGGGGCGGTATCTCGAGCTTGTCGGTTGTGTCGCGTTGGCAGCGTTGCTCATCTCGTCCGGCAGGGTGGTGTCCTGGGCGCTGTCCGACGCAGCAACGCGGCTTCCCAGCAGGATTGACTCTGAACCTCCCGTTTCCACAGCGATTACCACGGCCGCCACAGCCCGCGAACTGGCATCGGCTATGGGCATCAGCGACCAAGACATCGTCGTTGCCGAATACACGATGAATCAGGATCCGCTGGCCCGCGCTGTTGGAAGCGGGACGATCGGCTATTTCCCAACCCATGGCGATACGGCCGCCATACTATCCACGGGTTACGCGGGCGGCCTGGAAGTGGCCTCCCGCACCCCGAACTGGACGACGAATCTGGAGGGCAGCCCCGACACAGTGCAGCTTCACCTCAAGCTCAAAGTCCCAGCCGGGAAGACCTGCATGGGTTTTGACTTCGCCTTCTATTCCGAGGAATTTCCGGAATGGGTGAACAGCCGCTACAACGACTTCTTCGTCGCGGAGAAGGGAAAGACCGATATTCAAACGTCGTACGATCCCGAGACCTTCAACCCTATTATCACTTCGACCTACAATTTTGCGTTCGACTCCAAGAAAAGTGTCGTGACGGTCAACAGTGCTTTCGGGATCAGTGGAAATACCGGGACCTTCTTCGACGGGGTGACGCCCCTGCTGCGGGCACAGACGACTGTAACCGCCGGTCAAGACGTCGATCTGTACTTCACGATCGGGGACGTAGGTGATTCAAACGTCGATTCGGCCGTAGTCCTCGACAACTTCGCCTGGAGCTCGGATGACTGCGTCGAAGGGGCAAAAGTAGAGGGACAGTTCGTTCCGCCGATCCCGTCAGAAAAGTGGACCCGCAGCATCCGCGTGGACACCAATCAGAATGGCCGCCCGGATCCGGCGGACGGGACGGTCGATGTCACCCGGGACTTCGGGAGTATGAACTACCTGACTTTTGAAAGTCGCTTCGGAACCTGCGTTGTGGAAATGGGAAACCCTGATCCGCAAAGTGGAAATTTCCAGTCATTGATCTATCGACAGCCCCAATCGAGCGGCGACGCTGCGATTCGCCCGGTGGGGAATGCCCTCTTGCAGGCGAACGCAACGGCACCGGACCAGTCGGTCCTCACAGTGAACATCGACGGCTATGACGCGAACCGGCGACCGAGCTCGGCGTCCATGGTCGAGGAGCGAACGCGGGGTGGAGCTTTGGGTGTAAAGACCGGAACACTCGCTGCCCAGGATACCAACGGGGACGGAATCGTCGACGCGCATGTGGGCGAGGGAACAGGCATACCGCGGACTTCGCTCAGCATGGTGTACTCCGACGTAAACGGTGACGGCAACTCCGATTTCTTCAGCATGCCGTGGGCAGTCGTGCAAGCTGCGGCGACGGCGACGAACAATCCCGTACCCCCATTCCAGGTTTGGGTTCCGCTGGGCGATACGAACGGCGACGGGATCCCGGACGCCCCCGCTTTTGACTTTGACTTTGACAACAAACCGGACCCTGGGATACCGCTGCCGGTTGTCGTAGCGGGGCCAAAGAACGTAGCCCAGGAATTCAGCCTGTCATTCGCACAGTTTGCCAACGGCCAGGTAAGCGGACTTTCCATTACCAGCGAGGTGATACTGGCCAACCAGGATTCGACAACGGCTGCGCACGCAGAGGTGACCATCCGCGATGCTGAAGGGGCTCTTTTCCCTGTCAAAATCAACGGGCAGCCGACGACCGGGGTGATCGCGGTTGACATTCCCGCCGGCGGCATGCGGTCTTTGAAAACGAGCGGCGATGGGGCCCTTACGGTCGGTTCGGTCACAGTTAAATCGAACCGCCCTTTGTCGGGTACGACCATCTACTGGGGTCCCGCTGGTGCAGCGGGCGTGGGGGCTAGCGCGGACTTTGGCCAGGGGTTTGTCGCCCCGGTACGACGAGTCTTAAGCCAGAATATCGGCACAGGGGTCGCCATAACAAACCTTCAGGGCACCGCCATTGAAGTTAAGCCGGAGCTCTATGAGGCCGACGGTGCTTACCTTTGCAAAGGGTACTCGGAAAGGATCGATCCTTACGGGCAATTAGCCATCATGGTGGACGAATTCGACTGGGACCTTTGGGGTGCGGACGAGGAGAAACTTAACGATTTCGCTGGTCTCCTCAAAATTCTTGTGTCCGGAAAAGCGGGCGCGACGGTCCTGCTCACGAGGGCCGGGGAGTATGCAACCCAACCGGTCATGCCCTGCTTCAACACGAATGGGACCAAGCCTGTTCAACTGCTCACCACGATGGCTTCGACACCGGCTCTCAGCCAGAGCTTCTCTCTCGATTTCGCGCAGTTCGCCACGGGGGCAGTGGGTAAGGATTCAATCGTAAGCAGCATCTACCTCTTCAACCAGGACCTGAATGCGCCTGCCACGGCGACCGTTCTGGTACGCGATAACAGCGGCCAGCCACTCAATGTCGTCCTGAATGGGCAATCGGTTGCGGGAGAACTGTTGGTCTCAGTACCGCGCAACGGCCTTCAAATTGTCAATACCGATGGAACGGGCGCCGTCAAAATCGGCTCGGTGACCGTCAGCTCGGACCGTGTCGTCTCAGGCAACTTGCTCTACGCCAGTTCGGTCGGTGCCGCCGGGGTGGGGCCCAGCGCCCAGACTGGCCAGGGGTTCATCGCACCCATGGAGAACAACCAGGCAGCGGGAATCAGTACCGGGATTGGGGTGACCAACCTGAGTGCCCTGCCAGCGGATCTGAGTTTCAGCTTGTGCAATATGGATGGCCACCAGCAGGCGATCGCGCAGGTGAGACTGGCTGCGCACGGCCATCTGGCGCAAATGCTTTCGGAGTGCCAATGGAGCCCTCCTCTCGATCTGAGGAATTTCAAGGGCGTGCTAAAAGCCACCAGTGGAGGAAAGAAGATTGCAGCGACGGTTCTTCAGACCCGGCCAAATCAGTATCTGACCATGCCGGTTGGCCTGAAATTGAACTAGTCGCATTGTCACGCAAATCGGTTTCTATCGTGGCGCAGATCTTGTTCGTTTGGGCTACCGGTCGGAGAAATGCAGATGAGCTGGGTTGATGCGGCTACGGGAGTGCCAAGGAGCCTGCCAACATGAAGTATCGGCTTCCCGCGGTTCTGTTTGTCGTGCAGGCAATCGGCCGGATAGTGACGCAGCAGGTGATCAACGGGAGTCTGCCCCTAACCGGCCGGTTCGCCCTTGAGCTCTTGCTCGTCACCGCCGTTCAGACCCTTGCGCTCGTCGGACTCGAGAATCTCGTTCGACTGGCATTCCGCGAGCCTGGTCCGGCACGGCCGCTCCCCCTTGTCCTCTCCTGGCCGATTCTCGCGCTTGCCTACGCGACCGTGATGGTTGGATACGACCTGATTAAAAACAACCACCTCGATCTTACTTTCGCTTCATATGTGCAAACGATTGTCGTACCCACTCTTCAAGCGGTTTCTTTGGCGTGTTTATCAGCTGGCTCTTGGAAATCGTGGGTTCGGGACCTGCTGGGCGTCTTCAGCAGGCAACGCTTCCTTATCGTTGTGACAATCGCGGATATCGTCGTCCTCTGGCTCGCGGCCGGCCGAGGGGTTGACTACGAGGCCGGTTCTTTTCCGGTCGGAGGCCTGCCTGCTTACTACATTGGTGTGAAAGCTCTGACCGCCGGCTTTCTCACGCTGGTGTGCGCGTGGAGACACCCCGTCGATCGTCTCGAAAGGAGCTTGATCGCCTTACTCGGCATCGGGCTGGTGGGCCACGGTTGGGACCGGGTCTTCCGCTGGGTGGCCCCCCTGCCGGCGATCCTGTTCCCCGACTGGCCCCTACTGTTTCAATGGATTCTCTTCTATGGGCCCTTGTTCGTTGCCATTGTCTTGCTGGTGACCCGAGTGAGCGACAGCTGGAGTTCCAACCATGCGGGCGCTGCAGACTGGTTGCGGGTCGCTCTCGGTTTCCTTCTTTTCGGCACCCTGGTTGTGGCCCTGGATATCTACAACCGGCCGGTATTGCCGTTATTCTGGGCAAAAGTGGTGTGGATAGCCGGGTTCCTCTGCGTCAGCGCCATCTGGATCGCCGTCTGGGACTTCTCCGACACGTCTCCTGCCGTCAGCGCAGATACTTGCGCGACATCTCGAAGCTGAGCAGTGAGACAATCAGGGAGGAGATAACGAGCAAAGAAGCTTCGTTGAAATGACCGCGGGCCAGCCGCATCAGGGCGACTCCCATGAACCCGAAGCCGTGACACATCCGGATGCCCCACGTCCTGATGGTTGAGCCATGCGGGTAACGCAGCATGAAAAGGACGAAACCGGCTGAGGCCATCGAAAAGAAAAACAGCGAGGCAAGGCCTAGCAACTCTTCCACGATTGTCCCTTTCACGAGTGCCGGAGTTGGACTGCCCGGCCCTGCTTGGCGTCCGCACCCCCGACGGCTAACCGCTTGGAACTACTCGACTTTGAATTGACGACAGAGTACACCCGCTTCACGGAGCAGCTGGAACGACGTTTCATTCAGCGGATACTCTACATTGTAAACCACTTCCCTGATCCCTGCGTTGATGATCATCTTCGTGCACATCAGGCACGGGGCGAACGTCGTGTACAGCGTTCCGTCCTTCACGCTAACCCCGTGGTAAGCCGCCTGCACGATCGCGTTCTCCTCCCCGTGCGAACAGAGACACTCGTCTAGCTTAGTACCGGAATCGGCCAAATTGTTGCAGCGGGGGCAGCCTCCTTCGTAACAATTTTTTGTTCCCCTGGGTGTTCCGTTGTACCCGGTCGAAATCACCCGGCGGTCGCGCACGATGATCGCGGCCACTTTGCGCTTCACGCAGTTGCTTCTCAAGGAGGCCACTTTCGCCAGGCTCATGAAGTACTCGTCCCAGCCTGGCCGATCAAGCTTGGTTGCAACCCGCTGAAGCAGCTCACGAATCCTGCCGTTCAGCTCCTCAATCGTAGAGTTGTTCTCGAGGCGGAAATCGGCCAGGGCCTCCGTCGCTTCGAGCTGCTGTCGCTCCGATTGGGGATTGGAGGCCTCTCGCGCCTCCAGCGCGATGAATTGTTCGTAGGTCGTCGGATCGCTCTCGCGTTTCCTCGCCTTCATCCGCTCAAAGCGCACCGCCGGATCGGCCACGACTGCAATAAACAAGAAGCGGGGCGACCGCCGGAAGACCGCCACTTCGTCGGGATGTCTTATGGAGTCCACCACGTAGTTCTTGTCACGCTGCAGCTGGCCTAGCACCTGTTCAGCCAGGTAACCGGTTCCGCCTGTCGCCCGCAACTCGGTGCCCACTTCCAGGAGAAGCTGTCTGCTCACTTCGTGCCCGCGTGCCCGAATCTGCTCACGAATCACATCCGAGAGAGAGCGATAATAGAAGCCCTTTGCCTTAAGATATTCAGCTACAACACCCTTACCCGCACCATTCTTGCCTGTCAGACCGATGATCATGGCCCTCTTTTATAGCACAGCCGCGGCCAGCCGGCGTGGTAAGGATTCCGCTGATGCCCGACTTGGAAGCCGGACTGCCCCGGACCAGCCTGTGCTATATTCCTTGAATGGCTAACTTCCAACCCGTGGATTTTCTGCAGCTTGACGACCTTCTGGCCGACGAGGAAAAGCTCGTAAGAGACAGTGTTAGGGCATTTGTCGAGGAGAATGTGCTCCCGGTCATCGAGGATTGCTATCAGTCGAGTCGGTTCCCGGAACAACTCATCAAGCCGATGGGAGATCTCGGCTATTTCGGGGCCAATCTGGAGGGGTACGGCTGCGCGGGTTTGAACAATGTCGCCTACGGCTTGATCATGCAGGAGCTGGAACGTGGGGACAGCGGCTTGCGAAGTTTCGTCTCGGTCCAGGGAGCGCTCGTGATGTACCCCATCCACGCCTTCGGCAGCGAAGAGCAGAAACAACGCTGGCTCCCGAAGCTACAGGCGGGCGATGCGATTGGCTGCTTCGGATTGACCGAGCCCGATTTCGGGTCAAACCCGTCCGGCATGCGAACTCGGGCACGCCGGGACGGGGAAACATACGTCCTGAACGGCTCGAAGGCATGGATCACAAACGGCGGTCTCGCCCAGGTAGCTGTTGTTTGGGCGAAGTGCGAGGACGAGGCGATCCGCGGCTTTCTGGTCGAGAGGGGAACACCCGGTTTCGAGACTAAGGACTACCACAACAAGCACTCGCTGCGCGCTTCCGTTACCTCGGAACTGTTCTTTGACGACTGCCGCGTTCCCGCTGAAAACTTACTGCCCGGCACCACAGGGCTCAAGCACGCGCTCATGTGTCTCAGTCAGGCTCGCTATGGAATTGCCTGGGGAGCCATAGGAAGCGCGATGGCCTGTTTTGACGCCGCCCGACGCTGGTCTATAGAGCGCAAGCAGTTCAACGATCGGCCGATCGCGTCCCACCAGTTAGTGCAAAAGAAGCTCGCCGATCTCCTGACCGAGATCACCAAGGCGCAGCTGCTGGCGTTACGGGTGGGACAGCTGAAGGATCAACACAAGGTCAAACCGGTCCAAATCTCAATGGCCAAGCGCAATAATGTCTGGGTCGCACTCGAGACTGCCCGGACTGCCCGGGACATTCTCGGGGCGAATGGCATCCTCAGCGATTACCCGGTTTTCCGTCATATGGCGAATCTGGAGTCTGTCTTCACCTACGAGGGCACACACGACATCCACACGCTCATCCTCGGACAGCACATCACCGGAATTCCGGCGTTCGAGTAGAGCTTTAAACGGACCGTCCTCGGCAACCTGATTGGTCTGAAAATTGAGGCGGCCTCCGGCCTTAGCCAGCGTCCCCGCATATCACGGCGCCGCAAGTGAGTGTCCGACTTGGGAGAGTCGGACCTACGCCGGAGTTACCTCGCGCAACAGCCAGCCAGTTGCCGGCCGTGTCCGACTCGGGAGAGTCGGACACCTGGAGTTTTTACATTCTCAGGCCTGAAAGGCCGAGACACCTCTGCCAACCCAGGGCTGCGCGAAAAGCGCTCCGCCCTGGGCTGGTATGTCTCGGCCTTTCAGGCCGAAGGCCGCCTACTTTCTTCGGCCTGAAGCAAAGCTGTCGAAGCCGGGCGGAAAATGTAAACTCCAAGTGTCCGACTTAGGTGAGTCGGACACTACTCGCGGTCTTCGTACTGAAGCTTGATCGATTGCAGGACGGTCGGATCCGCCAGGGTGCTCGTATCTCCGAGGACCCGGCCTTCGGCGATATCCCTGAGAAGCCTTCGCATGATCTTCGCGCTGCGGGTTTTAGGAAGCTCGGGTGTAATGAAGATCCGCTCCGGTCTCGCGATCGCACCTATTCTCTCGGTGACATGCTGCTTCAGTTCCTCGACCAGGTCCTGGGGAGCCCGCCGTTCGTCGGAACGCAGGGTAACGAACGCTGCGATCGCCTGTCCCTTGATCTCGTGATGGACACCGATGACGGCTGCTTCCGCGACCGACGGATGGCTGACCAGGGCGCTCTCGATTTCCATGGTGCCGATCCGGTGACCTGCGACGTTCAGAACATCGTCCACGCGACCGAGGATCCAGAAATACCCGTCGCGGTCGCGCTTGGCGCCATCTCCCGTGAAATACAGCCCAGGGAAACGACTCCAGTACTGACGTTTCCAGCGGTCCGGATCGCCCCAAATACTGCGGGCCATGGCGGGCCATGGCTTGCGGAGCACGAGGTATCCACCCCCACCCAGATCCACCGTTTCGCCCCGTTCGTTTACGATGTCGGCCTCGATGCCGGGCAGCGGAAGGGTGGCCGATCCCGGCTTCAATTCAGTGATGCCCGGCAACGGGGCAATCATCATCATTCCGGTTTCAGTCTGCCACCAGGTGTCCACGATCGGCACGCGATCACCCCCGATATACTTGCGATACCAGATCCACGCCTCCGGGTTGATCGGTTCGCCGACAGTCCCCAGCAGCCGGAGCGAGGTCAGGTTGTGACGTTCCGGGTAGCCGGTTCCCCAACGCATGAAGGCGCGAATGGCAGTCGGGGCGGTGTACAGCACGTTCACGGCATACTTTTCCACGATTGCCCAGAACCTGTCTTTATCCGGATAGTCGGGCGCCCCTTCGTACATGAGGACAGTTGCCCCCAGCGAAAGCGGCCCGTAGACGATGTAACTGTGGCCCGTGACCCAACCGATGTCCGCCGTGCACCAGTAAGTATCTGTGTCTTTGACGTCGAGCACGGTGGCTGTCGTCACGTGAGTCCCGACCAGGTAACCGCCCGTCGTGTGGAGGAGGCCTTTTGGTTTTCCGGTTGTTCCGGAGGTGTAGAGAATATAAAGCGGGTGCTCGCTGTCGACAGCTTCGGTCTCAACGTGAACAGCACCGCTGTGATCCATTTCTCGGTGCCACCAATGGTCTCGCCCCTCGGTCATCGGCACCCGGGTGGCGTTCATGACGCGATTCACGACGAGCACTTGTTTGATTGAAGGACACTCGGCCACCGCCCGGTCGGCATTCTCTTTCAGCGGAACGATGTTTCCACGCCTCCAGGCGCCGTCTGCAGTAATCAGAAGCTTGGCCTCGGAATCGAGGATGCGGTCACGGAGCGAATCCGGGCTGAATCCTCCAAAAACCACGGTGTGAGGAGCTCCGATACGGGCACATGCCAGCATGGCTATGGCCAGCTCGGGTATCATCCCCATGTAGAGAGCGACCCGGTCGCCTTTCTGGATACCCAGCCGCCGCAGCGCAGCCGCGCACTGGTTGACTTCGCGATATAAATCCTGGTAGGTGAGCGTCCGCTCGTCGCCTGGCTCCCCCTCCCAGATAATGGCCGCCTTGTTCTTTCGCCACGTCTTGACGTGTCGATCGACACAATTGTGACAGACGTTCAGTTGCCCACCGATGAACCACTTGGCGTTCGGCGAATCCCATTCGAGCACCTTGGTGAAAGGCTGAAACCAGTCGATTTCCTTTGCGACTTCGGCCCAGAACGCGTCCGGGTTGGCGCGGGCATGGTCGTATATCGTCTTGTCATGCCATCGAGCCGTGCTCTGGAATTCCGGACTCGGACTGTAGCGCCGATCCTCGCTCAGCAATGTTTCGATGCTCCCGGAGATGTTCTGCTCCATCGCGTCCTCCAGTGGATTGGGCATTCGTGCCGATCAATCCAGAGTATTAGATGGTCCGGGGGAGTACAAATTGGCGGGGCCAGGGAACTGTCAGCCGCGGATTGCACGGCAGCCCGCACAGGGGGCGAACCGGTGCAATCCGTGGCCTTGGTGGGACCTAGGCGTGCTGCTGCATGGCCGTCTGTGCGCGGCGAAGCAGCTCGTCCATGGATACATCTTCCTTATGCGTTGCGATCCACCAGTGGTTGCCGAACGGGTCCTGAACACTTCCGGCCCGATCGCCCCAGAATTGATCTCGCATCTGCTCTTTCGGAGTTGCGCCGGCTTTCACAGCCGTCTGGTACAGCTTGTCCGCATCCTCGGTATAGATGAACAGCATGCAGGGAGTCGGCCGAAACTCGCCCATAGCAGGGCCGAGCATCAGCATGGAATCGCCGATCTGCATTTCCGCATGCATGACGTTGCCGTCCGGCATGCGCATCGCAAATTTCTCCTGCGCACCAAAGGCGGACTTCAGGAAGTTGATGACCTTGTCGACATTTTCAGCTAGCAGGTGCGGGGTTACCGTGTGGTAGCCCTCCGGTATCGGTCTGACAGGCATGTGTCCTCCTTGTGAAAGGGGTTTACATCAGAAAGGAAACTGCTACTAAGGGTAGATGAACCCGAGGGACGAGTTCAAGTCTGACCAGTTCCTAGTCCCAAGCGGCCGGCAACGTCACTCGCCCGCCAGGCCCAGCGGTCCGGCAACTTCGGTCATCGCAGCAATAACAAACCGGATATGCTCATCCAAATCAACACCCAATTCGGCGGCACCCTTGTAGATCTCGTCGCGATTAACTGAACGGGCGAAGGCTTTATCCTTGAGTCGCTTCTTAACGGAGCTGACCGGGAGCTCACTCACTTTCTTTCCGGGACGCACGAGGGTCGCGGCCATGATGAAACCGCACAGTTCGTCAACGGCGAAAAGGGTCTTGTCCATCTGGCTGATTCGCGGCACGCCCGTGTGTTCCCCGTGAGCGAGCACGGCGTGGACGATGTCTTCCGGATAACCGGCCTGGGCCAGTATGGCAGCGCCCACTCGCGGGTGATCGGCAGCATCCGGGTACCTTTCGTAGTCGAAGTCGTGGATCAGGCCGACGATACCCCATTTGTCCGGATCCTCGCCAAAGCGCACGGCGTAGGCACGCATCGCTGCCTCAACGGCCAGCGCGTGTTTCAGCAGACTCTCGCTCATCGTGTATTGAGTGAGCAGTGTCCAGGCCGACTGACGATCCACGTTGGCACTCATGGGTTCCTTGCCTTTCCTTGAGCATTCGCGTTCACTACCGAATCGTGGAGAATTCCGATGTACGGCAACTGCCGGTAGTTGCCGGCATAATCCAAGCCATAGCCGACCACAAACCGGTCAGGTACCTCAAATCCGAGATAGTGTATCGGTACTTCGATTTTACGGCGGTCCGGCTTGGAGAGAAGCGCACAGACGCGCAGGGAGGCCGGGTTCCGGCTCTGGAGATTACCAATGAGGTAGTTAAGCGTCAGACCGGTGTCGACTATGTCCTCAACGAGGATGACATCCTCTCCATCAATGCTCGTTTCGAGGTCTTTGAGCAGCTGCACCTGGCCTGAAGAATCGGTGGCGGTTCCGTAGCTCGACAGCGAAATGAAATCCGTCCGGACGGGAAGGTCGATATTGCGAATCAGGTCGGCGAGAAATACCGCAGCGCCCCGCAGGACACCGACAAGAAGGGGCGTTCTGCCCCGATAATCGCGGGTGACTTGTTTCCCCAGGGCGGCGACCCGCCGGCGAAGGGTCCTCGAGTCGTACAAGATCTGCTGCACTTCACTAATCTTCGGGCGCATGGGACAATGAATCTCTGAACTGCCGGGGTGGCCTTCCCTCGAAATATAACGGCGCAAGGATATTACCTTCAGGCAGAAGTCTCAAGATGTTACAATAACGCGCGTTGTAAAAGAGGAGGGCACAGGGTGACAGTTGAATATGTCGAGAAGGTTTACAACCGCTACTCCAGTTTTTACGATTTAGTCTTTGGCAAAATCTTCCAAGACGGAAGGGAACTGGCTCCGGAACTTCTGGAATTGTTCCCCGGTGCGCAACTACTCGAGGTTGGCGTGGGCACTGGCCTATCCTTCCCGCTTCTTCCCCGCAACGTTCACATCACGGCCATTGACCTGTCCCAGAAGATGCTGGACAAGGCCAAAGTGCGAGCCAAGAGCCTTGCTCTGAAAAATGTTGACCTGATCAAGATGGATGCGACCCGGCTCGATTTCCCGGACAACAGCTTTGACCGGGTGCTGGCCGCTTACTTCATCTCTACCGTGCCCGATCCGGTCGCGGTCGTGAGGGAGATGCGGCGAGTTTGCAGGCCCGGCGGGTACCTTGTCTTCATGAACCACTTCCGGAGTGAAAACCCGTTCGTCGGCTCGGTAGAGAAGGTGATTTCACCTCTCTGTTATCGGATCGGCTTTCGGACGGATCTGGATCTCGCACGGCTGGCTCAAACCTGCGGGCTTGAGATCGATGTACGGGAGAAGGTCGGGTTCATGGGGAATTGGCAGGCCGTCCGCTGCATCAACGGTTAGCTGGGTCGACGACCTGAATCCGCTGTTAGAAACAAAAAACCCGGGGCCGTCCCCGGGTTTCTTTTTTCGGCAGGTCTTGTTACTTCCTAGGTGGTGGAAGGAACCTGTCTGGCTCTCTTCCTGCTGCGCTTCCTGGCCAGCGCCTGTTTCAGTCGCTTCTTCTCGCCTGGTTTCAAGTAGTAGGAGTGCTTCTTGACGTCTTTGATGATGTCTTCCTGCTGCACTTTCCTCTTGAACCGGCGCAGAGCGCTCTCCAAGGACTCGCCGTCCTGCACGATCACTTCGGCCAAACTTAACACCCCCTCTACTTGTGGTCTGAATGACAGAAAGAGTAGTTTAAATCCCGATCCCTTAGTCTGTCAAGGATTCGAGCAAGCGGTCCAACTCGGCATCCGCTTGGGGTGTTAGCGTCGTCTCGGGACTCCGGTTCAAATACAGTACGCGCAGAATCGTCAGCATCGCAGCCCGGGTCTCTTTATTGACGTTCTCGCGTTCCCCGGCCGCAGAAATCTGAAGAGCCGAGACCCGCTTGTCGCGTTTCTGGCGATCTGTTTTTGATTTCAGGGACTTGAGTCTCTGGAACGCACTCGCGAAATCCGGTTCGTTCAGGAATTGATCAAGCCCCTGCTGCCGGCGGTATTCGTCGACGATGCGGTAGAAGGCAGGATGACTCTCCCGATACAACTCCAGTACTTGCTCGGTGGGACCACCCACCCTGCCTATCGGTCCGCCCACGACTGCCGCCGCCGCCTTGCGGGCGCGCGACCGCCGTCTCCTGACGAGCAGGATGACGACCAGCAGCAGCAGGATTACCCCCACGCCGACGATCGCCTGGTTCATTGGTGAACTGCGCAACCAGTCAAGCACGTCCCCGAATTTCAGCGGCCATTCCATAGTTTTGGTTGGTTGAAGCGGTTTTTCTCTCCCAGTCGTTTCAACAGTTCCTGTTTCAGTGGTTCCGGATAGCTACCCGGTTCGAACTGCCTGGCAGCCGCAATCGCCCGGGGGATCTCGTCCATATACTCCAGGCTTTCGATCAATCCCAGGCGGGCCTGCACCCGGCACTCAAGACACTGACTGTCGTCCAAGACCTGTTGAAAATACCCGACTGCCCCCTGGTGGTCCCTCTTGATCTGAAGGATCGCACCGACCCTCACAGTGGCCTGTTCGAAGATATGATCCCTGGTCTCATCGTCGATCAGGCGGCTGAACTGCTCGCGGGCCTCGTCAAAATCTCCCATTTTCAGGTACGCGCTCGCGATCTTGAATGTCACTTCTCGACGCAGGCGAATGGACGAATCGGTAAGCAGCGCCTGCTTCCAGTGGTTGATGGCTTGGGGAAGGTCCTTGAAGGATGTTTCGTTGATCTCGGCGAGTTTCAGGTGGCTCTCCTTGGCGAGAGCCGTGCCGGGATACTGGGTCACGATGCGATCGAAACAAGAGATTGCCCGGTTCAGGTCGTCGAAGTTGAAATAGGAGATCCTGCCGATTTCCCAGACCGCGTCGTCTGCGTAGCGGCTGGCCGGGTAGCGGGCGGGAATCGTCTCGTAAAGCTGGACAGCGTCCTCGAAGGCGCCTGTCCGCCATTTCTCGGCGGCCCGGTTCATCTGCACCCGGACCTCGTTGTCGGTCTGGAAATACAACCAGATTCCGACTCCGAACACCAGAAATGGCAGCAGCAGGACCCACCTAGACCTGTCCGTCATTCAGTTCGTCCTCTTCCTCTTCTTCGGGAATCGGCGTCACGTCGGCGACTTTGTCCTCCGTCTCGAGGTCGATCAGCTTGACCCCTTGCGCGCTCCTCGAGATCGTCTGCCGGATTCGGGCTGCCTCCAGCCGGATTATCTTCCCTTTCTCGGTGATAATGATGATCTCGGTGTCATCCTGAACCGGCAGGGCCGCGATCACCTGCCCGTTCCGTTCGCTGGTCCGGATATTGATGACTCCCTGGCCGGATCTCCCCTGGCGGTGGTATTCGCTGGCCGGCGTGCGTTTTCCGAAGCCATTTTCGGTAACGGCAAGGATGTCGGAGGATTCATCCCGAAGCACCGCCATGCCAACCAACTGGTCACCCTTGCGCAGCGAGATGCCTCGAACGCCTCGCGCCGCCCGGCCCATGTCACGGACCTCTTCCTCCGAGAACCGGATGGCCTTGCCCATTCTCGAGAACAGCAGGATGTCGTTGTTCCCGGTGGTCTGCGCGACCGAAAAGAGCTCGTCGTCCTCAGGCACCGTGCAAGCAATGATGCCTGCGGACCGCGGATTAGAGAATGCCTGCAGATCGGTCTTCTTGATGTATCCCCGCTTGGATACCATCACGACGTAGCCCGGCTCCGTGAAATCCTGAACCGCAATCATGTCGGCAATCTTCTCGCCTCTCTCCAGCTTGACGAGGTTGATCAACGGCTTTCCTTTTCCGGCAGCTCCGACGTCGGGGATTTCATATACCTTCAGCCAGTAGACCCGCCCACGGTCGGTGAAAATGAGTATATAGCTGTGCGTGGAGGCAACGAATAGGTAATCGATCACATCTTCTTCAATTCTTGTCGACATCCCGATGCGACCCTTGCCTCCTCGCCGCTGGCTCTTATAGATGTGGAGAGCGGTCCGCTTGATGTACCCGGTGTGCGTGGACGTAATTACCACCGGTTCATCGGCAATCAGGTCCTCGACCGAAATATCCCCCTCTTCGTCAATAATCGTGGTCTTCCGTCGTGATTGGTACTTGGTCTGGATATCCAGCAGCTCTTCCCGGATCACGCGCTTGAGGGCCTGCTCGCTCGCAAGGATTTCGCGCAACTCGGCGATCCTCTTGATGATTTCAGCGTACTCCTCGACGATCTTGTCCCGCTCGAGCCCGGTTAATCTCTGCAGCCGCATATCGAGGATCGCCTGGGATTGAACCGCGCTGAACTCGAACCCAGTCATCAGGCCTGTCTTCGCCTCGGCCGGCGACCGGGAGTTCCGGATGAGCGTGATGACGGCGTCCAGGTGATCGAGCGCTTTCTTCAAGCCTTCCAGGATGTGGGCCCGCTCCTCAGCTTTCTGGAGCTCGTAGCGGGTCCGGCGGGTTACTACCTCCCTGCGATGCTCCAGGAAGTAGTTGAGGATCTCGCGCAGACTGAGAACCCGTGGCTGGCCATCAACCAGCGCGAGCAGAATGACGCCGAACGACGTCTGCATCGCCGTCAGCTTATAGAGCTGATTGATCACGATTTGGGATTCACTGCCACGCTTCACCTCGATGACGATCCGCATCCCTTCGCGGTCGGATTCGTCGCGGAGGTCGCTGATCCCTTCGATTTTCTTCTGGTGGACGAGCTGCGCGATCTTTTCGACCAGTTTGGCCTTGTTGACCTGGTACGGGATCTCGGTGACGATGACCGCTTCCCGGTCTTTGCCGATCCGTTCAACCGAGGCGACGGCGCGCAGCTGCAGAATCCCGCGTCCCGTCTCGTACGCCTGGCGGATACCGCTCCGTCCGTAGATGAACGCGCCGGTGGGGAAGTCAGGGCCAGCAACCAGCTGCATTAACTCGGGCAGCGTCGCGTCCGGACGGTCGAGTAGGAGCATGAGAGCGTCCACGACCTCGCCGAGATTGTGCGGCGGGATGTTCGTAGCCATCCCGACAGCGATGCCTGAGCTCCCGTTGACGATCAGATTCGGGATCCTGGCGGGCAGAACCACAGGCTCGGTCAGCGATTCATCGTAATTCGGCTGAAAATCGACCGTCTCCTTGTCGATGTCGGCCAGTAACTCCTCGGCGACCGGCGACATGCGTACCTCGGTGTATCGCATTGCCGCGGCGGCATCTCCGTCGACGGACCCGAAGTTCCCCTGGCCGTCAACCAGAACCTCCCGCATTGAGAACTCCTGTGCCATCCGGACGATGGTGTCGTACACCGCCACGTCGCCGTGCGGGTGGTACTTGCCGATTACTTCGCCGACGACGCGGGCGGATTTCTTGTGGGCGCGGTTCGACGTATTCCCGAGCTCCGACATGGCGTGGAGGATCCGGCGATGGACCGGTTTCAACCCGTCCCGGACATCTGGAAGAGCCCTGCCGATGATGACCGACATGGCATAGTCCAGATAGGACGTTTTCATTTCTTCTTCTATGTTGACTGCGATCTCCTGACCGCGATATTCGTGCATCTCCCGACTCCAAAACCCGGCCTTTCGTTAACTGGCCGGCTGTCAATTCAATTCCGTGGGACGCGGCTGGAACCGACGACCCAATTGCTTTTCCAAACTCCGCCTAGATATCCAGATTCTTCACGTTGAGTGCATTGTCCTCGATGAACTTACGCCGCGGCTCCACCTGGTCACCCATCAGGATCGTGAAGATTTCATCAGTTTCGATCGCGTCGTCGATCGTTACCTGAAGGATCGTACGGGTGTCCGGGTTCATCGTGGTTTCCCACAGCTGTTGTGGATTCATTTCGCCCAAGCCCTTGTAGCGCTGGATCGTCAGGTTCTTCTTCCCGGCTGTCACGACGTGGTCGATCAACTGCGTCTCGTTCTCGAGCCTCGTCTCCTTCTGACCCTCCTTGAGCAGAATCCCGCCGACGCGAAACTCCGCAATCTTTTTAAACAACCCGAGCGATTGCTTCCACTCGGCGGACGAAAGGGTTTCGTAATCGAGCAGGACGGGGGTGGCCGATCCATTGCGCAGGCTGAGACTGAAGAGGCTATGCTCCTCGTCAAAACTGATCTCTGATTCGTAGCCCGTGTCGGTCAAGGCGGCCGACAGCTTCTCAAGGTTGGCTTCCAAGCTGAGGAACTCCTGCCAGTTCGGCTCGACGGCGATCAATTGATCAAGCGCCGCCAGGAGCTTGTCCAGGAGCTTGCTGCTCCCGATTCTGCGATTCAGTTTCCCGTAAACTCGGCGGAAATCCATCAGCTCATGGATCTTTTCGATCAGCTGACTGCCCTGGTAGGATTTGGCGCCGTCACCCAGTTCCACCGTGAGGTCCTCGGTCGCCGTTGACATCAGCTCCTCGGTGAGCTCTTTTTCGTGGTGCAGGTATTTTTCCTGCTTCCCTTTCTTAAGCCGATACAGAGGAGGTTGAGCGATGAAGACGTGACCCGCCTTGATCAGGTTCGTCATCTGGCGATAGAAGAAGGTCAGCAGCAGGGTGCGGATGTGGCTGCCGTCGACGTCCGCGTCGGTCATGATGATAATCCGGTGATAGCGCAGGCGAGAGAGGTCAAAATCGCTAAGACCAATTCCCGTTCCAATGGCCGCTATCATCGTGGCAATTTCCTCATTGCCCAACATCTTGTCGAACCGAGCTTTCTCCACGTTCAGGATTTTGCCCTTGATCGGCAGGATCGCCTGGAACTTGCGGTCGCGACCCTGTTTGGCGGAGCCTCCGGCCGAATCTCCCTCCACCAGGAAGATCTCAGAAAACTGCGGGTCGCGTTCCTGGCAGTCGGCTAATTTGCCTGGCAGCGACGTGTTCTCGAGTGCGCTCTTCCGGCGAGTGAGGTCCCGGGCCTTTCTCGCGGCCTCGCGAGCCCTCAACGCCTCGATGGCTTTCTCCACAATCCGTTTGGCAACCGGCGGATTATGTTCCAGAAAGACCGACAGCTTGTCGTTGCAGATGGCCTCCACAAGGCCCTTCACCTCGCTGTTCCCCAGTTTCCCCTTGGTCTGCCCCTCAAACTGAGGATTCGGGAGCTTCACGCTGACAATCGCGGTAAGGCCTTCTCGAACATCGTCCCCGCTCAGGTTCTGCTTGAGGTCCTTCATCAGGTTGTTCTCAGCCGCGTAAGCGTTGAGTGTCCGTGTCAGCGCAGACTTGAAACCGATCAGGTGGGTGCCGCCTTCAACCGTGTTGATCGTGTTTGCGAAGGAAAACAGAGTCTCGGTGTAGCCGTCGTTGTATTGAAGCGCGACGTCCACTTCCACGTTCTCCCGCTCGTCATGGATATGGATCGGCTTGTTGTGAAGGGCGTTCTTGTTCTTGTTCAGGTGCTCGACGAAATTGACGATGCCACCCTTGTAAAAGAACACCTGCTTCTTTTCCGCCCGTAGATCTTCAATCGAGATGGTGAGCCCCTGGTTCAGGTAGGCGAGCTCACGCATCCGCTGAGAAAGCGTGTCGTAATTGAAATCGAGAGTCTCGAAGATCGTCGAATCGGGCCGGAACGTAATTTTCGTCCCACGACGGTTCGTGACACCTGTCTCCCGAAACAGCGTCACCGCAACTCCGCGTTCATAGCTCTGCTGGTAAACATGCCCGTCTCGCCAGATTTCCAGGTCTACCCTTTCGGAAAGGGCGTTGACAACCGACACTCCGACTCCGTGCAATCCTCCTGATACCTTGTAGGTCTCGTTGTCGAACTTGCCGCCAGCGTGGAGGGTTGTCATGACGACCTCAGCTGCGGAAATCCCTTTGACCGGATGGGTATCTACCGGGATCCCCCGGCCGTTGTCGATTACTGTGACGGAGTTATCCACATGGATGATCAGCTCGATCTTGGTGCAAAAACCAGCCAGGGACTCGTCGACCGAGTTATCGATGACCTCGTAGACCAGATGGTGCAAACCGGCCACGCTGGTAGTCCCAATGTACATGGCCGGGCGCTTGCGGACCGCCTCCATCCCCTCCAAAATTTTGATATTATCGGCCGTATAGTCGGATGCCAAGTCCGCCCGCATCCCTTCGGGGTTCAACTCGTTCGGATTCTCTGCCATAAAAACCTCAATCTATTAAGCACTTAAAGGGCGACTTATTATAACACACGGGGTCTGCTGCGGGCGACGTCAGACCAAATAGGATGGGGCTTCCGCACCTAGGCACTACTACTAATGGTGGTGACGAGGCTTAAGAGTGGGAACCCGACAAAACGACGGAGATCGATCGTTCAGATTCGCATCGGCATGATCACGTATTGATACCTGTAGTCGGTTTCCGCCTTGGGCTTGAGCATGCCCTGGGTATCCTGATCGCGAAGCTCCAGGATCACCTGTTCACTCTCGAGACCTGCTAGAAAATCAAGCAGATACTGGGCGTTAAAACCGATTTCGAGAACGTCCCCTTGGAATTCCACGCCCAATGTCTCGCGCGCCTCTCCGAGGTCGGTGCTTGCCGCCACGATGTCCAATTGCCCTTCCTTGAATGAAAACCGAACACCGTGGGAGACTTCATCGGCCATGATCGATGCCCGTTTCAGCGCATCGGTCAGATCGAGTGTGTTCATGACCGCCTGGCGATGGTTATCCCGTGGAATGACCATCTCGTAGTTCGGAAATTGCCCGGTTAACACGCGAGACACCAGAAGTCGTTCGCCCACCCGGAAGAACAGGTGGTTCTCGGTGTGACCGAAGTCGACGGTGAGGACATCGTCCGCGGTAAGCTTGCTCAACTCAACCATCGTCTTCTTGGGAACAACGATTCGGACCTCTCCAGGACCGACACCCGCGATCTCCTGGTTGGCCGTGATCAGAACCAGGCGGTGTCCATCGGTGGTCACGAAGGAAAGTCCATCCGGCCTGATCATCATGAGGGCGCCATTGAGCGCGTAACGGGACTCCTCCTGGGTGATCGCAAACGCGCACCGCATGATCATGTAGCGAAGCGCGGAGCTGGGCAGTTGAACTGTTTTCGCATCGACGGCCGGAACATCCGGGAAATTCTCTTTGGAAAGAGTGGCGATCTTGAAGCGAGACCGCTCGCACGTGATGTTCATCCAGTCCGCACCGCCCGCTTTGAAGTGAATATCCGAGTCAGGCAGCAATCGGACGATATCGAACAATTTCCGGGCGGAGACCGTGACTGCTCCGCTGACCCTGACGGCAGCGGAACAGCCGCAACGAATCGTCACATCCAGATCGGTAGCCGTGACCGCCAGCGAATTACCGGCAGTCTCAAGAAGGAAGTTGGAGAGAATCGGAACCGTAGTCTTCCGCTCAACGACTCCCTGAACGAATTGCAGTTCCTTAAGAAGGTCAGCTTTTTTGACTACCAGATCCATGTGTTTTCTACTCCTGAGTTACAGAAGACTGTATTTTATTTCCAGTCGTAGTAGTAGGGGGTGTGAATTCTGTTAATGAAACGGCAACACCTTGTCGTCCGAGGGTTTCGAGGCAGTCAGCCTGTGAAAGGTTTTTGGATGGCCCGCTCGGTTTTCCTGTTGATCGGTGGCTATCCGGTCTCATCCAAGTTCCTTCCTCAGGCTGATTTGCTCAGATCGACAACAAGGCTAACGAAGCGAATCTGTTAGCCTGTTCAAAGTGCTGTTGATTTTCGGATCGGTCTCGCGCAGCTGCTCGATTTTCCGGATTGAGTGAAGAACTGTCGTGTGATGCTTGTTTCCGAATCCCCTGCCGATTTCGGGCAGGGAGGCCTTCAGAATCTCACGGCAAAGATACATGGCGATCTGACGGGGTAATGCAACCCTCCTGGAGTTATCCCGGTTCTTCAGGTCGACGATCTTCAGCGAATGATAATCGGCTACAACCCTCTGAATCTCGTCGATCGTGAGGATTCGATTGTTCTTGTCCAGGATGTTCTTCAGAGCGCGGTGAGCGAGGTTCAGGTTAATCTCCTGGCCTGTGAGGCTGCCGTAAGCAATCAGTCTGACCAGGGAACCCTCCAGCTCCCGGACGCTGGACTTGACGTTGCCGGCGATGAAGAGGCAGACGTCGTCCGGCAGTGAAACGCCTTCAAGCTCGGCTTTCTTGCGCAGGATCGCCATCTTGGTTTCCAGGTCCGGAGGCTGAATGTCGGCGATCAAGCCCCATTCGAAACGGCTGTGCAAGCGCTCTTCAAGTGTAGGAATCTCCCGCGGTTGGGAATCGCTCGAGATGACGATTTGCTTCTGTGCGTCGTAGAGAGCGTTGAAAGTATGGAAGAACTCCTCTTGCGTACGTTCCTTGCCTGCCAGTGACTGGATATCGTCCATGAGCAGCACGTCGATGGACCGATACTTTTCCCTGAACTCGAAAGTCTTCTCGTACCGGATGGCGTTGATCAACTCATTCATGAAGCGTTCGGCCGAAATGTACGTTAGCTTCAGATGCGGGTTGGCCTCCCGGATCTTGTGGCCGATCGCGTGCATCAGGTGCGTCTTGCCGAGTCCCACGCCTCCGTAAAGGAAAAGCGGGTTGTAGGCTTTGGATGGTTGTTCGGCGACGGCCAGTGAGGCGGCATGGGCAAACTGGTTGCAGAAGCCGACCACGAAGCGAGAAAACGTGTACTTGGGGTTGAAATGCGTTTCGTTGAGGCCGTTACCGTTTCGGGAGCCGTTTTCTCCCTCCTTGACCGTCCGGTGTGCGGAGAGGAAGTAGACATGGTAGTCGTTCAGTCCGAGATCCTCGAGGCTCTGATCGAGGACCTCGCGATAATTTTCGCTCAACCATTCCTGGAAGTGGCGATTGGGAACGCGTACGTAGATCTCGCGGTGCTGAGAGTCATGCTCCTCGAAAAATGTGGGTTTGAACCAGACCTCGTAGACCTGAGGAGAGGTCCTCTTCTCGATACAACAAAGAATTTCGTCCCAAACATTCATAGTGCGCAGTGTCCCGCGAAGCAATAGACCCGGGAATTGACGAACAGACGACCGATCAGTTATTCACAGCCTTTTCCACAGTTGTGGAAAACTCCCCTTCCAATCCGTGCTATGAACTCGCCTCAAGGTAAGCTGGAGGTACGCTAACACGGGGGGAAAAGACCGGCAACGGATTTTCTGCATGGTTTTTAAAGTTTGCGTGGAATCCGTGTCCCAGCGCCCGGTTAGAGCACATCTGCTTCAGACCCGGTTTAGGTCTCGTGACGGTGTCTCGGTATTTCGTTTAGGGAAGCTGTTTTCTTGATGGGATATAACGGTCGTGCGGTGAGGCGGGCAGGAACCGCGTAGCCGATTTTACTGTTTTAGGCGATTTGACCGACTACGGACCGGTCGTCGCCTCCAGGAAAGGCGCTTTCAGTTTTCCGAACGTGGTCTCCAAATCTTCAGGCAGGACGCGGGTTTCGCCGACGATGGAAACAAAGTTCGCGTCACCGTGCCAACGTGGGACCACATGCAGATGGAGGTGACTTGCGATACCGGCGCCTGCGCTTTTGCCCACGTTGAAGCCGATATTGAAGCCGTCGGGTCGATATGCGTCGATGAGGCAGCTCTGGGCCATGCGTGCCGTGAGAATCATCTCGGTCAGCTCGGTATCGTCGGCGTCGGTCGGGGAAGAAATGTGCCGGCTGGCCACGATCATGAGGTGACCAGCCGTGTAGGGAAATCGGTTCAGGATCACGAAACAGCGTGACCGGCGAAGCAGAACCAGGTTCTTATCATCCTGGCTCTCATCCTGGATAGCACAAAAAACGCAACCCTTTGGTTCTCCGCCGGACGCAATGTATTGGAACCGCCAAGGGGTCCAGAGGTAGTCCATCAGGAGTTGATCAGTTCCTTCAGTTCCTTGCCTGGCTTGAAGTAGGGCACTCGCTTGGCCGGCACCTGGACCTTTTCACCGGTCTTCGGATTGCGACCATGCCGGGACGCCCTGTCTCGCAGCCGGAAGCTGCCAAAACCGCGCAACTCCACTTTGTCCCCTGTTTTCAAAGAGTCGACGATGCTGTCGAGCACGATCTGAACAATGACTTCCGCGTCTTTCTTGCTCAGGTCAGCACTTCGGGATACTTCATCCACCAAATCAGCTTTAGTCACTTTCGCCTCCTCTTGCTCGTTGCGCTTTTTTCCGGAACTCGCCCAGCTGATCGCCGGCCAATTCACCGATGGAAGCGGTTCCCACTTCGGGTGTATAGGACCAGGTATCTCTTTCGCCTTCTTCCTTAAGGGCGCGCACCGACAAGCCGATCTTTCGCTCCAGCAGATTCATCTTGATGATCTTCAGATCCAGTTCCTGACCAACTTCGAACTGGGTCTCGGGGTTTTCTATGCGCTTCTCGTCCAGCTCGGAGACGTGACAAAGGCCTTCGATTCCCTCGGTCAGCTCGACAAACGCACCGAACGTGGTCAATCGCACGATCCGTCCGTGGACGACGTCTCCGATCTGATGTTCGGAGAAGAACTGTTCCCACTTGTCCGGTTCCAGCTGCTTGATCCCGAGAGACAATCTCTGGTTGTCGGCGTCAACGTTGAGCACCACTGCGCGGACGTCCTGTCCCTTCTTGAGGACTTCAGAAGGGTGTTTGATCTTCTTGGTCCAGCTCAGATCCGAAACATGAACCAGGCCGTCGACACCTTCTTCCACTTCAATGAAGGCACCGAAGTCGGTCAGGTTGCGCACCTTGCCGGTCACGATCGAGTTGATCGCATACTTCTCTTCGATCAGATCCCAGGGGTTCGGCTCGGTCTGTTTCATTCCGAGCGAAATCCTCCGATTCTCGGAGTCGAGCTCAAGAACGGCGGCTTCGACTTCCGATCCGACGGTCAGGATCTTCGAGGGATGCTTGATCCTCTTGTTCCAAGTCATTTCCGAAATGTGGATGAGGCCTTCAATTCCTTCCTCGAGCTCGACGAATGCGCCGTAGTCCGTCAGGCTGACGACTTTGGCTTTCACTCGAGCGTTTCTGGGATAGCGTTCGGCGGCAGTCAGCCAGGGATCTTCAGTCAGCTGCTTGTAGCCGAGCGAGACTTTTTCTTCGAGCCGGTCGAATTTCAGGATTTTCACCTGGATCTTGTCGCCGACTTCGAAGAGGTCCGAAGGATGATTGACCCGGCCCCAGGACATGTCCGTGATATGGAGGAGTCCGTCGATACCGCCGAGATCAACGAATGCGCCGTAATCGGTGATGTTTTTGACGACACCGTCAACGATTTTGCCTTCCTCGAGGTTCTTGAGCGTTACTTCTTTTTGCTTGTAATACTCTTCTTCGAGGACGGCTTTGCGGGAAAGAACGATATTCCCCCGACGCTTGTTGACCTTGATCACGCGCATGCGGAGCTCTTCGCCGCGCAGGCTGTCGAGGTTGCGTACCGGGTGCAGATCTACCTGGGATCCAGGCAGGAAAGCGCGGACGCCGATATCGACGGCCAGACCGCCCTTGATCCGTTCGATCACCTTGCCGGTGATGACCGTCTGTTCCTGGTATGCTCGCTCGATCAGGTCCCAGATTTTCATCCTTTCGGCTTTTTCACGGGACAGGATCATGTAGCCATTTCGATCCTCCGTGTTTTCCAGAAGAACGTCGACTTTATCGCCTGGTTGTACGGCGATGGCACCCTTTTCGTCGCGGAATTCCTCGATTGGGATGAGTCCCTCGGACTTGAATCCCACATCGATGATGACGTTCGATTCTGTGACCTTGATGATAGTGCCGGTGATGACCTCACCCTCCTCCAGGTTCTTGAAACTGTAGTTGTACGCCTGGAGTAGAGAGTCCTGATCGATTTCGGAAGCATCCTCGATAATCGGCGCAGGTCCGCCTGTCGGGCCGGGCATTCCGGATTTCCGGCCTCTGCCCTGCAACTTGCTGTGATCCGCAGCTAAAGACATTCTGATTGAAACCTCCCAGTCATTCGATTCTAACGAGTACTATAATTACAAAGAGAGCGTGGCAGCGCGGCGTTAACCGGTGATGCTGACGCCCATCGCATCATTCTCAGGCGCAATTGTTGATGTGTGATTGATCCAAAGTGGGGAACGAGCCGCCTCGTCGAAGCACTTTCGGTGCACCTGTGACAATTCCAGAATTCCCTTTGCTCTGAAGTCTGAAGCACCCTTTATACAGTGTCGTTGAAGCTCTTGTCAAGAAGTGGAGGGATTGATTGGATTGATGCTATTCGACTTCGGCTCCTGGTTTTTGGTAGACTACTCTGCCGGACACCCCCGGGTGTCCCTGTTTTTTAGTGACACCTTTAATAAGAAAGGCCGATGAGGGAAATGAAAGAGGGAATTCATCCGAAATACGAAGTTGTGAAGGTCCACTGTGCTTGCGGTCACGAGTTCGAGACCCGTTCCACCAAAGGCGGCGAGATTCGCCTGGAGATCTGCTCGAGCTGTCACCCGTTTTTTACCGGAAAGCAGAAACTGCTTGACACTGCCGGTCGAGTCGAGCGTTTTCAGAAGAGATACGCTCAGGCGTCAAAAGGCAAGAAGTAAGCTTTGACGGGCGACGGTCTTCATGTTTGAGAAGCTGCAGGCTCTGGAAGCAAAATACGACGAGTTGTCCCATCTGCTAGGCGAGACGTCCGTCATTTCGGTGCCCGACAAGTACCACAAGACTGCCAAGGCGCACGCCGAGCTCCATGACGTGGTCGAGAAGTTCCGACAGTACAAGACGCTCTCCGTCCAGGTGCAGCAGACCAGGGGGATACTCGAGCAGGAAAGCGACCCGGAGATGCTCGAGATGGCCCGGGAGGAGTTGCAGAGCCTGGAAGCCGCCCTGGCGCAGGCAGAGGCCCAGCTGAAGCTTTTGTTGATCCCGCGTGACCCGAACGACAAGAAGAACGTCATTCTGGAGATCCGGGCGGGAACCGGCGGTGATGAAGCCAGCCTGTTTGCGCAGGAAATGTTCCGCATGTACTCGCGGTACGCGGAGCGGCGGCGCTGGAAGGTGGAAGTCCTGAATGCTTCCTACAGCTCTGTCGGCGGGCTCAAGGAAGTCATTGCGCTGGTTAACGGCCCGGACGTTTACAGCCGGTTGAAGTTCGAGAGCGGGGTTCACCGGGTGCAACGGGTCCCTGAAACGGAAGCCCAGGGACGGATTCATACCTCGACTATTACGGTCGCGGTTCTCCCCGAGGCCGACGAAGTAGACATCGTCATCGATTCCAAAGACATCCGGATCGATACGTTCTGCTCCTCAGGACCCGGCGGCCAGTCTGTGAACACTACCTATTCCGCGGTGCGAATCACTCACATACCGACCGGCGAGGTGGTCAGCTGCCAGGACGAGAAATCGCAGATCAAGAACAAGGCGAAGGCGATGAAGGTTTTGCGGTCCCGCCTGTACGAAAAGGCTCTCGAGGAACAGCAGAACGAAATCGCTGAAAGTCGTCGATCGATGGTCAAGGCCGGGGAGCGCAGCGAAAAGATCAGAACGTACAACTTCCCGCAGAACCGTGTGACGGACCACCGGATCGGTCTGACACTGCACCGTCTCGACACCATTGTCGAGGGGGACCTCGACGAGATCATCGAAGCGCTGATCACCCAGAATCAGGCCGAAGCACTGAAGAACCAGATCGTTTAACGGCGATCCGCTGATCGGATGAATCCGTGACCATCAGAGAAGCACTGAGAGCCGGGTCCCGCATCCTTGCAGACGCCCAGATCCGCACCGTGGAACAGGATACCCGGTTGCTCCTGCAGTCGGCGACCGGCTTATCGCTCGCGCAGATTCTTGCTCACCCGGAGACAGTCCTGCCTATAGACCAGGAAGAACGGTTCACTCAGCTGGTTCACCGCCGGGCCGACTTTTATCCCCTGCAATATCTGGTCGGCGAGCAGGAGTTCTACGGACGCAGTTTCGTGGTGACTCCCGATGTCCTGATCCCCCGTCCTGAAACCGAGCTGTTGGTGGAACGGGCTGTCGAGCAGCTGAAATCGTTTGAACAGGACGAGATTCGGGTGGTCGACATCGGAACGGGCTCGGGGTGCGTATCGGTCACGCTCGCCCTTGAAAATCAGCGCGTTCGAATGACCGCAACTGATATTTCCGAGGCGGCTCTCGACGTGGCCCGTGCTAACGCGTCCCGTCACGGCTGTCTGGACCGGATCGAATTCCTGGTGGGGGATACGCTTGAGCCCGTGCGGACCCGATTGGGCCAGTTCAGTTTGATCGTGTCAAATCCCCCGTATGTCTCGGTTGATTCCGAACAGGTTGATGTTTCGGTGGCACTCTATGAGCCGCGCCAGGCGGTCTTCGCCGGGCCGAGCGGATTGGAGATATACTTTAAGATCTTCGACCAGGCTCGGGCGCTCTTGAGTCCG
>Ga0209077_1000037_pt1 | contig 32053 bp, 41 predicted proteins | sample PPLLak1March2015_FD_187247 | JGI IMG/M metagenome (GOLD analysis project Ga0209077, IMG submission 187247) | Freshwater sediment microbial communities from Prairie Pothole Lake near Jamestown, North Dakota, USA - PPLs Lake P7 Core (1) Depth... | ecosystem: Environmental > Aquatic > Freshwater >... | reverse complement strand
TAAAGTATTTTAAAAAGATTAAGGGCTGAATATAAATAAATATAATCAGCCCTTACAACACTAGAGCAGCCTCGACACTACAACACCCATCACTGTGCCCACTATGATGCCGGTTAAGACACCGCAGCAGACCCACAGGCTAAGGTGCTGTGTGATCTTTGGCGCAGACGCAGAAGCGAAATCGCAAAGCACGGGCTTCGTCTTGTGCTTCTTCTAGTCTTTCACGTAGTCTTTTTTCTTCAACACTTCTCACTAGCTCTTTAGTTTCACATGCAGTTTCTTTGATTAGCATATGAGTCTCAGCGCAGCACTCGGCGATCTTATCTTTGATCTTAGTTGTGTTCTTCAAAGCTTCTAGCTCAATCTCTGCCTTAGCCTTAGCAGCTTCTAACAACACGCTTGCATATTGCTTGGCTGATTCCAACTTAGACTCGCCAACTTCTTTGGCAATTAAAAACTTAAGCTTGCCAAACTCATGCTCAACATCTTTGTGCAGGTCTTTAGTTGCAACAAGACCAGCCAAGCCGAACTTCTCAACAGAGTCGCCTAGCTTATCAGCAACACGCAACAGACCTAGGCGGCCTTCTCTGCCCTCGTCGTTCACTTTATCAGCCACATGCAATGCTAACTTAGCTGCTTGCTGTCTAATTTCTTGGGAGTTCTCACCGACATTGAGTCGAGTCTCTAAGCCTTCGACATCATCACGTGTTGCACAATCTCTACGGCTATAGCCGCAGTCATCATAGCTACGGCGTGGCTTGTCGCAGTCATCTTTTCTATCTATAACTAAGCTGGTATTTCCAGCAGGTACTATAGCGTCCATAATATTCTCCTAGGTTTAACGTTAAATAACATGCTTAAACGTAGCAGCAACACCTAAAATTATCAAACTGCCCTAGCGTTTGTGGTTTATATTTCTATTGATGCCAGCCATCATGTTACTTGGGTATCTGTCTGCCGGGTTGGTGTGGTGTCTAGCCCGTGCATACTCTTGTTGTTTGGCTAGCATTGGCTTGTTGTACTGGTCGAGCCATCCAACGTGGCCGTATTGAAACGCAGCGCTAGCATGGGATGCCCAGTCGTGCACCTCATCCGCTGACAGTGCTTTGGTTAATTCGTTGTAGTGAGCGCGTGACACCGCCAAAGCTTCAAGGCCGTGCTTGCATCCATCACTACTAAACCAGCACTGCTTCAATGCAGTGCGTGCAACCTGGACGCGCTCAATGACTCGTACCATAGGTACAGGTATAAGCTTGAGCCCTGCTTGCATGAACGTTACAAACCTAGTCTTACCCGATGTGTATTCAGTCTGCGATATATCGTGCGGTACGAAATGATTACCGTATCTTGTGAAGCCGTGCTTAGCTTTCACCTTAGCTAGCAGGTCTAAGTAATACTCGACACTCCCGTAGGTGTGATCATGCTGATAGAAGTATCGAAACTGTGCCGTGTTACCCGTGCCAATGACTTGGAAAAACCATATGCTATTGGTATCCCTTGAACCTAAGTCCCATGATGTATGCACTGGCAGGTTTGGAAAGACCTCAAGCACCTTGACAACGCGACCTTCGGTGTGGGCTAGCTCTAACTGGCTTGAGAAGAACGTACCCTTAACCGCTACATTGTCGTTACAGTAATACTCCTGTTGGATTAAGTCCTCATCCATCCCTGATTCGCGTTCTTCTTCTATCTGCTCCGGTGAGAATATATAGTTCCCGTAATTGTCCCGGGTATCTTCAACGGTTAACTTCCTACAAAACCATTTAGGGTTATCCTTGTTACGTTGGTAGAGTCTATAGGCGTGTCCTTTGCCAAAGCTTGTATAGTTAAATGCAGCAATGGCACCGCTTCGTTTTATTATTGGCCGCAAGTAATCCCAGATAGCTGGATGCGTACGTTGAAACTCGGACATCCACACAGAGGCTAAGTTAGATCCTAACCGTGAGTTAAGCAGGTTATCAGCCCCAGTGATATGCAACACGCCACCGCCTACGAAGTATAACTTGCAGGTTGTCTCGTGTGGCTTTCTTGCCAGCAGGTGCGCTGGTATTGAATCAATCCAACGCCTACCATTTAGGTCTGTTCCTTCCCATACTACGTTGCGTGCCTGGCCTATCTTTGGCAGTGTATATAGATGTGTGCCCGGTATCATCGAAGCATATAGCCAAGCGCAGTTAAAGAACTCGGCGTCCTTACCAAACCTACGATGTGCATTTTCTAAAAAGTACTGGTACTTCCCAGAGAATACAGCATCAAAGAACTTGCGCTGGTCTGGGTAGGCGTTAAATATTTCCTTAAAGAAATCTATCTCATGTACTAGCATCGGGTTAGCTCGTCGAGTATGTATTGGGATGTTATGTTAATAGCCGTATCAATATCACGAAAGACTTGTGTGTAGTAGTTGCAACTCTTAACGTGTGCCAGGAATAACTTTTGCTCTGGTGATAGTCTGCCAGTTATAGACTTGAACTCAAACACCGCGCCGTTATAACTACTGGCAGGCCATAGCATTATAAAATCTGCTACTCCCTTAACCATGCCAGAGTTCTTTAGTATGCGGCAGCTCACAGCAGAACGCTTGCCCTCGTTAGGTACATGGAAGGTTCCCTTTGATACGTCCGGGAATTTATAGCGCAGCCATTGCCACCATGCTTCGGTGAGTTGTCTCTCAGTCGTAGGGGATAGAATTATAGCCACTGTAGAGGTGCTCCGTGCCTTCTTTCAAGTCTGCCACTACAAGATACATAACCACAGCAACCGCACAAGCTACAGCAACTACAATCATATAGGGGCTGTGTAAACACTCAATCAGTTTGGATATCAATCCACCCTTCGATTTCTTTTGCATAGCGTATAAACTCCTGGGTTTTGTTTACGTCCGCAGTAGAATTATAGTGCCTGGTATAGAAATCAGCTTGCGCTTCTATATCTTTGTAGGATGGTATCTGTTCTGGTGCCATTGCGTAACGCACTCTTGCAACCAATGCGCCAAAGCCAATGTCAGCAATGAGCACGCCCGGTGTCTCGATTGTGTTGCGCCTGCCTGTGTGTAGTGTGATAAGCCTACGTAGTTCTCGATCACCATCTAGGATGCGTACCACGTCAAGGTAATCTTCCCACTTGATGTTAAACAATCCTAACCCTAATCCCTGCCCTTGCATTGCCCTAACGTGCGTTAGCTTTGACTCTGTTAGTGCTGTGCATACCATTAGATGCATCGCATCTGTTGAGTATAGATTGGTGTATCTGAGAGCAGGCTCTAGGATATCGTTAATAAATTGTCTAGGATTTATCACAGAACTAGTACTTGCCTGATTTAGACTTAGCTTTGGCTTTGGCCGGGGCTGCTTTCTCTTTAGCCTTTGCCTTCTCTTTCACTGGTGCGGCTTTAGCTTTAGGTGCGACCTTATCTTTGTCGGTGGCTTTCGCTCCGGCTTTCCCTGGGCTAGTTGGTTTCTTGTCGTTCTCTTTCATGTGTTTAGCTGGCATCATATCTCCTAATAAATGTAACCCAAGGTCTACTTGTATGTTTCCATACCCAGCGACCATTCAACTTTGCAGTGGCTTCACGGTGCCATGCTCTTAGCTCTAACGTCTTGGCACTTGCCATGTCTTACTCCTTAACTCATTTAATAACATTAAACTAATTCGGCGTTAAAGTCTAAGAAAGTTGGACTCAGTGCAGCTAGCATCGTGCCTTGTCCAACTGTTAAGCCACCTGTAGTTGTAACGTGCACACGGCAGCCATTAATTGTTGTGGCTATCTGTGCAATGTTTGTTACATTCCCTGCCTGATTACCATTGCCATTCATGATGTAATAGTGTCCAGGTACAGTGTCAACCGTAAGGATTGGCGGTACACGCATAGCTGTATGAAATGGTATCCACACATTGCCATTGATATTATTAATTGCGAATCCAGTTCCAAAGATTTGTGGAACTGTACACTTTGGAATGTATCTAAAATATAAAAGCTTGGGCAGCACTTCGGCATTCGGGCTAGATAGGAATGGGGTTGCCTTATCTCCCACCTCGATCTTAAATTCTTCTATAGAAAAAGAATCATCGCCGCCTGCAATTCCTAAACAACTAAAAGTACACACTGCTGCTAGCTGTGTCATGTTCGCTGTTATCACGGATGATGTGAAGGTGAATGTACCACCTGGCACAATCACACAATCTTCATCAATCACATTAACCGCATTAGTAAAACCTGACAACACGCTTATGTCGGTTGCATCTTCACCTGATACTAATTTCAGATTAAGGATCCCACCTGCTGCACTATAGTTACCGCCAGCTCTTAGCTTCACACTAATTGTAGCTTGCTTACCGGCAGCCTCTAGGCACATATCCCTAGTTAATGATGTGCAGAATTTAATATCACCAACGCCAGCATTAAACTCACTGCGTTGAATGGTCACGAACCAGCCGGCGTTGTTCGCGCTCGTTGGTTGCTGCGAGATTAAAACATCAACACCAGGCGGCGTTTGAATCTGAAACCTATCAATACAATACGTGGTTGTATTAGGTGGAATGGCTTGAATGTTTGTACCACTACCACTTGGTATACCTTTTTGGAATACTCGCATGTCACCATTCAAAATCATATTCTTGCCAGTAAGACTACCTGGCAATTCAATATCAATTACACCACTGTTTGTGATTGGTGAGTTGTTAACTACTAAGCTGTCGCTTTCGATACCAACACTAGTGACTGTGCCAGTACCTGAACCACCCGTACTAAATGCGCTATTTGCCAATTAAAAATCTCCTAACAAAATATTCTGCCTTGTATGCCTGACGAGAAAGTAACTACCCCTAGCGTTCCACCACCATAGAAAGTTGACACGCCAGCAGCCTGCGAAAACTCTAGCCACGCCAAGTAATGCCTGCCGATACCTGGGTAGCCATTGTATGTAGCCTGTAGGGTAAACACACTACCAGCCGCACCCGTTTGACCGATGGTGCGAGTTGCTGGTGCAGCAGCAGGGGCAGTTATAGAATCTAAACCCAATGAAATAGCTGCGGTACCTCCTGGTGTAGTATTTGCCCACGGAGCAGCCAGATTTACATATACCGTATCCTCACTGACACCAATAACAAAATCAACTTGATTGGCCGTATTTGCTCTAGCTTGTCGCCATGTTGCAGTTGTATACACCCAGCTTGCTATAGCCTCGGCAACATACATATGCTTTTCAATACGATTATAATAGTTCCACACATATCTTTTGACCGCACTGTCTTCTGTTTGGCCTGACACCCCTGTTGTGCTAAAGCTACCAACATAGCGTCTTGTAGCATCACCATTTAATATCAAGACTCCATTTTGATAAACCAATCCAGTGGCTCTGGTTGTAAGTGTTGACCATGCAACAACTGATAGGATAGGCGTTCCAGCATTATAGTTTACAAATACGTCATACATAGTATTTGTAGTTGCAGGGACTGCAATACTTAACTGGTTTATTTGAAGGCGCATCCATCCTGTGCCGGTATATAAATCAATATCAACTCCACGATAAGGCGTAAAATATAAAGTTGTAGCTGCCAACACATCTGCTGTTGTGACTGGCGTATTACTTGTTAGTGTTAAACGACCGCCAACAGCAAACATGCTAGGTGGTGGCATTGGAACCCAAGTCCAAACACCTGCCGCTGTTGATGATATTGTATAACCATTCCCTGCTGGTAACGCTGGTGGCAACGTATAGGTTGCATCAGATACCATAGACGCCGCTGTAATGTTTGTTTTAAATGTGTTGGTGCTATTGTACATTCGAAAAAAGTTACCACTGCCTATGGCAACAGTGGCACCAAACACAACCACAGGTGCAGTGTAATTAATTATAGATGGTGAGCTGATAACACCACCTGAAAATGTAATGCCTGCAACAGTCATGTTGGCAGGAACATTAAATGTAGTTGGAATACTCAGCACTGGGTTAGCCCCAGGTGTAACATCAATCTGATTTGTTGTGCCAGCTACACTTGCAACGCCGCCAGCAGCAAGTATCGCATCATCAATTCCCTTGAGATTACCAGTAATACTATTGGCTTTATAATTTGCACCTGCTGTTGGCACATAGTTAACTGGTGTGAAGTTAACATTTGCCGCCAGGCCATCAGCGAGGGATACAAAATTAACTTGAGCAGATGTTGCACCACCTAAGAATGTTGGAGCTACTCCATAGCTTGCGCTGTCGATGTACAAAGTGCTGGACGTTCCATTAAGTGTGACTGCTGAGCCTAGGTTAATACAGCCTTGCAATATAGCCGTCATTGTTCCTGTGCTATTTGTTTGTAATGTACATGCACCCATATTTCCAACTGGTGCGGTTAGAATAAAAAAGTTCTGCGTTATTGTTGAGCTATTAATTGCAGTGGTTGTTGTAACATTAGAGTTAACTATTGCAGCTCTAATGTTTGTAAATATAAATGCAGGTTGCGTAACAATGCTTATACAGTTTTCAATTAAAACTAATTCACATAGCGTGGTTGCACCCAATCCTGTGGCAATAAATTGTGGCGTGCTTTTAAAATCAACGTTATCAAAATGTATGGTTGCATCCTGGTATGCGCCAAAAAGCAGACTGATATTTCCAGCAACATTTAAAATAACATTTTGTATATGGCACACTGGGGCAACTGTTACCTCAAAGCTTGCGCCCAATATAACTTGACCACTTACATTTATAATACTAACGCTAGTGCCTATGCCAGACACGTTAACAAATGCTGATAGCGTCATATCGCCAACAATATCAAACACACCAATCATTCCGATTGTATAAGGATTAGTTGCGGTAGCAAATGGTGCAATTTGAGTGCGTGCAAACTCATAGGTTGCATATGGATTTGATATTGCTCCAGTACCTTGAATATCACTACCGGTGCTAGACACGTATATGGTTGGTAGCAGTACTGTATTAATTGAATTGGCGATCGTCATTATAAATCCTCTTTAAACAACATTAATATTTCCAACGGTACTTAGTGCTATCCAATGTGTATCGGCTACAACACATAATAAATCTACACAATCAGTTGGTTCTGTTGATTCAATATAGCCTGCAACACCAACTGTTGATGTGGTAATGCCAATGCTTATAGATTGCCCTGCATTCTGTGCGATCCTCCATCCAAGTGAACCATAACCAGCCACTTTAATGACAGAGCCTTCTGGTGCAACCACAGGCAAAGTTAAAAATAGATTACCACCGCCAGTAGTATAGTAATAAGTATTGGGTTGCATCACGGTATCAGCATCAACTGGCAGCCATGGGAATGTTGCAACGTTTACTATTTTTCCGCGCATGTTGTAGAACACACCGGTGTTTGTATCTGTTGCGATTACTAACGGTTTGCTTATATGTCCGGGTGTTGTCGGTTCATCTAGCGTGATTAAACCGGGCACAATGTCGGACAAGAAATAGACTCCGGGCACTAACACTTGGATTGCTGTGGTAAATTCACCGCCAGTTAACAATACAAAATTATTTGGATCTATAACGCTTATCACCATGCCCACAACTTCGGCACTAATTGGATCATCAGCAAGTGCTAGTTCATATTTAATTCCGTCATGGTATATGGCCTGGTCTGCAACAAAGCCATGTGGTAATGGTGTGGTTACAACAATCACAGTTTGATTACCACCGCCGCCACCACCACCTCCACCAAAGGGAGCTGCAATGATTTCATTGTTAGATGCGTTCATCATCCAGCCATGTAACGGTGGCAGAATGGGGAGCCATCTGTCTTTGGTAACGTTTATATCTTGTGATAGTTGTAGCCACGGTTTGTATTGCAGCATCATAAAGTTTTGGATTGTCCATAACTCTTGCAGCATGATAATTATTCTGTTTAAGTCAGAGTTTAAATCATCCCCAGTTAAGTTTGATATTGTCGGTGAATATATCGAGGTGCGATCAATAGGTGTTGAACCTATGATGGTTATGATCGTACCGGCGATCGCCGGCGTAACCAATGTCATGCTGCCACCTGAAGCGGTGCCTGCACCTAGTAAGCCGTACTGACCTGGTGCACCACCTGGGGATAGTAATACTTCATCTTGCCACACGACTATGTCAGTGTTTAGCAAGAACGGAAAAGGTATAGGGAATATAGCCTGGTTTGGGTTAGTGGCTTCATACTGTATTCGTTGTGGCACATCGTTGATCTTAATGTTAGCCATTATCTTTTCCTTCCTTCTTGGTTAAACTCAGCTGCTTTGCGCTGCATAAACCGTGTAGGTTCAATAGGTGCACCAGCTTTTGATTCCTCTATCCCTAATAAATATCTGCTTAGCCTACGAGTATAAAACAAATTCTGGTACGGCATAAGCCTTAGCATTACTGAATAATCTTTAGCAGTCAGAGGTCTGCCATCTGTAACTGCTTGGTTGATCTTACCCATAGCTGTTGCAAAGTCATCTAATGCCCCAACAGTTGGCCCACCTAGTGCGCCAGCTATTCCACGGGTTTGGTATCTAGTTGTACCAAGCCCAGGTATTAAGTTTAGCTTAGCAAAGATATTATAGTATTCAGCATAGATGCCTAGTATGCCGGTTCGGTCTACTGATTCTTTGCAAAGGTTGCCAATAGATAAGTCAGGCTCTCTGTCGTTGGTATAGCTTGTAATTACATATTGTAGCGCACCAATAGATAACAACACCATTAAGCCTGTGATGGTTTCCATGTCACCTCGATCTTGAATCGACGACATTAATACTTTGTCAGTTGCAGCAAAATAATAACTCTTGAACTGGAAAAATGTTTTGCCGGCTTCTGAATACATTGCCTTGGGTTTAGTTTCAGGCCCAGGACGTACAAGCATATGTCGCATGTCTTTACTAAGCGCCATCCTAAAAGCATTGAAAGCTGCTGCCTGCTCTGGCGTTTTTAAGATCCACTTCTGATGGTTTGAATATCTAGTGCCAACTAATGTACCACCATGCTCTTGCCATAAGTCATATATAGTTTGGTAATGTTCTTTGCCAATGCCTAATCTATTTAACCACTTAGTATCCCTTGGACTTAACGTGCCACCATTAATTACAGTTTCAATAGATTTTAAAATATTATTGGTAGATAAAGTTCCACCCATCATTTCAGTAAGGTTTGACCATTGGTTTATTAAAGTTACATTGCCAAAGCCTTGCAGTACTCTATCCATTATACCTGAGAACTTATTGGGTTGTACTACCAATGAACCAGTATCAGCAGCACTTTTAATTATCTGCCCGTTCTGATGGTTCAATGCAAATCCTAAAGCGCGTAAGTCCTCTTTAGACATTGCGCGTAATTCTTTTGATTTTAACAAGGGAATTATACTTTCATATATTAGTTGGAAAGGCCCACTTCTAATTGACATCGTTCCTATATCGGTGAGCGATGATAATGCCATTGAACCCATCAGGCGTATTGTATTAAATGTTCTGAAGTGTTGCAGGAATTTTACATACCATGCGTCATTATTTCTAGCTGTGCCATAGACATTCATTATGATCTCAACCGAGTCATCAACATCTTGGATTATCTTACTTAAATGCTTTTCAAGTTTGTTTGCAGCTTTCTTATCCATGCCCATAGATTTTGATAGATATTCATCCCGGACGGTTTTCTTAAATAGTGCGGTTGCTTCTTCTAGATTGTTTACGCCCAAGCCTTTTGAATATTGCACAGCAGATATGACAGGGTTCATTGCTTTGATATACCTAGATAGAATTTCAAAGCCGTCTTTCTTTATGAAATTTCCAAGGTAATTGTCATGTATATGTATCTTGCGGCTTTTTAATGGCTTGCCGGATTGGGGTATGATCTTAGACATCATTGAAGACTCTAGCGCATCATCACCATAGGATAGGATAGTCAGCAATGTTTCATTAGCATTGGCTAGCAGTTCGTGATCTTCCATTACTGTACGCATGGTACCATCATCATGCACTAGGTGATTAGTCTTAACACCATAGATGTCTTGCGTCTGTAATGTTTTAAGCATTGACTCAAACATCTCTAATGATTTAAGTATTACATCATCTGGTTGTGCTTTAAGTATATTGTTAAATTCAGCTATGTTTTTATTTAGTGCTGCGATTTCTTTAATGAGCACAGCTTCTCTTGCTGCTGCATCTTTAACAGCCTGCTTTGATTCTGCAACGTATGACTGCATATTCTTTATGTCTTTACTAGTGTCAGCCTTTATTTTTTGTAATTGCTTTTTAAGTGCTTCTATTTCTTTTTGAGCATCCCTATTGGCTAGCCTGATTATCTTTGCTAAATCTTTTTCAAGCTGCATGATTTCTTTTTCATACCGACGAGTTAACCTTTCAACAAAGGCAGCCGTCTTATCCTGTTGTGCAGCCCCTCGCAATGCTTTTATTTTCTTTTCTTTTAAGAAAGTTATTTCATTATTAAGTCTTTCTGATTCGGTCTTGATATACTCAGCAGCATTGGTTTGTATTTCTTTTATATCTTCATTTATATCTAGCGTTCTTTGGCTTAAGAAATTCTTTTTGTTTGCAATTACTTCGTTGTCTTTAGTTATACGTGCTTTGCTTACAGCTAAATCTTTTTGTACCGAGAGTAAATCGTTTTGGTTCACAGCTATTGTTTGTGTGAATGTTTCAACATCTGCACGCATGTCTATGTTGTCTTGCAGTAGTTGGTTAGATCTACTAATGGCATCATTGAACGTTTGCATCTTAGGTAATGATTCACGCAAGACTTCGTTTACTTCTTTGTAATAGCCATACAATAACTTGGACAGATCTTGTTGGTTCTCTACAACATATGGCCTGTTCCATATCCGCATTAGATAGTCTTCAACTTCTTGGAACTCTCCAAGCTTGCCAAGCTCAACTGCTTCCTTACGCATTGGATCTAGTATTTTAGTAATGGCAATTTCAACTGCGCGTGCAACATCTTTGTTAGGTGATTTAACACTACGGTTGCGCAAGTAGTATGATAGCTCCTCTGCAAACTCGGTTGCGGATAAACCCTTGGGTTTCTCTGCGCTTTTCATTGCGTCCGCTAGATTGCCTGCCTGCTTATGGAATATGTCTTGTATGTCTATTAGGTGTGAATTGTATTGCCAATAGTTAGAGTATATTAATCCTTGAAGATTCACTGGCTTTGCAATGCCGTTTACATCTGTTGCAACAGTTCCAGTTGCAGTATCAAATAACATGTCACCTATAAAGTTTGCAGAGTTTAATGGCGATGTTTTTAATCTTACATATGGATTATGTTTTAAAGCTTTCTGCATTATGCTAGGTAACCCGGAAATCTTTTGTGACTCATCAAATACTGTATCGGTAAAGAACGGATTTATATTTGAGTCCGGTGATGTAAATACATTTTCAAATTCAGTCCATGAGTCAGTCTCCGGATAACTACCACCTGGCATAACTTGGTTTAGTCTTGTTGGTACATTAGATGTACCATCTCCGGATGTGCGCCACGATTCACCTTGTGTGCTTAAGTCTTTGTTTTTAGGCGGTGTGCCTGTAGGCTTAGGTGCTGGCAGTTCATTGGTAACTGTGTACTTGCCTTCTTTGTATTCTATCTGGTAAGTAGGTTGACCGTGCTCATAGATGTCGCTTGCTTCTTTTGTTGCAGCATTTAATATCTTAGGTGCATTGCGTCCTGCATAGTAACCACCAATACCACCTAACACGCTACCCAGAATTGTACGTATTGCTACATTGTTAATTGATTCCTGAACTGATCTGGTGTACTGGGAATTGTATAGCATGGTTTCATCTATAGTGCCTGCTACCAATGATGCAATACCAGTTGATAGTGCGCTCTTTGCAATTGATGATCCAAGTTTGTATTCGTTATATAAAACACCACCTGGCATTAATAATCCTGGAAAATCTGCAACACCGCTCACTGCACCATATGCCATTGACCGCCACGGGTGAGCATACATAATAGCTTTGTCGTTTAGTTCCCCACGTATGATTTCATTCATGCGGTTCACCTGGTCAACATTCGTTAAGCCAATGTATTTGTCTGCATAGTCAAAGTATTGTGTTGGCACGAATGGCAACGGATCAAAGCCCGGTATATCATCTCCGACACTTAACCCATTCACACTTCTGTTTAGCACAGAGGCTATATTATTTTCCTGTCTAAACACAGCACCTAATACTGAACCTTCCGGCACCGGTGATAGCGGTGGAGTTTGTGACAATACTTTAGGAAAGCCACTAGCTACCGGGTAGGTTAACTGTTTGCGCTTTTCTAATACAGATTGTTCAGCCATTATTTTTTGCCCTTTGAAATTTCTTCATCTAATTTCTTAGAACGTTTAACTGCTGCTTCAACTGCATCTTCAATAGTCTTGAATGATTCAAACTTTTTACCAGAGGATATAGCTCTCTCGATTGCTTCTTCATCAGATAGCTTCTCACCATCCCATATACTAGGGATATTAGTAGGCTTTCCTTTGTTTATACGTGGATCTGTAATAGTAATTGAGAGCTCGCTAGAAACTGAACCATCTTCGTTTTGGATCAACGGCCTGCCAGTTGATGGAACTACGTTTCCTTTCCTGCGCCCAATATCGTCTAGGTCTATCTCTGTACCCGGTTTAGCTTTTGGCGTTGGTGCAGGTGGTTGAGTCTTAGTCTGAGGCGCGGCCACTGCTGCATCATCCAACTCTACTGGCTTGCCATCCTTAAATACTATTTTCTTTTTACCTATGTTATGCAGTCGTTCTTTGATTATATCTATTTCTTCATTATCCAGCTTGCCTTTCTTATGTAGCAATCTCCTGCCAGTTTCTACGTCTTCACCATCAATAAAGAATGGCAGGTACTGGTTAGAGTTCTCAACATCGGCTTTGCCAGTGCCTTCTCGTTCATATATCTTGAAAGCCATTTCATCAAATGATTCTTCTTTCAGATTATTAAATACATTTGGCACATACTCTGCCATCTCCATTGCTAACCAGTTGGCAACTGCCAATGGGTTATTTGGATCTACTATGTACTGCATTACGCCATAGTCGTCCAAGTAATAGAATTGGTAAATCTCCCCGGGAAACTCAGAGGTTCTGGTATTCTTGGTAGACTGAATATATATTTCTCTTTCAATACCATTGATTAATGCAGTACGTTTAGGATAATAGTTCGTATCCATCATCTGCTGGTCTGTTGTCTCATTGGTAATGGGCAGCTCTGCCATCCATTTAGGTCTGGCAATTCCTGTCTGTGCTTCTTCATGCTTGGTTAGTAAACCGTTTAATGCTTCACCTACTTGATTGTCCATCCAATAACCGTTGTCGGCAAATGGTATTGCAATGTCAGGTGGTGCATACATTATTTTGTTTGGTTCACTAAAGCGCGACTTGCCCCAGTCCCTTAGTGCGTTCATTGTCATTGACAGCGCTACTGTTTCGCTGCCATTGGCAACACCCATAAAGTAATTATCAAATAATTTCTGGAATGTTCCATAGTGTGCGTCAGTGTTTGCATTATCCGGCAGCACATCGTATGCACCTTTGTATGTGCTTTGTATTACATTTAGCCCATCTTTAACAGCATATAGTTTTTGTAGTCGTTCCCGGCGTGCAACCATTGTTGTATCGCTTTTATCATTAATATTGTTTTGTGCTGTTTGTATTAGGTTTAGAGTATCAGCTTCACTGACATCGCCTATTGATAATACATACTGTGCAATATCATCTGCGTCACTATCTAAACCTTTGAGTGTATCCCCAAACGCCCCTTGGTTTCTAAACAAAAGCCTATAAGCATTTAACGCATCTGTTGCTGTTGCTGGGTTGGTGCTCTTTAGCCCATATGATAAATCAACTAGGAAGTCAGGTATCGGTGCTCCTGCTGGCAATACTATAGCTTCTGCTCGTTGGCTTAAGTTTAATCGTTGTATAGGTTCGGAACCTTCAGGCAAGTTGCTGTTGACCTGGTTTAGTATTTGTTTTTCTTTTTCTGCGTAGTAGTCATTCAAAGTTTTACTTGGCAGCTTTGCTACTTCATTGGCACCAAAGTACCTTGTGCTCTCAACAGTATAAACAGATTCTTGTTCTTTCTTCTGCGCTAGTAATGTTTCACTCAGCGAGAAGAACGATGATGCAGGAACGCTATTACCATACTGTCGTTTGAGTTCTTCAAGGGTTGTAATTTGGCCTGATACAATTTCATAATGCGCTTTGTAGTATTGTTCAGTGTTGTATTTATTTTCCGCAGACTGAAATGTTTTTTCATATTTCAATACTTCTTGCAGAGCTGCAAAGTATTCTGTCTGCGTTAGGTTATCAGGCTTTGTCTTGGTGAGTTGGTCTAGGAATTTAACTTCGTTGCCACTACGATATGCTTCGATATAACCTGCAACCACATCATCAATCTTTGATTGAGTTTCTATTTTCTTACGAAGATCGGGGATTGAATCCTTAATCGGTTGGCTGATTTCACCATAGTCATTAAAGATCTGCTCAACCAAACCTTGCGCAGCAGCAATGGCTTCTGGGTCTTTGCTTAGTCTGGCATCACTTAATTGTTCTTGTGCTTGTAATAGCTCACGCTGGAACAATAATACTTTTTGCTTGTTGTCATATGCAATAGCATTGTCCAACATCCGAACCTTAGCTAGCCCTGCTGCCTCGGTTAGCGCATCCTTAACTTGCACACGATTCTCTGGCCGGGTGCCCTCTAGTGTGCCTTCTATGATCCCACTGGCAATAGCTGCAAAATTAGCTGGTGTATCTTTTGTAAATGTAGATGGGTCTGACTGCTCAGCATAAGCTTTGAGCAAAGCCTCTTTGCCTTGCAGGGTTAGGGATCTGGTTTCAGTGTTAACCACTGCTTGGTTATACGCAGCAGTAGCTTTTGTTAATGGTGGTAGTAAGTTCTTAGGTGCTCTACCTTCAGCAGCATGTTGCTCACCTGCAAGTCCACTATAGTATGTGGATTGGTTCTCAAGTGTTTGCGTTAATAGATTACCAATTTCTGAAGTAGCCTCACCCATCGTAGCAAAAGCCTGGTTTGGCTTTATCTGTATGTTTGGCGTAAAGATTTGTCGCTCGATGGTTGGTATATCTTTAGCCATTATCTACCACCTATCGTAGTGGTTGCCGGAGTAGTTGCCGGAGTCTGCGCTCTGCTCATACCATAAGCACTATATGCAGAATTTACACTAGTGCTTGCAAACTGTGAAAGCCCACGCAAGTTTGCAGCCCCACGATTAGCCGCTGACTGTGCCAGCCCATGTACTGCTTGCAAGTCAGATAAACGCACACCGCGCTTAATGGCTTCTTGGTCTTGCAGGAAGTTTGAATAAGCCTCTGTGCCAAACTGTCGCATTACCGAGCCGCCACCGCCTCTAAGGGAAGCTAGTGCCACTTGGGATGCCAATGCCTTGCGAAAGTTATTAGCATTAGCCAGGGCTGCTTCTGCTGATTGCAATCGCGCTTGCTCACGGTTTAGCTCAACGGCAGACTCATCTATGATAGCCTGACTGCGAGCTGCCTTTCTTTGTCCTACATATGTAGCACCAGCAATTGCGGTCGCTGCTGCTGCAAATGCCATTGCTGCCACTGGTGCTGCTGCCATTATGTTAACTCCACTGTGTAACCAATGCCGATGATAGTCATTGGCCCTGGTAGTAATTGGGTGATCTTAATTTCCTGCCGTGGTTCCCAGTTCCCTCTCGGGTGCACCATGTACACGCCAGTTTGTGGTGGCATTGGTGTACCTAGCGTATAAGCACCAAGCGGTATCATTGGTACGTTGGTGTGTGTCACGTCCGTGCCTACCTGTAAGTATAACGAATCTACATAGTCTACATACAAATCTTGTATGTACTTCTCAGTATATGTGTTGTCGCCTTCTTGCGTTGGTGTGTACATTGGCATCGGTACTAGCAATGGTTTGTATTGCATACCGATTTCTACCACCGGGTACTCATGGATAATATTAACTGTACCAGCGGCAGATACAAAGTACGGCCCATAGGTTGCACCATTTGCCCGGGCATACACCTGCATACCTGCTAGGTTGGTAAGCCCCACTACGTTGCCAGCAACATCGCTGCTAGTTAACCTTGTGCTGTCCGTATAGTATTTAAAGTCTAACTTTTCTAGGAGCAATCTAGTACCGGTATTCATCAGTATGACAGACTCAACCGGCAAGTTTATCAATGCTGCTGTAGTTCTTCTAATGCGTATCCAATAGTACGTATCTTCGCTATCGTTAATACTGCCCGGCATCCAGTCACCAACATCATTAAATGTCCAGCTAATTGCACCACTACCGGTGAAACCATTTGTACCATCTACTGGGGCAAAATTATTCCAACTACCATTGCCGTCTAGGTATTCAAACATAGGTGCAATGGATATATTAGCATTACTAGCTAGCGTTATATTAATTGCAGTGAACGGTACAGTGTTACCAAGCAGTATATAGTTATATTGATCCTCAAACAGTGTAACGTTTGTACCGATGTCGTTAAACTGCTCAGTCACATTATCAAACGCAGTCATCGTTGTATTGGTTAGGTATACTAAGTCTATTGTGTTTGCAAACACTGCGCCTGTATTTACCTCGCGCTCTGTAATAACATGTGCCTGTACACCTTCACCTATAACTTGCCTGAAATATCCACGAGTATTGCGCAGTGACCATGCTTTGATGTTTTCATCTAACATAGTGTTATACATTAACATGGTGCCGTTTTGTTGTGTTGCAAGATATAACCTAGCCTTTATGTTCTTAGGCTCCCACGTTGCGTTTGAATTAATAGTCTCAAACAGTTGTGCAGAGAGTAACCCAATAGGTATTGCTTTATATTTTGCATCCGCTGTTGAATATGTAACTTGCATCACCTGCGAATAATTCCCAGTGACATGTAGTATTTGGTTATCAATAGTTACAGCTTCAATATCAGAGGCCGGGTCTTGTGACTGTGGCGCAAAAAAGAAACTGCTCACTGTTAATGGATTATCAACTAATGGATTTTGTGCAAAGATTTTGTTCGATGTTAAGAATACTAACGAATCATCGGCAACAATGCTTTGTATTGTTTGCATACCTTTGCCGTTTAATGTTGCGCTCCATCCGGCGAGTGCATCCGTTTCTGAATCATCAAAGTTATCATACACACCGGCAGTTGATAGTGCAGCAACGTTTGGCAGTGTCGGTGTATTGGCAAGGACTAACCGGTTTAAATAAAACACACCCCTAGATGGAAATCCTCTGTACTCACCCGGTGGAGCTCCACCGCCTGCTGTCCACATAATTTCATAGAGTGCAGATAGTTTTCCTGGTATTGCCGTCACTGTTATAAAATCTGTGATCGTAGTAATGGATGCCGATGTCGTACTAGCTACGGCAGTAATACGTGCAGAACCGCCGCCTCCAATATATAACCCACCGATATGGTTTGCTGTAAATATTGCACTCGATGCTGTGAGTGTAGTGTTGCCAGTTGTCGCCCCTGGTGTGAACGTAAAACCAGCAACACGGTACTGTGTGCCTCCTATCACTGTGAAATCAAACGATGGGTATATGCTAGGTATAAACGCAGATAGCGCCCACGTTGCATGATTAGCACCGCGCTTTAGTTGTTGTGTTACAACATCATGGTGCAGGATTAGTATACGGTCTTGCCCGACAGCAAAGTGTAAACTCTTAATCTGTGCTGTGGTATACATATTCGCAGCAACTGTGGCAACTAAGCTTTCAGCAAAATAAATGTCAATGGCAACTGTGCTGGTAGTATCAGGTCTAAATATTATTGTATAAATAATTTCATCGGCAAAACTAAATTGAAAATCAATCCCCTTGACTAATGCAGGGTTTGTGATGGGTGCATCGCCATTGGTTCTGTCAACCAGAATGTCAGTGTAGGTTGTGCCCGGTGCAATTTGTCCAGCCCCAGTCCATAGCCCTATCATGTTGCGTAGTTTACGTGCGCCTTTGGTGTAGCTGTCTAAGTCAACACGTGCAAACAATGTTGGATCTAATTCGCCTTGCGTAAATGTATTGTGAATGGTTCGCATTGGCATTAGCGACCACCCCCTCGTGTGATGAAAGCATTGCGAACATTAATCCACGGACGTGAACGCATGGCACGAACTGGTGAGTTCTGACCATCTGCAAACAGTGCTCGTGCGTGCCACTCTTGTAAGCCAGATTGGATCCGCGCAACCATCCTATCGCTATTGGTAACTGATAAGCTCAGCATATCCGCCAGGGCAAATACAATGTATAGCGCAAAGGGTGCCGGCCATTTACTAACTGGGACGTTGCGACAGTAGATAGCGGTTTGGTTTTGTTTTGCATTTAGTAACACTCGATCACCAAAGACCTGCCAGTCATTCATGCTGCCACGCGTATTGTTTTGTATGATCTTCAATAGCATTAAACAATCTGCTGGTAATTCCCAGTAATATTGATAACCATCAACCTGTGTCACAAGCGTAGTTATGATTGCCATTGGATCTTCTTTGAGTGCGAATCGCCAACGGTTAGAGCCCAACTCTGCCGATACTAGTGTGCCATAGAAAATAGACGCATCCCTGGCAAATGGGCCACCGGCTTCGATTGTGTTGAATGAACTCTTACCAACTAAGGAACATGCTGCCGAGCATATCTCAACGTCAGTTTGTGGTGGAGCAATAGCTATTGGCATAAACGTTCCCCATAGTTATGGGTGGCATCGCTGCCACCCGATAGAACTAGTATGCAACCACAGTTACATTTGGGGCAACTGTAGCAACTCTTACGATAGAAGCGGACACAGTTCCGTGTACAAATATCATGTCACCGATTTGCAGTGGGCCATATGCAGCCGTTGCTGTCTGCTTCACCATAAATGGATCGAAATAGTTAGGCGCAATCAGATCAGCAAGCACTTCATTAGAGCCACTTGCGGTTCCATTGTATTGCCAAACATTTAGCGCTTTAGGGTTGCCAGAACTAGAAACCTTACCCATACAATTAATATCAAACGGCATAATCATTTCTCCTTAATTAATTAAACAAAGTCAATTTCAACTAAACCTTTTGGATCTATAACAGCAGCATTAGCTGATAACCACATGTTAACCAAGTAGGAAGTCTTAACGTTTTCCCATGAAATGTCGCCGCCTAATCTATCAGCAGAGCCATAACCCACAGCCATTTCATTCCAAGCAAATGCTTTACCAGCAGGTAGTCCACCTTCTTTCATTGAAGGTACAACAATGAAGTTCATACCTAACAATGTCATACCGTCTAATCCATCGGCAGCAATCGCCTTTTGATTAACAAAGAATGAACTGGTTAGTTTTTCTTCTGCTAGCAAATCTTCTTCTGCCTCAGCATCCATTACAATGAACTTGCGTCCCATGTTTGCAGAGCGTGCTCGTAAGAATTTATGCGCTGCCTTTAACTTATCGTATGTAAAGCCAGTTGCAGCCGCAGGAACTAATGCACCTTGCACATCAGTTGGTACCGCAGCATAAGCTTGGGCTGCAACCTGATCGAGAATCAACTGGTCAGCCCTACGTGCCAAAGCCCAGGAACAGAGTTTAACGTATTCATCGACGGCATTGACCGCGATTTTATACTGGAAAGTCCTGTCAACATATTCAGGTGCGTACCAATCTTCCAACGTTAACGCTACGTTTCTGTTTGAAATATTCAGTGGAACTACATCATCTTGTGGTGCCTTTTGATTAGCGATACCTTCCCCGAAAACCGGAAAATTTAAAATCGCGCCCTTAACACCTGTTTGTGTTCTCACTGATTTCTCTAGTAAGAATCCACTTGATTGAAACTCTGCGTGAGCATCACTTAGGAATTGTTGTATTTGAATTTGTGATAATTGCAATGACATGGTAAGTCCCCTTAAAAAATAAAAACGAATTGGTTTCGATTTACCTTTCAGGGTATCTCAGTCAGGGACTAGGCTATCGTTAGATAGGTATCCAGTATGCTAAGGCCTGTGTATATCAGTTCCTATTATAGCAGGTTAACTTGTGCTAGCAATACTATTTCTTTTTAGTATATTCTTCACGAGTGTAAGCATCACGCCACCTTTGTTGTAAATCATTCTCGAAGTTCTTATCAGGTACACGCAAGCGCTCTGAGATTTCCTTGCGATACTTAATCTTTTCATTCTCTACTTCTTGGACTGATTCAAACTTGATAGCATTGCCAGCCGTTGAACTTGGCACGCTTGTATCTACAGGCATAAGAACCCGCAGTTGGTTTAAAATTTGGAAATCTTCAACTGACACAATCCAACTGCGAATAGTTTTCTGTTGGGCTTCATCAAATGATTTGCTTATCCATTGGTCAACCGCAGTAACGGTTGCTGCATCTTTGGCAACCAACTCCTGCTGCACCTGCTTGGCAATGGTCTCGCCTAGCTTCACATTGGCATCCTGATAGCCTTTAATCAAAGATGCAAAGCCATCCTGCGATAACCCCAGCTCCTTGAGTGCTGGCTTTAGATGTGAGAGCAATGGGTCGTCTTTGATTATGCCCTCGATGCTATCTAGGGTGTAGTCATCTTTGGGTGCGCCCCAGTTCTTGCCCATCTTCTTGAGTAACTCAGGATAGGCTTTAGCTTGGTCAACCTCAGTTGCAAATTTATCACGCATGAACCAGTCGCGTGCATCCGCAGCAGGTGTGCTGTCACTATCAGCACTAGTATCACTCTCGGTGTTAGGCGCAGCATCAGAGCTTGATGTAACAGGGGTGTCATTGGATGCTTGGATGGGAGCATCCGCTGCTGTTGTCGCTGGGTTTGTTGCCTCTGCTGCTGCAATAGGTTGTGTCGCTGCTTCTGACATAAATTATTTCCTTGTACGGGTACGGGTTCGGTTAGTGTTTGGGGTTTTACCAGCATTTAGTTTTTCTTGCATAAATAAATTACTGCCGTTGATCATCATGCGTATGAAATCATTACGCCCCTCGTTCATCCATGTAAAGCATATATCTTTACCAGCAATAGCTACTGGATATTTCAGCATTTTTTCAAGCTCGGTAATAAAGAACTTACCGTGTACGTTGTTTGTAAATAATTCATAACACAATTCATTAAATGAAACTGCGCCTTTACTGCTGCTGGTCACTCAGTGTTGCTCCTGCTTCTAAATCATTCTCTAACATCTCAGTACCAACATCCGCTGCCGCGTCTAAGATTTCCTGTAGTTCCTCTTTGTCTTTGATAACAGTTAGGTTTGCTCCGCTGTACTGTGCCATTGCTTGTGCTAGCTCTGGTGGTTTCAATGTAGCAGTTGCACCTTCTGGGCCTATCATAGTTGCCAGGGCTTGGTGATAGCTTAACAGTGCCTGCGCTTTGATTTGTCCGCGTGCTGTCATTAGTGGTGTCTCGTATTTTAGATCTAGTATCTGTCCATCAATTGATAATAGCTGGTTCTTAATCGTCGGATCAATACCAGCAAATACTTCTGGGGCTACCTTGTTAATAATATACAAGCACCGGGTGATGGTTGGATCCATAAATTCTGTTTGCAGTCTTGGTACTAGCGCACTGAAAGACTCTAGGTTTTCCATGTATCTTATCTGTTGTTCAGTCGCAGTCTTATCCGGGGAAGTGATCGGCCCAAGTGGTGCTGTAAATAATAATTCATTAATCTGCTGGCGAAAGTCGCCTACGATCATCGCGCTGAATTGTATATTGCCACCACCGGGGAAGGAAGCAATTGGCCACTGCCCCATCGTCATCTGCACTGGGATTATATTGCCAGGCTCAGCTCTGAATGTATCATTGTTAAATGCAGAATCACTCGCTGCCATGTACATAGGGTTGGCAGTAAATGCCGCTGCCATTAGTTCATCGCCAACTGCTTCGTTGATCGTAGCTGCGGTTGGATAGGCATCCAATGATGGCCCACGACCACGGGTTTCCCCAGTGAGCTTACGCATACGATAGATTACCCACGGCCAGCTTGGAGCTTCTGACTCGTATAGTATTTCCTTCTGGTCAGTCATCACGCAGTACTTATACCGGGTAGCCTCTGGTGCTTGATAGTCTATGTATGAGCACTCATAGATATTTACTTTCTGGCTAGCAGATTTGTTCGGTGGGTTAGTGGCACCAGGCCATAGCGTTTTAATAAACTCAACCCTAATCTGAACCCAGTCTCTAAACACTGCTGAGATACCACCTTGTGGGTCACCCTCAAATGATACATACGACACGGGCACCGCTTCAAACTTAAGTGGCTTCTTCTTGTCGCCTTCATTAATTGCAAGCACACCAGTTGATAGACAAGTATCAGACATGCTCTCGCTCACAGCTAGGTAGAAGTTGCTGCGGTCTAAAATATTAAAGAACTGGTCTGTGAATATCTGAGTTGCCTTGGCAGCCTTCTGGTATGCGCTAGAGTCAGGGTTGCCGAACCTATCGCCAGGTACGAACTTAACCCATTGCTGTCCTTGCGGAACCATACCAACTAATAATTTATTAACTAATTTCTGGTGGGCAATGGGTAGCGTCAAGTCATAGATGTTAGCGTTTAACTGCTGGCCTGGGCATATGGAGCCACCTCTGCCCATGTTCACCCACGGGTTGTAGTTGGGTATGGTATAGGTGTATGCAGTCTCGAGCAGAGATCTCCACATGTTGAGTTCGGTCTGGGCATCACCGCGCCTACGCATTAAATCTGTCACGTTTACTTTTTGTTTGGGTGCGTTAGCTTTGGCAACATCGAACACGTTGGCTTGTTCTTTGCGCTTTAATAGGGCTGGTACGTTTGTCTTTGCCATTAGCCTAATGTTCCCCCGCCGCCAAGCAACCCACCTGCTCCACCTGTGGTGAAATCAGTTTCAAAGAACCCGGCACTCCTAGACCTTAACGAGCGCATCAATACGCGCTGCGCTTTAAGGGCAGAGTCCTGTGCTCGCTTTTGGATTATTGCTGCCTGCTGACGTGCAGTCTCTGCTTCTACCCGGGATTGTTCTGCCGCCTGACGTGCTTGTCTTCTGCCGCTTCCACCGCCCATATGTTCCCTACCTTGATGTGTTCGCTGGTTAAATTCCTTAGCCTACAATATAGCTGGTATGGAGTTATTATCCAAGGCCAATAAACCCCCAAGGTATATTGCATGGTGCTTACACAGCTAAGCAACCCAAGCTTCGGGTACAAATTTCTAGTTAGTTGTACAGGTTTAACAAAGACCTGCATGACGGTTGAGTCTTTATTGCGCCTAGCAAATGCCCCGGCAACATCATCCCCAAAGGCAGCAGGTAGTATGCAGCAATGAAAATTAGCCCGGGATGGATCTAATAACACCCATCCCAACGCACTGCGCTCTAGTGCAAACATATGTTGGAACCCGGCCTTTAACATAAATGAGAACCGGTAATGGTATGTGCCTTGGAATATTAAAAATATTTCCCGTGTGGCTTCAGCATCATATAACACGTAACAATCCCTATAACCGAACGACAATCCTTATCACCTTGTTAGCATTGGTGCCACGCCATACTTCGCGCAGCACCTCTTTGCCTTTGGCTATAACTATCTGCGAACTAACATCGCTGATTGCATCGCTGTGCAGTTTTGCAACCCTGGTACGCAGACTGTTAGCCACTCAATCCTTCCTTCTTTGACCACTCACTCATCTCAATCTCGGTTAGGTCTTTAGGCATCAAGCAATGCTGGCATCGTATCTGCACAGCTTTCTCTTTGCCACCGCCAATTAACCAGCACGTCACGATGTAGGTGTGATACCCCTGTAAACAATCATTGGTGGGTACGTGTGGCTTTGGTACTGGTTGTATCTTCTTTGGCTCGGTCATGGTTCCTCCTTTGGCTAAAATGGGATCTCCTGATCCATGTTCGGGTCTTGTAGTGCAGGCTCATGCACCACAGCTATGTACTTAGCAATCACGGACTTGTCTGCATACTGTGGGTCATCAGACTTTTGAGTCTTAATTATACACCGACCACTGCGCCCAACAATATCACGGCCATCTAACGGTCTGCCATAGAGCGCGAGCATACCAATGCCCGAGAGCAAGTTATAGGTTTTAGTAGCGGTAGATTTGTTCTGTGCAGGGTCAGAGCTTGCCACTAGGTATTCATTAGCTAGTGTTGATTGCCCGCGTACATCGGTCAAGCGGAACGTTACAACCATCATGTTATTACCAGCACGCGATTGTTTTTCTTCACACTTAATAACTTTGAACTCGCCATCTCCTGGTTCAATTACCTGAAATGCGTTTAACTCTTTTGGGTCTACCCAATTATAATTCAATGCCATTATACCTTCTCCTCGATTGATTTAATTAATTTCTGTAAGTCGCGCTCGCTTAAGTCTGCGAATGTTTTAACCTTGAAGTGCTCGAGCCACCCAGCAATACTTGAATGCAGTTTGCGATCTTCAACTAGCCATTGAAGCCTAGAAAGAGTTGCATTTTTATTCAACAGATTGTTTTGCAAGCTAGATGTGATCTGCTCCTGCTTATCCTCTGGTGCAACAACTACCGCCGGTGCCGGTGCTGGTGCAACCACAACTGCTGCATCGTTATCTACTTGTGCAATACCCAGCAAGGCAGTTAGTGCATACCTGCGCCCATAGGATATGCAACTACCAACAGCCTGCGCTTGCGACATACCTTTGCCCACAGTTACTGGCAACACAAGTGTTGATGATAACCACTCACCCGAGCTGTGCAGCAATACTGTCTCAACACTTACCCCTGCTGCGTCAGTGCCACAGAGCTGCGTCACAGCTAGCTCATACTTGGCACACAATGGACGTGTTATCTCCAACACTCTAGATAGTTCCGCATACCAATAGCCATAGGCTTTGGCATCCTTGGGAACGTTCGGCACTTCGCTTTGCAACTTTGATAGTGCCAGCGATAGATGACCGATTGTTTCAGACTTGTTCATGCTTACCCCTTTACTAGAAACGACCTAACCGGATCGCCTTTGACTTCAAACTCTCTGTATAAATCAGGGTGTTTTGATTTGAATGTCTTAGCATCAAATCGTACAGACCCTTCACGCTGCTTCCATGTGATTGCAACTTTGCCACTAGATGTTACTAGCGTTTGTCTGTCACCCATGAATGCACAGATTATATCACGCAGGCTTTTCTCTTGCGCTTCTAGTGAATCTATTTCAGACCTAACATGGCGTAGCTCATCAACTGCACACTCGATCTCAACTGTTGCTGGTGCCGTTGCATCTGATACCCTACCTTGCAGCAACGCTGTTACATCATCCTCAGTAACAGGTGCCGGAGCTGTGTCTGCTACAACGTATTGCTCCCACCATTGCACGCATCGCTCCATGACAATCTTTTCTAGCTCTATGTTGCGCTCATACTTGTACCATCTAAAATCAATACCTCTGATTAACACAGCAATATAAGCTGTGTCACATCCGGTGATTGCGCAGTAGTGTATGACCTGGCATAAGTATGCGTGCGGTATTATATTGTCCCCTGCTGGGAATCCCTCGCCCCATCCCTCCCCCGACTGTGTAGTTTTACATTCGAGTAAAGCATTTTCACCAGTAATGCGCCGGTCAATGTTTCCACCAAGTACGGGTATGCTTGGATGAATAATGAAACGCTCATCTTTGTATAGCTCCTTGCCTGTTTCAGTAGCAAACCAGTGTGCCACTGCGTCTTCTAACATATTGCCAGCTTTAACAGCAGGCTTGTTACCAATGTCGGGTGCTTCCATGCGACCCGTCTTAATCTGCCACAGCTCAACTGCTGTGGCAAAGCGATTAACACCCAGTATAGTTCCAATATCTGAACCACATACATAGTTTTTTCTAATAGAAATTTGTTCCTTGGTTAACATTTAACACCTACCTTGCTGCGTTTAACATTGATACAATTTCACCTAGCTCTTTAGCACTGATAGTAACTGTAGTTATATGTTCCGATGTTAGATCTTGTAAACCAATAATAAACTCTTTGTCGGCTAGGTATGTACTCCCGTCTTCTTCATAACAAGTAACTGTCATTGCAAACTTACGGCCTTCGATACTAAACTTTTTACTTAACATCACACACCCCTTGATTTATGTTTACGATTATGTGATGATACGCATCATTAACAACAAAGTCAACAAGGTTTTACAGTATGAGAGATCATTTAATTCGCAGCAACATAGTGCTGACAATACCATTGCGAGCTGCATTGCAGCAGGAAGCGAACAGGAAGTGTGGTGGTAATATATCGTTGCTAGTACGCGCATTGCTGGCACATAGGTATAAGCTTCTAGAAGAAATAGACCCAGAGCTTCGGGCTGCCAAGTGGTTATGATGGGCTATAGTTATAGTGCGAGCCACGTCAGTCTATCATTGCTTACCCGGCATAGATTAAACCGTCAAGCCAAGTGGCTCGCTTCCAAGATAAAAACTAAACTTTGAAATTATGAGTTGATCTGTAGATAAGGTGCAGGTACTCTATATATTATTTTTTAAATCTTGCTGCGTTAAGCTTACTTTATCCGGTGACCTTAACGCAGCAATAAGGACATCAAATATGAATGTTTACAAACCTGAAGAGAGAGCAAACATGCAGCAGATCATACCACAAACCGCCCATAGTTCAATACCTCTGACCCATATTTCTTTTCTAGTTAACTTTACAGGGAGTGAAGCATGACAATTATTGCCCAAAGAAAACAAAGAGTATATTCAGCCCAGGTCATCCGTAGAGAAGACCCAGACATTTGGAAGAATAACAAACGCAGCCTCTATATCTGGGCAGAGAACCGGTGCAAGCAACTAAAGATAAAACAAAAGACAACCAACTTACTTAAGATAATCATCAGTGTAACTAACCTCAAGAACATTAGCGTTGCATGTAACAAGACTATGCTTGAACTCTACAACAACAGGCACCCAGAAGACACTATCTCACCAAGGACTTTTGACAAGTATATTAATACCTTGGTTACCAATAAACTGATAAAAAGATACGACCAAAAAAAGTGGAACTCCTCTTGCGCCACAAGGGTTCTAGCACCTAAGTTAGTCGTACGTAGTGCGCACTTTCTGCGTACTAATACTTCTTCTCTAGAAGAAGGTACTGATACTACGGAGCGCAACACCCCTGTTAGCGCATCCGCAAGTACTAGTACAGGCACATTTTCGCTTCGCGAAGTGCCAGGTAAGGACGATTACACAAAGCCATTACCGGAACAAGCGAGCAGCCCGTATGCAAAGGTGAGAACCTTTGATGAACTTAAACAACAACGAGCGATTGACTTAAAGTTAAGACGCTAGCACCAGGAGTACTTATGATAGATATACAACTAACATCAGAGATGGCAGTCATCGGTGGGATACTGATTGACCATGCTCAGTTGCCAATAGTGAAGGCGGTCATCGAACCTACAGACTTTCAGGATGATTTAATGTTCAGAACTTTTGTAGCTATGGATCAGCTCATAGCATTGGGCAAGCCGATTGACATGCTGTTATTGGAGGGGATGATTCAACCTGAGATGCCAGAGGTTAATGTGTTCAGTACTCTGGCTGAGATTATGCGTGCTACCCCATGTGCTAAGAACGCATACCACTACGCGATGCAAATGAGATCACTACAGGCACGCAAGCGGTTATCAGAATCACTGGCGCATATCCAAGGGTTAAATGATTTCCAACAGCCACTTGGGGAAATCATAGACCTGGCGCAGACTAAGTTGCAGACTATTAGCGCAGAGGTTACGATCACTGAAAAGAAATCTACCATGTCTACAATGCTAAGCGCGGTTGTAGATGAGATCAGCAATGCAATCGACGGTGAAAAGAAACTTAAGATCAACACCGGCTACAAACAACTCGATGACTTGCTGCAAGGCATACGAGCTGGGCAGCTAATCGTATTGGCGGCACGCCCTTCAATGGGCAAGACAACCCTTGCGCTAAACATTATGCAAAACGCAATGCTTCGGCAAGACAAGCGAGCCTTATTGTTTAGCTTTGAAATGGGTGAAGATGAAATAACTAAATCACTAATCGCAATGACTGGCTGCATACCTCTGAGCTACCTCAAGGACGACAAACTTAACGAGCATGACGGCTACATGAGCAGGTTCGCATACGCAGTGGGTGAATTAGACAAGGCTAAGATCGAAACCGTATCTACGGGCTCCACAATCGGTAAGGTAAAAGCCTACGCATACCAGGCAAAGAAACTAAATCCAGACCTTAGCCTAATAGTAATCGACTACCTGCAACTAATGACTAAGCCAAAGACAGAGAGTCGCGTACATGAAATCTCAGCTATCACCAGAGAACTAAAACTCTTGGCTAAAGAGCTAGAGCTCCCTATCATTGTCCTGTCACAGCTCAATCGAAACTCCGAAGGCAGGGTGGACAAGACACCAGTCTTGAGTGATCTACGTGACTCAGGTAGTATCGAACAGGACGCTGATACGGTTTTATTTATACACCGCAACGCGCAGAATGCCAGGGTTATAGTTGGCAAGAATAGAAGCGGTGCTGTAGGTGTGGCAGAGTTATTTTTTGATGGTTCAACGGCAACATTTAGGAGCTCTAACAATGGATAATGTAATCACCGGCTACAAGACTATCACCGACAGTGATGTAGTCAGGTTCGATTTAGTAATCAATCAATGCCTGCACGATGGCTGGCATCCATACGGCACACCCAAAGTGTTTAGGCTGGTTCATGAAATACTATACACACAGTGCATGGTCAAGCAAGAACAGGGATAGCAATTTAAATGTTGAATTTCGTTAGGGTTACATGGTGCACCAAACGTCCAGAGAGACACGATGGGCTGCGCCTTATGATAATACGTGACGCAAACCTTTCATGGGCTGCAAAGGGTTTAGGTTGCTTTTTAACAACCACCCGGGATGGGGTTAGGTTTCCTAATTCTATCTGGGATGGCACGGTCGACGCACTACAGGAGCTAGTGAACCACGGGTACATCTATGTCACAAACCTAGAGGAAGGCGACGAGTGAGAAAACCAATGCTACCTAAGTCCCGGGTCGAGCTACGTATGGGTAAGTGCATTGCATATCTTACTGGCTTAGGGTTGCACTGGATGACTGCAATGGATCTCATTAACAAATACCGCCTTGATGATATCAAGGATGCCTGCTTGCGGTTGCAGAGTAACAATGTTAACATTGCACAACGACAGGAGTTTATACTCAAGGAACTTTCAGGGAAAGAGAAATCATGACGGACAAATTAATAGCGGTGGTTGTATTGTTTGCAGTGCTCGCGGTGGTTGCGGTTGTGGTTAGCACTATTGTGGCGGCATGTGTTGCATGGAAGCGGAAAGATTTTTAAAAGGGGGTGCGTTATGTATGTGTTGATCATGGTGATTCTAATGGGTGCACAAGGCGTGAACGTTACACATCTGTATTATGAGAACCAATCAAGCTGTGAGATAGCGGCAAAGGAATTCATAGCACATGAAAAAAACATTCACAAGTTTATAAAGCCTGTAAAATTCAGTGCTTTTTGTGTGAGAGGTGACCAATGAGTTTTGAAAAGGAAGCGATGTGGACAGCGTTAATCGTCGCGATGTTTAGTTTTATTTGTTGTGGCATACTGATGTTTAGGCATGGTGAGTCGCAAGCTACAATCAAAGAGCTGCGTCAACAGGTGCAGCAGTGTGAAGCATTACAGGAGCAATATAATTGTGTTGAAGGATAAGGCAGTAGGTGTGGATGGAAATATTAATCATCCGAAACATTACACGAGTCACAAAAGCGGAGTGGAGTGTATAGATATAGCAGAGCACATGGGGTTTAACTTAGGCAATGCGATCAAGTATATCTGGCGTGCAGGTATTAAAGGCGGTGATATAGATATGCACTTGGATGACCTAAAGAAAGCTAGGTGGTATTTAGACAGGGCTATATTTAATTTGTGTAAGGATAGTTAATATGTTGGTGAATAAGAATTTGGAATTGGTGAAGCGCCTGGAACAGCACGCAGGCTTTGTGCTCAACAGGCTAGAGTCTGATGGCAATATTTATACTGGCACAGTGGATATTAATTGGGTGGCACATGTTAAGTTTGAGCTGTGCTTAACGTTAGCTAGGTTACGGCTAGCTATATCTAACGATTACAAAAACATATCAGGTAGTGCAGTGATGCAGAACATGGAAGCATTTGTTGCTGATGAATGGGAAGGCGCATGACATTAACAAACCTAATTGTATTGTTGCATACGTTGCGTGATGATAACCTCGGCTCACTAGATACACCGGTGTATATCTGTATTGATGGCGATCACTATGACATCGGTCAGATTAGCATTACTAAATGCTATGACGGTGAACTAAAGAACGACAGCCAAGACAAGGTAGTGATTAACTTTCAAGACAAGGCGGTATAGCAATGGAAAACATACAAGATTTTTTGAGTGGGTTCAAACCAAAAGGGCACGCGGTGAAGGAGTTAGTAATAGACGGCAGGAAGTATCGCTTGGTTGAGGATGACAAACCAGTTTTAGATTTAACAGAGTTCACGGCGCGTGTTGATGGTGTTAACTGTGAGGTTGACTTTGTGTATGGTGAGTGGGTGCTAGCAAGCATTGGTGCTGATGGCAAGCTGAAACTTCTTAATGATCTACCAAGGAATTTAGGCTTGGCCATTGATGGTGACGGTAGAGTTATAGTGGAGCATTACTAATGGCAAGTCCAAACACATTAGCCCTGCGAGCATGGCACAAGCGCGTAGCTGTATACTTAAGGCGTGGCAAGGTAATCATACCTATGCGGCCGAGCCAGCGACACAGTCATTTATGGGCATCAAGCGCAAAGGTTTAACTATTGGCTACCCCTTGCTATACTTGGGGCAGGTGCTTACCTTATATTAAGGTAGGTCACTAGGTAAGAAACTAGTATCCACAAAGGATGTCACATGGCTTATAACGGTCAGACCAAGTACTTGGACACGATGCCAGCTCAGTTGATAGCGATGTTTACTGAGGGCAAAGACCGTGCTCACTTCTGCGCTCATCATTCGATTGCTAATGCCACATTCGATATATGGCTCGATAAGAATCCAGAGTTTAAAGAGGCTTACACTATTGCACAGCAGAAGGCTAAGCGATGGTTTCTTGATGTGGCACAGAATCATTTGATACAAGAACATGACGGCGCAAAGCTTGACTCTAAACTGTGGTCAATGCTGATGCGCAACCGGTTTGAGATGACAGAGCACCGCAAGTTAAAGATTGAAGGCTTGAAGATAGCAAAGAACTTCCAAGAACAAATGCAATCTATATTGGATGAGCTGGCTAAGGGTAACTTGACTGCGAGTGAGGCACAGCAGCTGTCTAAACTGGTTGAGACTGGCGTTGCTATCCATGAGCACACAGAGTTAGAGAAGCGCGTGGGTGAAATAGAAAAGGCCAACCGAATTGGCCTTCATGACGGGGAGTTCAAAGAGGAAGGCTAAGCGTAGTCCCACTCGCGATAGACAACTGTCTCATGCTCGTAAGTATTCCAAGCGGCTACCTCTGTAGCTTTCTCAACTGCTTCGTCTCGGTCTGCTGCTTCAACCACTATCCGTTGGATAATGGTTGACTGAATATTGATCTCAAATGTATTCATGCTGCCACCTCTTTGAGCACGGTAACTGTTGCACCGTCTATTTGCGTCTGAGTGAATACCGTTCCATCCAAAACATCCTGCCAGCGTGCGTTGCCACATGGTGAGTAAGCACTAACGATAATCAATGCCAAGTCTCCGCTGTCCATTGCTTCTAACTTGTCTGATAGTTCACCAAGCATAAACATGTTGATTGGGTTGTTCTCTGTTAACACGCTCACTGCTTTGTTAACTGCAAACTCTCTTTGTTTCTTTGTTTCTTTCTTAGCCATCATATTGCCCCGTTGTGTTGTTGATGATTGAATCTTACACAACGTTGTTAATGATGTCAACACTTTGTTTTAAATTATTTTAAAAAGATTAAGGGCTGAATATAAATAAATATAATCAGCCCTTACAACACTAGAGCAGCCTCGACACTACAACACCCATCACTGTGCCCACTATGATGCCGGTTAAGACACCGCAGCAGCCCCACAGGC
>Ga0209077_1000036_pt1 | contig 32117 bp, 33 predicted proteins | sample PPLLak1March2015_FD_187247 | JGI IMG/M metagenome (GOLD analysis project Ga0209077, IMG submission 187247) | Freshwater sediment microbial communities from Prairie Pothole Lake near Jamestown, North Dakota, USA - PPLs Lake P7 Core (1) Depth... | ecosystem: Environmental > Aquatic > Freshwater >... | reverse complement strand
TGTCGGAACCTAACTCTGCTTGCTAAGTATTTATTCATTGTTAAAATCATCTGTGCTACCAAATTCCCTTTCTCCCTGACAAGTATAATGAGTACCCCATAGCGGCAAACATTATCGCCAAGAACCCAATAATCGGTAAAGTAGCACTTCTAGGCAACGAAAACAAAGAAACCCCCCAGATATAAAGGAAAATAGCCATAACATCAAAAACCACGAACATCAAAATGTAGGCATAGTATTGCATCATAAAATGAGTGCGACCTTCACCGGAGGGTACTTGACCGCATTCCATAGGCAGAAATTTCACAGGATTATAACGACGTCTGGGAGAGATAAGGCGAGAAATTACAATAGCAGGAATAGATACGAGAAGACCAAAACCGAGCATATATATAATTGGAGAAAACTGTGCTGCGGTCTCACCTGCCAATTCAAGTGTGGCTGGTGATATTTCCTATAAAAATCTTGCCTTATCTTATGTGACGAGTCTGAACAAGGATCTTGCCAGAAGTTTAGGATGGCTTAGACCAAGTTTTAACATCTTTGAACGACTGAAATCTGCTCTAATAAAGTCTAGAAATTCGTCGATCTTTAGTCCCGAAATAATATCAAGTTCCTGATCCCATTCGTTGTCTGATAGCTTTAGCCATCTGGATTGGACCTTAAGTGCCGAAGAGATTTTAGAAGAGAGAATGCGCTTGCAAGTGGTCTCATAGGTCATGAGATGCTCTCTTGACCCATTGAATGGTATTGAAGATGCGGCAACTTCTCCAGCCAATCTACCAAATCTAATTGCAAATCGTATGCCTTCCAGTAACAAAGGGTTGGAAAAGCCGGCAGAGTCCCCCACCAACATTATTCCATCATCAACAAAGCTCTTGACTAAACCTTGATTTGGTATCAATCCATAATGAAATTCCAGAGTTTGGATATTCTTAATTCTGTCCAATGGCTTTAGCCGATTCTCAATTATCTGGTTTAGCTTTTTTATTGGATCCTCTATGGTATCTGGTCTACCCACACCCACCCCAATTCTAATTCTATTCTTATTAACTGGGAAAATCCATGCATATCCAGCGGCCGAATACATACTTCCGACCATGAGGTACCACGTTTCTGTATCCAAATCATCACAATAGCATTCATACTCTGCTCCAGCTCCGTATCTACTCCATGCATTCAAGAATCCAAGCTTACGACCTATTTCCGCTCTAAACCCACTTGCATCTATGATTATTGTAGACTGGACATCTTCTTCTCCAGATAGTGATTTGATTCGAACATATCTTTCACCAGCTGAGGGATTCAGTTTAATGTTGACTACATTGCTTCTTACTCGGATCTCAGCTCCTGCCGCAGCTGCAGTAGTTCCCAAATATTGGTACGCTCTCCTGACATCTAAAACGCAACAATCGGGACGATCTGAAGTTAAAGTAACCTCATTGTGAGGAGAAATAAAACAATAATTTCTAACTGGATTGTAATATTCTTGAGGAATTCCAAGATCCCTCATATCAGAGATCCAGGTGACTCCACTTGTTCTAACATATTGAGCGATAGAGTCTTCTCTTTCAAAGAGTGCAACCTTGCAACCGGCTTTTGCAGCCGCTTGGGCAGCTGAAAGACCGGCGGGTCCCCCACCGACGACTGCTACATCATATTTCATGGTTTATACTGCTAACGATAATCAGTTGTTTCATGTGATATTTGATGGTTATCATCCTCGAAAATGATCCGGCATATATTAGAGGTCTTGTAAAGGCACACAAAAAAACAAAGGATCCAAACTTGGTACATTCGCTCAAATAGCAGTATCTAATGAACGTGCCAACGTTGCTTACATGCGATTAGGCTTCCTTGGGTGAAAGCATTTTTGCCCCAATTCTTTAATTGTATGAATCACTATGGGCAATTTGATGTCGAAATATTAGAAATTCTTTTTTTTTCATGAATCAAGATTTACTTGAACCACATAACAACAAGGTCATGAAAAGATACCCCTAGAGTTATTGTCATTGCAATTGTTATCAACGCTTCCTAATCGAAAGACCCAAAATGCGTAATGAAAATATCACCTGAAAATAGTTCCTTATTTCGCAAGAAAATTTTGCTTGTAGTCGGAAGGAGACTCCATTATTTTGGTTCGTGATGGGATTACCAAGCAATGTGACAAAAATGGGTCATTAGGCAATACCCTGACATTATATGTATTCGAATCCAAGGATTACATATTAATAAATAGAATAATCATATCAACTTACTGAGATTTGATAGTAATACCAGCTTCACCTTCTCCTGAGTTTGTTGGGATAGACAAATGGTATAATTCGGGACCCATTTCTATTGCGGAATTAAAAGGGAATGTAATTCTACTTGACTGTTGGACATATACCTGCATCTTCTGTTTAAGAATGATTCCAATAATGAAGCAACTACAAAGGATTTTTTCTGAATATGAATTTCGAGTCATTCAAGCGCATTCTGCAGAATATGAATTTGCTACTAAGATAGAAAATATTTCTAGAGCATTGGAAAGATATGACATTAAAAAGATCCCTGTCGGAGCTGACTCTAAAAATAAGACCTGGCAAGCCTATGGGAATATGTATTGGCCAAAGCACATCTTGATTGATTCAAATGGATTTCTTCGTTACGAACAGGCGGGTTATGGAAGTATTGAAGAATTTGTTGAGCCAATCTTAGATCTGATCCAAGAGTCCGATAGTAGTACAGTCCATGACATCAAGAAATTTGAAAGTAGTCCTACAGACGAGATCTATGAGACCTACGGTATGCATTTTCCACAAGTAGCACCCGAAATCTGTGTCGGTTATTCTAGGTTACAACGGTTTGGTAACAAACAGACCGTAAAGAAAAATGAGGTCAATTTTGTCCAAGATAACGGTCCTCACTTTGATAATGTCGTCTATTTGCGTGGGAAATGGATTTGGGCTAGAGAATGTGTAACGGCTCTAGAAGGCACAGTAGATAAAAATTCGGCAATCATCATGAAATTCAATTTAGCAAAGAGAGTCCATGCAATAGTTGGAACCACTAACAATAAACCTGGAAGGTTAGAGATACTGCTAGATGGTAAGTCACTTGAAGATGATACTCTAGGAAGAGATGCCCGCCTCCAAGAAGGATCCAGCGTGGTCGATGTCAATTGGCCCTTTATACATAATTTGATCAAAACAAAAAAAGCTGAATCGCACCTAGTAGAGATACGCCCTCTTAGTGACAACATATCATTTTATACTTTGGTGTTCGGCTAATCTCTGCGTGTTATGCGAAATGAAATAGGTTTATTAAAATTATTGCATTGATTGCGCTTGCATATCGATGATGCGTAGTTGTATACTAGCTCTTAAAAAAGCGTATTAGATTTCATCAACTTAATCTTGAAGTTTGAAATTTGAGGTTTATCTTTCTTTTCTCCTAATCGTACCTAATGCAGATCCCAACTTTCCTGTGCGTAGAAGTAGAGGTAACATCTCCTTGCTGAAAAGAGAAAATAGCTAATCCAAGCTGGTTCAATAGCAAGCCAACTCCATAAAGTAGAAACCTAGTACCAACAAAGCATAGACTTTAAATCCTACAGTACCAACCCCATAATTCACAGGTCTACGTAAGACATGGAATCCACTGAATCACATCATCCAGAGCAGGGCGAAATTGCACCTGAATTTAGCTTCAGAACGGCAAATGGGAAATCCATGAAACTGTCTGATTATCGAGGAGATAGATGCATCGTACTTTACTTCTATCCCAAGGACTTTACGCCTGGATGCACAACTGAAGCAAAAGAATTCTCTTCAGACAATGATAAATTTGAAAGTAAAGGTATTACCATTCTTGGGGTAAGTCCAGATGAAATGGAATCACACTTTAAATTCAAAGATCGAATGAACATTCCGTACGAACTCATTTCAGACGCTGACCACATGATTGCATCGCTTTACGGAACCTATGGACCAAAAAATTTCATGGGAAAAGAATACTTAGGTGTTCATAGGTCCACATTTTTAATTGGAAAGGACGGAAGGATAATCAAGGTTTTGCACCGTGTGAAGCCGCTCGGCCATAGCGAGCAGGTTATGAAAGAGTTCGGCAATTCCTGCTAAGTTATTTTTTGTAGAAATTGTTTACCACATTGTTCTTAATAAGAAATTCCGATTTTCGCACTTACTTAAGGGGAACCCTAATCTAGGTTACTACAATAGCATACAATTATAACAGATACAGCTGAGTGGAAGTCGTCCCTTGTCAACCGAAGAATATTTGATATTTGGGCTTAAAATACCAAAGGCATATTTCATTCCGCTCTAATATGAAACACTACGGATTTCTTGTGAAGAATAATAAAATCATAATTAAGTTATTGTTTCAGTGATTTGTTTTTTCAAAATAATAGGGCCTCAGGTTCACGTGAATTTGTAAAAGCGAATAGCTCCCGCATTTCAAGATTGGATCTACTGATATAGACTGAGTGATTGATAAGTGAGGTACGATCGCATATTGTGGCCATCAAAAAAGAGTGCGGGAGATGGGATTTGAACCCACGAACCCCTGAGGGATAAGAGCCTCAGTCTTACGCCTTTGGCCAAGCTGGGCGACTCCCGCTCAATAAGTTTCGACAGTTCAGAGTAATTTGAATATAACTGTTTGAGCATTCAAATCAAATTGTCACGACAAAGTTTGACCTATCCATATAGTACTACGACCATAATTTACAGATGGTTTTTATTATCGGAACAACGATACTAGGTAAATGCTTGTTCCCGTTCGTTGTTTTACTTGCGGCACCCTAGTTGCGGATAAGTATTCAGAATATGTATCAAGGGTCAAATCTGGAGAAGATCCTGCAAAAATAATGGATTCATTAGGAATAAATCGGTACTGCTGTCGCAGGATTTTTGTTTCTACCGTTGAAACAATTGACCAAGTGATCCCATACTACGAAGCTTTGAGACGAAGAATGTCCGAAATTCAGTCGGAAATAGATTAGCGAAACGTACCTTTATTCAATGGCTACTATAACGGATCTTTGTTCACGTATAATCTTTAACAGTCGCGGAAGTGAAACCATTGAGATAGATGTGATAACTGATGGGAAGCACTTGGGGAGGGCTGCTGCTCCATCAGGGGCGAGTGTAGGAACGCTTGAATGCAAATCATTTCCCATGAATTCCCCTGCACGCGCCATTGAATTTTTTGAGGAAAACAAATCTAAGTTTGTAGGAGTCACTGCAGACGATCCTGAAGCATTACACATCATTATGAAGGAAGTCGACCCATCTCCCAATTATTCAAAATTAGGTGGATCTGTCGCTTATGCTCTAAGCATTGCCTCAGTTGATTCAGCTGCCAATGCTGCACATGTGCCGTTGTTCAAACTGCTGAATAAAAATGGCCCATACAAATTTCCTTTTCCGCTAGGAAATGTACTAGGCGGTGGAGCTCATGCTGGACCAGGGACACCCGACATACAAGAAGTGCTGGTTCTTCCCATAGGGGCTGGTAACATTGTTGAAGCGTTGAATATGAATTTCAAGATCCACAAAGAAGTTAGAAATATTATCGAAAGATACGATACCAAGTTTACATATGGCAGGGGGGATGAAGGAGCATGGGCGCCCAATGTAACTAATGATGAGGCGTTGCAAATTACGGAAAAAGCCATTGGCAATGCCGGATTCGATCTGGGCCAAAGTGTAGCGATGGGCATCGACTTTGCTAGTTCATCCCTTTGGGATGACAAGGCTAAAAAATATGATTATAGCAGAAAAGGAAAGACCCTTAGTTCTGAAGAACAGATTGACTATGTCAATAATTTGATAAAAAGTTACAAATTGCTATACGTCGAAGATCCGGTCAATGAGGAGGATTTTTCAGGGATGTCGCTACTTACCAGCGCAAATCCCGGATGTTTCGTCACAGGTGACGACATGCTAGTCACTAATGTTTCAAGGCTGACGATTGCATCCAAGCATAGAGCATGTTCTGGTGCTATACTTAAAGTAAATCAGGCTGGATCACTGTACGATGCACTCCAGTTTGCGAATGGATGTAGAAGCGAGGGGGTGGGAATTATTACCTCCCACAGATCGGGAGAATCAGTAGATTCTCATATTGCACACATATCAATAGCCACTGGCTCTAAGATGATAAAAACTGGCATTCTAGGCGGTGAAAGGATAGCAAAATTAAATGAATTGGTAAGGATAAGAGAGTATGGTTTAATAGAAGGCATGGCTGAAATCTGCTCAACCTAAAATGTCCAGCGACAATGAAAGCAATAATCTTACTTTATCAGATAATTTGAATTCTGTTGAAAGTACGGAATCTTTGAAGGATTCCGAAATAAATGTTGAGTCAGCGGCATCTGACGACTCTTCAACGTCAGAGGCAACTTATGTTCCCGAGCAAGATAACCTGGAGAAAATGATACTTTCAACGGGTATTAGGGTTGGGACGCCTGTGAAAACAAAGTATATGTTGCCCTTTATAATTAGAGCGAACCCAGAAGGCCTATACATTCTCGATATTAGCAAGACTCTGTCACGCATTGATATCGCTGCCAAGTTCATAAGTCGAGCAGATATTTCCAAAGTTGCTGTTACTTCTGCAAGAGAGTACGGAAAAACTCCTGTTGAAAAATTCTGCGATCTGACTCACGCAAAATATATTCTAGGGAGATTTATGCCGGGAACGTTTACTAATCCAGCATTGCCAAAGTACATGGAACCGCAAATAGTCATTGTAACTGACCCTCAGGCGGATCAACAGGCGGTACTGGAGGCAACTAGAGCTGGGGTTCCTGTTATTGCTATCTGCAACAGTGACAATGTGACATCAAAGGTCGATCTAGTTATCCCAGCCAATAACAGGGGCCGTAAGGCGCTAGCGACAGTGTACTGGCTACTTGCGAGAGAGGTACTGAAAAAGCAAGGAGTTATCAAGACCGACAGTGAAATGAAAATTCCAATTGAGGACTTTGAAACTAAATTGGTCGAGGAATTTAGTTGAGCACATATAGAAGAAAGCCCTCAGTTTCGGGTATCTTCTATTCTTCTGATAAAGAGCAACTTGTTGGCGAATTGAAAGGTTGTTTTACGAATAAAATATTTGGTCCTGGTCGGCTACCACCTTCAGACCAGGTCAGAAAAATTTATGGTATCGTTTCTCCTCACGCAGGGTATTTGTACTCTGGGAGCGTGGCTGCCAATGGTTATTACAGCATTTCATCATCTAAATTTGACAATGTTATTCTTGTTGGTCCCAATCATTATGGGCTGGGATCTTACGTGGCTACCACAATGGATGGAATATGGGAATCTCCAATAGGCGATGTACTTGTAAATCCGCAAGTGGCAAAAGACATCTCTTCCAAAGCAAAGTCGATGGATATGGATGAGTTTGCACACAGCAGAGACCACTGTCTGGAGGTTCAGATTCCCTTCCTATTATACACTTCCAAGAAATTTAGAATTGTTCCGATAATATTAACAAATCAAGACGAATATGTTGCCCTCGAAGTTGGATCTGCCATCTCAGATACTGTAAAAGAGTGGGCCTCTAAGGAAGAAGAGTTTATGTTAATTGCATCGTCTGATTTTACTCATTACGAATCAAATTCCGAAGCACATCGAAAAGATTCTCAGCTAATCAAGTCAATTCTCTCGCTTGATATCACTGCGTTTTATTCAACTCTACGACAGTACAACGTATCTGCTTGTGGATATGGTGCCATTGCGACGATAATGGTGGCAGCAAAAAATCTCGGAGCTACACAAGGAGAACTACTTAGATATGCCACAAGCGGCGATGTAACTGGAGACAAGTCTTCCGTCGTAGGGTACTCATCAATATTATTCGTATGAATTCTGTTGCATGGATATCAGCTCTAGAACCCAAGTATGTGCCTCAGCTCCTGGCAAAATCATTATTTTTGGAGAGCATTTTGTAGTTTACAACAACGAAGCCATCGTAGGAGCAATAGACAGACGTTGCTTTGGAAGAGCAAAACTTGCCAAGAATTTGGGAGTGCGGATCGATTCGAATCTTGAGATCGGTAATAATCCATATACTAAGCAGCATACCACAAATGGAAATGTTCAAGCAACCAGAAAGTTACTTGAGCCACTCAATATCTTCTGCCAAAACATTCTCAAAGAGTATGCGCCAGAAATTGGGCTTCAAATTCATATCAAGTCAGAATTAGTCGTAGGAGTGGGCCTTGGTAGTTCAGCGGCTTCATGTGTCACGCTGGCCGGTATTTTGAGGTCGATCATTTCGCGCACCGCCAGCAAAGAAATATCCCCCTTTGACAGAAAATGGATATTTGAAAACGCACTCAATGGCGAACAAATGATCCATACCAAATCATCTGGCATTGATTGCTACGTCTCAACCTATGGCGGCCTTATTCATTTTGCAGGTTTAACTGGAACTAGTGAAATTACCTCAATAGAGAACCACCCCTTGCCACTTTTTTTGATAAACACTCGTAAGAGTCATGAAACTTCGGAATTAGTATCCCGCGTGAGAAGGTTTAGTAGGAACAGGTCAAAGTACTTCAACGAATTAACAAGAGATGCATCCGCTATCTGTTCAACTGGGCTAAGGGCAATCGCTAAAGGGTCTCTGGATGAAATCGGTCGACTTATGACGGAGAATCACAAGCTGCTAAGAGAGATTGGTGTTTCCAACAATGAAATTGAGAAGATTATCGGTATTTGTTTCAGGTGTGGAGCACTAGGAGCAAAAATTACAGGCGCCGGGGGAGGAGGTTGCATCCTTGTGTTAACAAGACCCGAGACAATCCCAGCATTAAATGCTGCCTTAAATGGTTTGAATTTATGTTCGGAGGCAATCGGCATAGCAAATAGGGGAATAATAATCGATTAAAGCTTTAAATCAGTAATGAAAAATATGCCACACTAGACCATGACTCAGATGTCACTTATAAAGCTCGGAGGCTCCGTGATCACGGTGAAGGATCGAGCGCTTACCCCAAATATTAAGGCAATAGTGGGGCTCTCACGCGTGCTTGCAAAACTTGGTGATTCTCTTATCATAGTTCATGGTGGAGGTTCATTTGGTCATTATTGGTCAGTGAAATATGATATGCATACGAAGCCTGAATTGTATGATTCTCGTGGAATATCGGTGGTACATGAATCGATGGTGGCTCTAAATCAGATCGTTGTCAAATCAATGTCAGACGCCGGGCTTGTGCCTTATGGAATTTCACCTATATCCCTTTTTGAAGACGGGAAGGAAAATGTTACCAAGTTTAATGAGCTAGTCGAATTTACTCGACGTGGTATCGTGCCGGTCATTTTTGGCGACGTAGTACATATCAGTGAAGGAAGATTTTCTATTGTATCAGGCGACTCTCTGATGACACGAATCGCTACTCACCTCCTGCCATCAAGAGTAATATTCACCGTGAATGTAGATGGTATTTACGAAGATATGAAAAATAAAAAGCTGGTAAAGGTACTGAATTTTCCCATTAACGAAATCAGTCTCATGGATTCCACTTTTGATGTTACTGGAGGTATGGGCAGAAAAATTTCAGAGGCATTTGAAATTGCCAGACTGGGCATCGACGTTAATATAGTGAATGGACTCGACGCAAATCGTGTTTTTGATATTCTGAGGGGAGTTGAGGCAATGGGGACCATAATTCCAGCGATTCCACATGAGGGCAGGAGATGAAAAGTGGCTGACCCTCTAAAAATAGACGACGAAGCCGTGAATATCATGAAAAGGAAGCAGGAGGGCATAGATATCCCCCTTAATCGTGACGTTCAGGCAAGAACTACATCTACCTTTCTTGAGTATGTGAAATTAATACACGATGCGATTCCTGAACTAAATTTTAGTGACATTGATACAACTGCAATATTCCTAGGACATCGGTTTTCTGCGCCCCTTATCATCGATTCCATGACAGGGGGTACACAAAAGGCCTTACTGATTAACGGCAGACTTGCAGAACTGGCCGAATCCTATTCTCTTCCAATGGGTGTGGGATCTCAAAGAGCTGGTTTGGTGAGCGAAAAGCTTGCAGATAGTTATACTATAGCGAGAAAAAACGCGCCAAACGCATTTCTCATAGCTAACATAGGGGGAGCGCAACTGTCAAGTGGTCTTTCAATTGACAAAGTAAAAAAGTTGGTAGATATGATTGGTGCTGATGCACTAGTTGTCCACCTCAATCCTCTGCAAGAGCTTGTACAACCTGAAGGGGAACCAAGGTACTCTGGAGTACTTGGATGTATATCGGACTTGGTGAAAGTTATAGGTGTTCCGGTAATGGCAAAAGAGGTCGGAGCTGGGATATCCAGAGAGGCAGCATTAAAGTTGAGTGAAGTCGGTGTTTCTGCGATAAACGTTGCTGGAACAGGAGGCACCAGTTGGGCTGGAGTTGAGAAAGTGCGTGCGGAAAGTGCAAGCGAAAGCCTGAAAACACGTCTTGGCGAACTGTTCTGGGACTGGGGAATACCTACTGCATTGAGCATCATAGTTGTTAGGAGGGCGCTGACAAAATTGCCTTTAATAGCCTCGGGTGGAATCCGCAACGGGTTGGAAATCGCAAAATGCATAGCAATAGGAGCGGACATGTGTGCCATGGCATATCCATTTCTCGTAAATGCAGTTCAATCAAAAGAGGCCTTGTATCAATTCGCAGACACAGTAGTAGCTGAGCTGAAGAGCACAATGTTTCTGGTAGGAGCTGCAGATTTGAACGCTCTCAAGAGCACCAAGCATATCTTGACAGGCGAATTGCTATCGGAGGCGAATGAATATTGAATATTCCAGAAATCGATGTAGAAATGGAATCTACCGCATCGGATATGAATGAATATATGCTGAGGAGATTAAAGGGCAAACCTTCAGAACTTTACTCTGCCTCGGCTCATTATATCAGCAGCGGCGGCAAAAGACTCAGGCCATTTATGGTTGTAAAGGCATGCGAGATGTTTGGTGGAACAAAGATCATGGCTCTACCAGCAGCAGCTTCAGTGGAGATGATCCACAATTTTTCCCTCGTACATGATGACATAATGGATAATGACGATGTGAGACACAGTGTTCCCACTGTTCACAAGTCATATGGACTACCATTAGCAATCCTCGCAGGAGACGTACTATTTTCAAAGGCATACCTGATGATCGTTGAGAATTGCGGCAAGTTAGGCATCTCTAATCGTAGAATTTGTGAAATGGTTTCCAGACTCTCGAATGCATGCGTTGACGTATGTGAAGGTCAAGCTCTTGACCTTGGAATGGCGTTTGAAGATAGGTTTGTAGATGAAAAACAATACATCTCGATGATAACCAAGAAAACTGCGGCTCTATTTGGGTTGTCTTGTGCTCTAGGTGTTCTTTCTGCCCCCGCTTCTATTGAAAAAGATACGTCTGCCCTAACCCAGTTTGGAGTAAATGTTGGAATAGCATTCCAACTCATTGATGATCTTATAGGAGTAATAGGCGATGCGAAATTGACCGGCAAATCCGTTGGAAATGACCTGAGGGAAGGCAAAAAAACTTTACCCATTCTCCTGTCTTTACAAATAAGTGACAGCTACAGTAGGGAAAAGATCTTGAGGGTTTTTGCTTCTAGGAATGCCTCCAAAATGGAGATAGAGGAGGCAGTGAAAACGATTTCTACATTGGGTATTGAGGAAGCGGTCAGAGTTAATGCTAGACAACATATCCAAAAAGCTATGGAATCGATCTCTCGGTATGATGATAGTATAGCAAAGAGAAAGATTATTGCTTCTGCTCATTTCATTGTTGAAAGGATGGTCTAGACTCTCAGGATGACTATGGATGATACAATTCAACAAGCAATCAAAAAAATAGTATTAAGAAATGCGATGGAATATGGTGGAAGTGCAAGATATGACGTTGTAATCTCAAAGGTGGTTGGTTTAAGGCCTGATCTACGTCCTATAATAAAGGAACAAATTCCTCTTATTAAGAAAATAGTAGATGAAGTTAATTCTCTTGATCGGGCTGATCAGGAGAGAATGGCATCGAAACTTATGGTGTTTGAGAATGTCAAAAAGGATGCCAAACGGAAGGAAGAGCCAAACCTGCCTCCACTTCAAGGTGCCAGCATGGGAAGAGTTGTGACAAGGTTCCCTCCTGAACCCAACGGCTATCCTCATATCGGACACGCTAAAGCTGCAATTATTGACCAAGAATACGCAAGGATGTACGATGGCAGGCTAATACTCAGATTCGATGACACCAATCCACTAAATGAACAATTGGAATTCTACGAAGCTATCAGGGAAGGACTGGAATGGTTAGGTATCAAACCCGACCTCATCAAGAATACATCTGACGATATGGAATTACTCCAATCATACGGAAGGAAATTGGTTACGAACGGAGACGCCTACGTCTGCACTTGTAGACCAGAAGATATTCATTCTATGAGAGCAAAAGGTGTAAACTGTCCTTGCAGGATTCTGGACAGCAGTGATAACATGACGAGGTTGAAGAAATTTTTCGATGGTTCATTTGAGCAGAATGAAGCAATTATTCGATTTAAGGGAGATATGTCCGATCTGAATACTGCGATGCGGGACCCCACATTATTCAGGATCATTGATGCTGACCACCCGAAGCTCGGCAGGAGGATAAGGGCATTCCCGACGTATGACTTTGCTGCGCCAATCGAGGATAGTCTTGACGGTGTCACACATGCAATGCGAACTAAAGAGTACGAACTAAGGAACACATTATACTTCTCGGTACTTAGATCATTGGGCCTTCGCAAGCCATTTCTGCTAGAGTTTTCACGTCTAGAATTTGAAGGGATGCCGGTTTCTAAAAGAAAACTAAAGCCTCTTATTCAAGGAGGCTTAGTCTCTGGCTGGGATGATCCCAGGCTCCCGACTTTAGCAGCTCTCAGAAAAAGAGGGATACTACCGGAAGCCATCCACAAATTTGTCCTTTCTCTAGGAATCTCACTTGCCGATACCAAGCCTCCATTTGAGTCGCTTGAATCATATAACAGAAAGTTACTCGACCCGATATCTCTGCGACTTTTCTTTGTTAAAAATCCAGTTGAAATTAGAATTGTCAACCCAACCTTGAGTAAGGTTGAATTAAAAAATCACCCTACTGCTCAACTCGGCACTAGAAATGTACAAACATCAGATCGTATTTACATAGATAAAGCAGATGCTGACCGATTGAAGGGTGGGCAGGAAATCAGACTAATGGAATTGCACAATATTCGACTCGATGAGGCAATACGAGGAAAAGCAGCTGAATATTTGCGTGTGCTCAATACTGGGCAGGAGATAAAAACAAATATCCCGAAAGTCCAATGGGTTTCCAACAATGATATGGTACCGTTTACTGTTATAGTACCGGACAAGCCCTTTATTAACGAAGAATTTAACAAAGATAGTCTTTACACATATAATGGAATTGCAGAATCATACGTCTCAAAGGTACGAGCGGGCAGTAATATCCAGTTTGTCCGCTTTGGCTTTTGTAGATTGCAAACCAATGGAGTAGCAATATATACGCACGATTAAACAATAATTGGAAATGAAATGAAGATAGCCAGAGTAAAAGATTCCAATAATACCGAGACATATGCATTAATCTCAAGTGATGAAAAGAAACTTGTGACCAGAAATGAGATTCAAGATCAAACTGGAATTCCTATACCAGTTTCAATTAAAGAATTCATGTTTAATGGTTGGTTGGACGAAGTCAGAGAAAATTGTGACAAACTTACTTATTCACATTATGTAAAAGATTTGGATTTACTAGTACCTATTCCAAATCCTCCAAAGATATTGTGCTTAGCCTTTAACTACTATGATCATGCAAGAGACGCCGGCCTTACCCCCTCTGACGAACCGGTCATTTTCATGAAACCACGAACAACTCTTAATTCACCCTTTAGGGACATAATATGCCCGCCGTTTGTAACTCGGCTTGATTATGAAGCTGAAATAGCTGCGGTAATTGGAAAGAACGCAAGAAAGATTCCTGAAGGCAGATCCTTGGACGTTGTCTTTGGATACATGATTCTTCATGACGTCTCGGCTAGAGACATCCAATTCAAAGATAAGCAATTTACTCGAGGCAAGAGCATGGACACCTTTGCGCCTTGTGGCCCTTGGATTACCACGAAGGATGAAATACAGGATCCACAGAACCTTTCGATAGTCACAAAGGTTAATGGAGAAACGAGACAGAACTCTTCAAGCATGAATATGGTCCTTTCCATTCAGAAGATTATTGCTAGCTTGAGCAGTGTCATGACTATCGAAGCTGGCGACATTATTTCCACCGGTACACCAGCTGGTGTTGCGATGTCAATGAAGGAACCTCGATATCTGAAGGACGGCGATGTGGTCGAAATTACTATCGAAAGGCTGGGAACAATTAGAAATCGAGTCACTTTCGCTTAAAGAGCTATCTTTTATGTTTGATAGTATTACGATTACAGATACACATGAGATGAGAACGTCTCAAAGATCACTTGCGGTGCTAATAGTCGACAATAACTCTCCGTTTACGTCTCACCTGATAGACATTGTTAGTGACTTGGGATATTCTTTCAATTGCAAGCGATATTCAGAAATAAAGCTAGAGAAGCTTGGGTTGGGGTGCCTGCCTTTGTTCAATAAGGTCATTTTGTCAGGACGAAAGACTGGCAGCTCAAACATTAACGCGACCAATTCTACTATAGTCAGGTATTGTTATACTAGGAATATACCAATTTTAGGAATATGTTACGGATGTCAGATTATAGCCCTAACTTTGGGCGGATCGCTAAGAAGACTTGAAAAGCCGATAAAAGACTTTGATCAAGTGACGGTCAAGGGCGATAATGCTCTCGTGTCTGGCAAGCAAATGCTAAGGGTTTACAAAAGCCATAAGTTTTGTGTTTCAAAGCTCCCTTCCTGTTTAGACTCTGTTGGAGAATCCCAAACATGCCCAAATGAGATCCTCTTACATAAAGAAAAACCGATTTTTGGAACTCAATTTCATCCAGAAGTTAGTGGTACTGATGGAAAAGGCATCTTGGCCAATTTCATGGCTCTAAAGTAATGTGACAACATGATTTTTATTTCCTAAGAAAGTTATGCATCAATGTGTACCCCAGTCCTGAAGAACATAGCATAACTTTGCCAATTGTGGACCCTAGTTCAGACACACCACAATTGCCTTTGGTGTTAAACGTCTTGGCATTATATTGGGGAGAGGATCTCTCTTCTCACGTTACTCATGAGGTCAAAGAACAATACAAGGGTGTCAGGGGATCGGTACTAATTGAAGGAATAGAAATCGCAGAAAAGAAAGGCTTCCGATCAGTGATGTACAAGAGCAACATGAAGGACATCAAAAAGACAATCGATGAAGGCATACCGGTAATAACCATTCTCCCAGGGATCCACGACTTGGCTCAGCATGCCACGATAGTGTGCGGATATGAGCCGCAAGAGAGGAGAATTCTGACCTATGTACCGGAGCAAGACAAACAGGGAGCTGTTCCTGAAAAAAGATTTGAACAAGAGTGGGAGGAAGATGATACAACATCGATTATCTTGATACCATCAGATATGTCAGAAATAGTATCAGATAGGGGATTCAAGTTTCAAAACTCTAACCGTAAGTGTCTTGTCGCAGAACGGTTAAGATTGAAAGGAGATATTGTCAAAGCCATGGAGGAGTTGACCAGAGCAGTTGATATAGACAGCGACAATCCGCTAGCTTGGTATTCCCTTGGATCAGTATATAGCGATCAAAAATCTGAGTCAGCTATCGAGTGTTATAGGAAAGCTATACAACTGAACCAACGATACTATCTAGCATACCGCGGGTTGGGAAACTACTACTTAAAAAATGAGGAGTTTGACGTTGCTGATGGGTGGTACTCTATGGCAATTGATATAAATCCCGTAAGGTTCGGTCCAATATATAAGAATCGAGCTCTTGCCCGGTTAAAATCGGGTAAGGGTTCAGTCAAGGAGGATCTGGAAAAATACTTGCAGTATATGCCAGGGGCACCTGACCGTATTTCAATCAAGGAAGCGATCAAGGAACTTTAATGCTTTTGAGCAATGTGGGCTTAAATTTCTCGCTGGGCGAAATGGTCTACAGGCTTTCGGTAATGCATTAGCCAAATATTACGCAGAACGAACCTGTCGCATCCAGATTGCCATTGTCAAACTATAATTGCAAAAGGAACCCATTGCTTGGAATAGGGGGATTGAGAGTTGCTATAAGTAGGGTTTTACTTCTTTTAATATGTTCTGAACCCCATTTAGCCCACGTGCGACCCTCATGAGATGTGATACATTTCTACGATATTGCTCATCACTTATCAAAGTCAGCATAGCCTCTTTTATAGAGTCTAGAGTCAATCTGTCTTGCCTCAATGAAATGCCGATTTTTAACCCTGAAACCTTATCAGAATTAGCCAACTGTTCTCCATGATTTTCTATTGGAATACACAAGAAAGGTTTTCCAAATTGAATTGACTGAGAAATTGACGCATGCCCTGCCCTTATTACTAGAGCATCGCATAGAGAAAATAGCTCGTCTCTAATGGGACACCATTCAAAATACCAACCTGAATCTGAAATCTTTTGTGGAGAAGCATTGCCTCCAGGTTTGCCTTCTGAAATAGCAAATTGTATCTCTGGTTCGAGCTCCTTAAAGGCCCTCATAACGAGATTTGTGAGAGGTCTTCGAGTAGGTTCGGGGCCACTAATATGAAGAAAAATGAATGGCTTTTCACTGCTTAGATTGAGCATCTGGCTCGCTTCTTCTAGCCGTTCCGAGACTATGGTCGGCTTGGGAGCCGTGAAACCTACGTATTTTATCTTACCTGAAGTAGTGCTGACACCCCAGATGTTTTTCTCACTTATTGTCATTGGGGGAGGAAGGTCCGGTATCAATATTTTGTCTGCGAATGACCAAAGGGCGCCAAGTAATTGCCCATTAAACTCTTCGTATAGACGAGCAATTCGTAACTTTCTCAGCGAAGGAGACAGTAATAGTCTGATTTGATTTAGTATTACTATAGAAGGTACTTTAAGGACTTTGGAAATTATCAAGGGAGAGAGTCGGCTATCTGAGATAACGAGATCTGGTCGGCATGCAGTGATATTTCTGATTTCTGCGTTCAACTGTTTTGAGAAATTCGAGAATTGATATGGGAGACTTGCAATGCTTTTCTTAATCGAAAAGGCGCCTTCCGAAGTCCAAGAAAGCTCGAGCGGTGGAACTCTTTCACATCTAAATCCACTGTGACTTAGGAAATCAGTTGCTTCCCCAAACGAAGAAAAAGATACTTCGTAGCCTAATTCTCTAACCTCTTCTGCTAGCATCAACATTCTGCTTGCATGACCTAGCCCTACTCCATAAGGTGAGATATAAATCCTTGACAAGAATTCTGAATCAGTTGAATGGCAGCAAATATTTAGCTTTCAATTGTTGCGGATACGATCTCTAATATACAAGTACCAATGGACTATTCAGAGGTTCGATCACCTACACAATAAATTCCGCCTCTAGGCTCGGACTCGCTGTAAATGGCACAACTAAATTTGTATATTTTAACATCGTGGTTCATCCACATGTCCGGAGTCAATCCTGCCTTATAACACAAATTTCGTAGATATTCATCAACAGTCCAGTTATATTCTAAAGCAACCTGAGGCAGTAGCAGTGATGAGTATTCACCCCAATTTAACATTAATCCATCCACTCCGATCTTTACCATATTTAGATAATCGACAGGCTTAGCAACATTGATCAATTCAGGACGGTTCAAGACACTTACCTCAAAGATCACCTTATCAAGCTCTTCCTCCGAAATAGGTCTAAATCTCGGATCTTGAGTAGCAGCCGCAACAGCGGCCTCCTCTAATGATGAATAGAATTCACCTTTTGGTAGAGGGAAACCAACACAGCCCCTCAAGGTAATTTCTCCTGACGATAAGTCATGAATGGATACAAAAACACCGGCTTGCATCTTAGATTGAACAGAATGTCGTGATCTGGGACCCCTGTCGCTAAATAGTCTTTCAACAGAGTCGCGGGCGACTCTAACTAATATCTGACCTTCTTCATGAGTTAAAGGTATCATGTACAGCAACGATTAGAGTTTAGACATGAATTCGATAATGACGGAGGTCATCAAGAGAGTTGTTTCAATCGACTGAACCGCTCTCTCCATAAATGAGTTTCATCTCTTCAAACGTCAGTTTTTCTCCGCCAGACATTTTCTTCAGAGCAGCTTCTTTAAGAATATTCCACCTATCTTGATTCTCCTTACTACGTTTACCTTTTTCCTGAGAGGCAGCGTATCTATTCTCTTTTCCTTCACCTCGTGAGTATCTTCTGGCCCTTTGCTCGGAAGATGCTCTTGTTCTCTTGAATTGAATCGCATTAAGTTGAGTATCAACCATCTCTAATTTCGCATCAGCTTCTCTTACATTCCTGATGTTTTTACGACGGTCTTCATACAAACTTTCCCTAAGATTTAGCAACTCGTCTAGCTCTGACTTTATTTTTCCAATGCCTTCGCCTAGCTCAGATTTCTGATCAAACAATTTGTTCATCTTGTTTTTTAGGACATCGTACTGAATCGAAATAGTTCTATACCTATCTTCTTTTTTGTGAATTGCTTTCAAGGAGTACAGTTTGGTTGCAACTTCTTTTGATTTCAATACCAGTCTTCGTTCCTCATCCTTCGAAAGCTTCTTCGTCTGAATATCGCGCTCAATTTGATCAAGTTGATTATTCAAATTTACCAGATCATATCTATCTTTTCTTGAACGTGATGTAGAGGCTTTTTCATCAATTGATTTCATTTGTGCCCTCGCAGCAACGAGTGCATTCTTTAATTCGGTAAATTTGCCGAATTCTGCGTCTTTTTGTTCGTTTACCACCTTTAATTTTGCTCTCAAATCATCCAGATTGATTCGTTCATCATCTATGAGTTTCTTTGTATCGTCTATCTTCTTATTGAGATTTTCAATAGTTTCTTCACCAATCTTCTTTTCCTCAATTAGGGTTTTCTTGAAATCTTGCAAGGTTCTCAGGTTGGAATCTGATGCGGGTTGCCTAGACGACGTACCCTCTTCTCTATTCCTTGTTTGGGCAGTGGTAGTAGCTGCCGATTTTGCAGAGCCACTGCTCTTATTAGTATGTTGGTCGCGCATCACGTCGCTTGACGATTGTAATATCACCAAAAATATATTTTTTCTGATCCCATTGACTATTTAATTCTTGCCAACTGGTGGCATTTTGATCCCTACATGTTTATATCAGATAACATTCAATAAAATTTGGAATAATGAATGGAAGATTTTGAGAAGAACTACCCGGACTTTGACTGGAAAAACCTTCCTGCGTACAAGCATCCCTTAGGTAAAGATTGTCCTTGTCCTAAGCACGAATATATCAGAGAACAAATTAGTGTGGCTAAAAATCTAAACAGCTCCTCAAGGGATAGAGGGCCTCAGTCTAGGCAGAAAGCTCAGGTTACATTGAAGTTTTGTCCAGATCATTACGATGTATACTTTAAAGAGGTTATTCCCTCCATGCCAATGAAATACAAAATCATGACCAAAATTGCATTAAAAATTGGAGCTGTTGTCATTCAAAAGATCCCATACATGATGTCTGATCAATGTTTCTACTGTCGCTTCGGATCAGGAGGATTTGACAAAAAGACTGAATTGCCACCTATCTGACAGACTCTGTTCCACCTGTTGCAACAATCATCGAATATACGAATTTTTGATCTCCAGTCAGGACTTCAACAAATTCATAAATGTATTAGCTCTGTTTGAGCTAAACCCTAAGGCTAGAATGTTTCTCAAGATAATGTAAAGATACGGGCATGACCTGCCCACTTCGTTTTCATAAGCATAGATGAAATTGTCGTGAATTACGTGATATTCTGAAACCCCCAAGTCCATGATGCTGGCTAAGAAGCTTGCTATATCCATACTCCTCGAAAAAACAGAATCATCCCCCATAATAAAACTCAAATCAGTTCTGACTAGCTGTCCATGACTGTTTGTAAGGTAGTTTTCCGCCTTATTATCTAGAAAAACTAATTTGGCATTGTGAAGTCGAGCCGTGAGAATACCTGCTTTGCTCGCCAACAGTGGATCAGCCTTTTTCTCAAAAAGAGAATATAGATTACCCCCCTCAATAAATTCCTCTATTAAGACTTTTTTGCTAATAAACAAGAGAGTTGGGCTAAGAATTTCTAACTTCCTCAACTTTCCTCTCATCACAATGCTCTCATTCTGTATTAGCATAGCCCCAAGAGGATGTGGGGAGCTAGGATGCAGTATTAGCACAGACGTTAGCACATAGGCAAATACAAGGATAAAATCTCTAAAGCCCTTGATCCTCTTGTTGGTTTTTATGACCACTTTACGGCCTTCATATTCGCCTTGCCGAACATGCCTTTGCCAATTCACAAAATGCAACTACTACCATATGATTGGAATGTAACTATAAGCTTTATACACAAGAAATATGCATTATGAATTAAGCTAGTGCATTCAGGATTACATAGTGCGAAGGACTTCTTTACTGAGCAAAACGCCAATACATATGACCAGATCGTGCGATACGCCACAATTGGCAGAGACAATCACTGGAAGAAAAATATTCTGGCCAGGATCCAAGGAAATACTGTACTAGATCTCGCCTCCGGTACGGGAATTTTGAGTGAGATGATTAGAAATAGTAATGACGCATTAGAAGTATTAAGCTTGGATCTCTCATTTGATTATGTCAAGATTTCCAAAAACAGGAGGAAAATTCGAACCGTGGTCAACGCAAACGCAGAAATGTTGCCATTTAGAAATAAAACCTGTGATTGTATTGTATCTTCATACTTGGCAAAATATGTAGATATCGACAAATTGGTAACTGAAATTAGTAGAGTAATAACTCCAAATGGGATTGTTGTATTTCATGATTTTTCATATCCTAGAAATAAGGTCATTAGAATTGGCTGGAAATTACATTTCAAATTGTTGTGCGCAGTAGGCTTAATCGTAACTTCGTGGAAGCACGTCTTTTCAGAACTTGATCAATTAATTGAGAATTCAAAATGGTCAGAGGAAGTACTTGCATCACTAAAAAGTCATGGCTTTGTCGAAATCAGTTCCATGTATCTCACATTCGGTACCTCAAACATGATTGTTGCCAAGAAGAATGAGTAAGGAGGACACTAATCGCCTGAACGAATGGTTCGTGCCAAAGTTCGGTCCCATCCAATTTAGAATAGCAATAGGAATTTTATTTTTGCCATATACTGCGATGTGTATATCGTTTGCTTTGCTGGGCTCGCTAATTTCTCCTTCAATCCATTGGGATCGGATAATCGCTATTATTCTTATCTACTTTTTTGCTTTGGGAATCGGCGCTCACTTTGCTGATAGCATTGGTTCACGTAAGAGGCCTTGGGGCGTAGAAATTAGTATACATACTTCGTGGATTATTCTGGTATTGTCTATTTCAGTCGCTTACTCAATAGGCATTTATTTTATTATTTATTTTGTGCCACTGCTTTTAGTCGTGGCTGTTGCAGAAGGTTTTTTTCTCTTTGCGTATAATTTCGAGAAATTTGGGGGGCGTTTCCACACAAATTTTTGGTTTGTGATAGCATGGGGCTCTCTCCCAGTCCTGGCTGGGTTCATGATGCAGACCAATGCAATTACTCTTGAATCGATACTCGTGGCGACTGTCGCTAGTGTTATCAGTTACGTTGAAATTAGTCTTTCGAGGCCTTACAAGGTCCTCAAAAGTAACAATGTGCAAAATGGTTCTGCTAGCACATTAGAAAAGTATCTAAAAATAATTAGTTTTGGCACTCTAATTATCGCTATGCTAGCCCTGGCCTTACGTATGATTCTGGGCTAAGGAATGTTTCAAGGGCACACTTTTTTAGTTCTGTCTAGTCAATCTATTCGACGGAATTGAAAAGAAAAAGGCTTGCTACTGACATATATAATTTGTCAACTTTGCAGAAGGCACTTGTCAAAACAGAAGTTGAGTTAGGATGCAAGATTCCTCCACTCCTATTAATTGTTATCATACAAAATGGTTTTTTGGAAAATATACTCCAGTTACTGTTTCGAAGTGATATCGAGGTTATTGTAGAGAGTCAGAGAGAATCTGGCTCTGTGTTGTATCGCAAGATTTGTGTTAGAAAGAAACTTGATGGGCTAGTCGTTTTGCATGCTGAATCGAGAATCGAGACTAAGAACCTTCCAACCGTGTTGCTTGATAAAATTATTGAAGGAGAAAAGGGGATTGGCAGCTTAATTGAAAATCTTAGAATCGAAACCTTTAGACATATCAAGAATATAGGATTCGATCAAAGGCAAAAGGCAATATACAGAATTTATGAAATTTACATTAGAAAACAATTGGCTATTACCATAAAGGAGTACTTTCCAATAGACCTACCCCTATGGAATTCATGATAAGAAGAACCTTGAATTCAAGTATAGGGTTTCACTATCGTCATTCATTTTGAAAATGGGATAGTTCCTGCTTCTTTATTTGTTTTCTGAAGAGCAAATAAGGATCATTTCTCGGGATATCCTACCTCAAACTCCCAATCTTTAGATTATTTAAGCAACAAAGAAAATCACAGAATCGCGTTCATCGCTGAGTGACGGCTGAAATGTTCAGCTACTTGTCAAGAGAAGATTTCGATTATGGTGGTCAGAGATCCTAGTTTGTTGTTCGACTGATAATGCCTTCTTTATTTCCTGTCGATGATGACAACAGAATGCTTTAACATTTGTTCGCTTATCGAATTTAGGAGCATAAGAGCATTCATAGTCTACAAGTTCTTCAATCCTGTTGAGGAGGTAGAATGATCCCATATCAGCAATAACACATAATCCTTTCATCCCAGAGTCTTGTATACTCTGTATCAAGGAACCTATTAGAGTCAATATTTTGTACGGTTTGTAGCGGATAGGAAAGGAGGCATACGAATCCTCGAGTTGTTGACCAAATGCCCAAATCCTCTTCTCAACGGTATTGCCATTTCGATGGATATTGCTTGTTCCTTCAGACCGTATGTCAAGATTTGGACATGAATACGCGGCAACAGAATCCATTATTACCATTGGCCATTTTCTCAATTCTCCATCGAGGTCTAACCCCATCCTCTTTAGCACATTTTTTATGTTACTAACAGTGTCGTAGTAGGATATTATCAAAATCATTTCATTTTCTGAACTATTTGAATTATTTTCAAGAAGCACATTTCTGCAGTATTTTGAATATAATTGCCTAAATGATCTGCGATTCGGATAAACCAACATATTATGTTCTCCATAGTTAGAGATCAGCAGTTCCTCAACCATAGCATTAGGATCAGCTGTAAGAGCTATCTTTTTTTCGCTATATAACGCATCATCAAGAAAGCCAAACAATGTGATGGAATACCCTCATCGAACTAGCAGCTCAACTAAGGTTCATCCTTTCGCATATTTATTGGTTTATCGATTTATCAATATTAGCATCTAGAATTGATCGTCCCATTTCAAAAGATATTAGACCGCTTGAGGGGTTCAGCAGACACGTCACCACTATATGCATATTCAAAAGTCCGTATTTCAAGATCATGTGATGGCTAAAAACTGAACACATCCTTTGGCGTGTCAGAGATTCGACCGATAGTGCTAAGTCTAGATGGACCGGGTGGGATTCGAACCCACGACCTCGGCAATGCCAATGCCGTATCCTACCAGACTAGACGACCGGCCCTATCTAGAGTCACAATATCCTCGATATTAATACGTTTGACAGCACTTAACGATATTATATCGCACTTTATACTTTGTACTGGTTTAGGGTGGCGCCGGAACAATCTGTAGGTGCGGTAATAAAATACTGGTTACCAAATGGAGAAAGAGGGACAAACTCTGAGTTTTTGCTATTGCGAAATAGGAGGGGTTTCTGGGGTTTCCCACAAGGCCATAAGGAAAAGGGAGAGACTGAACTACAGACGTTGATTAGGGAAGTAACAGAAGAAACCGGCATTAGGTCTATTGACATTCAATCCTATATCGGAAAGATAAGTTATTCCTTCTTCAGAGGTGATGGGATGAAGTCTGAAAAAGAAGTGATTTTTTATTTTGCAACTACTAATACAAGAAATGTTAGAATTTCGGATGAGCATGCAGGTTACAGATGGGCGTCCTATCTCGATGCATTGTTAATGCTTGGTCATAGACAGCTTAAATCAATATTGTCGAGGGGACATCGGAAAGGGTTCTATTGAATTTTTGGCAATGACTCTTAACTGGTAGGAATTTTAGTATGAATTTTAGTATATCGGAATAGATTTATATCAATGTTCAGGTGGAATAAGGAGGAAAGTTTAGATCATGGTTAACGGTAAGCGAGTTGTACTGACTGCAGATAGGAGTCTCATGACCAATTACAGAGGCAATTTTCTTTACGGCTTTATCGCCTGCGGCCCTTATGAACTAATTCCCGAGTTTGTATTCGATAAGCTCTTCTGTCCCAGTGTTGAAACTGATAAGGAAACAGGGGGAGTTAAGGTCGCTCAATGTGGATTGAGGCGAGTAGAGGCTGCTTTGCTCAAGGAGTACAAATCTGAGGACATCTTTATCGCTCACCCTGAAATGCTCGAAAAATGTGTTGGGCCTGAAACCAAAGTAATTGGAATAAATGTAATGGACCCTCTAGGAATGGCCCCAGTAACTACCACAATGTCCCCCGAAAAACTTTCTTATGTTGCCATGAAATTTAAGAAATTGTGTGCCGCCATAATCCAGCTCAAGAAAAAATATGGGTTCAAAGTTGTCGTTGGAGGTAATGGTGCGTGGGAGTTAGCCAAGCCAGATCGAATGAAAATTCATGGTATCGATACTGTAGTAATAGGCGAAGCTGATGAATTAGCACTTGATCTGTTTCATGATCTAGAATCTGGTGATGCACCTGAGTTACTTCACACTTTTGTTAGAAGAATTGAGAATATTCCGAGCATACGTGGACCAACAATCAACTCACTGATCGAGGCGATGAGAGGGTGTGGGAGAGGGTGCGATTTTTGCGATGTAAACAAGCGCTCAAAAAAAGACATTCCACTTGAAAGATTACAGGAAGAGGCTAAGATTAATTTGAAATATGGTTTTGACTCGATATGGCTTCAATCAGACGAGATGCTCCTTTATGGCTGTGATAACAGGGATTTTGTTCCCAATTCTGATGCAATAATCGACTTATGGTCTGGGCTCAAATCTGTTGGTGCAAACTTCATAGGCACTACGCACATGACTCTGTCAGCAGTAGCAAGCTCGCCCAATCTTATCACAAAATTATCCCACATCAACGGAATGGAGAGTAGCGGACGATGGCTGGCTACCAATCTAGGCGTCGAAACAGTTGCTCCGAGAATGGTAAAGAAACATCTTGGCGTTAAGACAAAGCCTTATCAGGCTGACGAATGGGGTGCAGTAGTGAGACAGGGGGTTAAGATCTTGAACCAAAACCATTGGTTTCCGGCTTTGACTCTTATCATAGGGTGGCCAGATGAAACCCCTGACGAAACTCAGTACACCATCGATCTGATTGATGACTTTCGAGAAACTAATATGCGTGGACTTGTCGCACCGTTACTATATCAAGATTTTTCAGAGAGGAATTCAATGCATTTTGGGAATCTCAATGAAGCCCAATTTGCTCTGTTTTGGAGATGCTGGCAGCACAACCTCTGGGTAATAAATGACATTATTCCAATCATAATAAGAAACAAGACATACGGTCCTCTCATGAAAGTTTTCATGGCGACTCTGATAAAAGCCGGAACATGGGCGATAATGCGGTATTTGAGAGGATTGTCTAAGAATCTTTTTGACGGAAGACCACCAGAAGAAATCGTCTCCAAGTATTCGAGAAGAAAATCTGTTACTGCATCACTACCTCCAAAGCTCTAACAATCTGTATCTTGCCTAGGTAGACGAACGTGGCATCAGAAATAGTTCACCTCATACTTTAGTGAAGACCGTTTTCATATACTAGACTGGAGAAAGCCGACCAAATATTTCAGGGTTTTTTTGACTCGAGCGCAGTTATAGCTTCATCTGCTATTGTAGCCCTGGTAGGAGTCAATATAATGAAATAATTCTTATCAGCCCGTTCAACAGAACTTACTTGCTTGTATTTCTTTGTTGAAACATCAAATTCTAACATTCCAGGTTCTAAATTTCCTTTGGTATAAACCATCATTAAAACTTCGCCTGAAATAGGGCTCAAAGGGACTATGGAGAATACATACCCTTTGTACGAACTTACTGGCAAGATCTGTTTCATGTACGGGGCTACTGATACCAAATACATGAATACTTCTTCCACGGAAGTAAATTCCTCGAATTCAAATTTCATGTCGTTGTTCTAAACATATCCGGATATAAAGGCTTTAGTGAATGTATCAGTCTATCCATATGATTCGAATTTGACGTCATAACTACCGTCCTTTCTCTTTTGACGTTCGGTAACAAAACCCTTAGGCACCAGGTAATCGAGTGCACCATCAACTGTTCCCTGCCAACCACACACATAGAAACACGTATTGTCTGGAGTTATTTTCTCACCCACTAATTCCTCTAATGGAGATTTGTCCGTTCCCGCTTTTGGTCTTAAGAATGATTCCACCCTCCCTTTCTGCCCCCCCCATGTCCTATTGAACCATTCCTGAGGCCTGCTGATACTTGCTCTATATCGGAATTTCCACTCCCTGCCGTCATCTAAACTTTCATCTTCGAGTTGGGTTAAGAGCTCTCTGTAGCTCAGTTCGTCTACATAACTAGCGCCATGAAGGACCACGATCTCTCTCTTACTATGAGTAGACTTTAGATGGAGTGAGTAGGCTATAAATGGGGCCAACCCCGTCCCTCCACCAATTAGTACCATCCTCCTCTCATCAGGTGTCCCATCCGGCTTCGATTGATTGATTGTGAATATACCAGTGGGCTTCACCCAACTAATTTCATCTCCTTCCTTTATATTGAATAATTCAGTCGTAAGCCTTCCCGGTACTGGTTTTCTTACCCAGCGTATGAGCAGTTCAAAATGTTTTTTCTGCTCCGGTGGTGACGCTATCGAATACGCCCTACGGATCACTTTTCCTTCTCGAGGTATGTGTGTCCCAACAGTTACGAACTGACCTGCCTTGAAGTCAGGTACTTGACCATCATTTGGAGTTATTCGTAAAATCAATAAATCTTCCTTTAAGACCCTAAGGTACGAAATTCTTCCTTTGTTATCAACTACCATGTATTCCTGGAGTTTGGGTATTGTAAATAAACATTGTCCTAAGATATCCAGAAGAGAAGCCGCCATAATGATAGTTCACAAAACCTGGTACCCAATTTGTAATTGCAGTTGACGTTCGTTCTACATTAATATTGCTTAATTGGGTAATCTATTACTGTCATTGTTTTTAAGTTGTGTTAAGCTTCTAATCCCTGAGGTAGGTGCCATTGATTAAGTTTGGCAGGGATGGAGTCCCAGATGCTTCTGCTGAAGTGGAAGAGCTTGCAAATCTTATCAATGACCAAAGCTCTGAACAGAAGAAACTCATCTTCCAATTTAAATCTGCAATGAATATATTTGCTTCGGAAAGATCATTGGATTCTTGCCTTGAAGCCTTGAATGTTTGTATGCAACTTACAAACACTCGCCGACGCCTCCTAGAATCTTACCAGCAATATTCAAGACTCTTGGAAAACGAGATAACAAGAATTAACAAGGACTCTGGGCAAGATAAATAGTTAGAGCACATTGGATAATCATTAGAATTCTTTATTGAGATATTCTTCCTAATTTACCGCAGACTTTCCCTCGAGAAACTTTTTCAGATCCCCTATGCCAATTCTTTCCTGCTCCATTGAATCTCTATATCTGACAGTTACGGTATCATCTACTAACGTCTGCTGGTCTATGGTAAGTGCAAATGGAGCTCCAATTTCTTCTAGCCGTCTATAACGTCTACCAATCGAACCTGACTCATCGTAGACCGAATCGAAATCTCTCTTTAGAAGAGAGTGAATTGTCCTAGACTTCTCGACCATGCTAGTTTTCGACATTAGGGGAAGAACTCCAACCGTAATAGGAGCAAGATAAGGATTGAGTCTTAGGACGACTCGATCATCATGTCTAAAATCTTCGTAATATGAGTGTTCTAGGATACTGTATAGACTTCTATCAATTCCCATCGACAACTCAAAAATGTGAGGTAAAACTTTGACCTGGTTAGTCGGCTCCACAACTTCAAAGTTACGGTTACTAGTCACAGAATGACCTTTTAGGTCATAATCTGCCCGGTAATTACAAGCTACTAGCTCCAACCAACCTATGCTAGTTTCTACCTCAAAATCGAATGCAAGATGAGAATAGAAAGCCTTCTCATCATCGGCTAATCTTCTAAATCTAGTTCTCTTCATGTCAATTCCAGTTTTGCTATAGAACTCTGTTAATAGTGCTAAGTAGTAGGCAATCAGCTCATTAGGTAACAAGCCCTGTTTCAAACAGTCGTTGGCAGTTATATCTCGATGAAATTCCTCATCAAATAAATTAAGTGTAGTATCTCGGACCTCGTCAAACTTGGGCACCTCATTTAGCCGGTCAGGGTTACAAAAAACTTCAATCTCAGCCTGATAAAATTCCCTGAGTCTCAACAGGCTCTGTCTGGGTGCAATTTCATTTCTAAAGCTCTTGCCAATCTGAGCAATCCCTAGTGGAAGCCTACCTCTCATTGTCTTGAATACTCGTGCGAAATCAACAAAAATAGTTTGGCAGGTTTCAGGTCTTAAATACGCTTCATCATGCGAAGAACCGATACCGACCTTGAACATCATATTGAATCTAGTTACTGGTTTAAATTCTCCTTTGCAATTTTGGCATTGTATATGATTTTCGCTTATCATTGAGTTCAGTATTATCTCCGAAGTACCTTCTGGGATAAGTTTCCCCAATTTTTCAGAGAGGTATCGGTCTGCCCGAAATATTGAACCACATTTCCTGCATTCCACTAGTGGATCATTGAAGTTACGTAAATGTCCAGAGGCTTCGAAAACGCTCCTGCTCATTATTTGCGACCCATCGATTTCTATCATGCCGTCTCGCCGTATTAACTCCCTTCGCCATAGCGCTAGGAATTTATTCTTCATATTGACTCCTACAGGACCATATTCCCAGAATCCTGCAGGTGCGTCTGGGTAGATCTCGCAGCTAGGAAAGTAAAATCCGCGTTCAAGTGCAAGCTTCATAATTTGGTCGTAACTGGTCATAGTATTGCTGGAGACAAGCACCTTTAGGTTTTAAATTTGTTGGTGGGTGACAGTGGATTATTGAAGATGAATTCAACAATTAGGATCCTGCCTCCATATCTAACTCCATCCAACCTATTTTTTGAGCAGAAGAGATGCCCAGGTGTATGCCATATGGACGATCTTAAATTTTAAGAAGCCTTGTGAAGGAGTATTGACCTAATCGATTGGTTGCGCGCTAGTTAACCAATTAGAATTCCCTCTACTAGTGTAGAAATAAGTCTAACCGGGGATGTTATGACTAATATTGGACCGTTGTTATTTTATAACCGCAGCCAATAATAGAGTGCAACTATGAATATACGACTCGGAACTGCCGACTTGGCAAAATATCCTTTCCTGAACGAGGCAGCCGAGTATATGCATCAAACTTACTTCAATCTTGATGATCTTAATCTACCAGAGCTTGGACATATAGTAGAAAGAGCATCAAACAGGATAAGAAGTGAAATAGTACACGGCAAACCAGACTACGTACTAGAAAGACATGAGGTCGAGATATTGACATTTCTTGTAGGAATTCTAATCATTAAAGCAATAAATTCCGACAATCTGACCAAAAAGCATTGCCTGTGCGAAGCGCTTAGAGCCGAAAAATTTCTTGTGCGTGATTTGAAATCGCAAGGAGATCTTTCAAACAAGAAACTTTTGATTTTCAAGGTTTTTAAAGAGCTGTTACAGATGGACGTACTCCCAAGTCTGAAATACCAGGTAATGTTTGAGGTGAAAGTAACAGACTATCTAAAAAGATCTCATCTGTTTTACGAGCAAGAATGGAAGCTTATCAACAGACTTGTGCACGACGGTCGGGTATTTCTCGATCCTGATGAGACAGTGCGACTAATTCGATCTGAGGTAGCAAATCTCTTACTAGAAAGAATAAGACAAATGAACCCATCTCACATACCTGCAACAATAAGAGAGCAGGCAAATTTTCTAAAATCGATAATTCCTGTGGCACCTCGCAACCTTGACAATGCCCCGTCCGTTTACCCTCCTTGTATAAAACACGCTTTGGACCACATGGCAGCTGGAGAGAATCTGCCTCATTCTGCGAGGGTGATGCTCGCCACTTATATGCTTGCTATAGGAAAAAATATTGAAGAGATAGTATCACTTTTCAAAACTGCCCCAGATTTTGACGAAAGGGTATCTAGGTATCAGGTTGAACACTTAGCGGGAGAGAGAGGAAGTCGTGTTCGCTACTTGGTCCCATCGTGTACCAAATTACGAAATGATGGACTCTGCTTCGCGACGAGCCAGTGCGAAGGATTGATAAATCCAGTGCAGTTCGGAAGAGCAGTGAAATTCCATTCAAGGAATGCAAATGTGGGACAAGTGTGAAAGTCCTTAAACAATCATGATCCTGACCAAAACGGACGAAGATTTGCATTTAGTGAGAATAGCTTTCAGAGAATTCTATTTTAATCACGGGAATAAGGTGGAGGAGCCATCAAGAATACAGAATCGAGAGTTTGGACTAATGGGATTCGATGGTGTGATGAAGAGGCATCTTACATTTTCCAGTTTGGGAGGATTGGTTGCGTCATTGATATTGGAAACTCCTTCAGATGTATTTGCGTCGAACGCACAGTACGACTTCCCAGTACTCCCGATAAGTGAAAAAGGGTGGCGAGGAGCGGATTTAATTTTTGATATCGATCTGAAGGACCTCAACTTGAAATGCAGGCAGTCTCATTCTTTTTTGACATGCTATTCCTGTAGTAGCAATTACAGCTCCGGTTCTCAGGAATGTTGTCCAAAGTGCGGTTCAAACAACTTTGCAGAATCAATGCTGCCCTGTGATAGATGTGTTAATGGGCTAAAAAATGAAGTTTTGAAATTACATCGGTTCCTTACCTCGGACATAGGAATAAGCCCAGAAAAGATCACTACATATTTCTCAGGCAACAACGGTTTTCACGTTCACGTTCTAGATGAATCATTCAATGATTTAGATAGGCGAGCACGAGCGGATTTGGCTGCATACTTAATGGGAGTGGGAATTTTGGCCGATGTTATTGGGGTCACTAAAGATACCCGAAATGATTTTCGCGTTAGATTCCCAAAAGGTGGATTGGATCATGGTTGGCGAAAAAGAATCTCCGAAAGATTAGGGATATCTATGACGTCGCAGAAAAGGCTAACTAACTTGATCAAGGAACTTGGGGGCTTGGAACAATTTAGGAGGAGAGTTGCCGAAATTACAAAGGAGATGGGCGTGCGGATTGATTCGCAGGTCACCACTGATGTTCACAGAGTGTTTAGGTTGCCAGGAACATTGAATGGCAAGAGTGGGCTTACAAAGATTCTATGCGCTGATCTGAATTCATTTGATCCTTTCGACGAATCATGCCAGCTTTCAAATCGCGAAGTCACTGTCAAGATCACGCTCCCGAAGCTGAAACTGAGGCTTAAAGGTGAGAGATTCAATCTTACTGAGGAGATTGTTCGTGTACCTATGTATATGGGAGTTTACCTAATATCTAAGGGTCTCGCACATACAGTGCATTTCGATTCTTGAACAGGTCGATTTTTGTCCTTGTTTCAACTCCTTGAATTGGTTGAAGTGGAAAAAATTTGAGATCCCTTTAGGATCAAGAAAAATATACGAGATGCATCAACCTTTTTAGATTAAAAAATATAGAGGGTAATAGGCTAGTGATTGATGGTGTGTTGAGCGACGATCATGAATTGATCCCT